>Ga0308417_1000220_pt1 | contig 43325 bp, 30 predicted proteins | sample HotsprSampleOS65_FD_203528 | JGI IMG/M metagenome (GOLD analysis project Ga0308417, IMG submission 203528) | Hot spring phototrophic mat microbial communities from Octopus Spring, Yellowstone National Park, Wyoming, United States - 20090730_OS65 ...
CGGAGCCGCCGGGGTACGCGCACCGCACGGCGTGTTGCCGCACGCGCACGCCGCGGGGTTGGTCCACCGGCCATCCATCGCAAGTTTCCGCATCAATCCGGACGACCTCGTCCGGGACACTATTGCCATCCTGGCCATCCTGGCCATCCTGGCTCCATCCGACGCAGAAACTGTCACGCGCCCACGAAGGGGAGGGAGGCACGAAGGCACGGAGGCACGGAGGCATGGAGGCGCGGGGGCACTGAGCGCCGACTCCGCTCCAGCGCTCGGCGTCCCCCTCACTTGCCCGACAACACCGCGAACACCGCCCGGTAGCCTCCGCCCTCGATACGCGGGCGTGCCTCGACGGGGCCGATCTCGGCGCCGGAGAAGTGGCCCCAGAAGGGCAATCCGCCCGCGACGGCCCTGACGGCATCCACATGCAGACTGCGCCGCGCCTGCCGCTGCTCGATGCTGATTCGCTCATAGAAGGCGTCGGGCTGCTCGCAGCGACCCTGGCAGTTGAACCAGATGATCCCGCGCGGGGTCCGCCCCGCATCGGCGGCGGCCTTGAGCGCGCGGCCCAGCGTGTCGGCCTCGGCCCTGGCCTTGATCTCCTGCGTGTACTGCGGCTCCCAGTCGCCCATCGGTCGCGAGCCGGCGATGTCGACGGCGAAGTCGCCGCGCAGCAGAATGGCCTGGACGGCGCGGGGGATCACCTTCCCTTCATGGTAGATCGCTCCGTTGCCTCCGGACGATCCGCCGACCACCGGATACACATCGCCCAGCGTATTGCGCAGCCCCTGCGCCAGCACCTCGCCCTTGCCGTGAAACGCCCCCATGATGACCAGCAGCCGGCCATCCTCCGGCAGGGGCCTTAGCGCGTCGCCCAGTTCCTGGATCTTTGCCAGAAACTGGTCCTTGGGCGCCGCATCGCTGTCGCCGCTGACGACGTGAACCACCTGCGCTCTGGCGCCGGAGATGGCCATCAGCGAGATGCCGGGCCCCACGGTCGTGCCCTGCTGCGTGTAGGGCGAATACTGCGGCCGGGCCCGCTCATGCTGCCCGCAGATCGCGGCTCCGGGAAACTCCGCCGCGATCGCCGGCAGAATGGCCGACTCGGCCAGCGCATCGGGCACGGGAATGTTGTCCCAGACGATGACGACCTCCGCCCGCGCCTCCCCCAGGCCCTTGCGGGCGGCTTGCGCGGCCTCGCGCACGGCCTCCATCCAACTGGCCGGGTCGCGCGGCTGGCCCCTGTCGCTGAAGCCGGTGGCGACGGTCAGGGCCATGACGTGGCCGGCAGTAAGGATGCTGATGGCAAGTGAAAGGAGGACCCGTCGGATCATGGCGCTTCTCCTTGAATCAGGATGCGCAGAGTATCTGTCTCCCGACCCGCTGCCGCAAGCACGAGACATCGCCCATCGCGACGGAAGCCGGTCTGCGCTGGCCACGCAAGCCGTTGCGGAGTGTATTGTGGAGCGATGAGGCGCCGACTGGCACAGCATGATGGCGCGATGCGGCTGGCGGCGATGGCGGCCCTGATGGCCTTGTTCGCCGGGGGCTGCGGTAGCGCACCGCGCGCGCTCGGCGAGCATGAGGATGGAGCCATCCTGTTTGTCGTGGGCGCCCTGGGCGACGGCCCGTGCTATTCGGGACTGCGCGGCGGGCTGGCGAGCGAGCGGCGCCCCACCTTCACTGTCGGCTGGGGCGCACCCTGGCCCCTGGGTGTGTTCAATCTTCAGAACCGCTGGATTCATGAGTCGGCCGAAAGGCGGCTGGCGGAGCTGCTGCGTGGGCTGCTCGAGCACGAACCGCCGCCGCGGTTGGTTCTGGTGGGCCATAGCGCCGGCTGTGGAGTGATCCTCGGTGCGCTTCGCCGGATTCCCGACCAACGCAGGGTTCAGACCGTGGTACTGCTCTCGCCGTCGGTTTCGCCTCATTACGACCTGGCGCCGGCGCTGGCCCGCGTCGAGGGCCACATGCACGTGTTTCACAGCGACCGCGACTGGCTGCTGCGCTGGCGCACGCGCGTTTTCGGGACGTACGATAATGTGCGTGTTGCCGCGGCCGGCTGTGGCGGTTTCGCGGCGGATGCTCTGCCGCCGGAGCTGCGCGAGAAGCTGATTCAGCACCCGCACCTGCCGCAGTACGCCCAACTGGGCAACAAGGGCCGGCACTGGGGCCCCGTTTCGCGCCGATTTGTAGCCGCCGTGGTTGCCCCGGCGGTCTTCTGAGACACGACGGAGCCGGCCGCGTCGCTCCCCCGGCCGATACCCGGTTCATGACTCGTTCAGATCGCATCACCTACAATGGGACCAAGATGAGAGCAAAGCGTCTGTTGAGGTTCACGATCTTGCTGCCAACGGGGCTGTGCCTTCTGATGCCGGGCCCTGGCGCACAGGCTCAGCCAGGGGCGGGCATCAGCGATGCGCCGCACCTCGTCGCGCAGTCGGGCGCCTCCGCCAGCGAGCTGTTCAACGTCTGGATCGACAATCTGCTGGCGGCGGCCGAACGGCTGCTGCACCTGCCGCTTTATGTTCTGCTGGCAGCGGCGGCCTTTGCCATCCTGCTGCTGACCGCGATCGCCGCGCGCTGCGTGCGTGAGCGCGCGCGCGGCTTCGTATGGCGCGCCATGGGGCTGGGGCTGGGGCTGATTGCGGTGCTGGCTTTGGCGTTGCTGGCGGATCGGCGCTTGATGCAGTTGCGCTATGAGATTCAGGATTTGCGCTTGCGAACCGTCCCAGCCACAGCGCCACCCACAACCGCGCCGGCGGTGTCCCGGCTGCTTTTCGACGCCTCTGCGGCGCAGCGCCAACTGGAGCGGATGTTCTCGGAGGTCCACCTGGAAATCGCCACGATCGACCAGACCACCGATTTCATCCGCGTGCGCATCGCCCGGCCCCTGGTCAGCGCCTGCGTGGCGGTTGTCGATCTGAGCAGCCCTGTGCTGGAGTTGAAGCTCAGCTCGGAGATCGGTCGCAAGTGGCTCACGTCGGAGTTCGCGCGCAAGAACAACTGCACGGTGGCAATCAATGGCGAGGCCGGTATGTCGCCGGGCATGGACGCGCCCCTGGGCGTGTGGCGCGGCTACCTGATGCACCGGGGCAAGCTGATCCTGAGCGAGGAGGCCGCCAATCCCCGGCCGTTCATCAGCTTCGACCGACAGAATCGCGCGTCGTTCGTTGCGGCCGCCTCCAGGGACCGGGCGCTGCCCGCCGACAGTTACAATGTGATCTGGGGCCGGTTCGACGCGATCATCGAGGGTGAGGTTCAGACCGCCAACCTGCGCAACCGTCAGCCGCGCACCGTCATGGGCGTCAACCGGGAAGGCACCCGTCTGTACCTGGCGGTCATCGATGGCCGCCAGCCCGGCCACAGCATGGGCATGACCCTGGCAGAGGCTGGCAGCTTGCTCAAGTCGTTCGGCGCCCACAACGCCATGCTCTGTGATGAAGGCGGCTCTTCATGCATGTACCTGGCCGCCGGCGGTGGGATCGTGAACATCCCCAGCGATCGCCAGGGGGAGGAACGCCCCACCTACACGCATTTCGGCATCGGGCTGCGGGATGGCATCTGAGTCAGCTCCTTGAGCACTTCCACCACGCTGCGGGCCGCATCGGGCCTGCCCAAAGCCCTGGCGGCGGCCGCCATCTCAGCGCGGCGGCGTGCGTCGTAGAGCAGGCCCTCCAGCACCGGTCGCAGCCGCTCGGCGTTGCGGCGGGCGTCCTTCTGATCGTCCAGAAGCACCGCCGCCCCCGCATCGGCCAGCACGCTGGCATTGGCCCGCTGGTGCATGTCCTTGTGATACGGATAGGGCATCAGGATCGAGGGCACACCGCACACCGTCAGCTCTGCACAAGTGCTGGCGCCAGCGCGGCTCACCGCCAGGTCGGCCACCGCCCACACGTCGGCCGTCTCGGGTGTAAAGTCGATGACCGTCGCCGGCAGCGCGCGTTCGCGATAGGCCTGCGCGACCGAGCCGGCGTGGTCGCGGCCGGCCAGATGCAGAATCTGCCATCCGTGGAGCTTGAGGGAGGAGACGACCGCGAGCACGGCCTCATTGACGGTGGCTGCCCCCTGCGAGGCGCCGGTGATGACCAGCGTGAGCAGGTTGGGATGCAGACCCAGGCGCGCGGCCGCCTGGGCCCGCTCGCGGGGCATGGCAAACTCGCGGCGGACGGGGCAGCCCGTGAGGCGCAGCTTCGGCCGATGCTCGCGCGATACGTGAGCCGACGTCGCCTCGAACTGACAGCACACCGCGCTGACGTACTTCATCAGATACTGATTGGCGCGGCCGGGTATCACGTCGGGATTGAGGATGGCCGCGGGCAGGCCGCTCAGTGCGGCCAGTTTCACGGCCACCCCCGCGGCATAGCCGCCCAGGCCAAGCACGGCGCGTGGCTGGGTGCTGGAGAAGACCTGCCGCACCAGGTCCTTGGTCTCGCGCCAGCTCCTCCAGAAGCGGAGCAGTCCGCCGATGTTCCGCTGGGGCGGGACGATGGGCTGGACCATGAACTGGAACCCCGTGGGCTTGAGGATGACGGCGTCGATCTCGCGGTTGGTGCACAGGAACAGCGGAGCCAGCTCGGGACAGGCCTCCGCCAGCGCCTGCGCAACCGAAATCCCCGGATACAGGTGTCCGCCGGTTCCACCGCCGGCCAACAGAATCGTGCCACGTTCCGACATCCAGTGTCCCTGGCAAGTGTTTTTCCCGCTCCTGGCGATAGCCTATCGCGACAAGGGGAACGTTTCCAGAGCGGCGCGGGGTGCCCTGGACGCGTGACTGTTCATGCGGGGGGTGTCTGGGATAGCGCCGGCGCGCGATGTAGCACGGGCATCTTGCGCATCTTGCCCGTGTCCGCGCCCATAGGTAGGACGCGCGTGCCACTGTCGGCCGCCATCGCCATGATATGGGTCGGGCCGCGTCCCGGGGCGGCCAGTTTCTCGGCCGCCGCTTTGTCGGCCGCCTCGCGCGCGGCCAGCGCGGGATCGACCTGCGGCGTGAAGCCTTCCGGCAGCGTGGCCAGGGGCAGATACACCGCCGCCGGTGCGAAGACGTTTCGGGGCAGACCAAGCGAGGCGGTGTCGATGTTGATGGGGTGGGATTGGCCGGGGCGGGGCGCGCGGAGTCGTGACGATGGCGAACTCCGGCGGATCGCGCGTGGGTGGGGCGGGCGGACCCAGGTGTTCAAGTGGGACTGACTCGATCCGCTGCCGCCAGAACGCCTGAATCTGAGATTTCAAATCTGGAATCTCAAATCCACCCACTGGCCGCTTCTGGCCGACTCAATCATGGCCTCGATCACATGCTGGAGGGCGATCCCCTCGGCAAGCGACGGGCTGGCCGGTGAGTCGTCGGCGATGCACTTCAGCAGCGAATACAGGCACTGCACGTGGGCGCGCAGCCAGCCGACCGTGTTCTTGGGGCTCGGAAACCGCCCGCCGGGCGGCGCGAACCGGCCCACCGTCGCCACCTGCTGCCAGCCGTGATCGCCGTCGCGAAGTCGGCCGTCGAACATCTCCAGATAGTTGGGCTGCATCAGGTTGAAGCGCAGGGCGCCGTGACGCCCGTGGATTTCAAAACGCAGCTCGTCCTCGGTGCCGGTGGCGATCTTGCTCACTTCGACCGTGCCGAACGTTCCATCGTCCCGGCGCAGCACCATCAGGGCCGCATCCTCCACGTCGATGTCGATCATCGTCCCCGGCCGCTCGAGACTCGGCCGCCGCGGCGACCATATCCGGCTGACGCAGCAGCCGCGATCGAACGGCCCGGCCAGTTTCATCATCAGGTCGAGTATGTGCGGCCCCAGGTCGCGGATGACTCCGCCGCCGGCCGCCGCCGTCGATTTCCAGTTGACGGCCTTGGCCGGATCGACGCTGCCGCTGTGCAGATAGGCGGCGCGGAAGTGCATGATCGGACCACAGAAGCCCCTGGCAATCAGCTCCTGCGCCTTGATCGTGGCCGGTAGAAACCGGTACTGGAGCACCACCTGTGCCCGGCCGCGATAGTCGGGCAGCGCCGCCGCGAGCTGGAGCGCTTCCTGAGCCGAAGCCACGACGGGTTTTTCGACGTAGATGTGCTTCTGGGCCCGCATGGCGGCCAGCAGCACGGGCAGGTGCTGATGGTTGGGGGTGCAGATGTGGATCAGGTCGATGTCGGGATCGGCGATAACGGCGTGGGGGTCGGTGGTCCAGCGTTCGAAACCGCCGACGGTCTGGGCCGCCCGTGCTGTCGTCTGGTTGGATGTACACACGACCTTCAACACACTGCGAACCGGCGGCGGATCGAAATAGAACGGCATCGTGCGATGCGCGTAGGTGTGGGTGCGCCCCATGAAACCGAAGCCGATCATGCCGATGTTGAGGGTCTTCATGAGCGAAGACGCATCCTACCCGCGCCGGGCATCGGCGACCAGCGGCTGCCCCGCCAGCACCGGCGGCATCGGACAATCGAGTGCATCGGCGATGGCGCGCAGCAGCTCCGCCTCATCCACGTTGACGCTGCGGTCTGCCGCCACGCATATCGCGGCCGCCTCCAGCACCGTCCGCCGCAGCCTTGGCGCGACCGTGGCCAGCACATCCAGCGCCTCATCCAGCGCCGCCAGGCTCATCTGCTGGGGCGTCGGCATCGTCAGGGGACCCAACCCCAGCCTGCTGGCGCCCAGGTCGAACGCCCGCGCGGCGGCCGCACGGTCGGCGTGGCCGGCATACGCCAGCGTGGCCAGCAGCGTGGCGCACTGGCTGCCCAGTTGCTTGAGCGAGTAATAATTCACTCGTTGCTGCGGGACCGGCGCAAAACGCGGATCGAGGTGTCGCAACAGGATGCGCCCCAGCACCCACTCGAACAGGTCGATGCGTTGGTCAGCCTCGATCAGCGCTCTGACGTTGGCGCGGAAGGATGTGTATTGCTGCGGCGAAAGGGCGGCCAGCGCCGGCACGGCCATGTCCAGCAGCGGCAGTCGCAGGCTGCGGTCGAGGCCGGCCACGATGGGCGCGAGCTTGAGCGTCTGTCGATACACGTCCGGGTCGGCGTGTTGCTGGAGGCGCTGGAGCTGGCTTTGGCGCGGGTTGGGCGCGGCCCCCAGCAGCATTGCGTAGATGATGGCGCGTGCGGTGACCGGCTCGCGGGCGCTGTCGCGCAGTTCCCGCGGCAGCGAGTCGATGATCCGCCGCGCGTGCTCCAGGTGCGCGGCGGTGGGCTGCCCGATCAGGGCCAGCGCCGCCAGGGCGCTCACCGCCGGCGTCTGCTCCGCCGCCGGCCGCGCAGCGGTTGCCGCGACGGCGCCGGCCGGATAGCGCGGCGGCTGGTTCGGGAGGATGCGCGGGAAGGTGCCGTCGAAGTCAGGCTCGATCCGCCGGATCCGCTTCACCAGCGGCGGATGCGTCGACAGCGCCGAGCCCAGCATGCTGCCGGCGTGACGGCCGAAGAACATGTGCGCGGCCTGGGAGCTGTGGGGGTCATCCACCCTGGAGCCGTAGACCCAGCCGCCGATCTTCTTGAGCGCGCCGGCGATGCCGCGTGGATTGCGCGTGAATTGCACGGCGGCCGCGTCGGCCAGGTATTCCCGCTGCCTGGAAACGGCGGCGCGGATCAGGTGTCCGAAGAAGGTGCCGACGTAACCGACGAGCATCAGCCCCAGCCCCACAAGGATCGCCGGCAGCGGACTGCCCCGGCTGCTTCGCGAGCTGGAGGAGCGTCCGGCCGAACGCAGAAGGATCCATCCGACCATACCGATCAGGACGATGCCGTGGATGATGCCAATGAGTCGGAGATTCAGCCGCATGTCGCCGTTGAGGATGTGGCTGAACTCATGGGCGATCACGCCCTGAAGCTCGTCGCGATTGAGGTGGCGGATACAGCCGTCCGTCACGCCGATCACGGCGTCGTCTCGCGTCAATCCCGCCGCAAAGGCATTGATGCCGCGCTCTTTGTCCAGGAGGTACACCGGCGGCACGGGCATCCCCGAGGCGATGGCCATCTCCTCGACCACGTTCAGCAGCCTGCGTTCGTCGGCGTCGCGCGTGCCGGGATCCAGCCGCCGGCCCCCCAGCGATTCGGCCACGACGTGGCCGCCGGCGCGCAGTTGGGCCATCTTGTAGAGCGAGCCGGCGACTACGATCACGAGCACGCCCGCGCTGACGTAGAGCGCCGTCTGCGGCTGCCACCACGAGGGCGGCGGCGGGCGACGCGCGCTGTGCGTCAGGTTTTCGGTGTTGACGGCCAGCGTCACGTTGATAACCAGGACGATCAGCAAATAGACCGCCGCGGTGATGGCCGCCACCGCCAGAGCGAACAGGGCAACCAGCCAGAGGGTGCGCTTGCGCGCGGTGTGCTGGAGCTCGAAAAAGTCCATGGTCATGGGCGCGGCCATAGCTGCCCCACGGAGGTATCGGTTCAACTGAAGGACACCCTGGGCGCCTGCCGCGCCGCCTGATCCTGAACCTCGAAGAGCTGGGCCTCGCCGAAGTTGAACATGTTGGCGATGATGTTCGTCGGGAAGCTCTCGCGGGCCGTGTTGTAGGTCATCACCGCGTCGTTGTACGACTGTCGCGCGAAGGCCACCTTGTTCTCGGTGCTGCTCAGCTCCTCGCTGAGCTGCATCATGTTCTGATTGGCCTTCAGGTCGGGATACGCCTCCATCACCGCGAAAAGGCGGCCGATGGCGCCCGTCAGCGCGCCCTCGGCGCCCATCAGGGCGCGGATGGCGCCGGCGTCCTCCGGTTTGGCCGCCGCCGCCTTCTCCAGCGCCGATGCCTGGTTGCGGGCGGCGATCACCGCCTCCAGCGTCTCGCGCTCGTGCTTGATGTAGGCCTTGGCGACCTCCACCAGATTGGGGATCAGATCGTAACGCCGCGTGAGCTGCACGTCGATCTGCGCGAAGGCGTTCTTGAACCTGTTGCGCAGCGCCACCAGCCGGTTGTACATGCCCACGACGCCGGCCACGATCACGACGACCACGACGAGGACCACGATGAGAATGATGAGTTGTGCGGTCATCTGCCAGACTCCCGTTCCAAGTCCGTTCCCACTGCGGCCGACTGCCGGGCCGCCGACGCGCACACGATACCCTATTGGCCGGTCGAATGCACCTGTGGCGGAATCGCACACAGACGACGGGCGGCTGCGCGTGCATGTTTCTCCGGGCAATGGCGCCGCGGATCTCTGGTCCTGCGCCGGGCGCAGGACGGAGGGCACGGGCGAGGACGCCCGTGCTACGCGTGCTACGGTTGGGGGCGCTACGGCGTTGGGCACCGGCCAGGACGCCCGTGCTACGTTGTGCGCCGGCGCGCCGCCGGACCGCCGGCCACAGGAAGTGTCGCGTCCCCGCACACTCGGCGGCGAGGTCTTGAATCGTCATCGAGTCTGAAGCTTACGCGTCGCGTCCCAGCACACTCGCACACTCGGCGGCGGGTGCATGTGCTTTGACGCCGCCGCCCGCCCGGGATATATTGAGTTTTTCGGCCCTATTTTGAGGATTGAATCATGGCGGAATCGCTCAAGCTTATCTATGAGAAAGATGCCCCTATCGACGCGCTGAAGGGCAGGACGGTTGGCATCCTGGGTTTCGGCTCGCAGGGTCACGCCCACGCCCTGAACCTCCGCGACAGCGGCATCAAGGTCATCGTCGCCGAGAAGCCCGGCACCAGCAACCATCGTCTGGCCTTCGAGCTGGGCTTCCAGCCGACGACGGTGGAGGAAGTGACCAAGGCCGCCGACCTGATCGCAATCACCCTCCCCGATGAGCTTCAGCCGGAGATATACCAGAAGAGCGTGGCCCCGCACCTGACGGCCGGCAAGACGCTGGGCGCAACCCACGGCTTCAACATTCACTTCAAGACCATCGTGCCGCCCAAAGACGTCAACGTCATCATGGTGGCGCCCAAGGGCCCGGGGCACCTTGTGCGCAGCGAGTTTGAGAAGGGCGGAGGCGTTCCCTGCCTTCTGGCCGTTCACCAGGATGCCACCGGTACGGCGCGGCAGATCGGTCTGGCTTGGGCGCGCGGCATCGGCGGGGCCCGCTGCGGTATCATCGAGACCACCTTCAAGGATGAGTGCGAGACCGATCTTTTCGGCGAGCAGGTCGTGCTCTGCGGCGGGCTGTCGGCGCTGATCAAGGCCGGCTTCGAGACCCTCGTCGAGGCCGGCTACCCCCCGGAGATGGCCTACTACGAGTGCGTGCACGAGGTGAAGCTGATCGTCGACCTGATCTACGTCGGCGGGCTGGACTACATGCGCTACTCCATCTCCAACACGGCCGAGTACGGCGACCTGACGCGCGGTCCGCGCCTGATCACGCCGGCGGTCAAGCAGGAGATGAAGAAGATCCTCAGGGAGATTCAGGACGGCACCTTCGCCCGGGAATGGCGCGCGGAGTACGAGTCGGGCATGAAGAACTTCAAGCGTCTCTACGAGGCCGACCGCAACCATCCGGTGGAGGTGATCGGCCGCCAGATCCGCAAGATGATGCCGTGGCTGAATGCCAAGGAGCCGCCGAAAGATTGAGGGTGGCAAGAGCGCATCGTGACATTGGCGACAGCCGCCAGGTTCAACGCAAGAGGACGTTGCGGCATCAGGTGAAGCGGCCTTGTTGGATGAAGGCGGACCTGCCCGCCCGGCCGACAGTTCAGAACTGCCGGTACAGCGTCAGGCCGGCGTAGTCGGCGGCGAAGCCGTAGTCGCGGAAGGCGGCGGCGTATTCGCTGCGGAGGGCGGGGACGTTGTTGATCTGGCGCACCTCCAGGCGTCGCAAGGGCAGAAAAGCGCGCATGAGCTGCTCTCGCAGCAGATCCAGACAGCGCCTCAGCAGCGGATCGTCCGCTGGGACGTTGATCTGAAGGCTGGCGCCGGAGCGGCGGGAGATCATCACACAGCGCGCGCCGCGGAAGATGAGCAGCGTGCTCCCCTGCCGCGGAGGCATATCCTTCAGGCCGGCCAGGCCCAGCCCGCAGACCGAGGCCGGATCGGCGGCGCTGAGCCAGTACAGGGCGTCGGAATCGAGTCCGCTCTGCAGCAGCCGCAGCGCCTCGGGCGAGGCGAACTGAAGCCCGCCGATCCCCTCGAAAAACTGCCCCGCGAAGACCTCGCCGGCCAGCTCCATCAGCCGCAGCGCCGGCAGCAGCCGTGCCCAGCGCAACAGCGGCAGCTCGCGGAACAGCAGCTCGCGGAACAGCACGCCGTAACGGTCGAGCAGTTGCCGCGCCCGCTCTTTGTCGGCCTCGATGCGCTCCAGCCGGTCGGGCTCCTCAGTGGAGCGGGGCACGGCCCGCCAGTTGCCCGCCAGCGGGCGGGTCGACTTCCACGCGGCGAATCCCGCCCGCGCCCGCCGCGCCGGCGCCACGGGAAGCTCGCTGGGGGTGAAGTCGTTCTCGATGCCCGCCCGCAGCGCCGCGAAGCTGTCGTTGGTGATCGCCCCCGCCCAGGTCTGCTTCCACAATTCCTCGGTGAGGCGGCGCGTCGACATGCCCGTGTGCCGCTCGATGGCGAAAAAGTCGTAGCGGCCGCGCGGGTCGGGCAACAGCGAGGAATGCCCCGCCGGCGCGGGCATGAACAGCTCCACTTCCGACGCGAACGCCATCAGCACCCGCCGGGGTCCGTGCCCCAGCCACATCAGCTCGCTCTCCTGCATCAGGCCATCCAGCGACTGCGGCAGATACGGGTCCATCCGCGCCGGCAGGATCGCCGTCTCCCACAACTCGGCCGGCGCGGCATAGCCAAAGAGTCGTTCCAGCCGCGCCTGCAGGTCGGCGGTGCTGTGGCCGCGCGGCGCCAGCCCCTGAATCGTCGCCAGAAGCAGTTGCAGTTCCTGAAGCGGGCGCGCGACAAACGCCGGGCGCTGGCCCAGCCGCAAGATGCGCAGAAGCCGTTCCAGGTTCTCGGCGTCGCAGTACTCGAGCCGCTCGGAGCCCTCGCGCAGCACATCTGCGACGACGCGCCCTTCGTCGACCAGAGCGGCCAGCGCCGACTCGATCCGCTGCATCGAACCGCCCAGCCAGTCGTGAAGCCGGCCGGCCTCCAGCGGCCCGTGGAAGCTGAGGATGCTCGCCACCGCACTGGCAAGAAGCGCCGCCGGGTCCGCCTCCTCGGGCGGCGGGCGCCAGCTCCGCAGCAGCGCATCAAGCTCCTGCCGCCTCTGCGGCGAGAGGGGCCTGCCGTCCAGGTCGCGCATGTCGCACTCTTCCGTGGCCGCCTCCATGGTCATCAGCAGTCGCGGGACGCGCTGGAGGGTGCTGACGATGTGAGCCGCGGCGCCGGGGAACCGCAGGCTCACCAGAACATCGAAGGCTGAGCCGATGATCGCCTCGGCGTCGGGCTGCTGGCTGCGGATCGCGGCGGCCAGAGCATCCCACTGCTCGCGCGGCATCGCCAGACGCTGATTCACCAGGTCGATCAGCTCCGCGGCGTCGGCCGGCGCGTAGCCGTCCAGTGTGCGGTGCAGGCGCTGGACGAGCTGGTCGATGACGGTTCGCGGCAGGCGCGGGCGAAGCTGAGCATCACGAACGACCTGCCGCAGCGTCTGTTCGGAGAGGCTGGAGACAAGTGTCTGCGAGGGCTTGTCGCGCTCGTACATGTACTCGTTGGTGCTTCGCCACACGATGTCCGCGGCAAATGGCGACGGGGCGTCGGTGCGCACCTCGCTGACGGCGATGCGACCGTCGCGCAGCTCCTCGAGCAGCGCGGCCAGTTGCCCGCACTCGAAGCGGTCCTCCAGACACTCGCGCCAGACCTCGGCCACGATGGGAAAGTCGCGATATCGCCCCACCTGGGCGAAGAGCTTCCTGGCGCGCAGGCGGTTGAGCCACAGCGGCATGCGGCGGTTGAGTTGCCGCGGCAGCAGCAGGGCCCGGCCGGCGCACTCGCGGAACAGTGCCTGAAAGAAGCCGGTGTTCTCCAGCCGCTTTCGCAGCAGGCGCGGAATCTGTTCCGGCGGCACCAGGTCGATAAGCTCGCTGGCCGTGATCTCTCCAGGCGCCTGAATCAGCAGACAGGCGTCGGTATTCGCGATTTCTATGGGCGAGCCGAACCGCTCCTGCCACGCGGCCGCCATCGCGATGGCCCAGGGCCGCAGCACCGCTCCGCCCCAGCAGGCGTGGATGATGATCTGGTTGGCGCCGGTGGAGAAGCCGGACATGGCCGAATGCTCGACCACGACGTGATGGCGGTGCGGCAGGGAGGCGCCGCTGCGGGCGCGCTGACGCCGCAGGTAGCCGATCAGATCATCGGCCGCCGCCGGGCGCAGTCGATGCCGCTCGATCAGCAGCGGCCGCAGACCCGGATCGTCGAGGCGCGCATCTGCCTGTTCGAGGAACTCGGCTACGCGACGGGCCGTGTCAAAGCCGCAGTCCTCTACCTCGCCTCGCCAGAAAGGGGCCATGGCGGCGGGGCGCGAGGCGGGCGTAACCATCACGTCGTTGTGGGTGATATGCTCGATGCGCCAGCTCTGCATGCCCATGCGGAACTGTTCGCCGGGCTTGCGCTCCCAGACGAACTCCTCATCGAGCGTGCCCAGCAGGGCACGAGACCCCATGACGCGGATGTTGAACTGCCCCCGGTCGGGGATCACGCCGCCTGAGGTGTAGATGAGGCTCATGGCGCCGTCGCGCGCGATCAGCCGCCCCTGGCCGTCGCGCGTCAGCCGCGGCCGCAGCGACGCCATCCGGGCATCGCCGAATCGTCCCTCGAGCATGTCAATCACGAGGTCGAAGGCGCTGCGGCTCAGCTCGTGATAGGCGTCGCAGGTGCGCACGAAGGCGTACAGGTCGTCGGCGGGCCACGGCTGTGCTCCGCACATGCTGACGATCACCTGCGCCAGCACGTCCAGCGCGTTGCGCACGGGGCGGACCGGCTGCGTCGCCGCGGAGCAGATCAGGGGGGCGAATACGGCCGCATCCAGCAGGTCTCCCCCATGCGTCGCCCAGACGCGGGCGCGGCTCACCGCCCCGACGCTGTGTCCGGCGCGCCCGATACGCTGAAGGGACGCATTGATGGTCCTGGGGCATTGCACCAGCAGCACCTGATCGACGCTGCCGATGTCGATCCCCAGCTCCAGCGAGCTGGTGGCGACGATGGCCCGCAACTCGCCGTTTTTCAGGCGCTGCTCCACCAGTGCGCGCACCTCGCGCGAAAGCGAGCCGTGGTGCGACCAGGCGAGCGTCTGGCCGGCCGACTCGTTGATCAAATGGCACAGCCGCTCGCACAGCCGGCGGTTGTTGACGAAGATGAGCGTGCTGGCGGCCGAGTCGATCGCGGCCCGCAGCTCATCCGCCAGAGCCGGCCAGATCGCCTTCTGGCCGTCGGGCGGATGCACAAGCGGCTCGACGCTCAGCTCGATCCGTTTGCTCTGTGGCGGTCGCACGATCCGGACCGGACGTGGCGCATATCGGCCGTCGATTCGCCGATGCCCGCCTATCAGCCGCGCAACATCCTCCAGCGGCTCGATGGTTGCCGAAAGGGCGATGCGCTGAAACTCGCCGGCCAGCAGCGTCAGTCGCTCGATGGCGGTCATCAGAAACACGCCGCGCCTGGTGCCGGCCACGGCGTGGATTTCATCGAGAATGACCGTCCGCAGGCCGCCGAAAATCCGCCGCCCCGCCTGCGAGCTGATGAGGAGATTCACACTCTCCGGTGTCGTGATGAGGATTTGCGGCGGACGTTTGAGCATCCGCCTGCGCTCGGCCGAGTCGGTATCGGCGCTGCGGACGCGCACATCGATGTCGCTGAAGCTCTGGCCCGACGCGGCGAAGGTCTCGCGCAGCTCATTAAGCGGCTCCATGAGATTGCGGCGGATGTCGTTGTTCAGGGCCCGCAGCGGCGAGACGTAGAGCACGCGCACAGCGCCAGGGCCCCAGCCCTCCTGTTGGCTGCGACCCAGGCGGTCCAACGCGAAAAGAAACGCCGCCAGGGTTTTGCCGCTGCCCGTGGGAGCCGTGGCCAGCACGTGCTGCCCGCCCGCCACATGATCCCAGACCTCGCGCTGGACGGGCGTGGGTTGCCCGAATCGGCCGGTGAACCAGCGCGCCGTCAGGGGGTGAAAAGCGTCCAGCGATGGATCAAGGCGGCCGCTCATGTTGCCGATAAACACGTTAGCGTCCTGTTCGCCGTCATTCCAGTCGATTGCCAGCCGCTGTCGTTTGCGGTAGGAGTGGGACAACAGCCCATGCAGACCGACGACCACGCCATCGCCACCGCCGCCGACTACGCCGACGCGCTGTTGACCGCCCGCCGGGCCAAGAACTGGGTCTTTGCCCTGCTGCTGGGGGTGTTGCTGTTTCAACTGGCCGTCTTCGCAGCCACCTATGGCGGCTGGGCGCGCATCGACGCCGATGTTGCCGCGGCCGTCGATGCCGCAGCGCCCGCCGCCACCGCCACGGCAACCGCGCCGGCCGATCTGAACGCCGCGCGGCGGGCCGCAGCACGCACTTCCGCGCTTCATTATGTGACCGGACTTAGCGTGTTCCTGGGTCTGATTCTGTCACTGCTGCTGATCATGGTGCTGCTGCTGATCGTGGGGATCATGCTGGTGGGCCGGCTGATCGGCATCTCGCACGTGACCGCCGCCCTGATCGGCAGTCTGCTGTTGGCGCTGCTGCTGTTTCCCTGGCAGGCGTTTCTGAGCAATGCCGACATACCGCGGCCGCAGTTCGCGATCCCCGGCGTACTCTACTGCTGGGACGAGCTGGTGAGCGTGCCTCATCGCTTTGCGGCCGCCGGCTGGGAGCACTTTGTCCTCAACTGGGCGCGGTTCGTGGTCTTTCCCCTTGCGGCAGTGACGCTGCTGGTTGTGGTGCAGCGCCGCAGCCGCCGCGGGCTGAGGCTGGCGCTGGGCGAGGAACAGCCGCCGTCCGTCGCCGACGCTGGGGACCATGGGCGGACTGCTTGATTCCGCGCCATCCGCGGCTTACTGATACGGTGTCCAGCGCCGAGGTGACGATGCGAGAAGAACGCGGCCAGATCCAGGGAGATCAGGTGATCGCCGAGGCGATTGACCTGTGGGGTTCGATTCTGGGCGATGTGACCGTCGTCGAGGGCGGCAAGATGTACGTGCGCGGAGCCATCTACGGCAATCTCACGGTGGCGGACGGCGGACGCGTCCACATCTACGGCAACGTCACCGGCAACCTCCTCGTCAAGGAGGGGGCCAAGGTGATCCACAGCGGCGTGATCGGCGGTGAGGCCGTCAATCGTGGCGGCCGGCTGTTCGTCGAGGACTGCGCCAGGATCATCGGCAAGCTGCGCACCAAGTCGGGGCAGACCAGCGTCGAGCCGGGCGCCCAGGTGCGCCAGTAGCGGCCCGGGCGCATGCCGGTCGACCGGTTGCCCGATCAGCTTCACCGGCCGTTGCCGCGCCTCAACATCGCGCTGCGGGCGGCCGTCACCGCGGCGCGGTCGGCGGCGATGATGCTCTGCCACTTCTGAATGTCGGCCCTGAGCTTCTCCTGTGCCTCCGCCACCAGCGCCTGGTTGTATCGGCGCGCCTCTTCGATGGCCTGCTGGTCCTCGGCCAGCAGTTCGTCGAGCGTCACGCCGTTGACCGCCAGCGTCCAGACAAAACGCCGGTCGGACAGGATTTGCGGGCCGTACAGTTCCATGGCCCGGCGCATCCACATCTCCTGGTTAAGGTCGCGGCGCTCGCGCAGCTCGACCGCATCGTTCTGTGCTTTGCGGCGGTAGACCTCGAGCTGATTGCGGCCGGCCTCCAGCTCGGCGTCGCGCTGTGCCGTGTGCTGGCGAAGCCTGGCGTTGGCCTCATCAAGCTCTTGCGACGCGGCCGCACTGAACCTCGGGGCGGCGCCTGCCGGCGCGGCCACGAGCAGCCCGGCGGCGATGGCCGCCAGCGCGCCCAAGCGCAGCACCCAACCCGTCCACGAATTTCCTCTTGCGTTCATGGCAGATCTCCTGTGATATCCACCCGGCGGGCGCGCAAAGCGACCTGCGCGCCGGTCCCGGCGTTTTCTGAATCCATCCGTGACACCAAACTCGCTGCGGATCGGGGCCCGCGATGCGTCCGCGGACCGGAACCCTTCTTCCAGCAGGTTCGACGTTCAATAGATAGACGCACAGACTCGAGAAAAGTTTCAGGAATTCCGCGGACCAGAGGATCGGGTCCGGATGCAACTTCCCGGCCGCTCGGGCGTCCAACGAAGTCGACGGCTATCGCAGCCATCGATCAACCGCGCGGAGGTGTTGCCATGACGCATCGAATCCGGCCCGACCGACGCCGCATCGCCCGCGTCGCCGCTGGCGGGAAGTGGTGGTGATAGGGCTGCCATTGCCTGCCCTGATTCTGGTGGTATGTTGTTAGCGGACTGCTCGGGGACAGTCCCCGGGCCGATAGATACCCGTAAGACCGGCCCGCACGCACGTTCCTGCGACCCGGCCAGATGATTAGGAGGCAACGTGTGGACGCTCCAGAGTCCCTTTCTCCTCCAACCGCTCACTCCCGGCGGGCGCGGTGCCGCTTCCGCGGAAGCTGAGTCTCCTGACTGTCCCTCATCGCCCGCGCGGACCACCCGCAAGCCACGAGGACGCAGCGCCTTTCGGCAGGCAGTTGCTGGCGAAGCGCCTCGGTCGCCCATCCCATTCGTAGAGCATGGCTGCCTCTTCTTAATGCTTCTGTCGCTGTGCGCCGGTGGCGCTTCTGCGGCCGTTCGCGAGCGCCTCGACCTGCGCCTGGCCGATGAGATGTGGCAGCCTCTGCCTCGCGCTGTGCGGGAAGTCTGGGTCGGCCCCGATCAGCGCCTGTGGATCACTCGTTACGCCGACAGCGTCATGGACCGGGAGGCCGTCAAGAAGCACATCGAGCGCGAGTACCCACGGCCCGATCCCCAACTACAGAACGTCCGCATCGCCCTCTTTGAGCCCAACGGCCGTGTGTGGTTCAGCTTCAGCGATTATCCGAAACGCGAGAGCTGGATTCTGGGCTTCGACGGTCGCGAGTGGGTCGAGCGTCTCGCGCCCGAAGGGCGGCACTTCAATGGCGAATGCCCCAACCGCGGCCGCGGTCGCAGCCACGGCAATAATCTCTTTCTCGACGGGCATGCGTTCTTTCCCAGCGGCGGCGTGGTACATCACTACGACGGAGAAAAATGGGACACCAGGGAGTTCTGGCCGGCCACCCTTCCACGGCACAATGAATATGCTCCGAAGCTCGAGCCTGAACCCGACGGCAAAGGCCTCCTGGCCCTCGTACCGATGGGCAACGCGCCCCTGGCCCGGTGGCGAGCTGGCCGGTGGTCGCTGATGCCCGGGCCCACCGGCATGGCGCCCGACACCTGGATTTGGACGGCCGCCCCCATTACCAATGGTGCCTGGCTGCGCGATAGCGACAGGCGGCTGATCTTTGTCGAGTTTGAGGAGGCGATCGGCGAGGAGCACCGATCCGTCGACATTCGCGATCTGATCACGTTTTTGGACAACGAAGATTACCGCGTCCGCGAGGACGCCACGCGGCAGCTCATCGCCCTCGGGCGCAGCGCCCTGCCCGAGTTGCTCGCCGCCGAGGCCGAAGCGACCCACCCGGAGGTGCGTGGGCGCATCCGGCGTGCGATTCAAGAGATCACGGCGCCCCCGCCCAACGCCCGGGTTTCAGCGCGGCGGACGACGCGCATCGGCGAGTTTGAGGTCGGAGCGACCCACATGCTCTTTCCCGATGGCTTTGGGAACGTGTACGTCGGCTCGCGGACGGTTACGCGCGAGGGGAGTGCGGAACGCGGCCCGGCGGTGTTGCGCATCAGCCGCGACGGAAAGGTGACCGAGATCGGACGCGGCGAGCGCGCCCTGGCGCGCTGGGGCAATCTCCGGGTCGAGTGGGGCTATGAATCCGGACCGCTCGCGGTGGATGGCGGCAAGTTCATCTGGACGACGGGGGATCGCATCCACGTCCCGCCGGCGCTCATCGAAGCCGCCACGGGCAAGGTGCTGGCGGAGGTCCCCGATCCGGAGTACCACTATCTCCTGGCCGCCAGAGCCGACGGCACGCTCTTCGTTGATCGTACCTATCCCGGCGACCAGCAGGAAAGCGCCATCATGGTGCTGCGGCCCAATTGCCCGGAGAGCCGCTTGAAGCTCACCCCCGACGCCAGGCTTGCCCAGCCGGTGCGCGGCCGATTCGCGTGCGTCTCTTCCGGTGGCGAGGTGTGGGCTCTATCTCCTGACGGCCGGCTGAAGTTTTTTGACGGCGATCGGTGGCACGAACGCCGCGAGGAGAACATCACGGAGTTGATCGCCGTTGGCCGGGCGATCGTCCCATCAGGCAAGGTGGGCATCTCCAACACACCAGTGCTGGCCCGCCGAGGCGACCGGTGGCTGCTGCTCCATGGAGACCAGGCCGCGGAGCACGCCAATCTGCTCGAACTGGTCCGGCAGCACGCCGCGGTGCTTGTTCCGGCTCTGCGACACGGCGTCGCCTATCCTCCCCGCCAAATGACGTGGCGGCTGCTGGTGGACCGCGACGGCAATCTGTGGCTGCTCGACCGTAGTGCTGGTTCGGCCCTGCACGTGCTGGTAAAGGACCGATGGATCTTCGCGGTGCCGCTGCTCAAGCAGGCCGGCTCGCCCAATGGCTACGTGGCCGTGATGGCCGGCAGCGCCGATCGAGCCACGGTTTACGTATCCGATCTGGTATGGCGGAAGGGTGGCGGGCGGTCATTCCTGGGCCGCGTCCGCGATGGATCGCTGGTGTTCGAGGAGGCGCCGCACTACGTGGAGCCGGGGATGCTGCTGGGGCCGGCGCTGTCGTCGATAATCGCGGACACCGCTGGCTTCTTGTGGTTCGCCCAGACGCCGGGCGCGGTGGTTGAAGCCGTCCTGCATGGATCTCAGTCCGTTCGCCTGAGCGACAGTGGTCCGGATGGCGAGCCGATCCCCGCAACCGCTCCGGCACTGGTGGATCTGGCCGGAAACGTCTGGCTTCGCAATCTGGGCAGGCCCAAGACGCAATTCTCAATCTGGCGTGACGGCAACCTCACCAGCGTCCCGCCCATGCGATCAGTCACTGGGAAGACCCGCCTCCATGCCGCCGCGCCCGGCTCGGTCTACGCGTGGACCGAGTTGGGTCTGCAGCACCTGGTGGCCAGAGACAACAACAAGCCTACGGAATTTGAACTGGGCAAGCTCTACACCTTCGCCGGCATCTCCGGCAAGGTTCTCGATGTTGACCTGGCTTACTACAACGACGACAGATGGTTCGTCATCTACAGTCTACCGGATCCTCTTGCAGACGAACGCGCGCCCACACGCCTCGACCTGGCGCGTGTGCCCGAGTAGATCCCATTGGCTCGTGCTTGTTTCGCGTCTTGCTTCGGCAATTAAGGTAAGGGGGCGGCTCAGCCCGCCAGTATCAGAACCAGCCGCGGTAGGGCGCGTGACAGTTTCTGCGTTGGCCGTGGCGGGGCCTCGTTGGGCACGGGCGAGGACGCCCGTGCTACGTCGTGCGCAAGCGCGATCTCGGACCGCCGGCCGCAGAAACGGTCACGCGCCCGCCGCGGTATGTCCGCCTTAGCACGAGGTGAATACGGCCGTCCGGCGCGTGTACAATCGGGCAATGCCCACCCCCGGCGTCCAGATCGAGCGCAACGCCGGCCTGTGGCCGCCCACCTGGCCCATGGGCCTGACCATGCTGCGCCTGCTGCTGCTGCCGGTGTTTCTGTGGGCGGTGCTGGCGGTGAGCCGCGAGCCCACCCGCGCCCACCGCTGGATTCCCATCGCCATCTTCGGACTGATGGCCATCACCGACAAGCTCGATGGCTATCTGGCCCGTCGCCTGAAACAGACCAGCCGCCTGGGTGCGATCCTCGATCCCGTCGCCGACAAGCTCCTGATCGCCTGCTCGGTGATTCTGCTGAGTTTCGAATGGATCGCGCCGCCGGGCTTCTGCATCCCAATATGGGTGGTCGTGGCCGTGTACGGCAAGGACCTGATCACCGCGGTTGGCGCTATCGTGCTGCTGGCCCTGGCCGGTACCGTAACGATCCAGCCCCGGCCGCTCGGCAAGGCCAGCACTGTGATACAATTGACGATGGTTCTGGCGGTGCTGATCGCGCCGGTCGCCGGCGGCCCGTGGACGCCGCCGTGGATGGCCATCGTTCACGCGTTGTGGTGGGGCGTCGTGGGCCTGTCCGCGGCCGCCTGCGCCGATTACTTCGTGCAGGGCTGGCTCCAGTTGAAGGCGGCGCGGGCCGCCCGCAGGGCGCCTGGGCCCTCCGGCGCGGCGGCAGACGCCGGATCGTGAGAGGAATATCAATGCCGTTTTCGCCGATACCCGAAATCCTGGACGAATTGAAGGCCGGCCGGCCCATCGTGCTGGTCGACGATGAAGATCGCGAGAATGAGGGCGACCTGGTCTACGCGGCCGAGAAGATCACGCCCGAGGCGATCAACTTCATGGTGACGCACGGGCGCGGGCTGGTGTGCCTGGCGCTGACCGGCGAGCGATGCGACAGATTGCGGCTGCACCCCCAGACCGATTTCAACACCGCGGCGATGGGAACAGCTTTCACCGTAACCATCGACGGCCACCAGCGCTTCGGCGTCACAACCGGTGTCTCGGCGCGCGACCGCGCCAAGACCATCCAGATCGCCATCGCCGACGACGCCCAGCCCCAGGACCTGGTGCGACCGGGGCACATCATGCCCCTGCGGGCACGCGACGGCGGCGTGCTCGTGCGGCTCGGACAGACCGAGGGCAGCGTCGATCTGGCACGCCTGGCGGGACTCAAGCCGGCGGCCGTTATCTGCGAGATCATGCGCGAAGACGGTGAGATGGCCCGCCGCCCGGATCTGGAGGTCTTCTGCGCCCGGCACGGGCTGAAGATGTGCAGCATCGCCGACCTTATCAGCTACCGGCTGAAACGCGAGCAGTTCGTGCGGAGGATCCAGAGCATCACATTGCCGACGCGCTGGGGGATATTCCGCCTGCACGCCTACCAGAGCGTGATCGACCCGGAGCCGCACCTGGCCCTGTGCAAAGGCGGCATCGGCGAGCTGGACGAGGCCGGCAAGGTCATACCCCACCCCGACCCGGTTCTGGTCCGCGTCCACAGCGAGTGCCTCACCGGCGACGTCTTTGGCTCGGCCAGGTGCGATTGCGGTCACCAGCTCGCCCAGGCCATGCAGACCATCGAGGCCCACGGCAAGGGCGTGCTCGTGTATTTGCGCCAGGAGGGCCGGGGCATTGGCCTGGCCAACAAGCTGCACGCCTACGCCCTTCAGGAGCGCGGGCTGGACACGGTCGAGGCCAATGAAAAGCTCGGCTTCCCGCCCGACAAGCGCGACTACGGCATCGGCTCGCAAATCCTGCGAGATCTGGGGCTGTCGAACATCCGCATCATGACCAACAATCCCAAGAAGACCTATGGCATCGAGGGATTCGGACTGACGGTTGTGGAAGAAGTGCCCATCCAGATCGCGCCGGGCGAGCACAACCGAAGGTATCTGGAGACCAAGCGGGTGAAGCTGGGACATCGCCTCTAAGAGGAGAGAAGGCAGGCGACAGGTGGCAGGGAGGCCGGTCTCCGATCTGCCTCGCGCGCCGGCCATTTATCGGACTGCCGCGGCGATGGCGCAGGCATTGCGCTGTGCAGTCGTTGGGCGCAGCGAATTCGGTCAAGAATGCCGCTAAACGGGCCGATTTGACCTCTCGAGGCCCGGCGCGCAGATGGCGCCGCGGTCGCGGATGCGAGTCGGCCACGTCCAGCGCGGCAGTTCGGCCGGCTGCTGTGCGCCGAAATCGACTTGATAATTCACAGTCGTGAGGTAGAGTACTTGCGGTCGGCATTCGCCGGTCTTCGGAGGACACTGACGGCGCGGGGTCCCAGGGACGGCCTGAGCCTTGGGCTGATGCCTGGCGCGGGGGGCGTGCAGGGCCGACCTGGTCCCTCTGCCTATGATGCGGTTCGTGCGGCCGCTCCGATCCAGCGGCCGGCTTGACTGATGCGGCAACCTGAGATTCAGGGAAAGGAGCGCTCCGTGCGCGACAGGGACATGGTGACTGTACTCATGCGGAGATTCACACATCTGTTGCTGTCTGTGGCCGTGCTGGTGCTGGCCGGCGGCTGTAAGAGCTGGCTCGATCAGAGCGAGTTGGCGCGCCACGAGGGCGATCGGCTGCTGGTGCCGATCCTCAGCGAACTGGATCCCATCGACGAAGTCAGAGCCGAGTTTCCCGACGCCGAGGACGTGCGCCCCGGCGACCTGGAGGTCGTCATCACGGACTACGTAATCAGTCGCAATGACGTGCTGCTGATTGGCGTGTTCGACCTTGTGGGAATCGGCGAATTGACGCGCCAGTCCCGCGTCAGCGAGACGGGCATGCTGGCCCTGCCTCTCTTGCAGGACCCGATCAAGGCCAGCGGCCTGACGGAGCAGCAACTGCGGACGGCCATCGCCCAGAAATACAAGGAGGCCGGGGTGCTGGAGGATGCTCAGGTCTCCGTGACGGTCGTCGAGGCGCGTGGGCGGACGTTCTGGATCAGCGGCTCGGTGGGGCGCGATGGGCAGTGGCCCATCCCCGAGGCCAACCTTCGGCTGATGCAGGCGTTGGCCCAGGCGGGTGGAATCTCTCCGTTTGTTAAGAATGTGTATGTGATCCGTCAGCGCAGCTCCGAGACGCCATCGACGCAGCCTTCGCAGCAGCAGCCGGAGCAGAAGCCCAAGGCGCCCGATGTGGACATTCTGGCTCCACAGGGAACCGCCGCACCGGCCCTGAGGCCCATGCTGGCGATGCAGGAGGCGGTCGGAGGCGGGGAAACGACTCCGGGAACGGGCGCGGGCATCGACGAGCGCGAAATCACGGTGGGCGGTGAGCGTCGCACGATCGGCCAGATCAAGCCGCCTGCCACTGCCCCGGCCGCGGAGGAACAGATGCCTCCGCCGCAGCCACCCTACGAGTTCGGCGCTTCGCTGGCAGCCCAGGGCGAGCAACGGGTCATCCGCATTCCCTACGAGCGACTGCTGGCCGGCGACCTGCGCTATAATATAGTCATCCGGCCCAACGACTTGATCGTCGTGCCGCCGATCACGAGCCAGATCTACTATATGGGCGGCCACGTGCGCGCCCCGGGACCGTACAGCCTGACCGGTCAGAAGATCAACCTCAAGCAGGCTGTGATCGGCGCGGGCATGCTGGATCCGCTGGCCGTGCCGTCGAAGACGGACATCATCCGTCGCGACGCCAACAACAACGAGCTATGGGTCCGTGTGGACCTGCGGAAGATATTCGAGGGCCGTCAGCCGGACGTGTACCTGAAGCCCAACGACATGGTCATCGTCGGCACCGACGCCTATCCGATTTTCCTGGCGGCGTTCCGAAACGCCTTCCGCGTTACCTACGGTTTTGGCTTCCTGTATGACCGCAACTTCGCAAACGACTAGCGTGCGTTGATCGCCTGCCGGGCGCGGTCGACAGAGCCTGAACCCGCGGCCGCGGCCGGACGTAAGATGCTGGTGCCGACGAGCTTCGGCGCCCCGCGAGCCGGTCGAACAGTTGCTGGTGCACAGAGGGCACGAGCGAGCATGAGCGTACAGCAACATCCGTTGCGAGAGTTGAGGCCTTCCCTGGCGGCGCCGGCCGACTGGCTGAGTGCGCGGCACTGGGGTCTCAGCGGCGCCGCCTGGGTGCGGATCGCAGTGATCGCCGCCCTGCTCGTGGGGGTGTTCTGGCCCAACTTCCGCCGACTGTTTCTCAAGGTGAACCCCTTCACGGGCGAGTCCAACTGGCAGCACTCCTTCTTCGTGCCGCTGATCGGCCTGTACTATCTGTACCTCAACCGCGAGGCCCTGCTTTCGGGCTACGTTCCCGCGCTGAGCATCAGGCAGAAATCGCTGGGCGTGTGGGCCCAGGCCGTGGCCCTCATGCTGGGCGTGATGTTCTTCGCCTACGCTTACTATCCCTCGGCGTTTGTCGATCCACTGGTGACGAACCTGATCATCGGCGGCGCGACGGGTGTGGCGATGGCGTTGCTCGCCGTCTGCTTGTGGGCAACGGCCCCGGACCATCGCCGCCGCGGAGGGTTGGTGGCGGCCAGAGCCTCCGCGGATGTGCTGGACGGGAAAGCCGCTATTCCCCGCGGCGCGGCCGGGCACGTGGCCGCCCGCATTGATCGGCTGGCCAGTTCGTCCCACCTGTGGTTCGGTCTGAGCTGTCTTCTGGGCGGGCTGCTGCTGTACGCATGGGGGATCTGGCCGGGGCAGAACGACTTCTTCAAGGACTGTGCCATGGTGGCCACGCTGTTCGGCATTGTCCTGATGCTCTGTGGCTGGGGCGTGATGCGCATCGCCTGGTTTCCCATCCTGTTTCTCGCCTGTGCCATTCCCTGGCCGGGCCTGATGTACAGCAAGATCGCCATGCCTCTTCAGCAACTGGCGGCATCGGCGGCCGTGGCCACGCTCAACGTGACGGGCGTGGAGGCGGTGCGGGTGGGCACCAAGCTGATCATTGGCAATCCCGCCGACCCCAATCACCGAATCCTGAACGTGGCCGAGGCCTGTGCGGGGCTCAAGTCGCTGATGACGTTTGTGTCGGTGGGAGCGGCCGTGGCGTTCCTGTCGATGCGTCCGCTGTGGCAGAAGCTGATCATCGCCGCCTCGGCCGTCCCCATCGCGATTTTCTGCAACATGATGCGCGTGGCCGGTCAGGGCATACTGGACCACTACTGGTCCCGCGACCTGTCAGAGAGTTTCGCGCACCAGTTTGTGGGGATGATCATGCTCATTCCCGCGTTTTTCCTGATTCTGTTGGTGGGGTGGATCCTGGACAATCTGTTTGTCGAGGAGGCCGATAGACCCGCGGCCGCGGCGGGAGCGGCGGCAGGACAGCATCCTGGAAACCTGGTGATCGAAGCGCCCAGGCGAAGTACGGCCGCGGCGACGGGCGTCAGCGAGCTGGCGCAGGCCACGCAACGGCTCAGCGCCGTCCGCACGGTGCGGCCGCTGCGGAGGGCGCGGTCATCCACAGACGGTGCGGCGTCGGCTCCGTCGGCTTCGCAGTCGCGTGCGGAACAGCAGGAGGGCGTATGAGCGATAAGCCGATGAAAGGCGAGCTCCTGCAGCCCCTGTCGTGCGCTGCAGCGCCGCCGGATCGCTCCGCCGGCGTGCTCCGCGGTCCATTCCTGGCGGTGGTGATCATCCTGGCCCTGGCGGCGGTGGGGCTCAACGGGTCGGTGGGGTTGCTGCGACTGCACTTCAAGAAGGAACCCGTGCCGATGCAGCGGAAGTTCTCGCAGGCCATCCCCCCCATCATCGACGACTGGGTGGAGATCGCCCGGGAGGAGTCTCTGCCGGCCGACATGCTTCAGGCATTGGACACCAACGAGTTTCTGTTCACGAACTTCGTGAATGCGGGCAAATTGAATCGGACGCCCGAGGGGCTGCGGCGGGAGGCTGCCGGGATGACGCTCCCACGGCAGAAGGAGTTGCTCTCCGAGCTGGCACGGAAAAACCCCCCAGCGGTGCTGAGGGTCTCTCTGACGTACTACACGGGCAAGGCGGATACCGTAGCGCATATTCCGGAGCGCTGCTACGTGGGAGACGGCTTCGACACGGTCAATTCGCGAAATGAGACCTGGCCGCTGGGACGCGGGTTGGGCGGGGTGGAATCGACGCCGCTCCCACAGGAGCTTCGCGTGCGGTTCATCACTTTTGAAGGTGAACGCGACAATATTCCCCGGCATGTGGCCTATTTCTTCCACGTTAACGGGCGCTACGAGGCCGACTCGCTCGCGGTCCGCGCGCAGTTGCAGAATCTGTTCGCCCGGTACGGCTATTATGCGAAGGTCGAACTGATGTGCATCGCGGACAACAGGTCCGTGGCAGATGTCAAACAGAGCATGCAGGACTTCCTGAGGTCGGCGCTGCCCCGAATTGAGGCCGCCCTGCCGCTCTGGAGCCAGTACGAGGGCGCCAGGTCGGCAGGACAGGAATGAGAAGATGGCAAAACGGGTCAACAAACGGTTTCTGGTGATACTCACGGTGGTGGTGGTGGGCATGCTGGGCGCCGCTGTGGTCGGTCCGCCTCTGGCCCGGCGAATCTTTCGCGACCGCCATGCGATGGCAAGCATGCTGGCGGCGGAGAAAGCGGCCGCCGAAGCCCGCACCCGGCAGACGCCGGCGGAAATCGCCGAATGCCTCCGCGCCGCCAGGCAGCACTATTCCGATGCCCTGCGCGGTTCCAAGGGAGGGGTGGACCTGTACCTGAAGGCCGCCGAGGTCTCCTACCAACTGACGCGCTACGACGCCGACGAGATCGGCAAGCACACGGGCCTGTGGGAAGCGGCCTTGGAGATTGATCCTTCCTGCCGCCCGGCCCTGGAGCGGCTCATCGAGGAGTACCCCGTGCGGGCGGCGTTGTCCCCGAGCCTGGAGATTTACGAGCGCCTGCGGCTGCGCGCCCGGGCGCTGCTGGAGGTGGATCCGGGCAACCTCACCGCCGAAATGCACCTGCGCATCCATCCCGTGGGCACCTGGCTGGCAGGGCTCGCCTCCGACGCTCGCGACACCGAACCCGGAGGCCGAAGGGTTGGCCGCGCCGCCATCGAAGAGGCCGTTGAACGGTTGCGCGAAATGCTGCCGCGAGCCGCCGTGCAGGGTTACGGCCTGATGTATGTCGGTCGGGCGCGTATCCGACTGGCTCAGGAACGGGTGACGGCCAATGACGCCACCAACGCGGTGCGGCATGCGAATCTCGCGCGCCAAGCGGTCGAGGCAGCCGTCGGCGCCTTCCCGAAGGACCCGGCGGTGGGGTACCGCGCGTATGAGATTCTCCGGACGGTTGCTGAGCTGCCTTCGCTGGCCATTGATGTGCCATCGGAAGAGGGGGGCGTGCGGCTTTCGCCCGAGCAGCGTGAGGCCGCCGTCATGAAAGCCCGCGCCGCCATCGTCGAGCGGGCCAGGGAAATCCTTTTTGCCGTCCGCCAGCACGTCTCCGTAGACGATCCATTCTACACGGACATTGAGCTCTCCTGCATTCAGGAGTCGTTGATGCGAGGCGACCTGGATCGAGGCCAGCTCCAGGAGCGACTGCAGACGCTGCTGACCGTGCGCCCCGACGATCTTCAGGTGCGGACGGTTCTGGCCCGCGTCTGGCGCCGGGACACCACCAGGCGACAGGCTGCCATCGACCTGCTGGCCGACCTCCGCGATGATGCGCCCGAACTGATCGGCTTCCGCGCCCTGACCAAGCGCGCCCGCGAAGTTCAAGCCGTGGAAGTGCGGGCGCAGCTCCGCCTGGACGCGTACCTCGCCGCCGAGGCGGCCGAACGGCCCGCCCTCAGGGCGGCGATCGACCGCGACCTGGGTCTGCTCGCCCGCTCCTTGACGGAACAGCACCCCACGGTGCTCAAGCTTCAGGCTACGCTGCTGGCCTATGACGGGCGCTTTTCCGATGCCATTCCCATGCTTCAGCGAGCCGTCGATGCTCCGGCATTCGCGAACCTCAACGAGGGCGACCGCGTCGAAGCACTGGAGTTGCTGGCGCGCCTCTACGACAGAGTCGGACAGACTCGCGAGACGGCGCGGATATTGACCTCGCTCGTGCAGCTTCGGCCCCAGGTTGTCGAATGGCGCATCCACCTGGCGCAACTGCTGATCGCCGACCGTCAGCTCGAGCGCGCGGTGGCGCTGGTGGGTCCGCTGCTGGATTCGGCCGAACGCGATGAGCAAACGGGTCTGCCGCGGGACCGCAACTTGGTGCAGTTTGCGCTGATCCGACTCGTGGTGAACAAGGAGGAGGCCAAGGCTGTTCAACTGCTTCGGAAGCTGCCCGAGGAAACGCCCGAGCAGCGCCTCTTTAAGGCGGGCGTGGCGATGACTCTGGAGAAGGCAGACCTGGCGCGGGAACTGCTGCAGCCACTGGTCAGGGAGGATCCGGCGCTGCCAACAACCGTCGCGGCAGCGCAGGGGCTGGCCCAGTTATACATTCAGCAGGGGCGGCACGAGGAGGCCCTGACGCTCGTACGCGAGATGCTCAAGGCGCGGCCCGATGTCTCAGATCTCGTCGACATCGAACGGAGGTTGGCGCGCCGCGCACAACCGCTCACCGCTGCCGACATCGAGCAGATCCCCGATCCGGTGGAGCGCGCAATCGAGGGCGCTAATCTGCTGATCCAGCAGGAGAAGTACGATGCTGCGTATCAGCGTCTTCTGGCCGCCGAGCCCCAGGCGGGCGGCAATCCCCGCTTCCTGGAGTATCTCTTCGGGCTGGCGCTGCGGAAGGCCGCCGACGGCGAGATCGACCTGCCCGTTGCGCAGCGCTGTCTGGAGGCTCTCTCGGCGCTCAACCACGACCGCGTTCAAGGAGGCAGCTATCGCGTGCGGCTGCTGATTGCTCAAGACCGCTACGACGAGGCCATAGCCGAGGCCACACGCCTGACCCGCGACTTTCGCGAGCTGGCCAGGGCCTGGGTCGCACTGGGGCAGGCGCAGCAGGTCAACCGGCAGCTTGAAGCGGCCGTCAAGAGTTACGAACAGGCGCTGCAACTGAAGGCCGACAGCATTGAAGCGATCGAGGGGCTGGTGCAGTGCCGGCTGGCCATGGGCCAACTGGAGCTGGCGCGAAAGGCGATGGAGGTGGGGGTGGCGGTCAACAATCCGACGATCAGCCAGCAGTTTGCCGAGAGGCTGCTCGCATTAGAAGAGCAGTGGGGCGACCCAACCCGCGCCACCGACGCCCGGGAGAAGGCCGCTGCATCCACGTCGGCACCGGGACCGGCCCTGGCCCTGCTGGGCAATTACCTGCGGGTGGCCCAGTGGCATCAGAGACAGGGCCGGCGCGCAGAGTCGGCCCGGTTCATTCAGAAGGCCGAAGAGGTGGCGCAGCGCAGCATCGAGCAATGGCCGGAGCGGCTCGAATTCTACCTCCACGCCGCGCAGTTGGCTCTGTCCCGGGGCGAACAGGAGGCCGAGGCGGTGCTTGAGCTGGCCCGCCAGCGCATTGCCGAGGATGAGAAGTGGAGAGCTGAGTTGGCGATGGCAGCCTTCTACCGGTCACTGGCTCAGCGGCCCGGTGCGGATTCTGCAGGCTACAACCAGAAGGCCGAAAAGTGTCTGGCGCAGGCCGCGGAAATGAATCCGGGCAACGTGAATATCAAGCAGGAGCTGGCGGTATTCCATCGGGACATCGCCCGGGCGATCGCCGATCAGAAATCGCCGGCGTACCGGGCCGCCATGGACAAGGCCATCGCGAGCTGGCTGGCGCTTCATGATGCGTTGGCGGCCAGGGTGGCAACGTCCAAGCGCGCCGAGCAGGATCGGCTGAAGTCGGTGCTGATGGACATCCGACGTCAGTATCTAAGCCTGCTGGTCAGCGGGCGTCGGGCCGCCGAAGCCGAGGCGTGGCTCGAGCGGGTCATTGCCGGCGAGCCTGCCGACAAGGACCTTCAGACCCTCCAGGCGACTTTGCTTGCCGAAACGGGTCGGACCGACGAGGCCGTTCGCCTTCTGGACCGTATTATCGACGGCGCTCCTTCCCACGGCGGCGCTTATTACGTCCGGGGCGTGCTGGCCCTGAATCGCCTCGACCTGGCGGCGGCGGTGCGCGACCTGTCGCGCGCCCGCGACATCAATCCCAACAACGCGGATATTCGATTTGCCCTGGCCAAGGCCTTCCGCCTGCGCGGACAGTCTGAAAGTGCTGTCAGCGAACTGGAGGCCGCCCTGCGCCGCGCCCGGGGCCGGGTCGATATCCGCACGGCGCTGATCGCGACCTACATGCAGGAACGCCGCTGGGTGCCGGTCGAGTATCTCCTGCGCGAGGCGCAGACATCGGCTGATATCCCGCGCACCGCGCAGTGGTGGCAGCTCGCCGCCGAGATGTGGCAGCGCCGCAATGAGCCCCAGCGCGCCTTGCAGGTTCTGTTGAGCATTCCTGACGACGTGCCCGACCGTCGCAACGTCCTCTATCAACTTCACGAACTTCAGTTGACCACCGGCATGCCGGAGGCGGTGCTGGAGTCGACCGCACGCCTGCTTGAGGAGGGCGCATCCCTGGCGGACTGGTGGGTCTACATGCAGCGGGGGGCTGCACTCGCTGCCCTGAACAGGCGCAGCGAGGCTGCGCCGATGTTCGACGCGGCCATGTCCATGGCCGACGCCCTCGGTGAAGACCGGGCGGCCGAGCCCATCGCCCTCAGCATGAACAGGGCCCTTGGCGCCGAGGCAACCATCGCAGCTCTGGACGCCCGCCGCGATCCCCGCTGGCACAACCAGATCGTACGACTGCACCTGCTGCGCAAGGACTGGGATGCCGTCGAGGCGGCCGCGGCCGCACTCCTCCGTGCCGATTACCTCGACGCGCTGACGCCGACACAACAACTCCGGGCTTTGGACACGGCCGGTCAGGCCTACGCCATCATGGCCGCTGAGCGCCCCAGCGCTGTCGCCAAGGCCCAGGACGCCTATGGTCGGCTCTTCCGTGTTGTCGAGCAACATGGCTTCTCCGAGGCCGAGCTGATCGGTGCCTTGAACAACCTGGCGATGGTCGTGGGTGAATACGCCGCGCAGCCGGATGTGAAGACCGCCCTGGAGTACAGCCAGCGGGCCTACCAGATCATGAACCGCCTCGGCATCGAGAGCAGCGTCGTCCTGGACACCTACGGGTGGATGCTAGTCCTCAACGGCCGCGTGGCCGAAGGGACCCATATGCTGCGTCTGGCCGCCGCCCAGTTCGACTCGCCGGTGGACGCCCACTACCACCTGGGCGAGGCCTATCTGCGTCAGTCGCAGGCGGTGTCCGCCGAGGCGTCGCTGCTGGAGGCTCAGAAACGCATCGAGGCGGCCAGGCGAAGGGGCGATTTCGTTCCCACGCTTCTGGAACAGAAGGTGAAGCAGTCCCTGGCGCGAGCCAGGCAGATGAACAGCACCCCGGCCGCCGCGACTGCCGCCGATGGCAAGCTTTAGCAGACGACCCATGGGAGATCGACCATGACCACATTACCCCAGACCACACAGGTTCGTGTGCCCCAGCCGCTGGCATACCAGCCGACGGCGGCTGCCCCCGCCCCGGCGATGCCCGCCGTTGCTGCTCAGGGCCAGATGACTCCTGCCGACGTATGGCGCGTCCTTCGCGCCAATATGTGGCTGATCGGCATCTTTCTGTTCGTCTTCGCCGTCGGCGGCGTGGCGCTGAACCAGATCTGGCTGAAGTACTGGCCGCAGTACACGCCGCGGGGCTATCTGATGGTTGAGACGGCCTATCAGCCGGACCTGGGAAGCCCCTTGCAGTATGAGATGCCCGAGCAGCGGCTGGTGGCTGAACTGCGCACGCAGGCGGAGCTGCTGCGGAGCAATCGCCTCCTGTCCGAAGTGCTCAACTATCCCGACAGCCCGGTGCGCCGCACCCAGTGGTATCAGAAGCTCGTGCCGCCGGGGGCCGACACCCGACCGGCCAAGGAAGAGCTGCGTAAGCGCTTCCGGGCCGCGCCCGTGCCCGATTCGAAGCTGGTTCAGGTCAGCTTCACCTGCAGTTCGCCCAGCGATGCCCGCATTATCCTTACCGAACTGGTCGAACAGCACCTGCGCACGTACCGGACCGCTTCCGACAGCCGTCTGGCCGAACTGCGCAACCAGCTCGAGCGCCGCGCCCGCGCCCTGGACCAGGACATTGCCGAGTCCGCCCGACTGAGGATGGAGGCCCAGCGCCGACTGGCCGATCAGGGCATGGAAGGCGTGGGCGTCTTCAGCACCGTTCAGGCCGAACTCAGCGCCCTGCTGGAAGCTCAGCTTCGACGTGAGGAGATGCTGCTTCAGGCACGCAGCATGCTCGAAAACGCCGAAGCGGCGATCAGGGCCGGCGGCACGCTTCCCATGGTGGAAAACATGGTCGAGAACGACCCGTTGGTCTACCAGCTGCGCAACCAGCAAATCGCGGTTGAGATCGAGCTGGCTGGTGTTGCCGTCCGCGGTCCCATTCACAAAGACGTGGTGCAGCTCACCGAACGGCTGGAGGGCATCAAACGCGCCGTGGATGAGCGCCGTGCGGAACGGCGGGCCAACTACACCGCGCAGGCGCTCAACGAATACCGCTCCGCGGTGGCCGTCAATGAGGAACAATCAAGGCAGCTAGCGCAGAGGGTGTCCGAGCTCCAGAATCGCCTGCGCGAACTCAGCCGCGAGATGGTCAACCTTCAGATCGAGCAGGAGAAGGAACGCGCTCTGCGGGAGCAGCGCCTGATAATCGAGAAGCGGCTGGCCGACATCGAGGTTACCGACGCCCCCACGACGATGGCCCGTGTCGACTGGGCCGCCAACGGCCGCCCCGAGGACCCCGACGAACCCAGTTTCCCGCAGCTCAAGTACCTGCTGCCGATGTCCATTTTTGTCGGGCTGGCGCTGGCGCTGGGCATCGCTTTCCTCCGCGAGTTCCTCGACCAGACCGTCCGCTCGCCGCGCGACATTGCCCGTGTCGGCCAGTTGACCCTGCTGGGCATGATCGCCGACGAGGTCGACGATCCGCAGGCCGCCAACGCGCAGCTTGCGATCTTTGACGCCCCGCACTCTCTGACGGCCGAACAGTTCCGCCAGCTTCGCACGCGGCTTCAGCACGCCGCCTCGCTGGACACCATCCGCAGCATCATGATCACCGGACCGGCGCCCATGGACGGCAAGTCGACCGTCGCCGCCAACCTCGCGGCCGGACTGGCCCTCAACGGTCGAAAGGTCCTGCTGGTGGACGCCAACTTCCGCCGTCCCGACCTGCATCGCCTCTTCTCCATCCCCAATGGCACTGGTTTCAGCGACGTGCTCAACGGGTCGGCCGATCTGGGAGACGCCGCCCAGGCCACCCGCATTCCCAATCTCTCGGTGCTGCCCAGCGGCGCCCGCCCGGCCAATGCCACCGAGCTGTTCGAGAGCAGGCTGTTTACCGACTTCATCGAGCGTGCCCTGGAAGAGTACGACCACGTGATCTTCGACTCCGGACCGTTCTTCGTCGTGTCCGAGTCGGTGGCGATGGCCCCGCGCGTCGACGGTGTGATTACAGTCATCCGCGCCCACGAGGAGAGCCGCGGCGCACTGCAGCGTCTGCGCGATTCGCTGCGGCAAATCCGGGCAGAGCACCTGGGTGTCGTGCTCAACGCGGTGCGCGCCCAGGGCGGCGGCTATTACGGCCGCAGCATCAAGGCATACTACGACTACCAGAACGCATGAGCGTTCGCGGGATGAAATCCGCGTCATCTGTGGACGCTGCACGGGCGGCACGCGCGGCTCACATTCCCCCCGCGTTGCGCGAATAGGCGGGGTCGCCGGCCGCCCGCAGCTCGCCGCCCGCTGCATCGATCTCGATCATCGCCCGCTCGTACTCCGGCCCCTCCTGGCTCTGCGAGATGCGATGTCCCATCGCTGTCAGCTCCTCGACCAGCATCGCCGGCAGGTCGTTGCCCGCCTGCACGCTCCCCGGCTGCGGCCGGGGTTGCCCGAACGAACCGATCAGGTGATTGGTGATGTATCGGGGGGCCCGCACGATGTCCCGCACGCTCACGCCGTAGTCACTGTAGTCGCTCAGCATCTGGAGCATCGCCTGATCCTGGGCATCGCCGCCGGCCACGCTCAGTGCCAGCACGGGCCTGCCGTCGCGGAGCACCAGGGTGGGCGTGAGGGTGCTCCGCGGGCGCTTGCCGGGTTCGAGGCAGTTGGGATGGCCGGGCGTGGTGTTGAAGCTCTGAAGCCTTGAGCCCAGGCGAATTCCCGTCTCGCCCGCCATGGCGCCGCCCCAGCCGCTGGGCGTCGCCGCGATCACGTTTCGCGCTTCATCCACCACGACGCAGGTGGTCGTGTCCATCTGCCGGCCAGGCGCGGGCGCAGCGCCGGGCGGCACCATGCCCGCATCGCCCGGCCGATACTCCAACGACGCCTTTCGCGGATCGATCAGCGCCCGCCGGGCGACGATGTACGAGGGGTCCATCAACTTCGCCAGCGGCACGTCCACGAACAGCGGGTCGCCGAAATACGTGTCCCGGTCGGCCATCGCCAGCTTCGTCGCTTCCAGCAGCAGATGCACGCTGGCGGCGCTGTGGCGGCCGAGCGCCTTGATGTCGAAGCCCTCGAGGATTTTCAGCGCCTGAAGGAGGCAGGGCCCCTGCGTCCACGGCCCGCACTTGTAGACGCTGTAGCCGCGGTAGTCGGTGTGAACCGGCTCTTCGATCCGTGTGACGTGCGTCGCCAGGTCGCTGTAGCGGATCAGCCCGCCGTTGGCGCGGCTCCATGCATCCAGCTCGTGCGCGACCGGCCCGCGATAGAAGCAGTCGGCCACGAGGCGCAGGCCGCGGCGGCGGTCGCCGCCGGCGCGTTCGGCATCAATGAGGCGGCGGAGCGTGCGCGCCAGGTCGACGTGCCAGGGCTGGCGATTCCGATCCAGCAGGCTCAGCGTCGGCTGGACGGCCTGCGCGAATGTCCACGTTCCGTAGCGGTCCAGCAGCGTGAGGCAGGCATCGAGCACGGCCGGTACTGTGGCCGCCTCGGGGCCGCTGTTGGGTATGCCGCGTCCGGCGAAGTGCTCGAGGGTGGCCAGGCGGGGGGCGACTCCCTGGCCGCTGACGACCTCGACAACATTCCGGCGGGCGTCGTAAACGAGGATGGAGACCTCGCTTCCGAAACAGAACTTCTCGGAGTCGGTGACACTGAGCGCCAGAATGGTTGCGACGGCGGCATCGGCGGCATTGCCGCCTTGGCGCAGCGCGGCAAGACCGGCCTCCATAGCCGGCCGTCCGCCGGCGACCACGGCGCCCTTTCGTCCGGTGGAGTGCCACGCGCTTTCCTGCGCGGTGGCCAGCGCTGTCGAGAATAGCAGCAGCATTATGATGAGGCAGACGACGGTGATGTTCATGTACGGCTCCTTCTGACCGCAGGGTAGCACGGGCGTCCTGGGCGTCCTGGTCGTGCCCCCGACGCGTGCCCGGTTCATCCGCCGCAGAGACTGTCATCCGCCCCACCACTGAACGACGGACGGGACCACTGGACAACCAGCGCCCGCCACACTATACTATATCCCGATTGGTGCGCAGACCGAGTCGAATTGCCGACAGGGTTTTTTCTGCCAGCTCTTTTGCTCTCTATCGCCCTCCATCCGCACGGGCCTGCGTGTTGGCCCCTTTCCAACTGACCTGGAAAGTAAAAGCCAGGTCTGACGCCCAGATACTTAAGGAACAACATGGGCAAGAAACTGTACGTCGGCAATCTCAGTTACAATGTGGACAGCTCCGCGCTGGAGCAGCTCTTTTCGGCACACGGCACCGTGCAGAGCGCCGAGGTCATCGCCGATCGTGACACCGGCCGCAGCAAGGGCTTCGGCTTTGTCGAGATGAGCAGCGATGGCGAAGCACAGGCGGCCATCGCCGCCCTGAGCGGCCATGAACACGACGGGCGGGCCCTGACCGTCTCCGAGGCCCGTCCCAGGGAGAATCGCGGCGGTGGCGGCGGCGGTGGCCGTGGCGGCTACGGCGGCGGCCAGCGCCGCGGCGGCGGTGGCGGACGAAGCCGCTACTGACCGTCCCGCCGGCGATTGCCATCTCGAGTCGGCGTGAACGTGGCGCCGGATGCGGAGCGGAACTGCTCCGCCCGCATCCGCAGCGCCTGTGTTGCGCCCAAAGCGAGCACACCATGAAGATGCCAACAGCGACAGCACGATCGCCCCTGCGCTCCAGGGTCATGAGCTTTCGGTCCCTGCTTCACCACTTCGGACAGAAGGACCGCGCAGCCATCGAGCGACAGCTCCTGGCTATGACACAGAAACACGGCCGCGCGGCCGCATCCCGCTGGCGACGATTCGCCTGTCTGCTGACGACGCTCGCCCCGCCGCCCGCCAAGATCGGCGGACCAGGCATCCTGCGCTGTTTCGTGCCCGATGGGATGTACCGTAAGCAGGTCTTCGCTCTTCAGGCAATGGACGATGGCGGCCTGAGCGTCTATGCCCCCAACGTGCTGGAGGATGCCGTCAAAGAGGGGATCCTCGCCAAGCCTGCCCCCGCGCCGACCGACAGCCTCCGTCGCCTCGCCGTGGGCGATAATTCCCTGGCCATCGATCCGCTTGACGGCCAGACGCCCGACCCCGATCCCGTCTACAAAGCCATGACCGGCTGGAACCGCAAGGCCATCCGAATGAGCCTTCCTCCCAAGCCCGGCAAGGCACAGGTGGCCGCAGTTGAACGAATCTGCCTGCTGGCGGCCGAGGAATGGACCGCCGCCGTAGCGGCCGGCTGAACGCGAGACGGCTCTGGCATTCGTGACGGACGCGCCGCCGTTGCGCATCACTTGCGGACTGTGTCCAGGGGACCACCGGACTACGGACCCATCAAATGACCACGAGCAACTGACTACTGACCCGGCCGATCCCTCACGCCAGCGACCACTTCACCTGGCCCCCCACGATGGTCGTCACCGCCCGGCCGGTGAGCTTCCATCCCGCGTACGGGCAATTGCGGCTCTTGCTGCGGAACTGGTTCAGGTCGACCGTCCACGCCAGCCGCGGATTGATGATGGTGATGTCGGCGTCAGCGCCTTCGGCCAGCGAGCCTTTGTTCAGACCAAGGATGCGGGCCGGCGCCGCGGTCATCATCTCGATGAGCCTCATCCAGCTCACATGGCCGGGCTCGACCAGCGCCCGGACGTACAGTCCCAGGGCCACCTCCAGTCCCACGATGCCGTTGGGGGCGAACTGAAACTCCAGCTCCTTCTCCTCGGCCAGGTGCGGCGCGTGATCGGTGGCCAGGCAGTCGATGGTCCCGTCCTTGACGCCGGCGATGCAGGCGGCCACATCGGCGGCCGAGCGCAGGGGGGGGCTCATCTTGTAGTTGGTGTCGTAGGTGCGGCAGCACTCGTCGGTGAGAAGCAGATGGTGCGGAGCGACCTCGGCCGTTACGCTCTGCCGCCGCCGCTTGGCCTCGCGGATCAGCTCGACGCTGCCGGCCGTGCTGATGTGCTGCACGTGATAGCGACAGCCAATGTTGCGGTTAAGCAGCAGATCGCGGGCGATCATGAGCTGCTCGGCCTCGGCGGGCACGCCCATCAGCCCCAGGGCGGTGGACACCACGCCGCCGTGCATCGCTCCGCCCGACAGCGTCGGCTCTTCGCAATGCTGCATCAGTACCGCATCCAGCATCTGTGCGTACTGAAGCGCCTTGCGCATGACCGATGCATCCGCCACGCCCACCCCATCGTCGCTGAAGGCCACCGCGCCGCGCTGTTTCATCAGCGCCATCTCGGCCAGTTCTTTTCCCTCGCGGCCTTTGGTGATGGCTCCGACGGGCAGGACGTTGGCCAGACCGGTGCGCTCCGACTGGCGCAGCACGAACTCCACCAGCCCTTCATTGTCCAGCGGCGGCCTGGTGTTGGGCATGCAGCAGACGGTGGTGAAGCCGCCGGCTACGGCGGCGGCGGCCCCGGAGGCGATGTCCTCCTCTTCCTCGTCGCCCGGCTCGCGGAAGTGAACGTGAATGTCGATCAAACCGGGCGTGACGTAACAGTCGCCGGCATCGATCACGTGATCGGCTCGGCCCAGGTTGACGCCGATCGCCGCGATCCTGCCGTCGCGTACCAGCAGGTCGGCCCGCGCCTCGTACCTGCGGGCCGGGTCGAGCACCGTTCCATTCTTGATGAGCAGTGAAGGCATAGTGGCGGATGACCATCATCGACCAGACGGCCGCGTTAGTAAAGAGCGGCCTTTGTTCCCACGGGCATGAGGATTCGCTGAGTTGGATGAAGGCACGGCCTCAACTCCAGCCGTCCGGGAGTGGCGGAGTGGTAGGCCGGCGGGCAGTTGGCCGGGTGAGGGTGGAGTGGTAAAATACAGTGGTATGCAGTCGTTGCGTGGGCATCTGTTGATTGCGTCGCCGCATCTGGAGGACCGGAACTTCTTCCACACGGTGGTTCTGGTTGTCCAGCACAGCGACGCCGGTGCGTTGGGGCTGATCCTCAACCGGCCCCTGTCGATGACCGTGCGTGCGGCATGGACGCAGGTGAGCAGCGCCCCGTGCCGCAATGAGGGCCTGCTTCATCACGGCGGACCGTGCGAAGGGCCACTGATGGTGATCCACACCGACCAGGAGCTGGCCGACCTGGAGGTGCTGCCCGGCCTGTATTTCTGCACCGACCGTGAGTCCATCCAGCGTCTTGTGTCGCAGGATCACTGCCGGGCCAAGTTCTTCGTGGGTTTCGCCGGCTGGGCACCCGGACAACTCGACGGAGAAATGGAAGATGGCGGGTGGCTCACGACGCCGGCCACCATCGAGCACGTCTTCGGCGAGTACGTGGACCAGTGGGCGGAAGCCATCCGGGCGGCGGGTCGAGCCAGCCCGCTCGGACAGTACAAGCCAAAGATTGACCCGGAGGATCCGTCGGTGAACTAAGGGTCCCGCGACGGGGGCACAGCCGCATGGCGTCAAGTGCGGGGCGTGCTACAATCAGCATGGTCCCAGCCCCGGCGCCGCCGCGCAATCAGGCGGTGCGGCGGCCGACGGGGCTTAGCAGATCGTCATGGCAAAACGAGATTACTACGAGGTGTTAGGGGTTTCGCGCACAGCGTCGGCGGAGGAGATCAAGCGCGCCCACCGGCGGCTGGTGCGGCAATATCACCCGGACATCAACAAGAAGGATCCGCAGGCGGAGGCCAAGTTCAAGGAGGTGCAGGAGGCCTACGACGTGCTTTCCGATCCGCAGAAGCGGGCGAATTACGACCAGTTTGGCCACGCGGGCGTGGGCGTGGCCCCGGAAGGCCCGACGACCGACCCGTTCGAGGCGTTCCGCCGTGCCCAGCAGCATGGTCGACGACGCACGCGCCCGGGACCCGGGCGGGTGTCAGTGGAGGACTTCGACTTCAGCGGAGATGCGGGCTTCGCCTCGATCTTCGAGCAGATGTTCGGCGCTGGCGTGCGGCCGGGCGGCACGGTGCGACCCGCTCCGCTGCGCGGAGCCGACATCGAGCACGAGGTCTCGCTGAGTTTTGAGCAGGCCGCCCGCGGCACAACGCTGCCGCTTCAAATCAGCCGCGACGGCCAGGTGCAGACCATCGACGTGAAAGTGCCGCCGGGAGTGAATGACGGCAGCCGCGTGCGTATCCGCGGCCACGGTCAGCAGGGTCCCGGCGGCGCAGGCGACCTGTACATCATCACGCGTGTTGCCCCCCATCCCTACTTCCGCCGCGAGGGACTGGACATCTACGTGGATGTGCCCATCAGCGTCTGGGAGGCGATGCTGGGCACCAAAGTGCAGGTGCCGACGCTTGATGGACCGGTGTCGCTGACCATACCGCCGGGCACCAGCAGCGGAACCAGGCTGCGCATTCGCGGGCGCGGCATTGCGCGCGGCCAGGAGAAGGGCGATCAGTACGTCCTGCCGCGGATCATTGTGCCCAGGGACCTCAGCGAAGAGGATCGCCGCACCATTGAGAATCTGGCCCGCCAGCATCCGGTCGACGCCCGCGCCGAGCGGCCCTGGGAGGCTGGACATACCGTAAGATGAGGTGGCGGACGGGCCACCGCCCTCAGGAGCGGCTCCCATGCAGCAGACCTACCAGCAACCACGCCGCGGAACCGGCCGGAGCCCGCACCGGCATTACGGCCGGATTTCAGCGCTGGCGGCGTTTCTGTGCGGATCGTTTGCGCTGCTGCTTGTGGTCTGCCATCAATACCTCCTGCCGGCCATGAGCCTCGTGCCCGGCGCCGATGCCCCGGCGCGCAAACAACTGGCGGCCATTTCCCTGCTCGTTCTGATTGTGGTTCTGACGGCGCTGCTGGGCCTGTTGATCGTGGCCGTGAGGCCGGGACGGCTTTTCCTGCCGCGCAAAGGCCCCTCGCGGCAGCGCACCCACTACGTCGATGCCTGGGCGGAATCGGCGCGCCGGCTGCGCAGCCCTCCCGACGAGTCGCCAAAACAGTAGAATCGCCCTCCCTTGTCCACGACGATCCTCCAGTTGCTGCTGGTCATGCTGGCCGCCGGGGTGCTGCTTGCTCTGCTGGCGGCGGCGATGCTGGCCTGGTCGGTGCTTCATCCGCCACGCATGAACGACGGCAAGGCCCTGTGGCTGCTCAAGCGTCTCTCGCCCGGCGATCTTGGGCTGACGTTCCAGCCGACGGACTTTCACGTCCGCGACCACCGCGGCCAAACGCTGCGCCTGGCCGCGTGGTGGATTCCCAGCGCGGCGCACAGTGAACGATGCGTGCTGCTGCTGCACGGATACGCCGATGCCAAGGTGGGAGCCATCGCCTGGGCGCCGCTGCTGCACGAGCTGGGGTGGAACGTGCTGGCGCTGGACCTGCCGGCGCATGGCGAGAGCGAAGGGCGGCTGGCCACGGCCGGTCTCTTCGAGCGGCAGCCGCTCGGCCACGTGATCGATGAGCTTCGGGCCGCGCGACCCATGGAGTGCCGACGGCTGGCGCTGTTTGGGATCAGCTATGGGGCGGCCGTGGCGGCGCTGACGGCGGCCGGCCGGGACGACATCGCCGCCGTCGTTCTGGAATCGCCGTTCGCCAGCTTCCGCAGCGCCCTGCGGGGCCACTGCGACATGCTCGGTCTGCCCGGGCGGTGGCTTCAGGAAATGGCGCTGATCATGGCGCGGATCGGGTCGGGGGCGGACCTGGGATCGGTCCAGCCGGCAACGGCGCTGGAGGCGGTGCGCTGCCCGGTGCTGGCGATCGTGGGCGGCGAGGATCCACTGGTGGATGAACCCGACCGCCAGCGCCTTGCGCGCGCGATGCACGCGCGGTCGGGATCGGCTCCGGCATCGCAACTGTGGCTGGCAGCCGGTTCGGGCCATCTGACGGCGATGCTCGACCATGAAGCGGAGTACCGCAGGCGGGTGGGCGAGTTTCTGGCCAGGTGCGGGCTGGAATGAGCCGTGGCGGGATCGCGAGGTCGCTGTCCCCCTGTTCGCTTTCGGTTTGACTGGCACGACGCCGCCATCGGCGCCGTTGGCGCTTTACGCGCCGGACGATGGCCAGTAACTTGACCGGTCCGTCGCCTGTGCGCGAGCTTCTTATAGCGGCGGGATGGAGTCGCGATGCAGATGGTCAGTGCTGTGGCAGTGCTGTTTTCGGTGCTGGTTCCGACGAAGATGTGGTATGCGCCGGGGCAGCCGATGACGGTGCAGGTGAAGTCGACCGAGCCGGTGGTGTTGAGGATGACCGAGTTTCTGGGCAAGAGCGTCGAGCCCGACGGCTCGCCGGAGGTGCAGCCCGACGGACAGGTGGACCTCAAGAAGCTGTTTCCGCAATGCGGGCGGCCGGGAACGTACGTGTTGTGGGCGGTCCCGAAGGACAAGCCGCTGAGCGCATTCGTGGGAACGCCGCTGGTGATCAGTGTGCGCGCCGACCGGCGTCCCGGGGCGAACCCCAACGACCCGCTGGTGAGCAGGGTGGAGCCGCTGCGTTACGGGGTGCTGAGCACCGATCACGGGCCGATCACGCTGGCGTTCTATTACGACCTGGCCCCGAACACGGTCGGGATCATGCAGCAACTGGCCGGCGAGGGCTTCTATGACGGGCTGACGTTTCACCGCATCGTGCCGGGTTTTGTGATTCAGGGAGGCGACCCGGTGGGCAGCGGACTGGGGGGGCCGGGGTTCAACCTGCCGCCTGAGTTCAGCGACCGCAAACACGAGGCCGGCACGGTCTCGATGGCCCGGGCCACCGATCCGCTGGAGGCGCAGGGACTGGAGCCGCGCTGCGAGTATGCCAACAGCGGCGGAAGCCAGTTTTTCATCTGCCTGGCCGAAGCCAGGCGGCTGGATGGGCGGTATACGGTGGTGGCGCGGGTGGTCGATGGCATGGAGGCGGTGAACGCGATCGCCCAGGCGCCGCGCTCTGCGCGCGTGGAGGACCGCCCCGAGTCGCCGCAGGTGATCCATCGATTCCAGATCAAGCCGGTGACGGCGTCGGAGAACCCGTATCGGGCGATCATGACGATTCAGGAGGAGGTGCCGGCGACGCAGGCGAAATGACGGGTGCGACGGGCATGTGGGTCGAGCCGATGAGGAAGGCGAAGCACGCTGCCGGCCGGGTGCGCATGGTTGCTCCCTTGGGCCGGCGCGCGGCGGCGTTGTTGGGCATGGCCCGCACGGTTCGCCACCGCCCGCTCGTGGAAACCGCCGAAGATGCAGGTGTCTGCTGCTGCTCGTACACGATCTCGAAAATCCGCCACGCCTCGCGGAGGCGGCCGACCGCGTAGGTCGCGCACCGCGCGACGCCGGCTTCCCGCGCGTGCTTCCCCCAATCGCAAATCCAAAATCGAAAATCTCACGACATCCGCGGCCAGGCGAGCGCGCCCGCCAGCGCCAGCTCGGCCGCTTCGTGGCGTTTGAGCGTGATGCGCGTGCGGAGCCAGATCGGTGCTGGCGCCAATGCCGACTCCGCGCTCTACTCGTTTCGGCTTG
>Ga0308417_1000221_pt1 | contig 43211 bp, 38 predicted proteins | sample HotsprSampleOS65_FD_203528 | JGI IMG/M metagenome (GOLD analysis project Ga0308417, IMG submission 203528) | Hot spring phototrophic mat microbial communities from Octopus Spring, Yellowstone National Park, Wyoming, United States - 20090730_OS65 ...
CTTCGGGCGACCCCGGCCGCCAGACGGTTGGCGCGTGAACTCGGCGTGGATCTGGCGGAGTTGGCGCGGCAGACCCAAGGAGGTGTGATCACGGAAAGCATGGTGCGCGAATGGAAACGCAAACACTGACAGGAAAAGTGGCCGTGGTGACCGGCGGCTCCCGCGGCATCGGGCGGGCGACCGCCCTTGCGCTGGCCGCCGCTGGGGCCCGGGTTGTTCTGACCTGGCATGTCCAGCGGGAGAAGGGCGAGGCCGTGGCGGCTGAAATCGCCGCCGCCGGTGGTGAAGCTCTGGCGGTGCCGGCCGATACCGCCCGCCGGGAGGATTGGCAACGGCTCCTCGAGGAGACGCGGCGTCGCTTCGGGCCCCCGGACATTCTCGTTCATAATGCCGGCTTGACCCGCGACAACTTCCTCATCTTCATGACGGAAGAGGAGTGGAACGAGGTCCTCGATCCGATGCTCAAAGGAGCCTTTTTCGGCATCAAACTCTTCGGTCGTGAAATGATCCGCCGCCAGTGGGGGCGGATTCTCCTCGTGGCGTCGGTGGCGGGATTGATGGGCGACTGGAAACGGGCCAACTACGTGGCCGCCAAGGCGGGTCTGATCGGGCTGGCGCGGGCCGCGGCGCGGGAGTTCGCCTCCTCGGGAGTGACCGTAAACGCGCTCGCCCCCGGTTATATCGAAACCGACCTCATCCGCGAGATGGACGAGGCGAAACGCCAACGCTTGCTCGAAACCATTCCGCTCCGCCGATTTGGTCGCCCGGAAGAAGTGGCTCGTCTGATCGCCTTCCTGGCGGGGGAGGGAGGATCGTATATTACAGGGCAGGTGTTTGGGGTTGATGGCGGCTTGAGAATGTAAGGAAACGGACGATGGACGAACGAGTAGTCATCAGCGGCCTAGGAGCCGTGACCCCGCTGGGTGCCGATGTGGCGGAAACATGGGCGGCTCTGCTGCGGGGTCGGCCGGAGGCCTTTCGACCGATTCGCCGTTTCGAGACCCGCGACATGACATTTACGACGGGGGGCGAGATTTCCATGTTTACGCCTCACCCAGAAGATGTGGCCGTAGTCGGCGCCGAGGATCGGGCCACGCTCCTTATGATGACGGCCACGCGGGAAGCGATGGTGCAGGCCCGGTGGATCCGGCGCGAAGGAACGGGCAGCCGGCTGGGGGTGGTTCTTTCGACCAATTTCGGCAGTGTGGAAATGGCCGAAGCCTGGTTGGGAGGCGAGCCGTCACCGGGTCGGCCGGACAGCCGATTCGAAGGGCTGGCATTTCAGAGGGCGGCCGACCATGTGGCCCATCTCTGGGGTGCTGAAGGACCGGTGATGAATCTTTCGCTCTCTTGTGCGTCGGGAACGGCGGCCATTGGCATAGCGGTCGCTTGGATCCGAGCCGGCCTGGCCGATGCGGTCCTGGCCGGCGGTTACGATGCGCTCTCCCGTTTCGCCTGGCTTGGATTGAGCGCCCTTCGGACCATGAGCCGGACGGCGGTTCGTCCGTTCGATCGCCGTCGGGACGGGACGATATTCAGCGAAGGCTCCGGCGCGCTTGTGGTCGAAAGGGAAACGACCGCCCGCCAGCGGGGGGCACCCCTCTTGGCTGTTGTTGCCGGCTATGGATTGAATAACAACGCCTTTCACATGACCGCTCCGGCGCGCGAAGGCGCAGGAACGGCCGCCGTGATGCGCCAAGCCCTCGCCGACGCCGGACTCCCGCCAGAGGCCGTGGATCATATCAATGCGCATGGGACCGGCACGCCCCCCAACGATGTGACAGAAACCCAGGCCATCAAGGCCGTCTTTGGCGCCCATGCCGCCCGAATACCCATCACCTCGATCAAGGGTACGGTCGGGCACCTGATGGGAGCCGCCGGCAGTGTGGAAGCGATCGCCTCGATCCTGACGCTACGCGAGGGGATGATCCCGCCGGTGGCGAACCTCGAAGAGCCCGATCCCGAGTGTGATTTGGATTACGTCCGGGGAGAACCGCGCCGAGGCGCCTTTCGGACGGTGCTTTCGAATTCCGCCGGGATCGGCGGGTGCAACGCGGCGGTGATCGTGAGGCAGCCGTGAAACGGGTGGTCGTCACTGGGGTGGGGCCCGTCAGCTCCGTGGGAATCGGTCGGCAGTCCTTCTGGACGGGGCTTCAGGAGGGCTGTTCCGGCGTAACCCCTTTTGACGTCGCGGGACCCACCCACACCCGCCGCATGGCTGCCCGCATAGAGCCGTTCAACGTGGCCGACTATTTGGAGACGGTCAAAACCTACCTCGACCGAACCTCACAATTGGCCTTTGCCGCGTTCAGCCTGGCCCTGGAAGAGGCCAATCTCTCGCCAACGGATCCGGCGGTAAAGGCCGGCGGGCTTTCATTGGGAACGGCATATGGGCCTCTGGCGACTGAACATCTCTTTTTTTCCGATTTCCACCGCAAGGGGCCACGGTTGGTCAAACCGATCCTCTTTCCCCATGCCTACTCCAACACCCCCATCAGCCTACTGGCGATGGAGTATGGCATGACGGGATATCACCTGCATAATGCGTCCGGGTGGATCGCCTCGACCCTTGCCCTCGCGCTCGCCGTGCAGGCCATTCAAGAGGGCCACGCCACGCTCATGGTGGCCGGCGGATTCGAGGCTTTTCACCCGATCCTTTTCCAAGCGCTCGATCAGGAAAACCGATTGGCCCGCGACGAAGGCGACGGAGAAGTCGCGCGTCCGTACGATCGCCGGCGAAACGGTTTTGTGGCGGGAGAGGGTGCCGGTCTTGTTGTTCTCGAGGAGGAGCAAACCGCCCGAGCACGGAAGGCCCCCCTTCTGGCCCGTCTGACGGGGTTCGGGGCCGCCTGGGGTCCTGCCGCCCGTTGCACGGCCTTGCAGCAGGCGGCGGGGGCGTGGCAGGAAGGCGATCTGATCATCGGCCATGCTAACGGGAGCCGAGAGGAGGACCGCCGGGAGGCTCTGGCGATTTGCGAATGGAGCGGCGGAACGGCGAAGGTGCCGGTGGCGATTCTCGGCGGGCGTGTGGGCGAATCCTTTGGCGCTACAGGTGCCTTGCAGACGATCGCGGCGGTTGAGATGCTCGATCGCGGCACGACGATCCCCTTGACCCTGCAGGTGCCCGATCCCGAATGCCCGGTCGCGCCCGCGACGGGGAAGGAACGACCGCGGCGTGTTCTTGTCCTATCCGCCGATCCCGGAGGCGCCGCGGCGGCACTTGCGCTGGAAAGGAGCGAGGATGAGCTTCTGGCTTGAGTGTTATCGCCGGATGTGGTTGATCCGGCGCTTCGAAGAAAAGGTGGAGTCCCTGTTCGCCCGGGGTGCGCTCCATGGCACCACGCATACCGCCATCGGGCAGGAGGCCGTCGCTGTCGGCGCCTGCGCGGCGCTAGGTCCCCGCGATGTGGTGCTCAGCACCCATCGCGGTCATGGACACCTGATCGCCCGCGGCGGCGATCCCAACCGGATGATGGCGGAACTGTTCGGTCGCGCCACCGGCTATTCACGCGGGCGAGGCGGCAGCCAGATGATGGCCAACCCGGCCATTGGGTTTTGGGGGTCGAATGGAATTACCGGCGGCGGCCTTCCCGTCGCAGTCGGGGCCGCGCTGGCCTTCCGCCTTCGCGGGGAACGGCGCGTCGCGCTCTGTTTTTTCGGCGATGGAGCGGCCAATCAGGGAATGTTTCACGAATCCCTCAACATGGCTGCGCTATGGAAGCTCCCGGTCGTTTTCATCTGCGAAAATAACGGGTATGCGATGTCCACCCCGGTAACCATGGCATCGGCGGTGCCCGCGATCGCCCTCCGGGCTGCCGCGTATGGAATACCCGGAGAGACGGTGGACGGCAACGACGTGCGGGCGGTTCGGGATGCGGTTGCCGCGGCGTGCGATCACGCCCGACGCGGGCAAGGGCCAACGCTCCTTGAGTGTCGGACCTACCGCTTTTCTGGGCATTCGCGCGGCGATCCGCGGCGGTATCGAACTCGGGAAGAGGAGACCGCCTGGAGGCGGAACGACCCTCTTCGGCGTTGCCGGGCCTTCCTGCGCCAAGAGGGAATTCTAGATGAGGAACGGGATCGCGTCATCCGGCGAGAAGCCGCTCAACGGGTGGCGGAAGCGGTTCGCTTCGCCCGCCGGAGTCCATGGCCCGATCCGGCTTCGCTCGAAACAGGGGTTTTCGCATGACCACAATGACGATGGCGGAGGCCATCCGGCAGACGCTCCGGCGCGAGATGCAGCGGGATGCCCGCGTGATTCTGCTGGGGGAGGATATTGGCGTGTATGGCGGTGCGTTCGGCGTCACGCGCGGGCTGCTCGAGGAGTTCGGGCCCGATCGGGTTCGGAACACGCCCATTTCCGAGATGAGTTTCACGGGGGTTGCCATTGGAGCGGCGCTGGCGGGGCTGCGGCCTATTGTCGAAATCATGTTCATGGATTTTATCACGTTGGTCATGGATCCCTTGGTCAATTGGGCGGCTAAACTGCACTACGTGACGGAGCGTCACTGTCCGCTCGTGGTGCGGACTCCGGCGGGAGGCGGGCGCGGGTATGGACCCACCCATTCCCAGAGTTTCGAAGCCTGGTTTCTGCAGGTGCCCGGATTGTGGATCGCCGTACCTTCGGCGCCGGCCGACGCGGTAGGGCTTTTGCGGACCGCCATTCGGGGCAAGAACCCCGTGCTGTTCGTGGAGCACAAGCGGCTCTACGGCATCACTGGCGAGGTCGCGGTGGCCGGGCCGGCGATCCCCTTCGGCCGTGCCCGGCGGGTTCGACGAGGGCGCGATCTGACGATGGTGGCCTGGTCTCGGATGGTCGTGGAGGCGATGGCCGCCGCCGATCGGCTCTCGGCCGAGGGGCTTGAGGCGGAGGTGCTCGACCTGCGGACGTTGACGCCCCTGGATCTTGAGAGCGTTGTGGAATCGGTCCGCCGAACCCATCGCCTCCTGATCGTGGACGAAGGCGTCCGACGCGGGGGAGTGGCGGCCGATCTGGCCGCCCAGGTGGGCGAAGCGGTCTTCGAGTATCTGGACGCGCCCATTCGCCGAGTGACAGCCCCCGATATCCCCATTCCGGCCGTCCCTATTCTCGAGCGCGCCGCCCTGCCGGACGCCGACCGCATTGCCCGCGAAGCCCTTCGCTGGGTACGGGAGTTCTCCTGAAATGGAGTTTTCGATTATTGTTTTGACTCGAAACAAACGGTCGTGGACCGAGCGGTGCCTTCCCACACTTCTTGAATCCCGTTCTCGCGACTGGGAGTTGATTGTGGTGGACAACGGATCGGAGGATGGAACGGTCGAATGGCTGCAGGATTTTCAGTCGCGAGCCGCCGCGCAGGGGGTGTCGGTTCGGGTGGTGGCCAATCCGGCCAATTTCGGCTGTTCGACCGCCCGCAACCAGGGAGCCTCGCTCGCCAGCGGCCGCCGGTTGGTTTTTCTCGATAATGACGTCTCGGTTCGGACTTCGAGTTGGCTCGAACGACTGAACGCGGTGTTTGATGCCGTTCCAGGAGCGGCGATTGTTGGTCCGAAATTGGTCTATCCCTTTCCCCCCTATCGGATTCAGTTCGCGGGGGGAGGAATCACCCGGCGCGGGCGGGTCGTGTTTCTGGGGCGAGGCGCCGATCGGCTCGACCCTCGGTTTCAGCAGCGGCGGGAGGTGCCCCATGTCATCAGCGCGTGTCTAATGATCCGCACGGAGTGTTTCCAGGCTGCGGGGGGCTTTGATGAGGCCTTCAACCCCGTTCAATTCGAAGATACCGATCTCTGTTATCGAGTTCGCCGCCTGGGAGGACGGATTGTCTATGAGCCGTCGGCGGAGATGTACCATTACGAAAGCGTCACGACCGCCGGCTCGCCCGATCTTGTCAATACGGCTCTGGTCGTGCGCCATGGGCTGCTGTTTCGAAGGCGGTGGGCTGAGGCCATTTCACGGGAACCCGAATGGCAACCGGAGGAGGAGGCGGCCTGGACGCCGATCCCGACGCCTTCCGTGGAGGGGATTCCGCCGCCGCCGGTTCTGCCGGACTGAGGTTTAGTGGCCAGCGACCCATGCTCGGGCGTTCTGGAAGAAGCGAAGCCAGGGACCCTCTTCCCGATGGGCGAAGGGGGGGGGAGCATACGAGAGCTGGATGCTGCGAAAGGCGCGTTCAGGATGAGGCATGAGAATGGTGGCCCGGCCGTCGGGCGTTGTGAAACCGGTCATGCCGCCTGGGGAACCGTTGGGGTTGTAGGGATAGATTTCCGTAGGTCGGTTCCGATGGTCCACATACCGGAGGGCCAAAAGCCCCTGGCGTTGAACCGCGGCGGCCGCCTCAGGGGATTCGAACGCCACTTGCCCTTCGCCGTGGGCGACCGGGATCGGCAGAAACGATCCGGCCATGCCGCGTAGGAAGAGCGAGGGGGAGTCAAGAACCTCGACCTTGACCAGGCGGGCTTCGAATTGTTGGCATCGGTTTCGGATGAAACGGGGCCACAACTCCGCGCCGGGAATGAGCATTTTGAGTTGGGAAAGCATCTGACACCCGTTACAGACGCCGAGCGTGAAGGTGTTCGGCCGCTGGAAGAATGCCGAAAAGAGATCCCGAAGCCTGGAGTTGAACAGGATGGATCTCGCCCAGCCGGAGCCGGCGCCAAGGACGTCGCCATAGGAAAAGCCACCGCAAACCACGAGACCGCTATAATCGGAAAGATCGTCCGCTCCGCTCAGCAGATCGGTCATGTGGACATCCACAGGATCGAATCCGACACGTTCAAACGCTGCCGCCATCTCCACATGGCCGTTAATTCCTTGTTCGCGAAGAATCGCGACTCGCGGCCGGGCCGATCCGACGATGGCCGGCACGGTCGTGGGATCGAAGGTCAGCTCGGCGGTCAACCCTGGGTCGGTTTCGTCCTCGATGGCGGCCAGTTCTTCACGGGCCGTTTCGGGATGGTCGCGCCGCTGTTGCATCTGATAGGTCGTCTCCCACCATCCTCGTTTCAAGACAGCGACCCGTTCTTCGAACAGAACGCGATCGCGGTGTCGGAGAACGATCCGGCGGTCCTCGATGGGTTTGCCCAGAAGGATAGCGCTCGTACACAGGCGGTGGCGGCGGAGAATGTCGGAAACGCGGGGGAGATCCGGGTCGGCCACCTGAAGGACGGCGCCCAACTCTTCAGAAAACAGGGCAGACAGGGGTTCGTCGCCCAGGGGATCCAGGCGGATATCCAATCCCAGGTTTGACGCAAAGGCCATCTCGGCCAAGGTAACGAAGAGGCCGCCGTCGGAACGGTCATGATAGGCCAGCACCAGGCGTTGGCGCATGAGTTCGCGTGTGGCGGCAAAAAAGGCGACAAGATCCGCCGGCGCATCGAGATCGGGCGGAGGGCCGCCGGGCCGCTGGAAGACCTGACAGAGGACCGATCCCCCCATTCGGTTGGCCTTCCGGCCGAGATCCAAAAGAACCAGGGAGGTATCAGGGCGGGGAACGAGGCGCGGAGTCAGGGTCAGACGGGCATCCTCGACGGGGCCGAAAGCGCTGATCAGCAGACTAAGCGGAGCGGTCATTTTATAAGGCCGGCCCTGATTGTCGGTCCATAGGGCTCGCATGGAGAGCGAATCCTTGCCAACAGGGATACAGAGGCCCAGCGCGGGGCAGAGCTCCAGAGCGACGGCTCGGACGGTATCGAAGAGCGCGGCGTCTTCTCCCGGCTCTCCGCAGGCGCACATCCAGTTGGCGGAGAGAACCACACGGTCGAGCGAGGGAATAGGAGTGGAGGCGAGGTTGGTGAGGGCTTCGCCGACCGCCAGGCGTCCCGAGGCGGCGGGATGGAGCAGGGCGACGGGCGTTCGTTCGCCCATGGCCATCGCTTCGCCAGCATAGCCACGATAGGAGGCCAGAGTGACGGCGGCATCGGCGACCGGCATTTGCCAGGGCCCGACCATCTGGTCGCGGGCGACCAATCCCGTTACGGTTCTATCGGCGATCGTGATGAGAAAGGTTTTGGCAGCCACGGCGGGAAAATGGAGGACGCGTCGAACGGCCTCCTCGATGGCGATGCCTTCGGGCGACCAGGGGGGGAAGACGGGCGGGGGCGGGCGTTCGGCGATGCGATGCATCCGGGGCGGGTTGCCCAGAAGATCCTTCATCGGCAAATCAATGGGACGATTGCCGAACTGAGGGTCTTCCAGAATGAGGCGGCCGTCGCTGCGGGCTTCGCCGATCACGGCCACCGGACACCGTTCCCGCCGGCAGAGGTTTGTGAAGCGCTCCAGATGTTCAGGAGCGATGGCCAGAACGTACCGTTCTTGTGCTTCGCAGCACCAGATCTCCATGGGGCTCATGGAGGGTTCCTGATTGGGAATCCGTCGCAGATGGAAGACGGCGCCATCCGGGGCGACCAGCTCGGGGCAGGCATTGGAAAGCCCCCCGGCGCCGACGTCATGGATGCTCAGAATGGGATTGTCCGGACCGAGCGCCATGCAGGCATCCAGAACCTCCTGGGCCCGCCGCTGCATCTCCGCGTTGTCGCGCTGGACGGAATCGAAGTCGAGATCCTGGAGATTGGCCCCGCCGTCCATGGAGGAGGCGGCGCCGCCGCCGAGGCCGATCCGGAGGGCTGGTCCCCCGATCTGAAGAATAAGGGCCCCCGGGGGGATCGGCTGTTTTTCAATGTGACCGCGCCGAATCGCGCCGATTCCGCCTGCGGCCATGATCGGCTTGTGATAGCCCCGGAGACGACCCTCGTGGAGCGTTTCGAACGTGCGGAACAGGCCGGTCAGAAGGGGACGCCCGAACTCGTTTCCGAAACCGGCTCCGCCGAGGGGTCCTTCCGTCATGATCTGGAGGGGCGTGGCGAACCGGGCGGGGAAGGGCGCCCATTCCGTCTCCCACGGCTGTTCGAATCCCGGAATGCGGAGATTCGAGACGAGAAACGCGCAGAGACCCGCCTTGGTTTTCCCTCCGCGACCGGTTGCGCCTTCGTCCCGAATCTCGCCTCCGATGCCAGTGGCCGCCCCGGGATAGGGTGAGATGGCGGTGGGGTGGTTGTGCGTCTCCACCTTGATGAGAATGTCCAGGGTTTCCGCTTCATAGGCATATCGCCGGGAGGACCCCGGATCGCGGCGGAACCAATCGAACCGCCACCCCTCCAGCACCGCTGCGTTATCGCGGTAGGCCAGCCGAGTGGGCCCCGGATGGAGGCGATGGGTGTGGCGGATCATGTCGAAGAGGCTGTGCGCATGCGGCACGCCGTCGACGGTCCACGAGGCCCGAAAGATTTTATGACGGCAATGTTCCGAATTGACCTGCGCGAACATCATGAGCTCGACGTCGGTCGGGTCCCTTTCGAGCCGCTGGCAGAGGGCGTAGAGGTAGGCGATTTCCGCCTCGTTCAGCGCGAGGCCCATTTCGCGATTGGCACGTTCCAGCGCGGCGATGCCCTCACGCCGGACAGGGATGGTCCGGAGCGGTTGCGGCGGTCGGTGACGAAAGATGTCCGAAACGTCCTGATAGACGCCCTCGGTCATTCGATCGTGGAGAAGAAACAGGGCCCGACCCAGCCGGGAAGGATCCAACACCTCTCCCTTCGCATCCCGGATCCGATAGTGCACCCCTCGCTCCACCCGCTGGATCTCGTCCAACCCGCAATTGCGAAAGATGTCGGTGGCCTTGGAGGACCAGGGCGAGATCGTTCCCTTCCGCGGCGTGACCAGGAAACCCTCGCGGGTCTGGAGAGGCATGCGATGAGCCGCCTGAAGAAGGGCGCGGACCTTCTCGAGGGTCTCGTCGGTGAGGGGGTGTGCCAGCTCGAGGAAAAAGACATGAGTCGCCTCGAGAGCCACGGGCGCCGCGTCAGGAGTGGCCGCCTGGATCGCGCGAAGCAGAATCTCCTGACGGAAGGGGGGGAGGGCGGGACCGCCCCGCAGGGCAATCGGGTCGGTCACGGCGTAGCGGCTCCGGGCGTTGAGGGATTATCCTTTTTCCCGCGGATCAAGGGACTCGGCGAGCGATTGTACACCGTCGAGTGAGGCGGAACGGAATGGGTCAGCCACACATTTCCGCCGATGACGGAGCCTTCGCCGATGGTGGTGTCACCGCCGAGGATGGTCGCACCGGCATAGATCGTGACGTTATCCTCGACATTGGGGTGGCGCTTGATGCCTTTGATGGGTCGGCCGCGTTCGTCGAGCGGAAAGCTCAGGGCTCCAAGGGTGACCCCCTGGTAGATCTTGACGTTACGACCGATGACGCAGGTTTCTCCGATGACCACTCCTGTGCCGTGGTCAATGAAGAAGGCCGGTCCGATCTGGGCGCCAGGGTGAATGTCAATTCCGGTCTGGGAGTGGGCGTATTCGGACATGATCCGGGGGATGAGGGGGACGTTTTGCCGGTAGAGCACGTGGGCGATACGGTGGGTCATGATGGCGAAGAGGCCGGGATAGCTCATGACGATCTCCATATAGGATTTGGCCGCCGGGTCGCCGTTGTAGGCGGCCTCGATATCCTGCTGGAGAATCGTCTTGATCTCGGGCAACGCGGTAATCAGCGCGTGCACGGCCTGATCGGCGCGCGGTCGGCAGTCGCCGCAGTTCCGGCACTTGTCGAATTCGCACTGGTAGCGAAAGGCGAGTTCCACCTGACGGCGGAGCGAGGCACGAACGGCATGGAGTTTTTCCTCGATGTAACCGGCCAGGTGTTCGGCCGGCACAGCTTCGAATCCATGGCATCCCGGGAAAAGAATCCCCACGAGGTCGTCCAGGACCTTGTGGACGGCCTGACGGCCGGTCAGGCCGAATCCCTTGCCGGCCCGGGCGAGGGGGCAGGCGGTGCAATGGACCAGAGCTCTGGCGATTTCCGCCAGTTCGTCGCGTTCAGGAGGACGGGTCATGACGGGGTCTCCCGGTGGTCTTTCGGGCCGGGGGTACAGAGGGCGTCGCGTCCGTCAGGGGCCGCGCGCCTTGGCCGAAGGCCAGACGGATCACCTCCTCGATCGTTCGAACGTAATGCACGGTGAAGCCTCGGCGGAGATAGTCCGGCAGTTCATCGAAATCTTTCTGATTTTCCCCCGGCAGAAGGAGGGTGCGAACGCCTGCGCGCCGGGCGGCGATCGTTTTCTCCTTGATGCCCCCGACTGGCATGACCTGGCCCGTGAGGGAGAGTTCGCCGGTCATGGCGATTTTGCGCCGCACAGGCGTCCGGGTGGCCAGGGAATAGAGAGCGGCCGCCATGGTGATTCCAGCCGAGGGCCCATCCTTCGGCGTGGCGCCGGCGGGCACATGAAGATGGATGAGATGCTCGTCAAAGAACCGCCGGTGGGATTCGGAATCGGCCAGCAGGCCTCGGACGACGCTATAGGCGATTTCCGAGGATTCCACCATGACTTTGCCCAGCTGCCCGGTCTGCTTGAAACCGCCGTTCTTGGAGGGAATGGCGGCGGCTTCGATGTAGAGCGTGGCGCCGCCCAGACTGGTCCAGGCCAAACCCATGACGATGCCCGAACGGTCCAGAGAGAAGGGATCGGTGTGGGGGAAGCGCCGCTGACCGAGGAACTCGGTCAGGCATTCCCGCGTGACGCGGACGGCGCGGGTTTCGCCCGCGACGACACGCCGGGCGACTTTACGGAAAAGCTTGCGGATTTCGTTTTCCAGAGAGCGAACACCCGGTTCGCGGGCATAGCCATCAATGATTTCCCGAAGGGCAGCCTGATCGAAACGAACCTGATTGGGCTTCAGTCCGTGTTCCGAAAGCTGGCGGGGGATGAGATGCCGCCGGGCGATCTCGATCTTCTCTTCCAGGATGTAGCCCGAAAGCTTGATGATCTCCATCCGGTCCAGAAGGGGTTCGGGAATGGTATCGGTCTGATTGGCCGTACAGATGAAGAGCACGCGCGAGAGATCGAAACGGACATCCAGAAAGTGGTCCAGGAAGTCCCGGTTCTGGGCGGGGTCGAGGACTTCGAGCAGGGCGGAGGCCGGATCTCCCTGAAAGCTGGCGCCGATCTTGTCAATTTCATCCAGCATGATCACGGGATTCTGGGACCCGCATACCTTGAGCGCTTGAATGAACTTGCCCGGCATGGCGCCAATGTAGGTGCGACGGTGGCCCTTGATTTCCGCCTCGTCCCGCATGCCTCCCAGGGAGAAACGGTAGAATTTGCGTCCGATGCTTTCGGCCACCGCCTGGCCGATGGAGGTCTTCCCGACCCCCGGAGGGCCGACCAGGCAGAGGATGGAACCGGAGATGCGTCCTTTGAGGATGCCAACGGCCAGAAACTCGAGGATGCGATCCTTGACATCCTCCAGGCCGTAATGATCTCGGTCCAGAATGGTCCGGGCTTTTTCGAGATCGAAGGTGTCCGAGGTTTCGATGCCCCAGGGCAGAGAAGTGATCCATTCGAGATAGTTGCGGCTGACGGCGTACTCGGGCGAGGCTGGTTCCGTGACGGCAAGTTTATCCAGCTCCTCCTGAACGCGGGTGCGAGCCTCCTCGGAGAGGGCCAGACGCTCGAGACGTTGGCGAAACCGATCGAGTTCGGTCTCCTTTCCTTCCTTCTCGATGCCCAGCTCTTTTTTGATGGCCTTCAACTGCTCGCGCAGGAAAAACTCGCGCTGCTGCTTCGAGAGTTTTTCCTCCACCTGTTTGCCGATGCTGGCCTTCAAGCGGGAAATCTCGAGTTCCCGGTTCAGAAGTAGATGGGCTTTTTCGATCCGCTCGCGGATGCTGACCGTCTCCAAGATCTGCTGAAGCTCGGCGCCGTCGGCGGTTGTCAGGGCGGCGGCGAAGTCCGCCAACCGGCCGGGTTCGTTGAGGTTGGAATGGGAGAGAAACAGGCGGAGCTCTTCCTTGAACAGGGGGTTCAGGTTGAGCAATTCCCGCATGGTGGCGATAATGGACTGCGCATAGGCCTTCAGCTCGTTGTTCTGTTCCATCTCCGGTTCGGGCAGATGGCGAACCTGAGCCCGGAGAAAGGGCTCCGTCGCGGTAAACTGCTCAATCCGGATGCGCCCCTGGGCGGCGACGACGATAACCGGCGGGCCGTTTTCATCGGGCCGGCCAGCCTGAGTGATTTCCGCAACCACGCCGACGCGGTAGAGATCGTCGGGTTTCGGCACCTTCCCCTGTTCTAACCGGCGGGCCAGAACGAGACCGATGAATTTGGGCTTTTTCTCGTTACGGAGAATCTCCTCGATGAGGGGGCGATAGGTCTCTTCGACGGGCAGAGGAACGATCATGCCGGGGAAGAGAGGACGATGAGGCAGGGGAAGGATGGGGAGAACGTCCGGCAGGATGAAACGGGCCGGAATGATCAGCCGGGCCTCCGGCCCGGCCGAATCCGAACCGCTTGCGGCGCTCGGCTCGATCACGACATCCGTATTTTTTTCGGTTTCAGCCATGGAGAAACGCTCATGTGTCCGAAGCAAAACGCATTATGGCAGAGCCAAGGGGCTTCCCGCAAGGCGTTTGCGTCAGGGGTTCACCCATGGAGCAGTGGGTGGAACGAGCCATCCGAAGGGTCGTATTGACGTGCGCGCTCATGCCGGGATATTCTGACCAATATTTTTTCGAGCGCATTCACACGACACGGGGTCGCGCCTATGAAAGGATACGAACGATACCAGAGAATGATCCGGGGAGAACGGGTGGACGTGGTTCCCAGAACCCCCATTCTGATGCAGTTTGCGGCTGAGTATATCGGTTCAGATTATGCCGCATTCGCCTCGGATTATCGCGTGTTGACCGAAGCCAATCTCCGCTGCGCCCGGGACTTTGGAATGGATCAGGTGAGCTGCATTTCCGATCCCTATCGGGAAACCCAGGGATTCGGCGCGACCATTGAATATGTCAAGGACGGCCCTCCGCGCAGCACCCACCCGCTCGAAGACTTGAAGGATCTTTCGCGTCTGGCCAAACCCGATCCGCTACGGTCCGAACGAATGCGCGACCGAATACAAGCCGCCGAGGACTATCGGCGCTCGGTTTTTCGGCAATACTCGATCCTGGGATGGATCGAGGGACCGGCCGCGGAAGCGGCGGATCTGCGCGGCGTCACGAACTTTCTTATTGATTTGATGGAGGATGAGACCTTTGCGGGGGAGTTGATGGATCTCTGTGTCGAGGTGGGGATCGCCTTTGCACGCGCGCAGATCGAAGCGGGAGCCGACACGATCGGAATCGGCGATGCTATTGCCAGCCAGGTAGACCCTGACACCTACGAACGGCTGATCCAGCCTCGTGAAAAGCGGCTGGTCAAGGCGATCCAGAAACGCGGGGCATGGGTCAAGCTCCATATCTGTGGCAATATCACCCACCTGCTGCCCGGTATTGCCGATTTGGGTGTGGATATCCTCGATGTGGATCATATGGTGAGCCTGAGCGCGGTGCGTCAGGCTGTTGGTCGGAAGGTGACCATCGCGGGGAACATGGATCCGGTGTCGGTGATCAAAAACGGGACTCCCGACCAGATCCGCGAAGCGGTGGCCCAGGCTTACGCGCAGGTCGGCAATCCCTATCTGGTCAATGCGGGCTGTGAAATTCCTTCCGGAACGCCAGTGGACAATTTAAAAGCCCTGTGTGTCCCGATGGCCTTTCGCGAATGACGCGGGAAGGGACAGAGATCCGGGGTTGTTCGTTGGCCAATCCCCCCGCCTTCCCTTTCTGGAGAGTGGTTCGTTTCAGCGCCTCGTGGCGGCTCGGCGGGGCCAAGAAGGCGTCAGGATGGACAGGTAAGACGCATGAAAGTCTGGATTCAGAGAGTCGTGCGGGGGGCGGTGGAGGTGGAAGGTCAGCCTGAGGTTACCATCGGCCCCGGTTTCGTGGCGTTGGTCGCCTTTCAGCGTGGGGATACGGCCGAAGAGGCGGAACGGATGGCCGAGCGAACCGTCCGCCTTCGGATTTTCGACGATGAGGCGGGCAAGATGAACCGTTCTCTTCTTGATGTTGGTGGTGCCATTCTGGCCGTTCCACAATTCACCCTCTACGCCGAGACCGATCATGGTCACCGGCCCGGCTTTTCCTTGGCGGCGCCGCCGGACGAAGCAGCGCCGCTCTTTGATCATTATGTCGCGGCATTGCGCCGCCGGCTGGGGCCGGATCGTGTCCGTACCGGCCGGTTCCGGTCCGCCATGCGGGTGACAATTGTCAACGACGGACCGGTCTCCATTGAGCTGAAAAGTCGTTCTGGATGAAAAGGGGCTGGACCTGGCGGGAGCCGGCCGATAGGATACGCCGGTCATGAGCAAGGAGACACAGGCGGATGCCTTCCCTTCTTCCGTGGGGCCCGACCTACGGCTGTGCCGGGTTCGGGATCTCCCGCCCATGCTCCGTCCACGCGAGGAGATCGAACGGCGCGGATTCGGAGGCGTCTCGGATGCGGATTTGCTGGCGGTGCTTCTGAGGGTGGGGTATCGGGGGCAGAACGTCATTGATTTGGCCCAATCGCTCCTGCGCGATTATCGCAGCCTTACCAACCTTGCGCGTGCGCCCCTGGAAGAACTGCGTCGCCGAAAGGGCATCGGCCGTGTGAAGGCCATCACGCTCAAGGCGGCATTGGAACTCGGCCGCCGGCTGACGGAGGAGGCGTTATTGGGCGAGGACGCACCCATGAACGCGCCCGACCGGGTGGCGGCGTTGCTTCGGGAAGAGGCCCGGCGGCTGGATCGGGAAAAGTTCTGGGTGCTCCTCCTGAACACGAAACTTCGGCTGATCAAGCCCCCCGTCGAAGTCTTTTCCGGATCGCTGGATGGCTGCCCTGTCCATCCCCGCGAACTTTTTAAGGAAGCCCTCGTGGTCTCGGCCTCGAGCCTCGTTCTGGCCCACAACCACCCTTCCGGTGATCCCACCCCTTCCACCGAGGACCTCCACATCACTCGCCGGTTGGTCGAGGCGGGCGCCCTACTCGGAATTTCCGTTCTTGATCATATCATCCTCGGCCGGCGGCGACGAGACGCTCCGACCGACTACTGCAGTCTTCGCGAATCCCATGTGACCCTGTTCAAAACCTGAAGGAACTCGTATGCCCATTCACCCAACCGCCCTAGTGCATCCTAACGCCCGCCTGGGCCGTGATGTGACGATCGGCCCCCAGGCCATTATTGAAGAGCATGTCGAAATCGGGGACGGATGTGTGATCGGCCCTCGCGCCTCCGTGCTGGCCTACACGACGCTGGGTCCGGGCTGCCGTCTTCACACGGGCGCCGTGCTGGGCGACATCCCACAGGATCTTGGATTCAAGGGGGAGCGAAGTTATCTGCGGGTGGGTGCGGGATGCATTTTCCGGGAGTATGTCACGATCCATCGGGGCACAGGGGAGGAGACCGAGACCGTGATCGGCGATCACTGCTTCATCATGGGGAGCGTGCATCTGGCTCACAACGTCCACCTGGGGCGTCAGGTGATCATCGCGAACGCGACCTTGCTGGCAGGCCACGTGGAAGTAGGAGACCGGGCCTTTATCAGCGGAGCCGTCGTCGTGCATCAGTTTGTCCGGATCGGGCGGGTGGCCATGCTGGGGGGCGCGTGTGCGGTGGGTCAGGACGTTCCGCCTTTCTGCACGGTGGAGCCGATGCAGGGAAATCTGCTTTCCGGACTCAATGTGGTGGGGATGAAGCGGGCCGGCTTGACGCTCGAACAACGGGCGGAGGTCAAGGATGCCTTCCGGCTTCTCTATCGTTCCGATCTGACGGTGTCCGAGGCGGTGGCCCGAATCCGGGAGCGCTTCCCCGAAGGAAGTCCGGCCCGAGAAATGGCCGATTTTGTAGCGGCCTCCAAGCGGGGCATCTGCAAACTGTCCCGGAATGCCGAATCGGACGATTCCGGGATGGAGTGATCCTTTTTGTTTCCGCTTTCATGCCCTGTTCCCGTTTGGACGATGTCAGTACGTCCGGTTATGATTTGAGATTGGCGGGCAGGCGGCCATGACGCAGAGTCATAAACGAATCTTGCGATTTGTTGGCCAAACTGCTAAACAGGGGCATGACTTCCAGCGGCCGGTGGTCATCCCTTTTTCTCGAGCTGATTCGACGGACGGCCTGTGATCTGCCGTCGGATGTCGAACGGGCGCTCAAGCGCCTTCGCCGCCGCGAGCCGGCCGAAAGCCATAGCCGGTGGGTTCTGGATACCCTTTTGGCTAATGTTCGACTGGCCCGCGAAGGGCAGCGCCCCCTCTGTCAGGATACAGGCGCGCCCCATTTCTACTTGACGCTTCCGCCAGGTCTAGATGAACGGCCCCTTGTGGAGGCGGCACAACGGGCCGTGGCCGCCGCGACCCGCGCCGGCTTTCTCCGTCGCAATACCATTTCGACGCTGACCGGCCGGGAAGTGGCCGACAATCGGGGCGAGGGGCTTCCGGATTTCCACATCGAACGCCATTCAACTTCCACCATTGAGATCTGGCTGCTGTTGAAGGGGGGGGGAAGCGAAAACGTTAGCCGCCAGTATGCCCTTCCGGAGCCGTCGCTGGGCGCCCAGCGGGATTGGGGCGGCGTACGCGCCTGCGTGTTGGATGCCCTCGTTCGGGCGCAGGGCATGGGGTGCCCCCCCGCCATCCTTGGGGTATGCGTTGGCGGTGATCGGGCGTCGGGATATCTTCAGGCCCGGCGGCAGCTTCTGCGCCCCCTGGACGAACCATCGCCCGTGCCACTTCTGGCGCGTTTCGAGCGAGAATGGCTGAGGGACGCGGAACGGCTCGGGATCGGTCCCATGGGGTTTGGAGGGCGAGGCGCGGTGATGGGCCTCAAGATCGGATGGCTGGATCGCCTTCCGGCGTCGTTTTTTGTCTCGATCGCCTACATGTGCTGGGCATGCCGCCGCCGGGGATTCCAAGCGCGGCGAGATGGCTCAGGAGTGCGCTGGCAATGACGGTACGGTTGCAGTATCCCTTTACCCTCGACCAGATCCGGTCCCTGCGGATCGGTGACCGTGTGGAGGTCACGGGGCGGATCGTGACGGGGCGCGACCGTCTCCACCGCCATTTGGCCGAGTCGGACACGGTTCCCATCTCCCTTCGCGACGGAGCGATCTACCACTGTGGCCCGGTCGTGGTTCGCCGGGGTCGCGAATGGGCCGTTCTGGCCGCCGGGCCCACGACCTCCATGCGGGAAGAGCCTTATATGGCCGAGGTCATGGCGAAATATGGTCTCCGGGTCATTATTGGTAAGGGGGGAATGGGACGGGCCACCGCCGAGGCCTGCCGCCGGCTGGGCGGCGTCTATCTGGAAGCGGTGGGGGGGGCGGCCCAGGTGCTGGCCCGGGCGGTCCGCCGGGTTCTGGGCGTCCATTTTCTCAAGGCGTTTGGGACAGCCGAAGCCATGTGGGTGATCGAGGTGGAGGGGTTTCCGGCTCTGGTGACGATGGACACCCACGGTGACAATCTTCACGACGCGATCGAAGACCGATCGCGGCAGGCGCTTCAGATGCTTCTCAAGGAGTCTCGCGTCCTATGAACGTCATCTTTATGGGATCGCCCGAATGCGCCTGCCCTTCGCTCGAAGCGCTGGAGGGTCTCCCCTTTGTCCATCTGGCGGCGGTGGTGACGCAGCCTGACCGTCCGGCGGGACGCGGGTTGAAACCCACGCCGTGCCCGGTTCGTCAGAGGGCGGAGCATCTCGGACGCCCAGTCTTCACGCCGCCCAATGTCAACGATCCCGCCATCGTCGCCCAGCTGGCCTCGCTGCGTCCTGATGTGATCGTGGTGGCGGCGTTCGGCCAGATGCTCAAACGGGCGATTTTGGAGATGGCGTCTCACGGCTGCATCAATGTGCATGCCTCCCTGCTTCCCAAATACCGGGGGGCCGCGCCCGCGCAATGGGCCATCGTGCATGGGGAGCGGGTGACGGGAGTTACCCTGATGCGGTTGAACGAACGCATGGACGCCGGCGATATTCTTCTTCAGCGCGAGGTGCCGATTGCCGAGGAGGACACGGGCGAATCCCTGTTGGCTCGGCTCGGCGTGGTCGGGGCCGAACTTCTGATGGAGGGACTGGAGGCGATGCGCCATGGCCCTCTGGTCGGTCGGCCTCAGGACGATCGGGAGGCAACCTATGCGCCCCGTATCACGAAAGCCGATGGCGCCATTGTCTGGTCCATGCCCGCCGAGGCGATCGTTCGGCGGGTTCGGGCGTTTTACCCCTGGCCGGGATGCTGGTGCGAAGCCCCCCGGGGATCGGGACGGATTCTGCGGGTTCTCAAGGCCCGCGCTGAACCGGGCTATGGGTACCCGGGAATCGTCCTGGCCGCCGATGGTGATCCCGGTCCGCTCGTCGCGGCGGGCGAGGGGGCGGTGCGAATACTCGAAGGGCAACCGGCGGGGCGTCGGGCCATGACGGGAGGCGACTTGGTTCGCGGCCGGTTTGTGCGTCCGGGCGATTGTCTGGGGTGACGGCAGAGCCACGAGGAACGGAGACGCTATGTCCTCGATCAACGAACAGATGGTTCGCGAATACTTCGAAATGCTCGGTTATCTTGTTCTGCAGCCGTGCAAGTACGTGGTTCCCGGGCGGTCCAAGACGCCTGAGGAGGAGGTGGACATCCTGGCGTACCGCCCAGGGAGCGATGAATACCGCATGCCGAATCGGCTGGTCTGGAGCGCGCGGGAGTTCCGGCTTGTCAACAAAGCCCTCATTCGCGTCTGCGGGTGGCATACGGAACGATTTTCTGTGGCGCGCCTTCTCCAGTCGCCGGAAATCCTCCGCTTTGCAAAGGAGGAGTCCGTTCGCGCCGCCTCCCGCCTTCTCGGCCCCGGCCCTGCGGCGAAGATTCTCTGCCTTCCGCAACTGCCGGCTTCCGAGGCACTGAAGGGGAAGACCCTGGAGACCCTCCGCGCCCATGGTGTGGACGGGGTCTTGCCGTTTCCCGTGATGGTGCGGGAGATGGCGCGTCGGGTGAACGTCCAGCGGAACTATGAGAAGTCAGATGTGCTTCAAATTCTTCGAATTCTGAAGGCCTACGGTTTTCTGACGCCGGATCTTCAGTTGCCGCTGTTCGGAAGGCGGGCCCGCCGACCCTCCGCCGCCAGGGGTGGTCCCACCGACGCTGCGGCTAACCCGCGCCCAGATGAGCCGCCAGAAACTTGACCCCCAACCCGATGAGAACGAGTCCGGCCAGGATCTCCATGGCTTGTTCGTGGAAGTGGCGCGAATGGCGCCCCAGATAGAGGCCGCCCAGAGCGACGCCGAAGGTCACCAGACCAATCCCAAGCGCCGGGCGAACGATCTGTTCGTGGGCCAGGCCAAGCGTAACCCCGACGGCCAGCGCATCCACGCTGGTCGCGACGGCCAGAAGCAGCAACACCGATCCGTGCAATGCCTTCCGTTCCTCTTCGACCTCTCGGATGCGGAATGACTCGATGATCATTTTGAGTCCGACAGCCGTCAAAATAATAAAGGCGGCCCAGTGATCCCAATGGGCCAGAAGACGGCGGCATCCGGCTCCCAGAACGCCACCGATCAGCGGCATGATCGCCTGAACGACACCGAAGGCGAAGGCAATCTGAAGGGCCCGACGAAACCGCATTCGGGCGATGGCCATTCCGCTGGCGATGGCCATGGCGGCTGTGTCGACCGAAAGGGCCAGGCCAAGGGTGAGTATGGCCAGTCCGTTCATGAACGGTTTCTTGAAATGGACAACGACGGATTTGACATGAAGGGGATGAACGGCTAGTATAAAAAAAGCTTTCTCAATTTCCAAGCGAGGTTTTTTATGCCAACGTACGAATACGAGTGTCCTCAATGCGGTGTGTTCGAACAATTTCAACGGATGACTGAAAAACCGTTGACTCGTTGTCCCTCCTGTCGGCGAACGGTTCGGCGTCTGATCGGCAGTGGCGCCGGCCTTCTGTTCAAGGGAAACGGGTTCTACCTCACAGACTACCGAAGCGAGAGTTACAAACAGGCGGCCAAGCGGGAAAGCGGAGGCGGCTCCTCGGAGAGTAAAAACTCGGCGGAGAGCAAGGAACGGAAATAACGACCATGCAAGTGACCTGTAACCATTGCGGCGCCAAGAACCCGATCGGCCGGATCTTCTGCATGGCCTGCGGCCAGAGGATGACGATTACCAACGCCGATGTGGAGAAAGCGAGGGCCCAGGCCAAACCATCCCTTTGGCCCAAGCTGCTTTCCCCGCTGATCTGGGGGGTTGTCATCGCGCTGATGGTGGTCATTCTCTGGCCCTTGTCGCCTTTTCCCTCCTCGTTGAAGGAGTCCGACCGCCCACTGGTACTGGGGCGGGTGGAAAGCAAGATCAACGCCCTTCGAAGCGCGGCCATGGGGGGATTCGATCAAAAGGAACGATTCCAACCGGTCGAACTTGAGGTCCTGGCCTGGCGGCGTAACGTCGAAACCAATACCCCCCAGTTTTCCGTCCAATTGGCGGGCGACCGGCTGACTCTTCGGCGCATTGACCGTTTCGGGCCGTGGATGCTGCTCGGCCGTTCCTGGGGGCCGTTGACCATTTCCCGCGATGCCGTGATGGTGGCCGATGGCGCGCAATTGAAAGCGGTCGGTGGCCGGTTTGGGCATCTTCCCCTGCCGGGACCGGCTCATGCCCTCGTCTCGGGTCCCGTTATGCGGGGCGTGACGTGGACCCCTCGCGATCAGGCTGTGATCGCGAAACTCCGGAAAATCACCATCAAGGATGGCGAAATTGAGATCGAGGTGGGCCCCTGACCGGCATAGACTCGGAAGGCTTGGGGCGGTGGTGACCCTCGCCTTGGCCGCCCGGGCTGTCGCCGATGTGGATGGACCGCTCCGGATCGTACGGCTCCGGGGGGGCGACTACCGCGGGGCTCGCGAGACGGCTCGGACCGCCGAAGACATCTGGCATCAGCTGCAGCGACTTTCCGGCTTCGAAAACGTTCCATCTCAGAAGCCGCTTTTTCATTTTGACCTACGAAAGGAACCGCCGGCCGGCGTGACGCTGATTCCAGGCCCGGCGCCGGACTATGTGCCCTTCCAGTTTGTCATTCGGGGCGATTCGGGTCGTGTGGAAGAGGAGTTGGCCGAACAGATGGCCCGCGTCGTCCTTTGGATCCAGGCGGGTTGCGGAGGAGATCCGGCCCGTCCCCTTGCGGATTGGCTGGCGGTGGGGCTGGCACAAAACCTCTCGCCCTACCGCCGCGTGCGCAACCGCATCTTGACGTGGGAATGGGCGGTGCAGGGCGACTTGCCGACCGTTCGCGACATCCTTTATTGGATCCGTATGCCGACCGGCCCCATGAGTGAAAAGGCGGTGTGCGGTCAATGGGTCGCTTGGGTGTTGTCCGAGCCGGGGGGTGGGGAACGGCTCCGCACCATGGTTCGTACCACGGGCGGAGGGGCGGAACTCTCAGCGGCCCGCGCCTATGAGATCCTGACGGAAGGGCGCACCAACGATTTGGAAGAAAGCTGGCGCACCTGGGCGCTCCGCCGAGAGGGTGTCCCGAGCGGAGGACTGCCCCTCACCCCTTTTTTGATTCGTCAGCTTCGCGCGTCGGTGGGAGTACCGCCCTCCGATTTGGCGTTGGGCTCCCTTCTCGGGGAGGATCCGCTCTCGCCTGCGCAGGTTCTGGCGCTTCGGGATCACCCTCTTTTGCGTCAGGCGGTCCAAAACCGGACTCAGGCGTTGAGCCTGGCCGTCCTCGGCGCGCCGAAAGAACTGGCCGATCTGATCCTGGGATATCAGCAAGTCTATCGTCAGATGACCGGCCTGACGCCGTCCTTCCTGCTCAAACGGCGCATTCGCGTACTCGATGGTCAGATGGCTCGTCTCGAAGACCGCACCACGGCGCTTCGCGACTGGCTGGACGAATGGGATACCGATATCTTCGCCGAAGAGATAGGGTTGCCCAGTGGGGAATCCGAATGACAACACGACGCATGGTGAATACGACGGTTGGGACGATTGACGAGGCGACCCTCGCTTACACCACTGGCCGGGACCCGGTTCTGGACCTGGCGCTGGTTCGAGCCGATTGTCTGGGAACAGCGGCCCATGCCATCATGCTCTCCCGCCTGCGGCCGCCCATTCTGACGGCCGATGAAACACGCGCCCTTCTTGCCGAACTGGAGTGCGTGGTCGCCCTGGCGGAAGAGGGGCGCTTCACCATCACGCCGGCTGACCAGGATGTGCATCTGGCGGTCGAGCGTCACCTCACGGCGTCTTTGGGAGAGCCGGGGAAAAAGGTGCATACGTTTCGAAGCCGAAACGATCAGGCCGCCACCGATCTCCGGCTTTTCATCCGGGAGGAGCTCCTGGGGCTGGCGCAGGAAACCGCGGAACTCGCCCGCACCTTCATCCGTTTCGCCCGGCGGTACGAGCGGTACCCCATGGTCGGCCGGACGCACCGTCAGCCGGCCATGCCCTCCTCAGTCGGTCTCTGGGCCGGCGCGCATGCGGAAAGCTTGACCGACGATCTGTGCGATCTCCTGCATGCCCATGACCTCAACGATGCCTGCCCCCTGGGGTCGGCGGCCAGTTACGGTGTGCCGGCGCCCATTGACCGGTGGCTGACGGCGCGGTTGCTGGGATTTTCGGCGCCGGTGCACAATACCCTCTATGCCAATAATGCCCGGGGAAAGGTGGAAGCCCGCACGCTCGCCGCCTGCGGCCAAGTGATGCTTTCGCTTTCGCGAGTGGCTGAAGACCTCATCTTTTTCACGTTGCCAGAGATGGGTTATTTTTCCCTGCCCGCCTTCTCCACGACCGGCAGCAGCATCATGCCTCAGAAACGGAACCCCGACGTGTGCGAGCTGCTGCGCGCCCGGGCGGCCCGGGTCTGGCATCACTGCCTCCTGGCCGCTGAGATCGTACGCGGGTTGCCGAGCGGATACAACCGGGAACTTCAGGAAACCAAGCCGGCTCTACTGGAAGGGTTGGCGGATACCCGCGCCTCCGTCCGAATCCTGATTCCTCTCGTTGAGGGACTTCAGGTCCACCCGGAGGCCCTTCGGCGGGGATTCGACGCCTCGGTTTTTGCAACGGATACCGCACTGGAACAGGTAGCCGTCGGCGTGCCATTCCGCGACGCCTACCATGACATCAAGCAGCGGCTGTCCGAGCTCTCCGCCCGGGATCCGGTCGACGCGATCGCCCGCAAGACCCATTGGGGCGCGCCGGCGGGGCTCGACTGGTCATGGGTAAATCGGCTTCTGGCGAGCCGAACGCGGGAAATTGGTCGGCGGCAGCGCCGGGTGGAGACCTGCTGGGCGCGATTGCTGCCCGGGGCCGTTCCCCGGAAGGCGGCCCGCCACGGGAATCGGTTATAACACGAAACAGACGGCGCAACAGGCTGGGAGGTTGGTTATGCGAGTGCGAATCGGAGGATGGCTGGCGGGTGGGATGGGGGCGATCGGATGGGCGGCCTTCTGCGTTGCCCAGGAGGCCGGATCGGCCGAGGGAGAACGGTTGAGTTTTTCTCTTCGCGAGGCGTTCGAAAAAGGGGGATGGACCATGTATCCCCTGCTGCTTTTATCGGTCCTGACGGTCGCTTTTATTCTCTATCTGATTGTCGTGCTCCGCAGCGAGATGGTGGTTCCACGGCTCTTTAGCAAGGAGGTGGCCGGTCGCCTTTACAAAGCCGATTGGGAAGGGGTTCGTCAGGCCTGTCGACTTAAACCCAATCCCCTCGGAGAGGTGATCCTGGCTGGGCTCGATGCCCTCGAAGCGGATCCCCGCCTTCCGGCCGATTCGCTCAAAGAGGCGATGCAGTCGGAAGGCGAGCGGCAGGCCTTGGCCATTTCGAGCCCGACCCAATATCTGTTGGATATTGCGGTCATTGCGCCGATGGTGGGTCTGTTTGGAACGGTGCTTGGCATGATGAAAGCGTTCCAGGTGGTGGCGTTGGATCTGGCCAAGGCGCGTCCCATGCTTCTGGCCGCAGGGGTTTCCGAGGCGCTGATTACAACGGCCTTCGGACTCCTGATCGGCATACCGGCTATGGCGGCCTATGCCTTTTTCCGGGCGCGGGCGGCGCGTCTGATCGCCCGGCTCGAGTCGGCCTCCGGAGAGATCTTCAACCTCATGTTGAAAAAGAGGGGGGGGTGATGAAATTCTCGGGCAAAATCAAGGCCGAGCAGCCAGGATTTCAGATTGCGCCCTTGATTGATGTGGTCTTTTTGCTGCTCATCTTCTTTGTCACCAGCCAGATCTATGCCCAGTGGGAGGCGGAGATCGAGGTGGCGCTTCCGTCGGCCCGGACGGCCGATCAGCGATCCCGCCAGGTGGGTGAAATTGTTGTCAACATCGCCCGCGACGGTTCGATCATGGTTGGCGGTCAGAGCCTTTTGGAGGAGAAACTGGGGGGAATTCTCTCCCGCCTGGCCGCCGCGTATCCGGGACAGGCCGTGATTCTTCGTGCCGATCGGCGAACAGAGTACGATCACCTCATCCGGGTGCTGGATCTGTGTCGTCGAAGCGGCATCTGGAACATCTCGTTCGCCACATTGCCGGTGGAAGACGAGGCGGCTGACAAATGATGAGAAGGGGATATTGGCTCATTCTGGCATTCGGCGCCGCGGCCCTGCTGAGGGCGGCGGAGATGCCCGAGTCGCGGCTTTCCTTCGCCGACGGTCTTTTCCGCCGGGGGATCTACGATTTGGCGTTGCGTGAGTATTTTCAGTTTCTCCAGGATCAGACCAATCATCCAATGACGGATGCCGTCTGGTTCCGCTGCGGCGAGTGCTATCGTGCACTGGGGAATCCCACTTCCGCCGAACGGGCCTACTCCCGGGTGACCGGCGCCAGCGGGGGGGCCTGGAAAGCGAGGGCCGCGCTCCGCCGCAGCGAACTGAAGCGTGAGGCGGGGCAGATGGACGAGGCGATGGCCCTTCTGCGGGAGGTGCTGGCCGCCCAGCCGCCGGCGGAAGAGGCGGCGGAAGCGCTTTTCCGGCTGGGCGACGCGCTGGAGAAGGCCGGCCGTCCTCTCGAAGCCATCCCGTGCTATGAACAATTGGCCGCACGCTATTCCAATTCGGTGTACGCGGCCTATGCGCAACTGGCGGAAGGCACACTGCGCGTCATCCATTCGAACGAGATGGCTCGGGGGGAAACCTTGCTCAAAAACGCTGCTGCGCAGGCGCCGGATCCCCGGGTCGCGGCAGAGGCGTGGTATCAGCTCGGGATGCACTATTATCGAACGGGACAGTATCCCGCCGGCGCGCATGCCTTCGATCAGCTGCTGACCCGGTACGGCGACGATCCCCGAAGCCGCGCGGCCTGGTTGACGGCGGCTTGGACCTTTCATCGGGCGGGTCAGCCGGCCGATGCCCTTCGCCTGGCCGAGAAGGCGTTGGCCCAGAAGGAGGAATCCCAGTCCGATACGTGGCTCTACTTGGCGGCGAACAGCGAGCGGGTTCTGGAAAAGCACGACGCAGCGGCTGCCCGATATGCCACCCTGCTCGAACAATATCCGACCTCTCCCCTCGCGCCTCGTGCCGCCCTGGAACGCGCTATGGCGCTCTTCGCGGCCGGACGGTATGCCGATGCGGCCGCGCAATGCCGGACGGTAGATCCCTCCGTACCGGAGGCCGACCGACTCCTTTGGATTCAGGCCGAATGTGCGGCGCAATTGGGTGACGATGATCGCGCCGTGCAGTTTTATCGGACATTGACCGACCGCTATCCCGCGTCCGAGTGGGCCCCGGAAGCGCTCTATCGGGTGGGCGACCGCCTGCGCAAACGGGGCGATATGTCCAACGCTGCGGAGACCTTTCGGACGGTCCACACGCGCTATCCCCAAACGGCACTTGCCCCGAAAGCCCTCTTTGCGGCGGCGTACGCGGCCAGTCAGACTAATCGGCTCGAGGATGCCATTCGGGACTGGGGGCTGCTGGTCGAACAATATCCGACGAACCCGTTGGCGTCCGACGCGTTGTTTCAGAAAGCGTTGAACGAAGCCCGTTTGGGAAAACATGAACAGGCGCTCGAAACTTACGGATTGTTGCTTCGGCGCTACCCCGATTCTCCGCATACGGCGGAAGCCCGGTTCTGGCGGGGCGTGTTGCAGGAGACAGCGGGGCGGCCGGAGGCGGCCGCGGCCGAGTATCAATCCGCCATCGCCGCCTCGCTCAACGAGGAGAAAGAACCGTTGGCCCGCTTCCGTCTGGGCGTCAACCTGCTTCGCCTGCAGCGGTTCGAGGAGGCGGCCGACCGGGTGCAGGAGGTGCTTCCGACTCCGGCCGCCCGCCAGATTCCCCCGGCTCTTCTGGAGTGGTTGGCCGAGTTTCGACTCCATGCGAATCAAGGCGAGAAGGCGCTCGATGCGGCGCGTCTTCTGACGGAGCCCCTTCAGGATCCTGGATGGCGCCAGACCGGGTGGGTGCTGGTCGGGCGAGCCCTGGCCTTACGGGGCGATGAGATACGCGCGCGCAAGGCGTTTGAGAACGCGCTGGCCGAAAAGGTGGACACGCCCGCCCGGAGGAACGCCCATTTCCTATTGGCCGAACGCCTGGCCGCGGACGGCGCCTGGGCCGAGGCGGAACCCCACTACCGGGAGGCCTGTGCGCTCAGTACCGATGACCACCGGCTTCACGCCCAGGCGACGGCCGGATTGGCCCGAACGCTTGAGACGCTGGGCAAGACGGAGGAGGCAGTGCCTCTTTTCTTGAAAGTGGCCTTGCTCTATCGCGACGAGGTCTTGACGCCGGAGTCGCTTTACCGGGCCGCCCAAGGCTTTCGGCGAATCGGACGAACCCGCGATGCCGATCGGTTGATCGAAGAGTTGCGTCGCGACTTTCCCACCAGTCCCTGGGCGGCGAAAGCGGGGGAGGGGGAACCATGAGTGATCGCTTTGATCTCGGGGAATGGGACGGTCTGGCATGGGCCGAAGTGGCGGAAGTGGACCGCCTTCTGCAACGCCGGCGTTGGAGCGCTTGGATGGCAGCGGCGTTGGCGTCGCTCCTTCTCCACGGCTTGCTTTGGTGGCGCTTTCCCGAGCTCTTTCTCGGCTCCTTTCTTCCGGAGCGGCCGCCACGCCAGTGGCCGCCGTTCCAGATCGAACGGGTCGAAGTGGAGACTCCGGATCTGGCTTCCACGGCGGGCCGATCCGGTGGCCGACCCGAGGAATCCCGGCTGGATGTCGCCGCCGCCCTGTCGTTTCACGCGCGTGGCATGGATGAAAGCAAACTTGTCATGCCGCCCCCGCCGGCCGTTCGAATCGGAACGGCTGAGTGGTCGCCCGGGTCTGAGGGGGAGGCGGCCTCGGCCTCGCTTCGCGATCAGCTATTGACCCGTTCCGATTCGTGGCCCGTGATTCCCGAGGATGGGCCGCGGGTGTCGTTGCCGGCGCCGACTCTTTCCGCGCCTCCGCCGGATCTTCTTCTTCCCCAGCCGGAATTCCCTCCGGTAGCTCTCGAAACGACGGGAGCTTTTTACAGAACCTCGCGAGAAGTGGCCGAAATCCTCGGCCTGACCTTGCCGCCCCCGATTCCCTTCGCCACATCGGCCTGGTCCCGGTTGGACCAGGTCCTTCAAGCCTTGCCGGGCGATACCACCAATCACGCCTCGATCCTGAGCGGGCTCGGCCCCCTGATACCGGTTCAGGAGACGATCGAGGAAGCGCGGTTGGCGCCCTCCGGCCCGCCCATGACCCCCATCGAAAACCGCCTGCGGGCCGAATTGCGGGTGTGGCACGACAAGCGGGAACCGGAGTTCATTTACACGCGGGTCGAGATTCAGCGGGCCGGTCCGGAGGTGCTGCCGGTCTTGGGGAAGGATATTCTTCTCATCCAGGACACCTCTGGCAGCATTACGGAGGAACGACTCGAGTACTGCCGTCAGGGCCTTCTGCGCATCCTCGTTCAGTTGCGGTCCGGCGATCGGATCAACCTACTTCAGTTCAAGGAGCGGCCTGAGTTCTGTTTTTCCGACTGGGCCTCTGTGGAACCGGGAACGCTCGAGAAGGCGCGCCGTTTTATAGTGAGCCTGCAGTCTAAGGGGTTGACGGACATCGGGGCGTCGCTGGCGGCCCTTTCAAGTGTGACGCTCCGTCCGGACCGGCCGGCGATCGCCATTCTTGTGACCGATGGCCTGCCCACGGCGGGCGAACGGGACAGCGCCGAGATTCTGTCCCAGTTCACTCACCGCAATGCGGGCGCACTTTCGGTGTTTGTGCTGGCGGTTCACGATCAGGCCAACATGTATCTGCTCGATCTCCTCAGTTACATGAACCGTGGCGATACGGTTGCGGCGCGCCGCGGGCGTTGGATGATTCCCGAGACGATGGATCGGCTGCTGCTTAGCGTGAGCCGTCCGGTTTTGACCAGCATGGAACTGCGCTTTGCCGGATCAGGGGTGGAGTGTTTTCCCATCCGATCACCGAACCTCTACCTGGACCGTCCGCTGGTCTTTTATGGGCGCTATCCGGTGGATGAACAACGGGTGGTCTTCCAGGTGGCTGGCCGGGCGGGAGATCAGTTGTACGATATGGTCTTCGATCTGCCTGTCGCGACAGCCCAGAAGGGCGATGAGAGTATCCGCGCCGAGTGGGCCTGGCACAAAATCTACACCCTGATCGGTCAGCATGCCATCACCCGTGATCCGACGGTGCTGGAGGCCCTTCATGAGAATGCCCGTCGGTACGGGCTTTCCGTTCCCTACGCCGAGCGGTTAACGCCCCCTGCCACGCCATGATGACCGTTGTCCAGTTGACCCGACGATTTGGAGGCCGGGCTGCCATCCAGGACCTGACGTTTTCCGCCAGCGAGGGAGAGATTCTCGGCCTGGTGGGACCCAACGGATCAGGGAAAACCACGACCTCGCGGCTTCTGGCCGGTGTGCTGGAGCCGACGACCGGCCATCTTTCTCTTTACGGCCGAAGTCCCCTCCGCGATGCGATCGAATACCGGGCGCTTGTCGGCTACCTGCCCGAAACGGCGCCCGCCTGGGGCGAATTGCGGGTCCGGGAGCAATTGATGCAATGGGCAGCCATTCAGGGGATGCCTCTTCGGCGATCGCTTCTTCAGATGGAGTGGGTGCTGGGCGTGTGCGGCCTCGAACCCTGCCTCGAACGGAGAATCGAAACCTTGTCCCGGGGCTATCGACAACGCGTCGGTTTGGCGATGGCGCTTTTGTCCAACCCTAAGGTAATGATTCTCGATGAACCGACGACGGGGCTCGATCCTCTTCAATCGGAAACGATCCGCGAGACCATTCTCCGTCTTCGGCAGGGACGTCTGATCGTAATCGCCACGCACCGGGTCGAAGATGCCGAGGGACTGTGCACCCGCCTTCTGGTGCTTCATCAGGGGCGTCTGGTGGCGGATGGAACGCCGGATGAGCTCCGCCGACGAACCGGAAAAACGGAAACGCTAACGGCGGAAATCCGAGGGCGCCGCGAGCTCGTACGGGAACGGTGCCGATCGCTTCTCTTTGTCGAAGCCGTGGAAGTGGGCGGTGAGGAGGAGTGGGTACGGGTCACGCTTCGCCATCGGCGGGGAACGGACATCCGTGCCGATCTCTTTCGATTGGCGGTGCGGGAGGGATGGGAGATCCGGGAACTTCGGGAGGAACGGCCTCCCTTGACGCGGGTGATTGCGAGTCTGCTGGGAGGGTCCACTTGAGCCGTGTGAGAATGATTTGGAAGCGGGAGTTCCTGCGTGCCCTTTTTCAGCCTTCCTACGCGCTCAGCGCGGCCGTCTTTACGGCGATGACCGGGCTGAACTTCTGGAAGCAGGTCCACGATCAATCCGGCCAGGACGTGACGCTCAACCTGCTCCTGTTCGGCTCACTCTTTTTTTGGGTGTTGGTCCTCCTTTGGGTCTCAGTCGTGACCCTTCGTACCTTCCCCGAGGAGGTTCGAAGCGGAACTCTTGAGTTGTGGCTTGCCGCCCCCGTTCGGGAGTGGGAATTAGTGCTGGGGAAATTCGCGGCGGTGTGGTTGTTGATCGTCCTCGGAACGTTGCCTCTGGCGGTGTATGCCCCGCTGCTTCGCTGGGCGGAGGCACAACCGTGGCCGATTCCGTGGGGCGAGATCTGGACTGCTCTTTCAGGATTGTGGGGGATCACCGGCTTGCTGGCGGCGGTCGGAATGGCGGTGGCCCTGGTGTTCGAAACCCCTCTTCCAGCCTTTCTGGCGGTCTTTTCGGCAGGACTCCTCCTTTTCTTCGCCGAATCGTTTGTTCCCTTCCGGTCGACCGAGGCGCCTCGATGGGGCTACAGCTTCATGCTCATTCAGCAGGCCGGCGACTGGTCTCGCGGCGTTGCGGACACGCGGTCGCTTGTTGCTTTGGCGACCGGGATGGCCTTTTTCCTCTTTCTGTCGGTCCGTCTGCTTCAGTTGAAAAGGCTTCGGTAGGGCATGAATCCGATATCAACCAGCGATTTCAACAGTGGACACGATCAAGGTGTGCGCCCGGCGGGATCCGACCTCCTGCGACCGCGCTGGCAGCGGATTCGGGTTCGCCTACTGGCGTGGACCGATCTTGGACTGGCGATCTTGCTTCTTATTTTTGTCAACGCGATCGCCGCTCGAATGTTCCATCGCCTGACGCCGGCTCGCGGGGCCAGCGCGGGCCTTTCCGAGTCTTCCCGAGCCGTTCTTGGCCAGCTTCAGGAGCCGCTGACGATGACCCTCTTTGCGACGCGGGAGGCTGCCGGGTACGACGAATGGGATTTCCTGCTCCGAGACTATGAGGCGGCCTCCCGGCATGTTCGGACGGTCCGCGTGGATCCCGGACGGGACCTGGAAGAGGCGCGCGCGCTGGTGCGCCGTCATCGGTTGGATAAGACGGAGGTAATCACCCTCGAACTGAGTTCTCGCGGGGCCGTGGTAGACCTCGAAATCGGCGAACAGGAGGCGGGACGAACCCCATGGCTTGATCGGTCGGCCGTCGTGCGCGAGTGGGGTGAGCGGATGCTCACGTCGGCTATTCTCGGGTTGATTCAGACTCGAATCCCGGTCGTGGCCTTTGCAGCGGGCGAGGGCGAAGGGGATCCCGATCAGTTCGGCCCGCTCGGCTATTCCCGATGGGCGCGAGAGCTTCGCCGGCAGGCGATCCATGTCGGAAAGATTGTCCTGGCCGAAGGGATCCCCGACGGAGTTGACCTTTTGGTGATCGTCGCTCCCTCCCATCCTCTCTCAGAGCCGGCCAAGGAGGCTCTTCGCCGCTTTTGGGACCGAGGGGGACGGATTCTTCTGTTGCTCGAACCAGAGGGGGTGGAGGGGATCGCGGAACTTCTGGCCGAACATGGGGTGAGGCTGGTCTCCGAAGGGCATGAACCGCCTCCGGCGAACGGGGACGAATCGGAACGCCGCGGTTGGATCGTGGCACGTCCGAGCGATCATCCCCTGACGCGGGGAATTCAGGACCGGGTCTGCCTTCTGCACGACCCCCTTGGCGTTGAAGCAACAATGATGGGAACGGCGACCAACCGATTTCGTGTTCGGCCCCTCCTGGTGGCTGAGAATAGGACCGGCAGGGATCCTGTTCGAGTCCTGGGCGTCGTTCTGGAAGCGTTGGGCAGCATTGCCGCATCAGACACACCGACGTCTCGGTTGGTCGTGATCGGCGATGCCGATTGGGCGACCAATGCCCGGTGGGGAGGAGGAAGCACCGATGTTCTGTCGGCGTTTGTCAATGGGTTGCTCCAGCGTGAGGTTCTCCTGGGGGTCCCACCCCGTCTTCGCTCCGTTATTCGGATTGGAGGCGGCCCGCGAACCCGCCGGCGTCTCTTCGGGGCGGCTGTCGGGGGACTGACCGCCGGCTGGCTTCTGTTGGCCATGGTGGTTCGTATGATCAGGCGAGGGTAACGGATGCTGGCCGGAAGGACAACGTTTCGCTTGATGGTGGCGGTTCTGGCGACGGCATCGATCTGGTATGGGTTGTCATGGTCCGACCGTCGAAAAACTATTGGGATCTCTCCGGAATGGGAGCGCTTGCCCTCGCTTCCGGAACGAACGGTTACTTTGACATTGGAACGGGGCGACTGGCGGGCAGTAGTAAAACGGGAAGGCGATCATCGCTGGCGGGTCATCGAGCCGGTGGAAGGCCCTGCCGTGGAAGGAGTCGTGGACCGGATTCTGAACGAATGGAGCCTCTTGGAACGACGTCATCCCATGGCGTTCACCGAGATGGAGGTCCGGGACCTCGATCGGACTCGTCTGGGTCTGGAGCCGGCGGTCGTCCGTCTGGCGGCCCAAGAGTCTACCGGACAGAAAATCGCCTTGCGGCTGGGCGGCGAGTCGCCCCTGGGGGATGGCCTTTTCGCGGAACTGGAAGGGGATTCCGCCGTTTTCCTAGCGCCGACCCAACTGCTTTCGCTGGTGCCGTCCACGCTGAATGCGCTTGTCAACCGCCGCATATGGGATGTGGAATGGACGTCGGTGACGCGGATCGAGATCGAGCGACGCGGCGGCGGTTTTATGCAGTTGGCCCTGGAAAATGGTCTCTGGAGAATCCGGAAGCCCTTTTCGGATTTGGCCGATTCCGAACGGGTGCGAGCTTGGTTGCAGTCCTTGTGGGCCGTGGATGCCGACGAAGTCCTCGACCCTGAGACGCAGCCGGATCCGGCCGCCTTCGGGTTGGATCCGGCCACACGCGAGGCGACGATTTCGTTGGGAACCGTAAACCGTCCCGAGGAGGTGCGTCTCTTTGTCGGTCGAGCAGGGGTGGCGGGAGGAGATCGGGCCTATCTCCAGTTTTCCGGGGCGACGACGATCTATGCCGTTCCCTCAGCTTGGTTGGAGCGGTTGAACGTCCGTGTCTCCGATTTCCGATCGCGCCGTCGGGTGCGATTCGACCCCGCCCGGCTTCGGGAGGTGGTTCTTGAGCAGGGGGAACGGCGTCTCGTCCTCCGCCGCTCCGACAACGGTCTCTGGCAGATGACGGAACCGATGCAGACGGCGGCCGATCGCGAGCGAATGACGGAGTTCCTCGAAGGTTTGGCCAACCTACGCGCCTTCGATTTTCTTCAGGAACCCGGCGATTCGAGTGGCCAATCCGCCCTCCTCACCCTTTCGCTGCGACAGGTGGGGGACGTGGGAACAGAGGGGGTGGAGACCACCCGCGTGGTGCGCCTCTATGCGCCGTTGCCTGAGATGGAGGGATACCGCCTCGTGGGAGGCGATGAACCGCCAGCCCTGGTGGCGCGGCAGGACCTTGAAGCGCTGTTCGGGCCCCCGCCTTTCTGGCGGCCCCTCTGGTTCCGGGATCGTGAAATCCTGAGCGTGGCGTCCTCTCAGATTCGAAGTCTGACGATCCAGCGCAACGGGCAGGAGCAAACGGTGCGCCGGGAGGAGAGCGGGCGATGGGTGGGTCCTGAGGGACGAACGATCCGAGTCGAAGCGGTGGAAGAGCTGGCCGGAACGGTAGGCCGAATGCGCGCCGTGGGCCTCGAGCCCTTCGAGGAGGCCAAAGCGACCCAGTATGGCTTTGACCCCCCAGTCCTCCGGCTGGAGATCGGACTGCAGGGCGACGGCAGCATTCGCAAAATTCTGCTGATCGGCCGGGAATCGGGACCGGGCGGACTCCGCTACGCGCGGGTGCTTGGGCAGGATATGGTCTTTCTCCTCGCGCCAGAACTGTTCCAGTTTCTGAATCGGGATCTTCTGATGTGAACGTCCCTCCGCCTTCGCCTCCCCCTCCCCCCATGGTTTATGCGCCTCTCCCCTCGGAGAGGCGTTCATGGTTCATGTGCTTTCTGAGGGGACTGTTTCGTCTGGTCGTCATCTTGACCGTCTGGATCCTCGCCTTGCTCGCCATCGGTATTCCCGGAGAGTGGATCCCGAGACGGTGGTATAATCCGCCCGAGCAGCCGTTCGCCCCTCAGGTCGGACGAATCCGCTTCAATCTTATGCGAGGATGGACGCTTGAAAATGTCGTTCTCTATGTCCGAGGCTGGGCCGGCCCGCCCCTGGCCCGTTTTGAAAGCCTGTCCCTGGATTGGAAACCCGGTGCATGGTGGGCCAAAGGATGGGGCATTGATACGATCAGCGTGCGCCATGGAACGGTCGTGATTCCCGCGTCGTATGCCACAATGGCCCCTCAGGCGACACTTCCCGCGCCGATCCGCTGGGAGGGGCGTATTCGGGTAGACCACCTCGACCTGTGGGGACAGACCATACGGCGGGCCGAAGGGCGTCTTCGGATCAGCGACAGGGCCGTTCGATGGGACGAGATGATCGTGGAATGCGAAGGGGAAACGGGGGAGTCGGCGACTCTCCGCGGCGCGGCGGAGGTGGATTTATCGTCGTCGGCGTTTCACGGACGGTTCCAATGGCACGGAAATCCCATGGCGATCGCCCCTTTTATGGAGCTTGTTCATGCGACCCGGGCGGTGGATGTCTTTCAACGCTTTCGCTGGGGGGCTTCGTGGCCCACGGGCGAAGCCGAGTTCGAAGGCACGTTCTGGCCTTCCTGGAACATCCGTTTTCTGACCACCGCCGAGGGCCGCGATGGAGAGTGGGATCGCCTCCCTTTCGAACAGTTTTTTCTCCGCCTGCGGTACCAGGGGGAGAAGGCGGGTGATCGGGTAATACGGTTCGATCCCCTCGTGTGGTTGACCGGCCAGGCGGCTGCGACGGCGCATGTCGAGGTCGCGCTCCCCGAGAAACGCGTGCGGGCCGATGGCTTCTTTTCCGGGGACCCGACGAGTGTTCTGGCGGCCTTTCCCGTCGTGGCGGAGGCCATAACGAATCGGGTCCGATTTGAGGGGCCGGTCCGGGTGCAGGGATCAGTTGACTGGAAGGGACGAGCAGGCGGAGGTCTGTTCACCGATCTGAGTTTCGGAATGGAAAAGGTCGTCTGGCGTGGCATGGCCTTTGACCGGGTGGTGGGGCGGTGGCAAGGGGAGGGATCCTCTGGTCGAATCCCGGAATTCCAAGCCGATACCTTTGGGGGCGTCATCACGGGTAGCATGACTGTGGCCTTGGCCCCAACGGAGGCAAACGACGCCGGCGGCTCCTTTACCCTTCAAGGTGTCGTTGCCGGGCTCGATCTGAGGGAGGCGGCGCAGGAGTTTCGTCCCGGTTGGGCGGCCCGGAACATGGGAGAACTCTCCGGCCGTTTCATCCTCCATGGGCGACTGGTGTCGGACTGGCCGCAAACGTTGGCAGGCGAAGGGACGATTCGGATCCGCGAAGGGAAGCTGTTCCGGTTTCCACTGTTCGGATCGTTGACCGACTGGATCGCCCGACTGATTCCCGGCCTTGATATCAAGTTGAGTCAGACCGAAGCGGAAGCCGACTGGCGAATCGCTTTGGGATGCGTTAAAACGGACAATCTTTGGATTAACGGAGAATGGATTAGCGTGAGCGCTCGGGGTGCGTGGGAGTTCTCGGACTCGCTGGACGGGTATGCCCAGATCAAGCTTCTCAAGGCCGAATCCCTGATCGGAAAGACCATTCGAACCTTGACCTATCCCATCAGCAAGCTGTTCGAGTTTCGCATTCGTGGACCGCTTTCAAAACCCCGATGGTATCCGGCCAATTTCAGCGCCGACCTGTTTGAGCGGTTGAGCGGGCGGGGGGAGTCCTCCGATATTCCCGCCTCCGGTGGAGGGGAGGCCGGTTCCTCATGAACAGGGCCTTTTATCTTCACACCTATGGCTGTCAGATGAACGAGCGCGATAGCGAGACGGTGGCGGCCTATCTGGAACAGCAGGGGTTTCGCCAGGTGGATGAGGAGAACGATGCGGAGGTGATCATCGTCAATACCTGCAGCGTTCGGGACAAGGCGGAAGAGAAAGCCCTGGGCAAGCTCGGCCTTTTGGCGGCAAGCAAACGGGACCGTCCGGAACGGCGGGTAGGGGTGATGGGGTGCATGGCGCAGCGGCTGGGCTTGCACCTGCTGAGGCGTGTGCCGGGTCTGGATTTTGTCGTCGGCACTGGCCGGGTTCACCGTCTTCCGGAGGTCATCCGAACGGTCTTGGAGGAGGGTGGTCCGGTGGTGGACGTCGGCGACCCAGGCGAGGAACGGCCCCGGCAGGAACCCTTCCGCCCTTCGCCAGGGCCAACGGCATTTGTGAACATCCTCTACGGATGCAATAGACGATGCAGCTACTGCATTGTGCCGACCGTTCGTGGCCGCGAGCGGAGCCGTCCCGTCGCTGCCATTCTGGCGGAGGTGGAAGGCTTGGTGAGTGCAGGTGTTCGGGAGGTGACGCTGCTCGGTCAGGATGTGATGGCGTATGGGAAGAGAGATCCACCGGGGGAATTCCCGGCGCCGTCGGCGCTTGGGTTTCGCGAACCCTTCCCGCGCCTCCTGGAGGCGGTATCGCAGATTCCTGGTCTCTGGCGCCTCCGCTTCACATCGGGCCATCCCTCCGGCTGTACGGACGAGCTGGTCCACGCGATGGCCCATCTGGCGCCCGTGTGCGAGCACCTTCATCTGCCCCTGCAATCCGCTTCCGATCGCATCCTTCGCCGCATGCGGCGGGGATACACGGTGGAGACCTATCGCCGCGCGGTGGCTCGGCTACGAGCGGCGATCCCTCATCTCGCGATCACGACCGACGTGATCGTGGGGTTTCCAGGAGAAACGGAAGAGGACTTCGAGCGAACCCGCGTTTTCATGGACGAAATCGGATTTGCCAATGCCTTCGTCTTCAAGTATTCGGTGCGTCCCGGAACGGCGGCGGCGGAATGGGAAGAGACCGTCCCCGAGGAGGAAAAACAGCGTCGGAATCAGATCCTTCTCGCGGATCAGAATCGGCGAAGCCAGGCCCTTCACGACCGGATGGTCGGACAGGTGGTGGAGGTGGTGGCGGAGGGACCTAGCCTTCGCAATGCAGAACGTTGGAGTGGGCGGACCCGGGCCCACTCGATCGTGATCTTTTCGAATCCGGGATCGGTTCAGGTAGGGGATCGGGTATTCGTCCGGATCGAACGGGCGATGCCCCAGACGTTATACGGTGAGGTGGTAAGACATGAATGAACTGGCTGGATGGACCCTCGGAACGGGCGCGGTGAGCGGGTTGGGGGGGCTCTGGTTGCTGCTGGCTCCGCGCGCGGCGAAGGGTTTTTTGGAACGTTTTCCTCGAAACGGTTGGCTGGGTTGGTTGCTCTCCGCGGGGGCCTATGCAGGGGCGGCAGCGGCTCTCTGGCAGGCGCCGCCGGAATGGATGGCGGGCTGGCGGGATCTCCTTTGGGTTGTGGCGCCTGTGGCCTGGATTTTGACGGCCTTGTTGCTGGATGAACTCCTTGCGCCGCGCGCGCTGGGTGGCTTATTGCTTTTGGCCGCGTCTCCCATTCTGGATGCCGCTCGATTCCATCCCTCCTCCGCGCGGCTGATCATGGTGGTCCTGGCCTATGGCGGGGTGGGGTTGGGGCTCTGGTGGGTGGCCAGCCCATGGGGATTTCGTCAGACGCTACGGCCGCTTCTCGCCGAGCCCCGGCGTCTCCGTATCGCCGGGCTACTTCTTTTCATCCTCGGGATGGCGCTTGTTGGGCTGGGACGAGCGGTATTTTAAAGGAGCGGCTGGTCCGGCCGATCCCGGGCGCTCATGATGCGACGGGGGACTTCGGATTCGTCCCACCGCACGCCAGTCCAGCGACGGAGCCGATAAAGCACCCCGAATGGGAAGGTCGCGGCTGCGCCGCCCTGACCGCCCACCAGTTCGCTTCCCCGCCGTACATTGTCGGACATCCAGGCGGGAAGGCTGAGGTGGTACGGATTGCGACTGACTTCGCCTACATGGAAGGTCAGTGCGGTGATCTGATCGCCCAACAGATGGGGAGGCGTTTCCACAAGGCAATTCGGTTTGGGGATCGGCGCCCAGAACTCGGTTTCGATGAGCCATAAGGGATAGGGGCATGCCCCCTGGCGTAGCGCGTCGGCTGTCAGTTCGGCAACCCCCTGATGGGTCGTGTTGGCTTCGCCGGCATGCGGGACAAAAAGGACGGTCGGTTTTTCCTCGCGCAGAACCGCGGCCAGGGTCAGGACGGCCGCCTCCCAGACCGTGGGATTCGCCGCCTTGGCGCGGGGATTGATATTTTCCAGACCACCCTCCTTCGGGAGGCGACATCCGATTCCGAGAAAGCGGCAGGCGTTTTGAAGTTCGTTATGCCGGGGGGTCCGCCGGGCGGGGTTGCTGCCCAACGTGACGCAAACATTGGTCACGCGCCAACCGGCTTCGCGTTTCAGGCGCAGGGCCCACGTGCCCATGATGCACTCATCGTCCGGATGCGGCGAAAGCAGAACCGCATGGGGCGCCGAGGGGGGGGGTGGAGGAACGACGGGGGGAAAAGGCGCCCGGCCCAGAGGACAGCGGCGGGCCTCTTCGAGCAGGGCGATCCATCGTTCGACGAATTCGTGAAAAGTGTTCATGGGCGGTCCGAGGGAAGGTTGGGCAGACTAGCCGCGGCCACCGCCTGGCCGTGGCGTTTCATGCGCTCGTCCGGAAAATGAAAGGCGATCCGATCGAACAGTTCGGGGAACTCCAGCTTCAGCACCTGCCGCGCGGTTTCGAGAATACGATTGCCGCCTTCTCCCGTCATGACCCGACCGAGCACGAGAACGTTCTCCATGTGATAGAAATCGGCGTAATGCGCGATCGTGTAGCCGAAGTAAACCCCGATGGTCCGGTAGATCCGGGCCGCCCGCGGATCGTTCTGTTTCATCAGGGCTTGGACCTCTTCAAGACGGACGGGCAAGGGGGTATCGGCGGAGACCGGGATTCCGGCTCGCTCCATCAGCCGGCCGACAGCCTGCTGGGAAAAATAGAGGGCGCCGCATCCGCGATCGCCGCTCCACTCATCCTTTGGCGCTTTGGGATTGTAATCCACGGGCGCGAAGGCGAGTTCGTTGAGCCACGTGGTGATGGTGCCCCGGGCTGTCACATACCCTGCGGCTTCAGAGGATCCCATGGCGATGCCGAGGAGACTGTTGCGATTCAGCGCCATGGAGCCGGCCAGGGCCGTCACTTCGCCATCGTTGACCACTTCGAACGGGATTCCCTTCCACGCTTGCTGCATCTCGAGGAAAAGGTTTCGAACGCGCCCCTCGAAAAGAGGACGGGGCACGCCGCGGAACAGGGAAGCGACTTTGACGCGGTTGTTGACATAGACCCCGGCCGCGCTGCCGCCGATGGCGTCCACACGGGGAAGATGGGCCGCTCCATGCTGAAGCGTCTCCATGATACGGTCGTAATGCCATTGCGGATCCGACTGGGGGACCGGATTCCAGGGCATTTCGTCGCTGAAGACCACTTCGCCGTCCACCACGGCCGCCACTTTGCGGTCGCTGGCTCCCAGATCAAACCCCAAACGGCACCCGCTCAGATGGCGCCCCAGCGGACGGGTCGGCTCGTGGGGCGGGGGAAGGTCGCGGCGGTCGCAACCAACCACTTCGAAAGGTTTTTCGTAGACCTGTTCACCCATAAGGGTGGCATCAAAACGGCCCGTGGGGGTTTCTGAAAAATGCCGGCGAAGCGCTTCCACAAGGGTTGGCGGAGCCGAGACGTAGAGGCGAAATGCGCCCCGCGACCAGAGGAGGAATTTGACGAGGCGCTCGAGATAAAATGGGTTGGCCACCGGCGCTTCGGGATGTCGGTCGGGGAGAAGCAGGGTCTCGAAGTGGAACAGACCGCCATCCGCCTGTTCCAGCGCGAGAGCGACGGGAACGGCCGCGCCGGATTCCGCGGCCAGGCGTCGGAAGCGACGATGGAAAAGGATGGGTGGGCGAAAATCGGGGTCGAGTTCCGGAACGACCCGAGGCTGGGGTAGCGTCAGGGAATCGTTCGTTTTCATGATGGCCTATTTATCGAGAACTGGCCGGGTTGTCAAGTCGGTGGGGGGGAAAGGATCATTCCTGTTCCAGGCTTTATGCCGAGCACGTGCGCTGAACGCACATATCGCTCCACTCCGCTGCCGGGAAACCAGTCACGGATGAAACTCTCGCTCCCTGGTTTGATGCCCACGCGAACATTCACAAATCCAACCTTTTTCAGGAGCCGTATCAGCGCACGCACAGGCATGGCGCCTGCCACGCAACCGGCGTACTTGTCCATGTCTCGGCGAAGAGACAGTGATAGGGCGCGGATCGCCACGACATCAGAGATTGCAAGCCTGCCTCCAGGCTTGAGGACCCGCCAAGCCTCCTGATACACCTGCTCCTTGTCTGGAGACAGGTTTATCACGCAATTGGATATGATCACATCCACGCTGTTGTCCGCAACGGGCAGATGCTCGATCTCGCCCAGCCTAAACTCTACATTTCTGAACTTCCCTTTTCGGGCGTTGTCGCGCGCCTTGGCCACCATCTCGGGAGTCATGTCCACGCCGATCACTCTCCCGCGGGGACCGACCTGCCGTGCCGCGAGGAAACAGTCGAACCCGCCGCCGGCGCCCAGATCCAGCACGACCTCGCCTTTCTTGAGCATGGCCATAGCCTGGGGATTCCCGCAGCCCAACCCCATGTTCGCATCCGCCGGCGCGGCCTCAATCTCCTTCTTGGAGTATCCAAGGCGCGCCGACATCGCCCTGACCGACAGGGCTTTTGTCGAACAGCAGGATGCGTTCGAACAGCCACAACTGCTCTCCCCGCTTGTGGCGATATCCGCGTACCGAAGTCGCACCTTCTCCCGTATGTAATCACTTCTCTGCCTCATCATGCGCATCCTTTTCTAAGGCGATGGGTAACCCGGGCGAGGGAAGGAGCGGAACGGTTCGTCTTTATCGCCGAGCGGATCTGGCCCGAGTCGCTTCGACTGCGGCCGCCGTTGACAAAGAAATACGGCGCGCAGAAGGGACGGCCGGCGGGGGAGCCGGTGCGGAGGCCGGTAGTTGCACCGGCTTGAGAACCAGGGAGGAAATCCTTTGAAGATGAGCGAAAATCGGCGGACCGATGGTGGGCCCCAGATGGCTAACGATACCATGTTCGCAGTTTCCCATCTGAGCACAAGACAACCATCCCTGGCCTACACCAGAAACTTCTTGATCTCGTCAGAGCTGAGCACCTTGCCTGCGCTCTTAACCTGTCCGTCCACCACCAGGGCCGGCGTGGTCATCACGCCGAACTTCAGGATGTCCTGAATCTTCTCCACCTTCTCGATCGTCGCCTCGATGCCCAGTGCTTTGACCGTCGATTCCGCGTTGGCCGTCAACTGCTTGCACTTTGGACAGCCCGTGCCCAGAATCTGGATCTTCTTCATGGTTTGCTCCTTTCGTTGATTAGCCTTTTTCTGTTGGGGTTGAACACTCTGGCCTACCCAACAAATCGTTGCTTCCACAACCTACCGTTTCAATTTCCAAGGTGCTATGCGAAATGCCCCATTGGGTTTTCAGGCGCCTCCGAATCTGCCGCAGGATACCATCCGTCTCGGAGAGCGGCCCATCGGCCACTCGGACAGGCGCGGTCAAGATCCGTTGATCCGGACGCAGTTCCCACACATGAAGATGATGCAGGTCGTAGCCGGGCACAATGTCCTGGATATCGCGTCGAAGGGCTTCGAGATCAAGCCCAGCGGGCGTTCCTTCGAGCAAGACGTGCGTCGCGTCCCGCAAAAGCCGCCAACCGCTGAGCAGTACCAGGACGACGACGAGGATCGAAACGATCGGGTCCAGATAAGGCCCGTATTTCCAGGCCGACAACAGGGCCGCCATAACCACGGCCACCGATGACATCGTGTCCTGAATCAGATGCAACATGGCCGCCCGCATGTTCAGATCCGTCTGGCTGTGCCCTTTCAACAAAAGCACGGAAACCAGATTGGCGCCGAGCCCGATGAGCGCTACGGCCAGCATCACTCCGGAGAGAATCGGCGCCGGGCGCATGAGCCGGATCACCGCCGCCCGAATAATCAACGTGCCCACGACCAGAATGGTGGCGCTATTGAAGAGCGCGGCCATGACCTCAACGCGGCCCAACCCGTAGGTATGCCGATGGGACGGCAGCCGCGTTCCGAGGCAACGCGCCACGAAAGCGATAACCAACGCGACTACGTCGCTCAGGTTGTGGATGGCGTCGGAAAGCAAGGCCAGGCTCCCCGAGACCAGTCCCCCGATGACTTTGGCAACGACAATCAGAGCGTTGAGCCCTATTGCCCCTGCAAGCCGGCGGTTCAGCGTCCTCGTTTCGTCAACATGTCCGTGTGCGGCGCGCATCGTTGATCGTTGTTGTTCGTTCGACAAGCCATTGTCCCACCAGCAGCAGGCCGGCTGATCGCATTCGGTTCTGCCGGTGGCGAAGCAGGCCGTGTTTCTTTTTGTGGAGTTTCGCACAAAACGGGGGCATGGTAACGCCGCTATGCGGCCATGGCAAGAACGTTGATGAGGGGGGCTGTGATTTTCGATGGGAGCGGTGTTTTCTCGGAGTCCACGGAACG
>Ga0308417_1000222_pt1 | contig 43195 bp, 34 predicted proteins | sample HotsprSampleOS65_FD_203528 | JGI IMG/M metagenome (GOLD analysis project Ga0308417, IMG submission 203528) | Hot spring phototrophic mat microbial communities from Octopus Spring, Yellowstone National Park, Wyoming, United States - 20090730_OS65 ...
GCGCCGTCCCCGTCACACGCATCCCGCCGCCGGGGCCGACCCCGGCGTGGTGCCACGCCTGCCTAATTTCGCCGATTTTACATACCAAAACAGACACTTCACATTCTTCACTGTCCAAGTTGGGCATTGGCGAGGACGTAGGTCCACTCATCGAGGCTCAGCACCACGGTTCGCGCTGTCGCAACGCTGGCCGTAACGATCCCGGCTGCAACCAGTGCGAGAACAGCCCACAACTTCCGCATGACCCCCTCCTTCCCCTAAAACTCTTAGAGCTTGCAGGAAATTCGGGCTGCTGCGCGAGACATCAGCGGTTGATCTTCTGTTTCCTCGACTCGCTTGCGTCCGATTCCGACGTGCATCGGCAAGGACGTGCATCGGCAATCGGGCGGAACCGTTCTCTCGTCAGACGGAAACGGGCGCGGCCCGAAGACCGCGCCCGCCTCTGGACGTTCCCTCGACTGGTGTCGTTATCCGCGCGCGCTCACTCGGCAGCGATCGCGTGGTGCGGCGTGTGTTGCACCGTCCTGGCTTCGAAGAACTGCTCGTCTTCGGTCGAGCCCTTGAGCGCAGTGGTGGAGGACGTCCCGCCCGTCACCGTCATCGACACGGCGTCGAAATAGCCGGTGCCGACTTCGCGCTGGTGCTTGGTCGCCGTATAGCCGTGCGCCTCCGCGGCGAACTCGGCCTGCTGCAGTTCCGAGTAGGCCGCCATGCCGCGGTCGCGATAGCCGCGGGCGAGTTCGAACATCGCGTAGTTCAGGCTGTGGAAGCCGGCGAGGGTGACGAACTGGAACTTGTAGCCCATCGCGCCCAGTTCGCGCTGGAACGCAGCGATGGCTTCGGGCGGCAGCTTGGCCGCCCAGTTGAAGGACGGCGAGCAGTTGTAGGCCAGCATCTTGCCCGGGAACTCGCGGTGGATCGCTTCAGCAAACGCCCTCGCCTCCTCGAGATTGGGCTCCGACGTCTCCCACCAGATCAGGTCGGCATAGGGCGCGTAAGCGAGCCCGCGGGCGATCGCGAACGCGTTCCCGACCCCCGGCTTGATCCGGTAGAAGCCCTCTGCTGTGCGCTCGCCGGTAAGGAACGGCCGGTCGCGCTCGTCCACATCAGAGGTGATGAGCTGAGCGGATTGCGCATCGGTACGCGCGATCAGCACCGTCGGCACGCCCTCAATGTCGGCGGCGAGGCGGGCGGCGGTGAGGGTGCGGATGTGCTGGCCAGTCGGGATCAGCACTTTGCCGCCCATGTGGCCGCACTTTTTCTCGGAGGCGAGCTGGTCCTCGAAATGCACCCCGGCGGCCCCAGCCTCAATCATCGCCTTCATCAGTTCGAAGGCATTGAGCTGGCCGCCGAAGCCCGCTTCGGCATCGGCCACGATCGGGGCGAACCAGTAGGTGTCGCTCCGGCCTTCCAGCTTCGCGATTTGATCGGCGCGCCGCAGCGCATTGTTGATCCGCTTGACCACGGCCGGTACCGAGTTCACGGGATAGAGAGACTGGTCGGGATACATCTCGCCCGCGAGGTTGGCATCAGCCGCAACCTGCCAGCCCGACAGGTAGATCGCCTTCAGCCCCGCCTTCACCTGCTGCACCGCCTGGTTGCCAGTCAGCGCGCCAAGAGCGGCAACATAGGGTTCCGTCTTCAGCAGGTGCCACAGCCGGCGGGCGCCCATTTCGGCCAGCGTGTGGCGGATCCGCACCGACCCGGCGAGGCGTTCGACCTCGGCCGGAGTGTAGTCGCGGCGGATCCCCTGGAAGCGTTCGCGCAGCCAGTCGGAGGTACCAGGGGTTCCTTCCGGCGCGTAGCAGCGCGGATAGTTCTGCGTGGACATCGGCGATCTCGCTCCTCGATACGGCCCTCGGAAACTTCGGAGCCCTTGGTGAATGCTTGACGCTGCGGTCGCGAAAGGGAAGAGGGTGCGCGCAAGATCGTTAGCAAAAGCGTCAGCGGATTTGCCGGAAATGGCGCTTTGTTGTAAAGTAAGTAAAGAACCGCTCAGCCTCGGAGGACACCATCGCCAGCAGACCGCGCATTGGTCGCACCATCCGCCGCCTGCGCGCGGAACGCGGCCTCACTCAGCAGGCTCTGGCCGCCTCCCTCGGCATCTCCGCCTCCTACCTGAACCTGATCGAGCACGATCAGCGCGGCATCACGGCCTCGCTCCTGCTCAAGCTCGCCCAGTTCTTTCAGGTTGATCTCGCCTCCCTCGGCGGGGCCGAGGAGCGGCAGACCGAAGCCCATCTGCGCGAGGCCTTCGCCGACCCACTGCTCGGCGCCGACCCGGTGCCGGAGAGCGAGATCGCTGCCCTGGTCGATGCCGCCCCGTCCGCCGCGCGGGCGGTGCTCTCCCTCTACCGCGCCTGGCGGGCGGCGCGTGAGGATGCATCGGGGATCGCGCTGCCCTCGGGGCGGCGGATTCTGCTGCCCACCGAGGAGGTTCGGGACGCCTTCCATGCCCGCCAGAACCACTTCCCGGCCCTGGAAGCCGCCGCCCAGGCGCTCCACGGCGAGCTCGGCGCCGCCCCGCCGGCCGAGATGAACCATGCCATCGCTGAGCGACTGCGCCGCACCCATGGCCTGCGCATCACCGTGGGCGACCTCGCCGGGGCGCTTCGGCGCTACGACGCCGAGACGCGGACCCTCGCGCTGTCCGACCTCTTGCCGCGCGAATCCCGCGGCTTCCAGATGGCCTTCCAGTTGATGCTGTTGGAGGCTTCGGAGGCGGTGGAGACGGAGGTTGCGTCGATCGCGCCCTCGACGCCGGAAGCCGCCGCGCTCTTACGCGTTGGCCTGCTCAACTACGCCGCCGGCGCCCTTCTGATGCCCTACACCCCCTTTCTCGAGGCGGCTCGGCGGCTGCGTCACGATGTCGACTCCCTCGCCGCCCGCTTCGGTGTTTCGTTCGAACAGGCAGCGCATCGTCTCGCCACCCTCAATCGCGACGGCGCGCGAGGCATCCCCTTCTTCTTTCTGCGCGCCGATGCCGCTGGCAACGTCACCAAGCGCTACGCCGCCGCCGGTTTCCCGTTCGCCCGCTTTGGCGGCTCCTGCCCGCGCTGGGTGCCCCACCTCGCCTTTGCCTCGCCCGGCCGCGTCGTGGTGCAGATCGCCCACCTGCCGGACGGCGCCACCTTCCTCTGCTTTGCCAAGGCCCTCTCCCGCCCGGCAGGACCGTGGCCGGAACCCCCCGAGGTGCACGTCATCGCCATGGGCTGCGACGTGGCGCATGCGGGCGACGTCGCCTACGCTGATGGGCTCGATCTCGAACGCGCAGTGACCGAGATTGGACTCTCTTGCCGGCTGTGCGACCGACCGAATTGCCGCAGCCGCGCCTTCCCCCCCGTGGCGCACAGGCTCGTGCTCGACCCGGCGGTGAAGGCCGACAGCACCTTTACCTTCGCGCCCGCAACGGCGAAGTGAAGGTTGGAGCGCACGGATCGACCGCGCGGTCGGCGACGAAAGCCGGGTGCGGGGTTTGCGCCCCACCCCCCCGGCCGCTAAGTAACCTGGGTCCAGGCGGGCGACTGGGCGCCCGGAAGCCCGTCTGCCGTGGCGGCGTGAAGGACCGATGGCTGATATCTTCCAAGAAATCGAGGAGGACCTCAGGCGCGAGCGGATGAAGCGCCTCTGGGACCGCTACGGCGGGATCGCTGTCGGCCTCATCCTCGCCCTCGCCCTCGCCGTCGCGGCCTGGCAGGGATGGCGCTGGTACGAGCGGGAGCAGCGCGTCAAGGCGGCGGAACGCTTCGCCTCCGCTCTCGCCACCGCTGCACGCGGCGAGCACGCCGCCGCGATCGATGCCTTCGCCAGCTTGGCCCGCGACGGCCCCGCCGGCTACCGCCTGCTCGCCCGGTTGCAGGAGGCGGCGGGCCGAGGCGCCCAGGGTGACCGGGCCGGTGCAGTCGGCCTGTACGAAAGCCTCGCCGCGGACTCCGCCACACCGCCTCTCTACCGCGACCTCGTCACCGTGCTTTCCGTGCTGCACCAGGCGAACGAGGGCGATGCGGCAGCCCTCGCCTCGCGTCTCGAGCCGCTCGCCGCCGAAGGTGCGCCGTTCCGCCACACCGCGCGTGAACTCCAGGCGGCGCTGGCGCTGCGCCGCGGCGACCGGGCTGCAGCAGAGAGCCTTTTGCGCCGCGTCGCCGAGGACGCGACCGCGCCTGACGGCGCCCGGCGCAGGGCCGGGGAAGTCCTCGCGTCGCTCAGGAGTTGAGATGGGCATGACGGGGCTGGGCAGGCGTGCTTTGTTGGGGAGCCTGGCTCCGGCCCTAGGCGGGTGCGGCCTCTGGGACCGGGCCTTCGGCGAGACCAAACCCCCGCTTCCCGGCGAACGGTTCGCGGTGCTGCCGCGCGAGGCCTCAGCCGAGCCCGATCCGAGCCTCGCTGCGGCTCCCATCGAGCTCCCGGCGCCGGTGCAGAACGCCTCCTGGCCGGTGCCGGGGGGGCGTCCGAACAACGTCCCGGGCCATGTCGCCGCAGCCGACACGCTGGCGCTTGCCTGGCGCACGGGTGTCGGCTCCGGCGCGACCTCGCGGCGGCGCCTGCTCGCGTCCCCTGTGATTGCCGACGGTCGGGTCTTCGCCGCAGACGCCTTGGGCGATGTCGCCGCGCTCGATCTACGCGACGGCCGGACGCTCTGGCGCCGCTCCGTCCGTGCCGAGGGGACGCGCGGCAACCTGCTCGGGGCCGGCGTCGCCTTCGCCGACGGCCGGGTGCACGTTGCCTCCGGCCTGGCTGAGGTCGTCTCGCTCGCCGCCGAGACCGGGGCGGAGCTCTGGCGCTCGCCCCTGCCTTCACCCTCTCGCGGCGCGGTCACGGTGGCTGAGGGGCGGGTGATCGTGCTCACCGTCGAGGGCGAGGTCGTCTGCCTGGACGCCGCCTCGGGCGACCGACGCTGGGTGTATCGCGGCCCGTCCGAGACCACTACGCTGCTTGGCGCGCCCGCTCCAGCGGTTGACGAGGGCTTCGTTTTGGTCGGCTTCCCGAACGGCGATGCAGCGGCCCTACGATTCGACAACGGGCGAGCGGTCTGGACAGAAGGTCTCGGCGCGGCACGCGGCCGGCCATCCATCGTCGACATCGCCGCGATCCGGGGCAGGCCGGCGATTGACCGCGGGCGGGGGGTGCTGGCCTCCTCTGGCGGGGTCACGATGGCGATCGACATGCGCTCTGGCCGGCGCGTCTGGGAGCGCGTGATCGCCTCGCGCGAGAGCCCCTGTATCTGCGGCGACTGGGTCTTCCTCCTCTCCTCCCAGGAGGTGCTGCTCGCGCTGCGTCGCGCCGATGGGCGGGTGAAGTGGGCGGCGGAGCTGCCGCGCTGGCGCGACCCCCAACGTCGTCGCGACCCCGTCGTCTGGACGGGACCGCTGCTCGCCGGCGACCGTCTGATCGTGGCCGGCTCACTTGGCGAGGCGTTGGCCCTCTCCCCCTACACAGGGGAAGTGCTGGGCCGCCAGCGCCTGGGTAGCGGGTGCTCCGTCCCGCCGGTTGCGGCGGACGGGACGGTGGTGTTCCTGAGCGACGACGCCACGGTCGTTGCTCTGCGTTGAGGCGGCTGCCGTGTCGGCGCGAGCCCCGCCCGGGGGGGCCAAGCCCGTCGTCGCCATCGTTGGCCGGCCGAACGTCGGCAAGTCGACGCTCTTCAACAGACTTGTGCGCAGGCGTCTCGCCCTCGTCGATCCGACCCCGGGTTTGACCCGAGACCGCAAGGAGGCCGAGGCGTTGCTGGGCGGACGGGACGTGACCGCAATCGACACCGCTGGGCTCGAGGAGGCACCTCCCGAGAGCCTCGCTGCGCGCATGACCAGGTCTAGCCAGCGCGCGGCCGAGATCGCTGACCTTGTGCTGTTCGTGATCGATGCCCGGGCGGGCGTGACCGAGGCCGACCGCAGCTTTGCCAACTGGCTAAGGCGCCTCGGCAAGCCGGTGATCGTGATCGCCAACAAGGCGGAGGGACGGGCGGGAGAGGCAGGCGCGCTCGAAGCCTTCGCCTTGGGCTTCGGCGAGCCGGTTGCGGTTTCGGCAGAGCACGGCGAGGGTATCGGCGAGCTGCACGAGCGTGTGGCTGCCCTGCTCGGGCCCTCGACCGAAGCGGGTAGTGAGCCGGAAGACGCCGAAGCCGGGGCCGAACGACCGCTTAGGCTCGCCATCGTCGGCCGGCCGAACGCCGGCAAGTCGACTCTGGTCAATCGGCTCCTCGGCGAGGAGAGGCAACTGACCGGACCGGAAGCTGGCATTACCCGCGACGCCATCGCACTGCCCTGGCGCGACACGAGCGGGCGGCTCGTGCGCCTTGTCGACACGGCAGGCCTGCGCAGGAGGGCCAGGATCGAGGAGAAGGCGGAGAAGCTCGCCGCCGGCGCAGCGATTGCCGCGATTCGCGAGGCCGAGGTGGTGGTGCTGGTGCTGGATGCTCAAGCGCCGCTGGAGACGCAGGACGTCGCCATCGCTTCGCTCGCTGATCGGGAGGGTCGCGCCCTCGTCTTCGCGCTGAACAAGTGGGACCTGATCCCCCGCCCCCGCCGGGCCGAGGTCCGCACGCTGCTGCGCGACAGGCTGAAGACCGGGCTTGCCCAGCTCGCATCCGCCCCTGTGGTGCCGCTTTCAGGCCTGACGGGCGAGGGCGTGGACAGGCTCATGCCCGCGGTGTGGCGCGCCTACGAGGCGTGGAACCGGCGCGTGCCGACAGCGGCGCTGAACCGCTGGCTGGCGGCCGCGTTGGCGCGCCACCCCCCGCCCGTGGTCGAGGGCCGGCGGCTTAAGCTGCGCTACATCACCCAGGCCTCGGCCCGCCCCCCCTCCTTCGTCATCTTCGGCAGCCGCACCACCGACCTGCCGAAGGACTACCTGCGCTATCTGGTGAACGGGCTGCGCGAGGCGCTCGACCTGCCGGGCGTGCCGATCCGGATCACGCTCAGAAGTGCGAAGAACCCCTTCGCGGACGAAGAGGCGCGGTGACGCGTTGGACGGCCGCCAACATGGCGAGGGCGAGGCCCAGCACTGCTCCGGAGGCCGGTTTTGGGATGATGCGTTCGGAGACTGTTTCAAACCGCGCCCTCTGGCCGGGTGCGAGGGTCACGGCCCAGGAGAAGACGGCGGCCTGATCGCCTGCTCCTGCGGAGGGAACCCAGTCGCCGACCGCAGGGGTGTTGGCGAGAACGGTCGGCCCGTCGCGGTCGATGACGAAGCGGAAGTAAAGGTCCCGCCAGTCCGCGATCTGCCACGCTTGCGGACTCGGCGAGACGACGGTTCGGAGCAAAAGCTCCGGTCGCGTCTCGTTGCGGGTCTCAAGCACGCTGGGGGCGGCAAGCCGTGTGCGATCGCGCTGGTTGAACTGGTCGAAGACGCCGTCGAGGTCGATGTAGTCGAACACGACCAGGGACAGCGGCGCCACGCCGAGATTGGCGAGCGTCAGGCTGCGCAGGAGGCGCGAGTGGCCTGACCCTGCTGGGCCGCCTTGTAGGACGAGCTCCAGATCGGCGCCCAAGGTCTCCGAACGCCAGGACAGTCTGGCCCGGTCGCGCGCGATCAGTCCATCCGGCGCCGTACCGAAGACCTCGCGCAGTCTGCGCTCGATGTCGTCCTCTGGGCGGCGCAGGAAGTGGCCGACCAGAAAGGCATTGTCGCGTTCGCCATCCGTTTTCCAGACGACCACGCCGGTGGCGGGGTTTACCACCACCTCGGCATTGCCGTCGGTCAGGGTGAACGATCGGGTAATCGGGGCCGCGGCAGCAGGAGCAACGACCAGCAGCAGAGCCGTAGCGAAAGCGGCCGTTCTGCACGCAAGCATGGGGGGCCTCCAGCAGTAACAGGACGTTATACTATTGCATGGCGCTTTGGGACGATCCACCCCGGCAGGCGCGGAGCGCGCAGGGTTAAGCCCGGCTCCGGATTACCTTCGCCTGAACAGGGTGCGCGCGAAGCGTTTTGCCCCTTCAACCTGGGTGCCGAACCACGAGCCCCGGGCAAGCCGGTCCGACCCTGAGAGGTCCCCCGTGGCCGGATAGTCGCGCGTGAAGCGGGCGGTGCCGAACAGAACGTCCCACAGCGGCAGAAGCACCGCAAAGTTGCAGCCGTAGACTCGCGCGTAACGGCCTTCGGCATGGTCCAGCGCGTGGTGCACCCGGTGGTACTGCGGGCTGACGAGGAGGTAGCGGCCGATCCGCCCGAACTCGAGCCGGACGTTGGCGTGGCTGAGGCTTTCCGCCACCCGCATGACCAGAACCAGCAGCGGGAACTGGCCGGGCGGAACGCCGATCAGCGTGGCGACGAGGGCGAACCACAGCCCGGCGATGATGTCGTCGAAGAGGTGGTTGCGGTCGTCGGTCCAGAACGTCATCCGACGCTGCGCGTGGTGCAGAGAATGCAGTGCCCACCACCAGCCGAGCTGGTGCTGGAGGCGGTGCCGCCAGTACTCGGCGAAGTCCAGCACCACGACATAGGCGAGAAACGCGAGCAGCGGGGCTTCGCGCAGTGGGGGGAAGAAGGTTTCGAGCGTGGGGGGAATAAGCCCTGCGCGCGCGAGGCTTGCTGCCCACGCAGCCTCGATCGGGCGAAGCAGAACGAAGGCGAACAGCGGGGTCAGTCCGAGGCGCGACAGCAGCGTATAGGTTATATCGGTGCGAATCGGCCCGCGGTCATTGTCGTGCCGTTCCGCGGGGCGAACGCGTTCGAGCGGCAGGCAAACAGCAATCGAAACGAGCACGGTGAGCGCGCCGAACAGCGCGAAGTCGAGCCACTCCTCGGCCGTCTCCTCGAAGGCCATCAGCCCGGCGGCGTAGAGCGTGGGCAGGAGGGCGCGGTCGAAGATCGCCTCCTTCACTGCGACAAAGGCAGCTGAGACCGATTCGGTCATCGTTTCGCCTCGGCAAGCAGGCGGGCTGGGGGTGCGGTCAGGGGTTCGAAGCAGAAGCCCCGCGCCTTCAGCCCCGTGATCAGCTCCTCGAAGACAAGTGCGAAGGGTTCGCTGCGCGAGCGGATTCCCCAGTGCATCACCAGCACTTCGCCGTCGCGAATGGTGCGCAAGGCGCGCTCGAGCAACACGCGGTTCGGGTAGCGGTCGGCCGGCAGTTCGTCGCCGAGAAAGCCGTTCGCCGTCCAGCCGACATGGGCGAAGCCGCACGAGCGGGCAAAGGCAAGCGCGTTCGGTGTGGTGCGGCCGCCCGGCGCACGCCAGATCGGCTCGACGCCGCGCCCGGTCATCGCGCGCAGACGCTCGTCGACAGCACGCAGTTCTGCGCACAGGCCGTCGCGGTCCAGCACCACGCCCTCGCGCGCCCCCCAAGGCACGTAGCGCACGCCCTGCTCGCCAACGTCACCGCGGAAGTACCAGTGCCGAAGCGTGTGCGAGGCGAAGGTGTGGCCCTCCTCCGCTCGTGCGCGCCAGAACGGCGCCCAGGCCGGCGAGAGCGTGGTGTCGCCGCGGTAGGTGCGTTCGTCGGCAACGAACAGCGTCGCGCGCACGCCGTGCCGACGCATCACCTCCGCGATCCGCTCGGCCTGGTCCATCCAACCGGTGTCGATGGTGAGGTGGACCGTGCCGCGGCAGGCGGGCTCGCGCGGGGTCGCGGCCGAAGGCAGGAGGAGAACGAGCAGAGCGGCGAGGCAGCTACGCCAGGGCATGGAACAGGATGCCGTGCGGGCTGCGCCCGACGCGGATCTGGGCGACGAGTGCGCCCGAATCGACGTCCAGCACGCCAACCCGGTTGCCGACGCGCTGGGTGAACCAGATCTGTTTGCCGTCGGGGGAGAAGTCCAGGCAGTCGGGGGCGCCGGGAGCGCGCAGCGAGCCGAGCACGGAGAACTGCTTCGGGTCGAGCACGGAAATCGTTCCGGCAACCCGGTTCGAGACATAGAGCGCGCGCCCGTCGGGCGAGGCGAACACGTTGTGCGCACCTGCGGCCGTGCGCACCCGGCGGATGGTTTCCCCAGTATGGGGGTCGATCACGCTAAGCCCGTCCTCGCCCATGTTGGCGACGAGGAGTTCGCCCGAGGCGGCGCGAAGGATCCCAGCCGGGGTGTCACCCGTGGGTTTGCGCCACAGCAGGCGCGCGGTCTCCGCCTCGATGGCGACCAGATCGTTGGTACCTTGCAACGTGACGAAGGTGACACGCGAATCGGACGTCCAGGCGATGTGGCTCGGCATGCGCGGGGCGGCGAGGCGATGGACCAGCGTGTAGTCACTCCGATAGAGGTCGATCTGGTTGCGCCTGAGGCTTGCCACCGTCAGCCATGCCCCGTCGGGGCTGAACATCAGATGGTAGGGGTTGCTGATCCGCAGGCTCCGGGTCGGTTCCGCCCGAGCCGGGTCGAGGAACAGGAACTCGTTGCCTGCAGAGTCCCCGAGCACGATCTCGCGCCCGTCCGGCGTATAGACGAGGTGGTGGGGTTCGCGCAGGGTCGGGATCCGCTTGACCACCTCGCCGCGGGCAGTGTCGATCACGCTAACGGTAGCGTCGCGGCTATCGAGCACGAACACGGTGCCGCGGAGCCCCACCCCGGCCCGAGCCGGCGGGCCCGACACGGCCGAGGCGAGGGCTGCGGCGAGAAGGCTTCTGCGATGCATTGCGGGCGCGGCGATCCTGCGGAGTCGACTCGCCGCGCCCTATAGCAGAAGATGGCGGGGCGAGCGCGGCTCAGTTCATCGGCCTGCCTGCGCGCTCCCGGCGCGCGTACTCGAGAAGCTCCTCGCGCAACTGCCGCTGTTTCTCGACCAGGGGGGGGAAGGGGCCGTACTTATGCTGGTCGGGCGTGCCGAGGAGGTAGGGTGGGAACAGCGCGTCCACCGGCTTGTTCCAGCGGGCGGGAAAATCGTTCTCAAGCCCGGCCTTCTCTGGGCGCGGCTGGGAGTTGATGTAAGCGGCAACGTCGTAGGCCTCGTCCAGGGTGAGCTGTTTGGCGTCGTGCGAGGCGCCTGAGGGCATGTTGGCGAGGATAAAGCGGGTCGCCATGGCGACGCGGTGCATGCCTGCACCGGTGTTATAGGTGTCCGGGCCCCAGAGCGGCGGCACGGCATAGCCCTGGGCGTCGCCCGCTTCGCCCACCCGGATGCCGCGCCCGTCCTCGCCATGGCAGGAGGCGCATTTCTCGGCATAGACACGCGCCCCGGCCTCGGGGTCGGCACGTCGGTTTGGCATCCGCACCATCTCTACGCCGGAGCCATGGATGGTGGCGCCGATCGGAATGCCGCTGGAGAGGAACGTGAAATAGGCGACGAAGGCCTTCATCTCGCGCGATTCGTGCGGCAGCGGACGGCCGTTCATGCTGCGCTGGATGCAGCCGTTCACCCGGTCCTCGATGGAACTGATGTCGTCCTCGCGCGCGCGGTATTGTGGAAAGGTCGCGGCAACGCCGACGAACGGCATGGCGTAGGGCTTGGTGCCGGCCTCCAGGTGGCAGGAGGCGCAGGCGAGGTTGTTGCCGGTGTAGCGCTTCGCCGGGTCGGCCACTTCTGGGCCGATATGGGCGTAGGTGCGTTCGACGAGTTCGCGACCGAAGCGGATCAAGTCGGCAAGCGGCCCGGGCTGAAGCTTCGCGATATCCGGCACAGGGTGCCTGGTGAGGTCAATCCTCGGCGGCCCTTCCCCGGACCGCACGCTGCCGGCTAAGGCCAAACTCGAGACAAATGTAAGCAACGAAAGACCAAGGGTGAGCTTTCGACTGCGCATTTATACCTCCTTAACAAGCTTCTCACTAAAAGTTTATCACAAATATTCGAAGATGTCCCAGGACGTGAAGAAAAGTCATCCGGTCGTCTCGCCTGCCCCCCCCCCGCGTGCCCGAAGCGCGAACCGCGGCCCCTCGCGCGGCGTCGATCGCACGGGTCGATCGCACGGGTTGACGGAGCAGCGGGTGACGGAGGGAATGAGAACGAGGTGTCCCACGTCCTGCATTGACATGGCCCAAAGTCCGCTGTCCGCTTGCATGGCCAAATGAGCACATGCCGGGGCGGGCGGCCACCGCCCCTGGAGCCGGAGAGGAACGCAATGAAAGCCCGCGACCTGATGACCCCTGACGTGGTGACGGTGGCGCCGAACACCCCGGTGATGGGTGTCGCCCGCCTGCTCGCCGAACGTCACATCAGCGCGGTCCCTGTCACCGACGCGGACCGGCGGGTGCTCGGCGTCGTCTCCGAGTCCGACCTGATCAAGCAGGTCTCGGGGCGGCACGACGAGCCGCCCGGCTTCTTCCAGAGCCTGTTCGCCGACCCGGCGAAGATGGCGGCGCAATACGTGAAGAGCCATGGCCGGACGGCAGCCGACGTGATGACGACAGACGTGATCACGGTGACGGAGGAGACGCCCGCCGGCAAGATCGCCGAACTGCTCGACAAGGAAAACATCCGTCGCGTCCTCGTCACCCGGGACGGCCGCCTGGTCGGTATCGTCTCGCGCGCCGACCTGTTGCGCGCCCTCGTCTCGCCGCCCGTCGTCTCGACCGACGACACTTCGGACGACGGCATCTACCGCGCGATCATGAGCGAGATGAAGAAGCAGCCCTGGGCCTCAACCTTCTACACCACGGTGGTGGTGAAGGACGGCGTCGTCGAGTTCTACGGCTACTGCGGATCTGACGAGTACCGCCGCGCCTTGAAGGTGCTCGCCGAAGGCATCGCCGGCGTCAAGCGGGTTGAGGACCACATGGTGATCGGCCCGCTCTACGTCTATTCCTAAACCATTTCGTTCCGGCTGGCTAAAGGCGTCGCAGGCGGTTCGCGCACCGTGGCGAGAATCGCCCCACCGCCCAAGAGGAAGACGAGGATCGTCGCCATACCCGCCCGCTGCGAGCCGAACGCGCTGGTTGCCGAGGCCAGCGCAGCTGGGCCGGCAAAGGCGGTGATGCGGCCCGAAAGGGCGAACAGGCCGAAATACTCCGAGGCCTGCGCGCGTGGGGCAAGCCGGCTCATCAGCGTCCGGCTGGCCGCCTGGGCCGGGCCGAAGAACACCCCGAGCGGCAGCGCAAGCAGCCAAAACCAGGCCCTGGAGCGAACCAGCAACAGCGCGAGGCCAATGGCGGCAAGAGAGGCGAGCGAAACCAGCACCGTCCGCTTCGGCCCGATGCGGTCGTCAACGAAGGCGAAGACGTAGGCGCCGAACCCGGCGGTGACGTTCATCGCGATTCCAAGCAGAATGATCTCGTCGGTTGCCATGGCGAACGTTCCGGCGGCATAGATCGCGCCGAAATTGAACAGCGTGTTCAGCCCGTCGGTGTAGAGCAGGCGGGAGAGGAGGAAGCGCGCCACAGCAGGGCGTCGCCGCAATTCCGGCCAAAGCCGCGCGATTGCCGCCATGCCCGACCGTACCGCCGCGGCGAGCCTGGCCCGGCGCGGGGTGTCGGGGACGAAGCGGAACAACGGCCAACAGAACAGCCCATACCACGCCGCGACCAGAACGCTCGTCGCGCGGACATGCTCAGCCTCCGTACGATCAAGCGGCAGGAGCGGCGGGTCTGGTCTGATCAGCACCACGAGGCAGAGGAGAAGGCAGATCAGGCCGCCGAAATACCCAATCCCCCAGCCCCAACCGGAAACCCGCCCGCGCATTGGCGGCGGCGCAACATCGACCAACATTGCGTTGTAAAACACGGTGCCGAGTTCAAAGCCAAGGGTCGCGGCCACCACGACGACCAGGGCGAAGGGGGCGAACGACGCATCCGGCCGCACCCACCACAGCGCGGCAGAGGTTGCCACCGCCAGCGCCGTGAAGCCTGCAAGCCATGGCTTGCGCCGCCCTGCCCCGTCGGCGATGGCGCCTAGCGGCGGAGAAAGGAGGGCGATGGCGAGCCCGGAGAGAGCCATCGCGAGGCCCCATTGCGCAGTGCCGAGGGTTTCGTTCTCCGCTACCGCCTGCACGAAGTAGGTGGGAAAGACGAAGGTGCCGATGACAGTCGGAAAAGCAGAGTTGGCGAAGTCATAGAGGCACCAGGCGAGAATGGCGCGTCGCGCGAGCGGCGAAAGCGCGCGCAGCCGGTCGGCGTCCGCGAACGGGGGGCTCACGCGAGCGCTCCAATCGCGCGCGCGGCGACGACGACCTGGCCCAGGGACGCGTTGGGCCCGAGAGCAGCGAGAACCCGCTCGGCCGCCGCCCAGCGCGCGCCGGCCAAGGCGCGCGCGCGACCCCCTCCGCCACACTCGAGAACGGCTCTGGCAAGGCGGCTCTGCGCATCAACCAGATCATCGGCCAGCGCGACGAGGGCGCGTGCGGTCCAAGCATCGGCTGGCGCGATCGCAGCGGCGGCGGAACGGACGCGATCGAGGCCGAACTCCACCCCAGCCTCGAACCAGGCCTCGCGCACAGACTCGTGCGAAACCGAAAGCTCAAGAGCCAACGCCACCATCGGCATCGCGAAGCCCCCGCTCTCGCCTGAAGGATCGCGCGCGAGCAAGCCGCAGAGCAGGTCCGAGGCCGCTTGCCGGAAGGGTGCGGCACTGTCGGCGACCCCGCCAGCGGGGCGATGGCGAAGCACCCAGCGCGCAGCCCCCTGCTGCGCCCGACGCAGAGCGACGAGACGGGGATAGACCGCATCGGGTGGCGCGCCCGCCGCATCGTCCTCCTCGATGTCGCGGCGGAGCGTACCGAGCCCGAGTGCGGCGCGCGCGATGAGTGCGGCGCGCGCAGCCTCGGCCGGAGCAATCCCATCGGCGAGGCGGGCAAACGCGGCGAGCCCGAACCGGTCGAGCAGCTCATTCGCGAGCAACATGGCGAGGAGTTCGCGCCTCAGCGGGAAGGCCATCACCGCATGCGCAAACCGCTCGCGCACGACAGGCGAAAAGTAGCCGGCAAGATCGCAGGCGAAGGCCGGGTCGTCGGGCAGTTCCGAGGCGAGCAGCGCCTCGGTCAGCCAGAGCTTGGCGTGCGAGAGGAGAACAACGAGTTCGGGGCGCGTCAGCGCTCTGCCTGCGGCCAGCGTCGCTGCTTCCGGCAGACCAGCGACCGCGCGATCGAGCGCGCCCTCGGCCTCGAGCCTGGCGATCAGCCCTGCGTGCGCGACGTCCCCTCGGCCGCCTTCCCGCACCTCAAGCGAGAGCCCGAGCGACTGGCGGCGGTTCGTCGCCAGCACCTGGGCCACGACCTCGCCCGTCGCATCGCGCAAGATCGCGTCGCGCTGCTTCCCCGTCAGGTCGCCCACACGGACGAGCCCGTCGAGCAGGATCTTCAGGTTCACCTCGTGGTCCGAGGTGTCCACGCCGGCGGAGTTGTGCACGCTGTCCGCATCGACCCGGATACCCCGTTCCGCCGCCTCGATTCGCGCGGCCTGAGTGAGCGCCAGATTCGCGCCTTCGCCAACGACGCGGCAGCGCAACGCGGCAGCGTCGATCCGGATCGCGTCATTGGCGCGGTCGCTGGCCGCAGTATGCGTCTCCTGGCTCGCTTTCACGAAGGTGCCGATGCCGCCGAAATAGAGAAGGTCGCAGGGCATGGCGAGGATAGAGCGGATCACCACCTCGGGGGCGGCACGCTCCACTTCGAGCCCGAGTATAACGCGCGCCTCCGGGGAGAGCGGGATCGTCTTCGCTGAGCGGGGGAACACGCCACCGCCCCGGGATAGTCTCGCCCGGTCGTAGTCAGCCCAGCTCGAGCGTTCCAGACGGAAGAGCCGTTCGCGCTCCGCCCATGACGCTTCGGGGTCCGGGTCGGGGTCGAGGAAGACATGGCGGTGATCGAAGGCGGCACGAAGGCGGAAGGCACGGGAGAGCAGCAGGAAATTGCCGAACACGTCGCCCGACATGTCGCCGACCGCGACGACGGTGATCGGGTCGCGCGCGATGTCGAGCCCTAATTCGCGGAAATGCCGGGCGATGCAAACGAAGGCGCCGCGCGCGGTGACGCCGAGCTGCTTATGGTCATAGCCCTTTGAGCTACCGGAGGCGAAGGCATCGCCAAGCCAAAACCCGTGCTCGAGCGCGGCTGCGTTCGCGATGCTCGAGAACGCGGCCGTTCCTTTGTCCGGGGCGACGACGAGGTATGGGTCGGGATCGTCGCGGCAGACCACGCGCGGCGGCGGCGCGATGCCATCCTGGCGATCCTCGACCCGGTTGTCGGTGAGATCGAGCAGTGCGCCGACGAACAGGCGGTAGCAGTCCATGCCCTCCGCCAGCAGGGCCTCGCGGTCGCGTGCGGGGTCGCCTGACGCTGCGGGCGGGCGACGGACGACGAAGCCGCCCTTCGCGCCTGTCGGCACGATCACCGTGTTTTTCAAGGTTTGCGCTTTCATCAGGCCCAGGATCTCGGTGCGGAAGTCCTCGCGCCGATCAGACCAGCGGATGCCGCCGCGAGCGACTGCGCCAGCGCGCAGATGCACGCCCTCGACGCGCGGGCCGTGGACGAAGATTTCGCGCCACGGCACCGGCCGGGGCATCCCGTCCACGCACGCCGGGTCGAGCTTGAAGGCGATCACCTCAGCCGTCTCGTCGCGGAAGAAGCTCGTGCGCAGGACAGCGTCGAGGACCCGGCGCAGCCGGAAGAGGATCCGATCGTGGTCAGGGTCCGAGACCGCATCGAGGAGGCGCCGCCAGCGCTCCTCCTCTGCGGCCTCGGCGTGAGCGTCGCGTTCCGTATCCGGGTCGAAGCGAAGGCGGAACAGACGGATCAGCGAGGCAGTCGCCTCCGGGTTGGCGGCGAGAGCCTCCTCGACCGCGGCCTGGGCGAACGGGATGCCGGTTTGCTTGAGCCAGCGCCAGAGCCCGCGCAGCACCCAGGCCTCGCGCCAGGATATCCCGGCGCGGAGCACGAGCTGGTTGAACCGGTCCGGCTCCGCCCGCCCGGCCGCCAGCGCCTCAAAGGCGGCAGCGAGCAGGGGGATTCGCCGAGGCTCCACCGGCGCGCGGTCGGCGGTCTCGAGAGTGAACTCGTGCAGCACGACCCGACGGTCGCCCACGGGCCGGAGATGGAACGGCACTTCCTCGATCGCACGCAGGCCGAGACACTCGATCAGTGGCAGGATGTCCGATAGCGGCATCGGCCCGTCGGGGTGGGCGAGACGAAGCTGCAGGGCGTGCTGCGGCGACCCCTGCGGCCGGAGCACGGAGAGAACGAGGCCGCTGCGGGCGAGGGCGGCTTCAGCGAGCGCGATATCGGCCACCGCCTCGCGCGCGCCGTGGCGTTCCGCGTACCCGGCGGGAAAGGCCTCGCCCCAGCGCGCGAGCCGCGCCATGGCGGCCCCCTCGCCCGCGTCCGCCGCCAGCGCCTCGGCCAGGCGGTCGCGGAAACTCCGTGCCGCCTCGGCAAGCACGCGCTCCAACGCCTTCGGCTCCACATCCGGCACCGCGCCAGGCGTCGTGGCAACGATGTAATGGATGCGCGCAAGCGGGGCGTCGCCGATCTGGATGTAGGCCGCGGAAAGACGCCCGGCGAAGGCACGCGCGAGGATGTCGCCGATGCGTATGCGCAGCCGCGTGTCCATCACGTCGCGCGGCACAAACGTGATCGCCGAGACAAAGCGCTCGAAGCGATCGCGCCTGAGGAACAGCGCCACGCGCTGCCGCTCCTGCAGGGCGAGGATCCCTTGTGCAGTGCGGTGCAGCTCCGACACCTCAGCCTGGAAGAGCTCGTCTCGCGGATAGGTCTCCAGAATGTTGGAGATCCGACGCCCGTCATGCGTGGCAGGGTCCAGCCCAGCGCGCGCCAGCACCGCCGCAACCTTCTCCCGCAGATAGGGGATCGAGCGTGGGTTGCGATTGTAGGCCGAGGCCGCGAACAGGCCGACCACGATGTCGGCCCCCGTGACATGACCGGACCGGTCGATCCGCTTCAGCACGATCGCATCGCAGTGCTGCGGCCGATGCACGGTCGAGCGCATGTTGGCTTTCGCCACGGTCAGCGGCACCGGTTGAAGGGCCCAGGCGCGCACCGCCTCTGGCACGGCGTCCGGATCGCGCAGGACATCGAACACGGGCAGGGAAGGATCGCGCAGCAGCCCGAGCGCCTCCTCCTGCTCCGGCCGGGCGCGACCGGCATCATCGAGCGTAAAGCCGCGCCAGCCGAGGAAGACGAAGTTGTCGTCGTCGAGCCAGGCGAGGAAGTCGCGCGCGATGCGAAACGGTTCCGCCGCGTGTTCAGCGAACCGAGCAATCACGCCGGCGAGGCGGGCACGCATCGCGGGCCAGTCCGCAACCGCCCGGCGGACGTCCGCCATCGCCCGCTCAAGCGCCTCAGCGATCACCGAGAGTTCGCGCGCATCGGCGGGCTCCGCGAACTCGATCTGCATCATGCTCTCCCGGCTTGCGCCCTCGCCCGCGGCAGGACCGAAAGCAACAAGTCGCCCACTGTGATCACGCCGCACCGGCACGATTGGGTGGACGACGAGCTGCACCGCCCGATTGGCGCGCGTTAAGCAAGCGAGGGCGGAATCGACCAGAAACGGCATGTCATCGGTCACGATCTCGGCCACAGCATGGGCCGACCGCCAACCGTCGCGATCGAGGCGGGGCTTGAAGCAGCGCACGCTTGCCCGCTCGCGCGGGCGAAGCTGCGCATGCTCAAGGAGCGACAGCGCGGCCCCGGCCAAATCCTCCGGGGCGCGGGCGAAGAGGTCGTCATCCGATACCCCAGCAGCCCAGAGGGCAAGGAAAGCGCGCGCGACAGCGGCCGCATCTGGTGCCGCGCGTCGGGCAAGGGCGGCCTCCGCCGCCTCGAGCAGGGCCGCGCGCTCGACCCCCATCCCGCCCGATCCACTGTCCATGCCCTCCGGTGCCATCCGCCGCTCTTCCCTCGCCCAGCTGCCGTCGCCCACGGTAGACGCGCAACAGGGGCGCACACTACCCTCGCACCGTGGCGGTCGAGGGCTCGGCCGAGCCCTCCGCGCCACAGACTGCGAAGGTGTGTCGATGCGCGTCCTGCTTCTCGCTGCCGCGCTCGCTTTAGCCTCGGCGGGCTCGGCCCGGGCCGATCGCTGCCTCGGCCTCTCGCCCGCGGCGCCAGGCTACGAGAGCGTAACGGTCTATTTTGCTGTCGGCTCCTCCGCCTTGGACGACCGCGCGCGCGCCGCAATCCGCCGTGCTGCTGGCCAGATCGTTGTCCAGCGCAAGGACCATGTCTGCCTGATCGGGCGCGCCTCGCCGACTGGGTCGCCACAAGAGAACGAGCGCCTTGCGGCTGGGCGAATCCGCTCCGTCACCGATGCGCTCGTTGCTGGCGGCGTGCCCCGATTGATCATTGGCGCCCAGGTGCAAGGGGCAGCGTGGGGCCTGCGCATCGACCGGGCGGAGAACGAGGCCGACCGTTCGGTCACGATCCTCTACCCGCGCTGATGCCCGTCATGCGCAGAGCCGCCCTCGCCGTTGCCTGCGCGCTTGTCCTGTTCGCCCCCTCGTTCGCGGCAGCCCAGCCCAACCCCGATTTCTGGGTCGCCAACCGCTCGTCGCACCGGATCGATCGGATCTACGTCTCGGCCGTGGATCGCGACGACTGGGGGCATGATTGGCTCGGAGAGCACGTGCTCCCGCCTGGGCAGCGCTTCCCCATTCGTCCGCCGCGCGACGGGCGCTGCCTCTACGATCTCCGCGTCGTCTACGCCGACGGCTCAGCCGAGGAGCGACGGCGGGTCAACGTCTGCGCTGTGGCTGAGGTGTCCTTTACGCGCGGCCTTGCTTCGGCCGAGCGCTCCGCCGCGGCGGAGCGCGCCGTCACCGTAGTCAACCGCGCCGGGCGGACGATGCTGCAGCTCTTCGTCTCGCCCTCGACAGAGCGTAGCTGGGGGGTAGATCGCCTCGGCGACGGCGTGCTTCGTCCGGGTGGGTCGGTCGTCGTGCGGCTCGCGCGCGACGGTGAATGCGAGGTCGACCTGCGTGCGGTGTTCGAGGACCACTCGGTGCTGGAGCGGCGCCGCGTCGACTCGTGCCGGTCGCGGGAGATCACCCTGCCCTGACCCCGCGCTCCGGTTCCGCGGAGCGAGCGCGCGTGCTAGCGAACGGGCGATGCGCGTTCTGTATCACTTCGCACTGTCGCCGTTCTCTCGCAAGATTCGCCTCGTTCTTGCAGAGAAGCGGCTTCCGTTCGAGTTGCGCGAGGAGAGGGTGTGGGAGAGGCGTCCCGAGTTCCTCGCGCTCAACCCCGCCGGCCAAGTGCCCGTGCTGGTCGAGGACAGCGGCCTCGTCGTGCCCGACAGCGCCGTGATCACCGAATACCTCGAAGAGACCTATCGCGAGGTTCCATTGATCGGAGCGACGGCGGCGGAGCGCGTGGAGACCCGCCGCCTGGTCGCCTGGTTCGATGGCAAATTCGCGCGCGAGGTCACCGACAAGCTGCTGGTCGAGAAGGTGATCAAGCGCCTGATCGGCCGCGGCGTGCCGGATGCCAGCGCGATCCGTGCCGGCTACGGCAGTCTGCGCACGCATCTCAGCTATGTCGCTGAGCTCGCCGAGTCCCGCCGCTGGCTCGCCGGCGAGACGCTCTCGGTGGCGGACCTCGCCGCCGCAGCCCACCTCTCGGTGCTCGACTTCGCGGGCGAGATCGACTGGTCGGTCGCTCCGGCGGCGAAGGAGTGGTATGCGCGCATCAAGTCCCGCCCCTCTTTCCGCCCCCTGCTCGGCGATCGGGTGCCTGGCCTCAGGCCGCCCGACCACTACGCTGACCTCGACTTCTGAACGGGTTCCTCAGCGCCGGCCCGTCCCGCGGTCGAGCGCAGCGAGATGCTCCCGCGCCAGCGCCGCCACGGTCTGGTCAGGAGCCGCTGCGAGCAGCCGTTCCAGATCGGCCCTGGCAGCGGCGACGTCGCCGCGGTCGCGTGCGAGCAGGGCGCGCTCGAGCAAGGCGGCCGTGTTCTCGGGCTCACGCAACAGCACGCGCGCGAGATCGGCCGCCGCGCGCGCGGTCTCGCCCGCCTGGCGGAAGGCAGAGGCCCGCAGCACCAGGGCATCGCTCCGGTCAGGGTCGCGGGCGAGCAGGCGGGAGAGATCCTCGATGGCATCGGCGAGGCGGCCGAGGGCAGCAGCGGCAAGGGCACGATCAATGAGCAGGTCAGCGTCGTCGGGACGAGCAGCAAGGCCCCGCGTGGCGGCGACCACGGCGCGATCGTGGCGATCCAGGGAGAGCCAAAGCCGTGTCGCCTGGCCAAGCAGAACCGCGCGCGCATCCGCTGGCGCTTCCGCGTGCGCCCCCAGCGTTTCCAGAAGCTCGGCTGCCGGTTCGATCTCGCCGGCTTCGACCAGTGCCACGGCCTCGCAGTGTCGGGCGGCATCGCCCCCGCCGCGCGCCCGCCAGCTTCGGGCCTCAAGCAGCGCCTCGCTCGGGGCGAGCAGGGCAAGGGAAAGGCAGCGGTCGTAATCGAACTCCGCTGCAAGGACGTCGGCCGGCGGCCTAAGGGCCTCAGTCGAAGTCGCTAGAGGGGACGAGACCACAACCGGCAGTAGTCCGCTCCGCGTCGGCTCCGCCGAGGGGAGCGCGAGCTGCCAGAAGACCGCGACGGCGACCGCGATCGGCACGACGAGGAGGATGGTGAGACGGACGAGTTCCAGGGCCGCGACCCTCGCGAAGCAGGCTTCGGCATGCTAGCGCAGAGTGATGGCTCGCGCCCTCGTCGTCTTCGGCCTCGGCTATTCGGGCCGCGCGATCGTCGAGGCGGCACGCCTCGCGGGCTGGCCTGTGGCGGCGGTGAGCCGCAGCGGGGCTTCTGGTTTGGCTGTGCCGACCGTGCCCTTCGCTGATCCTACACCGGCGCTCGCGGAGGCGACCCATATCGTGCTCACCGCCCCTCCAGGCGAAGGCGGTGATCCAGTGCTGGCGATCCATCGGGCAGCACTCCTCTCCGCACCCCGGCTTGCCTGGGTTGGGTATCTGTCAACGACCGGGGTCTACGGTGACCGGGGCGGGGCGAAGGTTTCGGAAACGGACGCGCCGACGCCCACCAAACCGCAGAGCCTGTCCCGCCGCGCGGCCGAAGAGGCGTGGGAAGAGATCGCGGCGCGCCGCGGGGTCGCGCTCGATCTGATCCGCCTGGGGGGCATTTTCGGGCCCGGCCGGTCGCCGTTCGAGGATCTTCGCGCCGGCCGTGCCCGACGCATCATCAAGCCTGGGCATGCGTTCAGCCGGATCCACGTCGCCGATCTCGCCGCACTTGTGCTCGCCGCGGCCGCGCGGCCGGGCGAGCGGGGCCGCGCTCGCGTGCTGCACGGTGTGGACGACGAACCGGCGCCGCAAGCCGAGGTGGTGTTGGAGGCTGCGCGGCTCCTGGGCGTGCCGCCTCCGCCCGAGGTGCCGTTCGCGGACGCGGCACAAATGATGAGCCCAATGGAACTCGGCTTCTGGAGCGAGAACCGCCGCGTCGGCAACGCCCTCACCAAGCAGGCAACGGGCTGGGCGCCGCGGTATCCGTCATACCGCGAGGGGCTCGCCGCCATCCTCGCCGAGGAGAGGGGCGAGCGTGCGCGCGAGCAGGGCAAGGTCGGCCGGGCGTGAGAGGCGATGGTCACCATCCTTTACCAGGATCACCTGCACGTCGCTCGACTCCAGACGTTCAGCGAGGCGAAGGCTCGTCTGCCAGGGCACCGCATGGTCGTTCTGTCCATGCAGCAGCCGCACTGGCCCGGCGAAGCCGATCGGCCCGCGCAAGCGAAGCCGCTGCCGTCCGTCCTCGATCAAGGCCCGGGTGTAAACCGAGCCGGCCGGATCGTATTCCGAGGGCTCCGTCACCCTTCCCTCGGCAACGAGCCGCGCCCGCGTGGCGTCGTCCCAGCGTGCCCACAGCAGGTCCTCGGTGAAGTCAGCGGCGGCGGCGATGCCGACCAGGGCGCGAACGCGGGCGGGCCGGGCAAGGGCGACCTCGAGCATGATCCAGCCCCCCATGGAGGAGCCGACAACGACGACCGGGCCCTCCGTCAGCCGCTCAATCGCGGCAATCGCGTCCGCAGCCCAAGCCGTAATCGTTCCCTCTTCAAATCGGCCACCAGAGGCGCCGTGCCCGGTGTAGTCAAAACGCAGGAACGCCCGACCCTGGGCGGCGGCCCAAGAATCGAGGAAAGAGGCCTTGGTCCCGGTCATGTCCGAGGCGTAACCGCCGAAGAAGACGATGGCCGGGCCGCGGCCCCGCCGCCGCCGCCAGGCGATCGCTCCGTTCGGGCCGTCGAGCCGGCCGCACTCCTCCCGCCGCTCCTCCATACGCTCTCTCCCTCTGCCCGGCAGCGGGGGCCGTGCTAGCACGCCGGCCCGTGCCGCCGGATCCCCCTGCCGTGCTGCAGGTGCTGCCCGCGCTCGACTCAGGCGGGGTGGAACGCGGCACGCTCGAGGTTGCAGAGGCGCTCGTCCGCGGCGGCTTGCGTGCCATCGTCGCCTCTGCCGGCGGGCGTCTTGTTCGCGATCTCGAGGGCCTGGGCGCGCGCCACGTCACGCTTCCGCTGCGGGCCAAGGATCCGATCACGCTTTGGCGAAACGCCGGGCGGCTCGCGTCGCTCATCGTCCGCCACCGCGTAGCCGTCATCCACGCCCGCTCGCGCGCCCCGGCGTGGAGCGCGCGCCTCGCCGCCCAGCGCACCGGGGCGCGCTGGGTCACCACCTACCACGGCGTCTACGGCGAGGGGTTTCCCGGCAAACGGTTATACAACGCGGTGATGGCCTCGGGCGAGCGGGTGATCGCGATCTCGCGCTTCGTCGCGGAGCATGTCGTCGCCCGTCACGGTACCGATCCACACCGGATACGGATCATTCCGCGCGGTGTCGACCCGCGCCTGTTCGACCCGGCATGTGTAGCGCCCGATCGCACGGCACGGCTGCGCGCCGCCTGGGGCGTGCCGGAGCATGCGCCCCTCGTGCTTTTCCCCGGGCGGCTGTCGCGCTGGAAGGGCCAGCAGGTGCTGATCCAGGCGTTGGCCCTGATGACGCGCTCCGACACCTTCGCCGTGTTCGCTGGCGACGCCGGAGGGAGCGGCGGGCACGCGCGGCACCTCGCGCGCCTCGCCGCCGCAGCGGGGCTTCGCGATCGAATCCGCTTTACGGGTCACGTCGCCGACATGCCAGCTGCCCTTGCCGCCGCCGACGTCGTGGTCAGCGCCTCAATCCGGCCAGAGGCCTTCGGCCGAGTTGTGATCGAGGCCCAGGCCATGGCGCGGCCCGTGGTGGCCACAGCGCATGGAGGGGCGGCGGAAACGGTCGAGGACGGCGCGACGGGCCTGCTCGTGCCGCCGAACGACCCGGCCGCGCTCGCAAGCGCTCTCGACCGCTTGCTCGCCTTGCCAGCGGATGAGCGCCGCGCGCTCGGCGACCGCGCCCGCCGCACCGTCCTCACCCGCTACAGCAGCGCGCACATGACGCAGGCAACGCTCGCGGTCTATCGCGAGCTCCTTGCAGAGACGGAGTCGGAATGATCGAGCGTCTCGCTGTTCCACTCGACCAAGCCCGCTTGGCACGGGCATCCGCCGGGCCAACACGAGGGCGTAGGCTGCGCTGCCCGCGGCGCGGGACGTTGCGGTGTTCGGAGTCCGATTGATCTTCGCCCTGCCCCGGGGTGTTCGCGACCCTTCTGGTGGCAGGGCTCACCGAGCCGGTGCATGAGGCCCTGGTCACCCACACTCCCCTCCCGCGTTTGGCGGGGCAGTCGGCACGGGTCGCGCGGCTCGTGGCCGCGATCGCGGAAGCCCCGATGCTGAACGGGCGACGATCCGCCTCGACGAGGCCTTCGCGTGCCCCGCGCTGAACGGCCCCGCCAGGACCTTTTCGGGGGCGGCAGCACGCGGCAGGCGGCCTTTGGCGTGCCCCGCGCTGAACGGCCCCGCCAGGACTGTGCCGAAGCGGTGCAGCAAACGTGATGATCGTGTCGCCGGCCGGCCGCACTTCGTCACCACCTGACCGCGCGCATCGCGCTAGCCTTGCCCTGGAATCGCAGCGGGGAGAGGCAAGGGAGACGGCACCGATGGACCCCCTCGGCGGGGCCGCGCAGATCACGCTCGAGAGCCGGTTTGTGGATCACGACGCGCCGGTTCTGCTGAGCGGGATCCAGGCCCTGGTCCGCGTGCTCTTGGAGCAGGCAAGGCTCGATCGCAAGGCCGGACTTGCCACGGCGGGGCTCGTCTCTGGCTACCGCGGCTCGCCGCTCGGCGGGCTTGACAAGGAGCTCTGGGCCAGGCGGGCCCTGCTCGAAGCCGCAGGCATACGCTTCCAACCCGGCATCAACGAGGACCTCGCCGCCACCATGCTCTGGGGCGCCCAGATGTTGGAGGTATTCCCAGGCCGCCGCGTCGACGGCGTATTTGCGCTCTGGTATGGGAAGGGTCCGGGCGTGGATCGTTCTGGCGACGCCTTCCGCCACGCCAATGCATTCGGCACCCACGTCAAGGGCGGCGTACTCGCTGTTGCGGGCGACGACCATGCCGCGCAGTCCTCGGTGCTGCCACACCAGTCGGATCAGATCTTCGAGGCGGCGATGATCCCGCTCCTGCACCCCGCCTCCGTGCAGGACATTCTTGACTTCGGGCTGGCCGGGATCGCGATGAGCCGCTTCTCGGGGCTCTGGGTTGGGCTGAAGACGGTGGCGGAGACGGTGGAGGCAGCATCGACGGTGGCGGTTCCCGCCGCCCGCTGCTTCCTCCGCCCGGAAATCGAGACGCCGCCCTGGGGCTTCAACCTCGACCCCAAGCTGCGCTGGCCGGAACAGCGCGCCGAACTCGAACGTCGCGTGATCGCGGAACGCTTGCCCGCGGCCCTGGCCTTCGCCCGCGCCAATGCCCTGGACAGGCAGGTGTTCGGCCGAAGCGATGCGACGGTCGGCCTCGTCACCTGCGGCAAGGCGCATCTCGACGTGCTGCGCGCGCTCGACCTCCTCGGCCTCGGTGGCGGGGCGGCGGAGCGGCGCGGGATCGCGCTCTATAAGGTAGGGTTGGCGTGGCCGCTCGAGCCCGAGGGCCTAATCCGTTTCGCCTTCGGCAAGCGGCTCCTGGTCGTGATCGAGGAGAAGCGGAGCCTGGTGAAACGCCAGGCGCGCGACATCCTCTACAACCTGCCGGCCGACCGCCGGCCGGCCGTCGTCGGCAAGCGCACGCTCGAAGGCGAGCCCCTGCTGCCGGAATTCGGCGAGCTCGACCCGCTTGCCATCGCCCGCGCCCTCGCCCGCGTGCTGCCCGGGTTCGGCATCCAGGTCTCGTTCGCACCCCCCTCGCCGCCGCCGCCTGCCGAGGCGCTTCCCCGCGCCCCCTATTTCTGTGCCGGATGCCCGCACAACACCTCGACTGTCACACCAGAGGGCTCCCTCGCCCTAGGCGGCATTGGTTGCCACACCCTTGCCCTCGGCGCGGTCGGGCGGGCGAGGACCGTGACCCACATGGGTGCAGAAGGTGTGACGTGGGCAGGCCTTGCCCCCTTCGTCGAGGTGCCCCACGCCTTTGTCAACCTGGGCGACGGCACCTACCAGCACTCCGGCATCCTCGCCATCCGCCAGGCGGTTGCTGCCGGCACCACGGTCACCTACAAGCTCCTCTACAACGGCGCGGTCGCGATGACCGGCGGCCAACCGGTCGAAGGCGGGCCGTCAGTGGCGCAGATCGCGCGCCAGCTCGCCGCCGAAGGCGTGGCGCGGATCGCCGTGGTGGCGGATGATGCCGCCCGTCTGCCCCCGCCGAGCGAGCTTCCGCCCGGCGTGGAGTGCGGAGGGCGCGATCAGCTCGCTGCGATCCAGGACCAGTTCCGGGCCATTCCCGGGGTCAGCGTCATCATCTACGACCAGATCTGCGCCACCGAGAAGCGTCGCAGCCGCAAGCGCGGCACAATGGCGGTCCCCGAGCTCTCGGTCGTGATCAATGAGCGTGTCTGCGAGAACTGCGGGGACTGCACGGCACTAGCGAACTGTGTGGCGGTCGAGCCGGTCGAGACCGAATTCGGCCGCGCCCGTCGAGTCTCGCCCTCGACCTGCAACACCGATCTCTCGTGCCTGAAGGGCTTCTGCCCCTCCTTCGTTACCGTCAATCGGGCGCGCCGGCCAAAGCCGCCCTCGCCGGCCATCGCCGCCCTAGAGGACCGCTTCGCGCGCGACCTGCCGACGCCCTTGCCGCCGGGCCTGGGCGATCGGCCGTGGCGGGCGCTCTTCGCCGGCGTGGGCGGAGGCGGGGTCGTCACCGCGGGCGCAATCACAGCGATGGCGGCGCATCTGGAGGGCCGCGCGGTGCGTACGCTCGACTTCACTGGGCTTGCGCAGAAGAACGGCGCCGTCGTCGGCCATATGCAGATCGCGGCCGAGGAGCGCCAGCTTGACGTCGCGCGGGTGCCGGTGCGCGGAGCGGATCTGCTGGTCGCGGCCGACATGGCGGTAGCGGCAGCGCGCGACGTGCTGCCCCGGTTGAAGGAGGATGGGGCAGTGGTGGGCCAGTCGCGACTGGCCTCCGTCGCCGCCTTCGTGCGTGATCCGGATGTTGTGCTCGACTCAGAGGGTCATCGGCGCGCGCTGGAAGCGGCCTCGCCCGGCGGGCGCCACCTTTGGCTCGACGCCGCGCGGCTGGCCGAAGTCCTGTTCGGTGAGGCGCAGACGATGAACACGCTGCTGCTCGGCGCGGCCTGGCAGTCGGGGCTTGTTCCCGTCCGCGCCGCGAGCCTGTTGCGCGCGATCGAACTGAACGGCGTCGCGGTGGCGACGAACCAGCGCGCCTTCCTGTGGGGCCGGGCGCTGGCGCACGACCCAACCCTCGCCGGGACACTGCTCTGCGAGCGGCGCCCGCCCGAGAGCCTGGAGGCGCTGATCGAGCACCGCGCAGCGGAACTGGCCCGGTTCCAAAACGAACGCCTGGCACGGCGCTACCGCGCCCTGATCGAGCGCGCCCGCGCCCTCGAGGCCGCGAACTGCGGCACTGCAGGGCGGGTCACACGCGCCGTCGCGGAGGGCTATTTCCGCGTGCTGGCGCGCAAGGACGAGTACGAAGTGGCCCGCCTGCTGTCCGACCCGGCCTTCCTCGCGGGGCTCGCCTCCGAGTTCGGCGATGCCAGCGTGACCTTCCATCTCTCGCCACCCCTGCCCTTCCTCGGGCGCGACCGGGCGACCAAACGGCGGCGGAAGATCGCCCTCCCCGCCCGCATCGCGCTTCCCCTGTTCCGCCTGCTGGCCGGGGCCAGGGTGCTGCGCGACAGCCCGCTCGATCCGTTCCGCTGGCAAAAGGAAAGGCGCCTTGAGCGCGAGGCGATCCGGCTGTTCGAGGAGGATGTCGCCTTCGCGCTTGCCCGCCTGCGCCCCGAGACGGCCGAGGCCTGCGCGCGGCTCCTCGCCTGGCCCTTCGCTGCCCGAGGCTTCGGCCTGGTCAGGCGCGCCGCGCAGGCACGGGCTCTGGCGCAGCGAGAGGCGGCACGCGACGCCCTCGCCGTCAGCGCGACTGCGGCGGTGGCGCGCGAGCCCGCTTCCGCGTAAATCCGGCCCCGGGGAGGAAACGGCCATGCTCGATGTCGCCGACCCGGAAGCCCTGGCCGCGCAGCGCCTTGTTGTCGCCACGGCGCGCGCCTTCGCACAGGAGAAACTCGCCCCGCGGGCCGCGCTGCGCGAGCGCGAACGGCGAATTGAGCCGGAGATTATCCGCGAACTCGCCGCCCTCGGCTTCCTCGGCGCCACGACCTCGCCCGAGTGGGGCGGGGCCGGGCTGGACGCCCTGACCTACGCCATGGCGCTGGAGGAGATCGCCGCCGGGGACGCCTCGGTCTCCACCCTCGTCTCCGTTCACAACTCGCCGACATGCACCATCCTGGAACGATACGGCACCGGGGCGCAGAAGGAGCGCCTGCTGCGACCGATGGCGTCGGGCGAGCGGGTTGCGTGCTTCGCGCTCACCGAACCGCAGGCCGGGTCGGATGCCGCGAATCTGCGCACGCGTGCGGTGCGCGAGGGCGACGCTTGGGTCATCAACGGCAGCAAGCAGTTCATCAGCAGCGGCGCGATCGCGGGGGTGTGCCTCCTGTTCGCCGTCACCAACCCGGCCGCCGGCAAGAAGGGAATCTCGTGCTTCGCCGTGCCGACCGACACGCCGGGCTACCGGGTTGCGCGCATTGAGCACAAGCTCGGCCAGCACGCCTCGGACACCTGCGCGTTGGTTTTCGAGGGCATGCGCGTGCCGGCGGAGAACCTCATCGGCAGCGAGGGCGAAGGGTACAGGATCGCGCTCTCGACCCTGGAGACGGGACGTATCGGCATCGGCGCGCAGGCCGTTGGCATCGCGCGCGCCGCCCTCGAGTACGCGATCGCCTATGCTAGGGAACGGATCGCTTTCGGCCGCCCGATCATCGACCACCAGGCGGTCGCCTTCCGCCTGGTCGAGGCCAAGACCAAGCTCGAAGCCGCTCGCCAGCTCGTCCATCTCGCCGCACGCAAGACCGACGCTGGCGAGAACGCGCTCGAGGCTGCCTGCATGGCCAAGCTGTTCGCCTCCGAGGTGGCGGAGGAGATCTGTTCGGCCGCGATCCAGACCCTCGGCGGCTACGGCTATCTGACGGACTACCCGGTCGAACGGCTCTACCGCGACGTGCGGATTTGCCAGATTTACGAGGGCACCTCCGACGTGCAGAAGCTCATCCTGGCGCGGAGCCTGTCAGCGCGAGGGCCCGGGCATAGGCGGCGCGGCGCGAAGCCCCTGTCTCGGCGGCCACCCGTTCGGCTGCGGCGCGTACGGAGAGCCCTTGGCCGAGGGCCACGCGCAGCCGGGCGTCGATCTCGGCCTCGGTCGGCTCAGCCCGCCCTCCTGCAGGACCAACGACCACAACGATCTCACCGAGGACGTCCGCTCCGGCGTAGCGCCGCGCGAGCTCGCCAAGCGGGGCACGCACAACCTCCTCGAACCGCTTGGTCAGTTCGCGGGCCACCGCTGCGGGCCGATCGGCGCCGAGCGCGTCAGCGAGGTCGCGCATGGTCTCGGCCAGGCGATGGGGAGCCTCGTAGAGGACGAGGGTGGCGGCCAGCCCAGCCCGCTCCAGCCCGGCGAGGTCGGCGAACCGCGCCCGTCGTGCCGAGGCCTTTGGCGGAGTAAAGCCAAGGAACAGGAACGGGGCGGGCGGCAGCCCCGACAGCACCAGCGCGGCGGTCGCGGCCGACGGGCCGGGCACGCAGGTCACCCGGTGGCCTGCGGCGATTGCAGCGCGCACCAATCGGTAGCCCGGGTCGGCGATCAGAGGCATGCCGGCGTCTGACACCAGCGCGACCCGCTCGCCTGCGGCAAGCCGGGCAAGTACGCGCTCCGTCATCGTTTCTTCATTATGATCGTGGAGGGAAACGAGGCGAGTTGCGATCCCGTGCCTGGCGGCCAACTTTGCTGTGACACGTCGGTCCTCGGCCAGAACCGCATCCACCGCGGCGAGGACGGCCGCCGCACGGGGCGATAGGTCGCCCAGATTGCCGATCGGCGTGGCGACGAGGGTCAAGGTTCCGGGAGGGCCGGCAGCGTCCTCGGCGCAGGAGGGGGAAGGGTCGTTCCGTGTTCGGTCGCGTTCGTCCATCGGTGTTTGCCATCCTCGCCTGCGGCCTTGCCGTTGCAACCGCCTGCGCCCCGCAGCCGCCGCCCGCGCGTCCCGTGGCGACCGCCCCTCCAGTCCGGGTCGACCCTGCTTCCCTTCCGCCGCCAGCGCGCTCCCCCCTCGGCCCCGACGGCAAGCTGCGCGCGGGGCTGCTTCTGCCCCTGTCCGGCCCGCAGGCGGGGGTAGGCGAGGCGCTGCTCCATGCCGCCACCTTAGCCCTGTTCCAGCACAACGCGGGCCATGTGGAACTGTTGCCCAAGGATACGGGAGGCGATCCTGCACGCGCGGCCGCGGCCGCACGCGAGGCCCTTGCGGAAGGGGCGCGCGCCATCCTCGGCCCGCTGTTCGCGTCCGAGACCGCTGCGGTCGCTGCTATCGCCGTCCCATCGGGCGTGCCGGTGCTCGCCTTCACCACCGATGCCTCTCAGGCGCGCCCTGGGGTTTGGGTGGTCGGGCAGCTCCCCGAACCCGCGATCCGGCGGGTGGTCGCCGCGGCCAGGGCGGCCGGGGCGGAACGCTTCGCGCTGCTGGCGCCGGACACGCCGTTCGGCCGGCTTGTGGCGGAGGCCTATGCGCGGGCGGTGGCGGACACGGGGGGCATGCTCGTTCGGCGCGAGCTCTACTCCGGCGATAATCCGGCGCCCGCGGTCCGCCGCCTCGCCGACTATGACACCCGCCGCGGCCCGATCGAGGCGCAGGCGCGGGCCTCCCGCGCCGAAGGTACGGCCGAAGGCCGGCGTCGGGCGGCGCTGATCCAGCGCGAGGCGCGCATTCCGCCGCCGCCGTTCGACGCGCTGCTGCTTGCCGATTCGGGCGATCGTCTGCGCGCGGTGGCGGCGCTGCTTCCCTTCTACGACATCGACAGCCCGCCGGTGCGGATCCTGGCCACGCCCTTGCTCGCCGCGATGCCCGATGCCGGCAGCGAACCCGCCCTGGTCGGCGCCTGGTTCGCCGCCCCTGACGATACCCGCCGCGAAGCCTTCGCCGCGCGCTACCGCGAGGCGTTCGGAGCCGACCCCCCGCTGGTTGCCGGTGTTGCCTTCGACGCGGCCGCGATCGTCGCTTCGCTTGCCGCCACCAACCCGCCCGATCTCTCGCCCGGCGCGCTCACTCAGCCTTCGGGCTTCGCCGGCGTGCTCGGCCTTGTCCGCCTGATGCCGGACGGCACCAACCGGCGAGCTCTGGCGCTGATCGAGGTCACTCGCGACGGGTTCCGCGTGCTCGAACCCGCCCCTGAGCGGTTCGAGGACGTGGTGTTCTAGGGGCGGACGCGAGGAGGCTCCGGCCATGCCTCAGCCCCTGCCGGACCGGCCTGCCAGTCCACCGCTCCTCGTCGCCGGCACGGCTGCAGCGATCGCCGCCGTGCCGGCGGCCCTTCTCGCGGGCCTCGCCGCGTTTGAGGTCGTCTCTGAAGAGACCGCCGCCGCGCTCGCCGCCGCCTTCGCCCTCGCTGGCACGATCGCCGGCATCGTCGTCTATCGCGACCTCTCGCGGCTCGTCCTCGCCCTGAAGCGGGCAGAGGCGGGGGAGCCGTTCGAGACCCTTCCGGCATTGCCGCCGCTACGCCGGATCGCTGAAGCCGCGCGCCGTCTGGCCGAGTCTCTGCGCGACCGCAGCACTGAAGTCGACCGGCTCGCCGGGGCCGCGCAGCGTATTGTCGAGGGCCTGCCTGACCCTCTTCTCCTGCTCGATGCGGAGGGCCGACCGGTGATGCTGAATGGAGCGGCCCGTGAGCTGTTCACGCCGCCGGCCGCAGAAGGGCCCGATCTCGGCGCGCTGCTGCGCCACCCCGGCCTGCGCGCGGCTGTCGAGCGCGCGGCGAGCGGCGAGCGCATGGACGCGGTCTCCGTAACCCTTCCGGTGCCCGTCGAACGGGAGCTCCTCGCCAAGGCGACCGTGCTCGAGCCCCCCTTGCGCAACGGCGGCCGGGTGCTGGTCACGCTCTCAGACCGCACGCGGGAGCGCAAAGTTGAGCAGATGCGGGCGGACTTCATCGCCAACGCCAACCACGAACTGAGAACCCCGCTCGCTAGCCTGCTCGGCTTCATCGAGACGCTGCGCGGCCCGGCGGCAGAGGATCGCGAGGCCCAGGCCCGGTTCCTCGCCATCATGGCGGAGGAAGCAAGCCGTATGGCGCGGCTGATCGACGACATGCTCTCGCTGTCCCGTATCGAAATGATGGAGCATACGGCGCCGAAAGGTGTCGCCGACCTGCCCACGCTCACCCGCCGCGCGGTCGAGGCGCTGGAGCCCCGGATCGCCGCCCGCCGCATGCGGGTCGAACTCTCCGTCGACCCGGCAGTTCGCCCGATCGTCGCCGATCCGGATCAGATCGCGCAGGTTGTGACCAACCTCGTGGACAATGCCGTGAAGTATGGCCGCGACGGCGGCTCGATCCGGATCCGCATCCTCGTGACACCCCCGCACGGCGCACGGCCGGCCGGGGTGGCGATCGCCGTAGCGGATGATGGCGTGGGTGTTGCTCGTCAGCACATCCCCAGGCTGACCGAACGCTTCTACCGGGTGGACACGGCGCGGTCGCGCGCGATCGGCGGCACGGGGCTCGGCCTCGCCATCGTCAAGCACGTTCTCAATCGCCACCGCGGCATGCTCGAAATCGAGAGCGAAGAGGGGAAAGGCTCGACCTTCACCGCCTGGCTTCCCGCCGTGCCCGCCGAGGCTGGCCCGGCTCGCACCCCGAGGCCCGTCGCGGCGTGAACGGCGGTGCCCGTCTCACTTCTGCACCGGGAGGAAGATGAACACTGTTGCGGCAACCAGGCAAATCGCAGCGGCGGCGTAGTTCCAGGTCAGTTTCTCGCCCAGCACCCAGACCGCGAACCCGGCAAACACCGTCATCGTGATGACCTCCTGCATCACCTTGAGCTGCTGCGCCGTATAGGGGCCGAAGCCGATGCGGTTGGCGGGCACGGCAAGGCAGTATTCGAAGAAGGCGATGCTCCAGGAGGCGACGATAGCGAGCCAGAGCGGCCAGTCAGGCTTCTTCAGGTGCCAGTACCAGGCATAGATCATCAGCACGTTCGAGCAGGCGAGCAGTACCGGTGGCAGGACCCAGGCCAGCCAGGGGGCGGGGAGGGTGATCATCTCGGTCGGTCCTCGCTCTGCATGGGGAAACGGACAAGCAGGATGAGCATCACCGCGAGGCCCGGCAGGGCGGCGGCAGTGGTGAGCAGGAAGAACGGCGTCCAGCCAAGGCGTTCGGCGAGGAAGCCGCCCGACGCTCCGAGTGTGCGCAGGGGCACCGCCGCGAGCGAGGAGAGGAGCGCGTATTGGGTGGCGGTAAAGGCGGTGCTGGTCAGCCCCGACAGGAAGGCGACGAAGGCCGCATCCGCCAAGCCGTCGGTCACGTTCTCCACCCCGACCTGGGCCCACAGCATGGGGACCGAACGCCCGGCCTCGGCCAGCGCGACGTACATCAGGTTCGAGACCATCTGGCCGAGGCCGGTCGCGATCAACGCCCGCCCCACACCGACCCGCGCGACAAGGATGCCGCCGACCGTGACGCCGGCGAGAGTCGCCGCCATCCCGAAGACGCCCGAGACGGCGGCAACGTCGAGCCGGGAGAAGCCGAGGCTGCGGTAGAACGGCGCCGTCATGATCCCGGCCAGCGCCTCGCCGAGCTTGAAGAGCGCGACGAAGGCGAGGATGAGCGGCCAGCCCCTGCGGCGAAGCAGGTCGCGAAATGGGTCGATCACGGCGAGCCTGAGCCGCGCCGGCCAGGAGCTGGGCGGCGGCATGCCCTCGGGCAGGGGTTCGCGGGCGATAAGGACGGTGGCGGCGAGCCCGACCCCGACCAGTGCGGCCATCGCGGCGAAGGCCGCCGGCCAGCCGGCGAGCTCAACGATGCCAAGGGCGCCCGCATTGGCAACCAGGAGCGCGATCCGGTAGCCCCAGACATAGGCCGCGAGGCCGAGCCCCTGTCGCTCGAGCGGCAGGCTTTCGATGCGAAACGCGTCAATCGCGATGTCCTGCGTCGCGGAGAGGACCGCAACGGCGACAGCGACGAGTACGGTCGTGCGCGGATCGGCCGCGGGGTCGGTGAAGCCAAGGGCCAGGATCGCGAACGCCAGCGCAGCCTGCACGGGAGCGAGCCAGCCGCGGCGTCGCCCCAGCCGGGCGATCGGCGGGCGGACGTGGTCAAGCACGGGCGCCCAAAGGACCTTCAGCGTGTAGGCGAGCCCGATCAGCGCGGTAAGGCCGATCGCGCCCAAGGAGATCCCGGCCTCGGAAAACCACTGTCGGAGCGTGAAACCGGTGAGCGGCAGCGGCAGCCCAGCGGAGAAGCCGAGCAGGAGGAGCACCACCAGCGAGCGATCAAAACGAAGCCCGCTCACCGGCGGTGCCGCCTGGGGTGGGCCGCGGGGTGGCAGGCGCGATTCGGCACGCCGGCTATGCTAGGCTCCGGACTCTTAACCACCAAGTGACGGTTGCGGCGAGGGAGACGGCGCTGAGGGAGACGTCGGCGCGTCGGTCGGAGCTTGTGGCGATGCGTCGGAAATCCTTGAGGCGGCAGAAGGCGCGCTCGATTAGGGTTCGCTTGCGATAGGCGCTTCGGTCGAACGGATGGTGCTGTTTGCGGGTGGGGTTGTTCGGGATCACCGGCACGGTGCCGCGTGCCAGCAGGAGGCTGCGGATGCCGGTGCTGCCATAGGCAGCATCGGCGATGCAGAGCCTGGCTGACGGTCAGGGCGCGAGCAGGGCGAGGGCCACCGGCGCATCGCCGCGCTGTCAGTTCGAAACCGATCGGGCGGCCGAGGGGATCGGTCAGCGCATGGATCTTGCTGGTCCGCCCGCCGCGCAACGGGCCAACCGCCCGATGGCCTGCGCGTGCCCCCCCCTTTTCCGCCCCTGGCGCGGCGATGGGCCTTGACCTGGCTGCTGTCGAGCCGCAGCCCGGCCGGCGGGCCGCCGCAGGCTGCGAGCGCGCGGAACACGCGCTGCCACACGCCCTTGGCTGCCCAGCGCACGAAACGGTTGTACAGCGTCTTGCGCGGGCCGTAGACAGCCGGCGCATCGACCCACCGACCACCAGAGCGCAGCACATGGACGATGCCGCTGATCACACGCCGGTCATCCACCCGAGGCTTGCCGCGTGTGTCCGAAGGCAGCAGCGGCGCAAGTCGCCGCATCTGCGCCTCGCTCAGCCAGAACAGATCACTCATCCCGGTTCCCCTCCATCACCGCCAAGGGAACCACCCCGAATCACACCAGCCCGCGTCGCTCAAAGAACTTTATGAACACATTATGGGTCCGGACCCTAGAGCAGATTGCACTCGGTCGGGATCAGCCGAGCGCGTGAACATGCCCGCTTGGGCCGGCCGAAGCCGCTTTTCCCCGTGCGGAAACCGCTCCAGGGCGGAGCAGACGCAAGCGGAGGGCAACGAAGGTCGGCAGGGGCGAGTCCGCGCCCGCATCGGAGCATCCTTTCGTCGCGCCGGCAGCATGGAAACGCGTCAAGCGAGTCCGCGCCCGCATCGGAGCAGCCCGATCCAAAGCCGCGCCCTTGGCAGACCGTTCCTGCACTTGCGCGAGCGCCTGACTGCGGGCCGCGTCACAGCCGAAGCCCGGCTGAGCATGCCACCGCTGTGGAGGGCCGGGTGGGGATCGAACCCACGACCCACGGATTAAAAGTCCGCGGCTCTACCGCTGAGCTACCGGCCCTCGGGTGCGCGTTCTAGATCAGATCGCCCCCAGCTGGAATGAGCCGTAGGCGTGCAGAGGTTCGCACGCGAGAGCCAGAGCGGTTTTTACCCGCAAGCCAACGGCTTCCGGTCGCGCTGCGCTCAACTCGGGCGTTCGCGCGGGGATGGGCGCCAGGACCAGCCGGCCGAGCCTGAGCAGGACTGCGACGCGAGCCGACCCGGCTTCGCCTCAACCTCTTGGCCTCTCGCGCTCGGGCGTCAGCGCAGATCGGCCGCAACGCGCAGGCGCAGGATCCGATCCGGCTCGCCCGGCACTATGCCGCCGCGGTTGGGGTCGCCGCGCTTGATGCGATCGACATGCTCCATGCCTTCGATCACCCGCCCCCAGATCGTGTACTGGCCGTCGAGGTGCGGGGCAGGGGCGAACATGATGAAGAACTGGCTGTTCGCGCTGTTCGGGTCGTTGCTGCGCGCCATGCCGACCGTGCCGCGCAGGAAGCGCGCCTCGCGGGTAAACTCCGCCGGCAGGTTGCCGAGGTCGGAACCGCCCGTGCCGCGCCCTGTTGGGTCTCCGCCCTGCGCCATGAAGCCCTCAATCACCCGGTGGAAGGGCGTGCCGTCGTAGAAGCCGCGTCGGGCCAGGGTCTTGATCCGCTCGACATGCTTGGGAGCGAGATCGGGGCGGAGTTCGATCACCACCCTGCCAGAGGCGAGGTCCATGAACAGGAGGTTCTCGGGATCGCGCGTTTGCGCCTGCGCCTCCACGCCCGCCGTGGCGAGCACCACGATGGCGCCGAAGAGGGCGCGCCTCAAGCCGGTCATGTCTTGTCTCCTGCCTTGGTCGTCCGTCGGTCAGTCGTGCGCCGAACCCGCCCCCATGGCAAGCCGCGCGCCGTCGCCTTCCAAGGCGATCCGAGCAGCGATCCGCGCCAGCACCGCGGGCGAGACGAAGGCGCTGACGTCGCCACCGAGGCGCGCGATCTCCTTGACGAAGCGGGACGAGATGAAATGCACGCCCTCGGAGGCCATCAGGAACACGGTGTCGATTCCGGGATCAAGTCGCGCATTCATCCCGGCCATCTGGAACTCGTACTCGAAGTCGGACACGGCGCGCAGCCCGCGGATGATCATCCGCGCGCCGATCTCGCGGGCGAAGCGGATCAGCAGGCAGTCGAAGGGGCGGACGAGGATGCGGGTGCCGTTGCGGGCCGCGATCGGCGCGATCTCTTCCTCGATCATCGCCACGCGCTCCTCAAGTGGGAAGAGCGGCCCCTTGCCGGCGTTCGCCGCCACCCCGACCACCAGCACGTCCACCAGGCGTGCGGCGCGGGTCACGATGTCGATGTGCCCGCGCGTCGGCGGGTCGAAGGTACCGGGATAGAGGCCGATGTGGCGCGCGGTCATCGGCCAGCCTCCTCTTCCGCCTCCTCGACCACGGGGAAGACGGAGACGACGTGCTCGTCCTCCTCGATTCGGAACAGGGTCACCCCTTGCGTGGCGCGGCCGGCGATGCGGATCTCATCGACCGGGATGCGGATGGTGCGCCCCTTGTCGGTGGCAAGCATGAGCTGGTCGCCGGAGCGCACTGGGAAGGCGGCGACGGCAGCCCCGCCGGTCTTCGCAGTCAGGGCGACGCTGATGATGCCCTGTCGGCCGCGCCCCGAGATCCGGTACTCGTAGGCGGAACTCCGCTTGCCGTAGCCGCCCGAGGTGACGGTGAGCACGAATTCCTCAGCCCGCTCCAGCTCCGCGTAGCGTTCGGGCGAGAGCACGATCTCCGCCGCCGTCTCGGCCTCGTCCTCAACCGCTTGGGTCTCGTCCGGTTCGGCTCCGCGCCGCTTCGCGCCGGCGGCCTTCAAATAGGCCGCGCGCTCCTCGGCCGAGGCCTCGACATGGCGCAGGACGGAGAGGCTGATCACCTCGTCGCCCTCCGCGAGCCTGATGCCGCGCACTCCCGTCGAGGTCCGCCCGGAGAAGACCCGCAGTTCCTCGGCGACGGGGAAACGGATCGCGCGCCCCTGGCGGGTTGCGAGCAATACGTCGTTGTCTTCGCGCACCGCCTGCACGCCGATCAGCCTCTCCTCGCCCTCGAGCTTCATCGCGATCAGACCCGAAGCGCGGACATTGCGGAAATCGGACAGCCGGTTTCGCCGCACGTTGCCGGCCGAGGTCGCAAACACGGCATCGAGCCGGTCCCACAGCGTCTCGTCGGCGGGAAGGGCGAGCACGGCGCTGATCGTCTCATCCGCGGCGAGCCCTCCCAAGAGCTGGCGGATGCTGCGTCCCCTGGCTTGTGGGGCCGCCTCGGGCAGGCGCCAGACCTTCAGCCGGTACGCCATGCCGCGCGAGGTGAAGAAGAGCACCTCGTCATGCGCGTTGGCGACGAAGATGCGCGTCACCGCATCCTCCTCGCGCGTGGCCATGCCGCTTCTGCCCTTGCCGCCGCGCCGCTGTTCGCGGAAGGCGGAGAGGGGCACGCGCTTGATAAAGCCCTCGCGGGTGAGGGTCACCACCATCTGCGCGGGCTCGATCAGGCTCTCCTCGTCGAGTTCGGCGTCCGCGTCCTCGATCGTGCTTCGCCTCGGCGAGGACTGCGCGGCGCGGATCGCGAGCAGCTCCTCGCGAATCGCGTCTGCCCTGGCGGAGCGCGAGGCCAGGAGCGCGAGCAGGCGCTCGATCTCGGCGCCGAGCCCGCGCAGCTCCTCGGCGATCTTCTCGCGCTCGAGCCCGGTCAGTCGCTGCAGGCGGAGCTCGAGGATGGCGCGCGCTTGCGCCTCCGTCAGCCGGATCGTTCCGTCTCCGGCGAGGGCGTTGGCGGGGTCGTCAACGAGCGCGAGCAAAGGCGCGAGGTCGGCACCGGGCCAAGCCCGGCCCATCAGCGCCTCGCGCGCTTCTTGGGCGTCGGCGGCGGCCCGGATCAGCGCGATCACGTCGTCGATGTTGGCGACCGCGACGGCAAGCCCGATCAGGGCGTGCGCCCGTTCGCGCGCGCGGGCGAGCCGAAAGCGGCTTCTGCGGATGAGCACCTCGTCGCGGAAGGCGAGGAAGGCCTCGAGAATTGCCTTCAGCCCCATCTGCTCGGGCCGCCCACCGTTCAGCGCCAGCATCTGCACGGGCAACAGGACCTGCAGCCGTGTCGACCGATAGAGCTGGTTGAGCACGATCTCGGCGTTCGCTTCGCGCCTGACCTCGATCACCACGCGCACGCCCTCGCGGTCGGACTCGTCGCGAATGTCGCTGATGCCCTCGATGCGTTTCTCGCGCACGCGATCGGCGATTTGGGCAAGGAGATCGGCCTTGTTCACCTGGTAGGGGATCTCGGTGACGACGATCGCCTCGCGTTCGCGCCGCACCTCCTCGATATGGGCGCGGGCGCGCACGGTGATCGAGCCCCGGCCGGTCGCGTAGGCGGCGCGGATCGCGCCGCGGCCGAGGATAATACCGCCGGTGGGGAAATCGGGGCCGGGAAGCCGCTCCATCAGCGCATCGAGCTCGGCGGACGGGTCGTCGATCAGGAGCAGCGCGGCATCGATCACTTCGGCGACGTTGTGCGGCGGGATCGAGGTGGACATGCCGACGGCGATCCCATTCGCCCCGTTCACCAAAAGGTTCGGGAATGCGGCCGGCAGGACGCGCGGTTCCTGCGCGCTCTCGTCGTAGTTCGGCTGGAAGTCGACGGTGTCCTCGGCAATGCCGTCGAGCAGGAGCAGAGCGGAGGGGGCCAGCCGCACCTCGGTGTAGCGCATGGCGGCCGGCGGGTCGCCGTCCATCGAGCCGAAGTTGCCTTGCCCATCCACCAGCGGCAGGCGCATGGCGAAGGGCTGCGCCATGCGCACCATCGCGTCGTAGATCGCGGCATCGCCGTGCGGGTGGTATTTGCCCATCACGTCGCCGACGACGCGGGCGGACTTGCGATGCGGCCTGTCGGGCCGATAGCCCGCCTCGTGCATCGCGAACAGGATGCGCCGATGCACGGGCTTCAGTCCGTCGCGCACGTCGGGCAGGGCGCGCGCAACGATCACGCTCATCGCATAGTCGAGGTAGGAGCGGCGCATCTCCTCCTCGAGCAGAACCGGTTCGATACCGTCCCGGCCCGCCGGCTCGGTCTCGTTCGTCACTAGGCGTTTCCGTGTCCGTGCAGGGAGAAAGGCTAGCCGATCGGCATGACGCGCCGCAACAAAGGCTCAGGCTTCGGGAACGCCGGCTTCGCGCAGGCCGCGCGCGAACAGCTCTCGGTCCTCCTCGCGCGCGAAGGGAGCCATGGCGAGGAAGCGTGCGACGGAGAAGCCGGGCTCGAGCGCGAGCAGGCGTCTCGCCGCTTCTTCTGCCTCAGGCTTTCGGCCGGCCAAGGCAAGGGCTGCAACGTAGGGCTTCCAGGCGGCTGACAGGCCGGGATGCACCTCCGTCAATTGCCGGCCGAGCTCGATCGCTTGGTCGTACCGTCCCGAGAGCAGGTAGACAATCTCGAGCGCGACGTCGAAGAAGAAGGCATGGGGGTCGAGCGGCGACAGCCGCCGATAGCGGAGGATGCGTTTCAGGGCCTCCTCGTGATTGCCGGCGTAGGCGTGGGCAACCCCCGACAACACCCAGGCCATGGGCAGGTTGGGATTGAGGCTGATAGCCCGTTCGTGAAGCGTCATCGCTTCACCGAGGCGGCGATGTAGATAGGCACGGACGTGGCCGGCGATGGCGAAGGCACGCGCGTCCTGCGGGTCGAGGACGATCGCGCGTTCAGCGAGCTGGCCCGCGCGGACCATGGCCTCCCTCTGATCCTCCGCCCAACCCTGGCCGACAAGGAAGATGTGCCAGTAGGCATACCAAGCATGTGCCGACGCATCCTCCGGCTCGCGGACGATCGCCTCCTCGAGCATCCGGCCAGCCTTTAGGAAACTGTCCTTTTCGAGCCGGTAGATGGCCGGTATCGCGGAGAGGACGAGAGAGTACGCCGAGGCGTCGCGCCCCGGCGCGCTGGCGGCGCGACGGGCCTCAATGAGCAGGATCTCGGGATCGATTCGCGCCACCACCGCGGCGGCGATCTCGTCCTGCAGGGCGAGCAGGTCGGCTGCCGGCTGATCGAAGCGCTGCGCCCAGACAACCTCGCCGCCAGCGCGCAGGTCGAGCAGGCGCAGCGAGACGCGGACACGGGCTGCGTCCCGCTGGACGGTGCCGGCGAGCAGGAAATCGAGGTCGAGGGCGTTGCGTACCGCCTCAGGGTTGGTCACGGCGTCGCCGAGACTGGCCAGCGAGGCTGACGACACGACGGCAATCCAGCGCAACCGGGCGAGGGCGGTGGTCATCTCCTCGGCGAGGCCGAGCGCGAAATCGGTGTCGTCGGCGCCGCTCGCGCTGCGCAGGGGAGCGATGCCGAGCCGTGCGCCGCGAGTGACCGAACGCTTCGGCGCGAGCTTTGCCTCGCTGCGCACGAGGGTCTGGGCTTCCGGCTCGGCTCCAACCCGCAGGCTTTCGGCGAGAGCCAAGGTGTCGGGGGACGGTGTCGCTCCGAGTAGCCGGGCGAGAGCGCTGCGGCAGGATTCGAAGGCTTCGAGGGCGCGGCTCCGCTCGCCGCGGGTCGCGTGGGCCTCGATCAGCGCCCGCCATGCCGCTTCGTGCGCCTCGTCAAGCGCGATCAGATGGCGCGCGACCTCGATTCGCGCCTCGGCGTCGTGCGTGGTCTCAAGCAGCCGCTCGATCGCGGTCCGCGCGCGGTCGCGGAAGCTCCGCCGTTCCGAAGCCAGCCAAGAGTCCATGGCGGGATCGAGCCCGTCCAAGCCCTCGAGCAGCGTGCCGTCGAGTAGATCGAGGAGGGCGGGAGAGACGGGATCAGCGCGGACTACCTCGAGCGCGTCAACCCAGACGGCCCCGGCGTCGATCCAAGCTTGGTCGCGGTCGGCATGCAGCAGCGGAGCGCCGCAAGGCGCGAGCACGATCGACAACTCGTGCAGAGCTTGGCGCAACGAGGCCCGCGCCTGCTCGCGGTCCCGTGTCGACCAGAGCAGGCTGGACAGTTTCTGCCGGCTGACGGGGCGCGGCGCAGCGAGGGCCAAAATTGCGACAACCGCACGAGTTTTTCGTACGCGGGGCAGAACGCGCTCGCTCGTCACGCTCCAGGCGTCCATGGCGCCGATCAGCTTGAGGCGCAAACGCGGGGCGGGCGGAGTGGGCAGATCACCCACACGATTGTCTGGCATCGCGGGGGAGAGCATGGTCATGATACGCCACGAACTGACGTTAACCCACCTTGAAGCATTTGCACCATCTCCTTGCGCGGAGACAGACGCGGCCCTGCGCGCAAGGGTCGAGGGGAAGATTGAGTATGAACCGCGCCGAGCGCCAAGCCTTGCGTCTCCACATGCCGGGCGGCAGGGCCACCGAGCCCGCCACCGAGTGGATAGGACAATCCTCTTGCAATAGGTTAAAACTCCTAATAACGTTCTCACACCCGGCGGGACGGACTGCCCCGCTGGCCTGCCGCCTCCACCGCGACGGACGAGAGGGTTTCTCGTCCGGCTTTGGAACAAAGCAGGAACTCGCAGTCGAGAGACGAACGAAGGACATCGCGATGACCACCATCCTCACCGCCTCTCCGACGCAGGACTCCCGCACCGTCCGCTTCGGCGGCATGGCGCCTGCGCTGAAGCCCGTCGCCGATGCTGGCACCGTCCGCCTCGGCGGCATGGCGCCCGCGCTGAAGCCCGTCGCCGATGCCGGCACCGTCCGCCTCGGCGGCATGGCGCTCGCGCTGAAGCCCGTCGCCGATGCCGGCACCGTCCGCCTCGGCGGCATGGCGCCCGCGCTGCGCCGCGCGGCCTGATCTGCTTCGTCTCAGTCCCTGAGCGCAATAAGCGCCCCCGGCTAAGTAGATCGGCGGGGGCGTTTTCCGATCTGACACGACGGATAAAGCGCGGTCGTCAGGCCCTCGACATCGCTCGGCCGGCGACGACGGCCCTCTCGGACGCAGGAGCCTAGAGATTGTCGGAGATTGTCGCTGGCCCCGCCGCGTCGGGGCGCGACCCTCTGATACCAAGTCTTTCTGAACGAGACTCACGAGAGGGATTCCCCGACGCGGGCGGGATCTGATTCAACGGGGCGAGCAATGGAGCCTCGCCATGGGTCAGCCGCTTCCCCTCCGCCCCGACTACG
>Ga0308417_1000223_pt1 | contig 43168 bp, 35 predicted proteins | sample HotsprSampleOS65_FD_203528 | JGI IMG/M metagenome (GOLD analysis project Ga0308417, IMG submission 203528) | Hot spring phototrophic mat microbial communities from Octopus Spring, Yellowstone National Park, Wyoming, United States - 20090730_OS65 ...
TTCGCAAGGTGACGCGGACCGCCGTCATCGACGACGAAAGTTCCGAACAGGGCTTTCTGAAGCTGGCGCGACGCGGCCGCCGGCAAATCGAAATGAGAATCGACTTTACCGAGCCGGATGCGCGCTCGATTGCCTTCTCGGATCGCAAGGCCGAAATTTACTATCCCAAGATCAACACCGTGCAGGTCTACGACCTCGGCCGACACAGAGCGCTGGTCGACCAGTTTCTCCTGCTCGGCTTCGGCACGCCGGGCCGGGAGTTGGCGCGCGACTACGAGGTGCGGCTAGCCGCCGCCGAGACGGTGGCCGGCACACCCGCCGACAAGCTCGAGCTGATTCCCAAGGCCAAAGAGGCTCGCGAACATTTGACCAAAGTGGAACTCTGGATCGCGCGCGACGGCGGCCATCCCGTGCAGCAGAGGTTCCACACGCCCTCCGAAGACACCACGACCATCCTCTACACCGACATTCGGCTCAATCCGTCGCTCGCCGCCGCCGATCTCCGGCTCAACCCGCCGCCGAACGCCAAACGCGAGTATCCGCAACGCTAGCCGACCGCGACGCTATAATAAGAGAGTGGGGTAACCCCATCGGACGGCCGAAGGCAGCCTGTCCGGTTCCTGCCTTGACTCTATCTGCTAACGTCCTCGACAGGATTGCAAGAGATGGAGATTGTCCGCCTGAACCGCGCTAGTTTGTATCGTACCGGCCCGCACACCATCGCCTTCGTGGCTACGTACGTGCCCCGGCGGTGCGGAATTGCCACCTTTACTGGCGATTTGCTCGACGCCCTGGTCGAGGAGGCGCCGGACGTGCAGTTCTGGGCCCTGGCGATGAACGATACGCCGGATGGCTACAAGTACCCGTCCCGGGTCCGCTTCGAGCTCAACAGCCGAACCCTGGCCGACTACCGGCTGGCGGCAGAGTTCCTCAACATGAACCGGGTGGAGGTTGTTTGCCTTCAGCATGAATACGGCATCTTCGGCGGCGACCACGGCAGCTACGTCCTCGAGCTGCTGCGCAACCTTCGCATGCCCGTGGTATCGACCCTGCATACGATTCTCTGCCAGCCGAACCCGGTGCAGCGGGCGATTCTCGAGGAGATCTGCCGCCTCTCTGACCGGGTGGTGGTGATGAGCCAGAAGGCGCGCCAGCTCCTGGAAGCAATCTACGGCGTTCCGCCGCAGAAGATCGTCTTCATCGCGCACGGCATTCCCGACGTCCCGTTCGTCGACCCGAACTACTACAAGGACCAGTTCGGGGTCGAGGGTCGGAAGGTGATCCTGACCTTCGGACTGGTCTCGCCCGGCAAAGGGCTCGAGTACATGATCGGGGCTATGCCCGAGGTGGTGCGGCGGTTCCCTGAGGCCACCTACATCATCCTCGGCGCCACCCATCCTCATGTCCGGCGCGAGCAGGGCGAGTCCTACCGTCTGTCGCTTCACCGCCTGGCGCGCGACCTCGGCGTCGAGGACCACCTGATCTTTCACAACCGCTTCGTCGACCTGAACGAGCTGTGCGAGTTTCTGGGCGCCGCCGACATCTACGTCACGCCCTACTTGAACCGAGAGCAGATCGTTTCCGGCACGCTCTCCTATGCGCTGGGAGCTGGCAAAGCCGCTGTCTCGACGCCCTATTGGTACGCCGAAGAGATGCTCGCCGACGGCCGCGGCCGCCTGGCCGCATTCCGCAGTTCGGAGGAGCTGGCGCGCCAGGTCATCGACCTGCTGGACAACGAAGTGGAACGCCATGCCATGCGCAAGCGGGCCTATACCTACTGTCGAGATATGATTTGGAAAGAGGTGGCGCGGCGCTACCTGGCCACCTTTGCCGAGGTCCGCGACGAGCGCAGCCGACACCCTCGTCCCACCTTCCACGCCCCCACGCTCGAATCCGTGCCGACCGAGATCCCGCAGCCCAAATTCGACCACTTGCTGCGACTCACCGACGATGTCGGCATTCTCCAGCACGCCAAGTTCATCGTCGCCGACCGCGCCCACGGCTACTGCACCGACGACAACGCCCGGGCGTTGATCGTGGCCGTCCTGGCGTCGGAGTTCGCCGAGGATCCCGGCCCGTTCCTCAACCTCGCTTGCCGCTATATGAGCTTCCTCCACCATGCGTTCAACGAAGCCAACGGCCGTTTCCGCAACTTTATGAGTTTCGACCGGCGCTGGCTGGAGGAGGAAGGCAGCGATGACGCCCACGGCCGCAGCGTCTGGGGCCTGGGGCTCACCATCGGCGCCTCCCGGTTCGATGCCCTCACCGGCACGGCCCTGCACCTGTTCGAGCGCGCCCTCCCAGCCCTGCTTCGGCTCACCTCGCCCCGTGCCTGGGCCTATGCCCTGGTGGGCATCGACGGCTATCTGCGCCGCTTCAGCGGCGACAGCGAAGCCAAGCGCATGCGGGAACGGCTCGCAAACCAGTTGTTCGAACTCTACCAGCGCAACGCGGCCGATGATTGGCCCTGGATCGAGGACGTCGTCGCCTACGCCAACGGCAAGATCCCGCATGCCTTGCTCGTCGCCGGTCGGGGCCTGGAGCGCGATGACATGGTTCAGGCCGGCTTGCGGTGCCTGGAGTGGCTTGTCCGGATCCAGACCGATCCGGCGGGCCACTTCGTCCCCATCGGGAACCGCGACTGGTACGTGCGGGGCGGCAGGCGGGCGCGCTTCGATCAACAACCCATCGAAGCCGAAAGCATCATCGAGGCTGCGATCGCCGCCTGGCACATCACCGGCGAAAAGCGCTGGCTCGTCGAGGCGCGCCGCGCCCTGGAGTGGTTCCTCGGCCGCAACGACCACCGCAAGCCGCTGCTCGATTATCAGACCGGCGGCTGCTGTGACGGCCTGACTGCCGACGGGGTCAACCTGAACCAGGGCGCCGAATCGACCCTGTCGCTGCTTCTGGCGCTGCTCGATTTTCACCAGGTGGAGCGCATGCGGGCCGGCGCGACCCAGACCGCCTCCGCCGTCATCTGATGGAGAGTTTGCGCGACTCTGCCATGGCGGAACCGATCGTCCTCGTCAGCTCCTATCCGCCGCGACTGTGCGGCATCGGCGTCTTCACGGAAGAGGCGCGGGAGTTCCTCGAGAAGGCCAATCCGGACCGCGAGGTCCTGGTGATCTCCCACACCGACGGGCGCGGCGAGGGGGTCTTCCCCCTCATCGATTTGACGCGCCGGGACTGGTGGCGTCCGGTGGCGGAAAAGATCCGGCAGCTAAACCCTTACGCGGTCCACCTCGAGCATGAATACGGGCTCTATGAATACCGGGATCCACGCGGCCGCGGCGACGGCAATGAGGGCTTTCTTACGCTGCTCGAGGCGGTGGGCGATTATCCGATCGTGGTGGAACCGCACACCGTGCACGGCCGGCTGAGCGACTTCGAGGCCGAGTTCATCTACCAGCTCTGCCAGCGGGCCGACGTCGTGCTGTTCAAGTGCCATTACCAGAAGTGGCGCCTGGATTGGACCTTCCCGGGGCGCGGTTGGGAGACGCCGCGCAACATCATGGTGGTTCCTCACGGCGCGCGCCCGGACCGCCGCTGGGGCATCCATGAGATTCCCGCCCTGCGCGCCGAGTTGGGTCTGGATAAGGCAGGCCTGACCGATCACGTCGTCGGCATGATCGGCTGGATCCAGGCCAACAAACGCTGGGACATCCTGCTGTCGATGTGGGAGGAGCTGCACGAGGAGATTAAGTGGCGCTGCGGACAGGAATGGGACCTGCTGGCCGCCGGCACGATCCGCGATCCGCACGACAAACCGCAGTACGAAAGCTGGAAGTCGGCCGTGCTCCGGCTCCAGGACAAGGGCATCGCCCACTACTATGAGTTCATCCCGCGGGGCGAGCTCTACTACAAGATGATGGCCGTTTGCGACTTCATCGTGCTGCCCTCGACCGACGAAACGCAATCTGGCACGCTGGCCCGCATCATCGCACTCAACAAACCCTTCATCACCACGGCGCCGGTGGAGGGCTTGACGGCGCAAACGCTCGAAAGCGAAGGCGGCCTGCTGTTCACCACCAAGGAGATGTTGCGCCGCAAAGTGATCCGCCTGGCCACCAATGAGCGGCTCCGGCTGCGGCTGGGCGAAAATCTCCGGCGTTATCTGGATCAAGTCGTCTCCTGGGAGGTGGTGGTTCGGCAATACCAGGAGGCCTACGAGCTGGCCCGCGAGGCCAAGCGCACCGGTGCGCGCGTCAACCTCCCGCTCGAGTTCTGAAGGCCATGCAACACGAAGCGTTGTTCGAACGCGACCCGCGCAATCCGATTCTCCGCGCCGCAGACTTACCCTATCCGGCAAATTCGGTCTTCAACGCCGGCGCCGCCATCGTCGAGGGCGAAACCCTGCTGTTGCTCCGCGTCGAAGATCGCCGCGGCCTGTCGCATCTGACGGTGGCTCGCAGCCGGGACGGGGTGACAGGCTGGCGAATCGACGCTCAGCCGACGCTCGAGCCCAGCCCGGAGACGCACCCCGAGGAGATCTGGGGCATCGAAGACCCGCGCATCACCTTTCTGGAGGACGAGAAGGTGTGGGCGGTCACCTATACGGCCTACTCGGCTGCCGGGCCGCTGGTGGCGCTCGCGCTGACGGAAGACTTCCGATCGTTTCGGCGCCTCGGGCCGGTCATGCCCCCGGAGGACAAGGATGCGGCGCTGTTCCCCGTTCGTTTCGGCGGCCGGTGGGCGATGATCCACCGCCCCGTATCCACCTTTCCGGGCGTCGGGGCGCACCTGTGGCTTTCCTACTCTCCGGACCTCAAACACTGGGGAGATCACAAGGTGCTGATCGAGGCCCGCAAAGGCGGCTGGTGGGACGCCGACAAGGTCGGTCTGTCGCCGCCCCCGCTGGCGACGCCGGAGGGCTGGCTGGTGCTTTACCACGGCGTGCGCACGACTGCCGGGGGCGCCATCTATCGGCTGGGACTGGCGCTGCTCGACCTCGAGGATCCTTGCCGCGTGCTGGCCCGCTCCGACGAATGGGTCTTCGGCCCCGAGGAGAGCTATGAACTGTTCGGCGACGTCGGCAAGGTGGTCTTCCCTTGCGGCTGGATTCTCGAGGGCGACCGGATCCGCCTCTACTACGGCGCCGCCGACACCTGCCTGGCGCTGGCGCACGCCAGCTTGTCGCATCTGCTCGACTGGCTGAAAAACCACAGCCGCCACTCGCCGGAAAGCCGATGCACGTAGCGATGCTGGCGCCCATCGCCTGGCGCACGCCCCCGCGGCACTATGGGCCGTGGGAGACCATCGTCTGGCTGCTGACCGAGGGCATGGTTCGCCGGGGCATTGACGTGACGCTGTTTGCCACCGCCGATTCGCTCACCAGCGCCCGCCTGCGCGCCGTCTGCCCCCGTGGCTATGAAGAGGATCCCTCGATCGACGCCAAGGTCTGGGAGTGCCTGCACATCTCGGAGCTGTTCGAGCACGGCGACGAGTTCGACCTCATCCACAACCACTTCGACTTTTTGCCGCTCACCTACACGGCAATGACGCGGACTCCGGTGGTGACGACCATCCACGGCTTCTCGAGCCCGCGCATTCTGCCGGTCTACAAGAAGTACAACGGCAAGGTGCACTACGTCGCCATCAGCGAAGCCGACCGAAACCCGGAACTCGACTACATCGCCACGATCCATCACGGCATTGACCTCGCCCAGTTCACCTTTCGGCCGGACCCGGAGGACTACCTGCTGTTTTTCGGTCGCATCCACCCCGACAAGGGCGCGCGTGAAGCCATTGAGATCGCTCGGGGCGCCGGACGTCCCCTGATCCTGGCCGGCATCATCCAGGACCGGGCCTACTTTGAGAGCGCCGTGCAGCCCCACCTGGACGAGGACCGCGTGCGGTATGTCGGCAGCGCCGGGCCGGAGCTTCGCAATCGCTTACTCGGCGGCGCTTGGGCCCTTCTGCACCCGATCCGTTTCAACGAGCCGTTCGGCCTGTCGGTGGTGGAGGCTATGGCCTGCGGCACGCCGGTGGTGGCTTTCGATCGTGGCAGCATGCGGGAGCTCATTCGCGACGGCGAGACCGGCCTGTTGTGCCGCTCCGTCGACGAGGCTCTGGCGCGGCTAGCCGAGATCGACTCGATCGACCGCCGGGCTTGCCGCCGCTGGGTCGAGGCACGCTTCAGCGCCGACCGCATGGTCGAAGATTACATCGCCGTTTACCGGCGCATCCTGGAGAGTAGGCGGCCATGATTCGCCGCTTTGAGGGCAACCCGATCCTGACCAAGGCCGACGTCCCCTATCCGGTCGAGACGGTCCACAACGCCGGCGTCGTCAAACATGCCGGCCGCTACGTGATGGTCTTCCGGTCGCACCTGCGCAACGGGCGTTCGATTCTCGGCGTGGCGGAAAGCGATGACGGATTCCGCTTTCGGGTTCGGCCGAAGCCGTTTCTCGTGCCGGCCGAGCAGGAGCCGTTCGCCACCTACGAAGAGTACGGCGTCGAGGATCCGCGCATCTGCCCGCTCGAGGGCGCCTACTGGATCACCTACAGCGCCTATTCCCGTCACGGGGTGCGCGTGGCGCTGGCCCGCACGGAAGACTTCGAGCGCATCGAGCGCATCGCGTTGATCACGCCGGCCGATATGCGGAACGTGGTGTTATTTCCGGCGCGCTTCAAAGGTCTGTACGCGCGTCTGGACCGGCCGCACACCGAGATCGCCCCATGGTCGATCTGGATCTCCTGGTCGCCCGACCTGGTGCACTGGGGGCGCTCCGAGCTTCTGATCCGGCCGCTCGCCTACCACTGGGACGAGATGAAGATCGGTCCTGGGGCCCCGCCGATAGCGACCCCCGACGGATGGCTTAACATCTTCCACGGCGTCTTCAAGACTATGGACGGAGCCGTGTACCGGCTCGGCGTCGCCTTGCACGAGCTCGAGGATCCGGCGCGGCTGATCGGCGTCGCCGACGAGTGGATTCTCCAACCCGAGGATCCCTGGGAGCGAACCGGCTACGTGCACAACGTGGTCTTCTGCTGCGGCGCCGTGGCCGAAGACGACGGCACCCTGAAGCTTTACTGGGGCGGCGCCGATACGGTGATGTGCGCCGGAACGGCCTCGATCGCCGAACTGGTCGAGCTCTGCCGCAGCAAGCCGCGCCGCCCGCGTTAGCGGCGCAGCGGGCGCTCGGCGCCCGAGAAGCGGAGGTAGGGTCCACGCGAGCCGTCGGGGAGAATCGTCGTCTCGTCCGTCCGAGCCCGCATCAGCATCTGCGGCGTCAATTCCAGCGCAGCCGTGAGGTCGGCGCCCCGCAGGTCCGCGCCCGTCAGGTCGGCGCCCCCGAAGCGCGCCTCGCTGAGGTTCGCCCGGACCAGCTCCGTGCCCCGGAGTACGGCTTGGCGGAAGTCGCATCGCCTGAGGTCGGCGCGATAGAAATTGCTGCGGCTTAAGTCCGCTTGGAAGAAGCGCGCACCGGGCATCTCCGCCCGGACACCCTCCACACCGTGCAGCCTGGCCGAGGTGAAGTTTGCACCGGCGGCGGCAAGGCCGGTCAACAGCGAGAATTCGATCCGGGCGTGATATAGGAGGGCCTCTTCGAGATCGGCGTTCACCAGTTTGCAGTCGAAGAGCCGGGCATGGTGGAAGCTGCCCTTGCGCGCCACCGCGCGCGCGAGATCGCAGCCGCGGAGCACCGCCTCGATGAGCCGGCACTCGGGCATGTGAACCTCAACGAACGAGCAGGCATTGAGCCGCGCTTCACACAAGTTGACGCTGCTCATGTAGGAGCCCCCCAGCCGGACCAAGTCGAGCTCGGCCCGACTCAGGTCGGCGCCGGTGAGCATGCTTCGCCGCAGGTCCACTCCTTCGAGCACCGCCTCCCCGAGATCGGCACCGGCAAGTTCGGCCTCCAACCAGGTCACGTAGCGGAGTGAGGCTTTGGTGAGTCGAGCGCCGGCCGCACTCCGCCCACTGAGCGTTACACCGCAAAGGCGTAACGGTACTCCCTCGCGGCTTCCGTCGAGCCAGGCCCCGTGTGCGGCGAGCGCCGCCGCCAGGCTGAAAGGGGCGGAAGCGGCCTGGGGGCTTTCCCAGCCTTCGGGCTCGGCCGCAAGCTCCGCAGGACTACCCCGATCCATGACTACCTGCCATATCGACCCCCGAGAATGGATTCTTGAACCGATCTCCCCGTAGAATAAGAGGAAACCCCATGCCTCTGACCATCCGAGACCGGGAGCGGGAGGGTGTCGTTATCTTGGACCTGAAAGGCCGCCTGACGGCAGGCGAGGAGACGGCCGTCCTGCGCGAAAAGCTCCGGGCGGAGGCCGCCGCCGGGCGGAAGAACGTCATCCTCAACCTGGCCGAGGTCGACTACATCGACAGTACCGGCTTGGGCACACTGGTCATCTGCTATACCAGCCTGCAAAAGGCGGGCGGTGCGCTCAAGCTCTTGAACCTCAACCGCCGCAATATCGAACTGCTCGTGCTGACCAAGCTCAGCACGGTCTTCGAGCTCTTCAACGACGAGCAGGATGCCGTCAACAGCTTCTTTCCCGGCCGCAGAATTCAACGGTTCGACATCCTCAGCTTTCTTCAGAGCCAGCGCGCGCAGGAGTGAAGCATGACCCTCGTGGTCATCGGCGGCGTCGCCGCCGGCCTGAGCGCCGCGTCCCGCGCCAGGCGGATCGACCCCTCGCTTGAAATCCTGGTGCTCGAAAAGGGGGCTGAAATCTCCTGGGCGGCCTGCGGCCTGCCTTACTACGTCGAGGGTCGCGTCAGGGCGCTTGAGGAGCTGGTGGTTTTTACGCCCGAGCGTTTCGAGCGGGAGCGCCACATTCGCGTGCGCACCCGCGCCGAGGTCGTCGCCATCGCCCATCCCCGCCGGGAGGTGGTCCTCGCCACCGGCGAGCGCCTCCGCTACGACCGCCTCGTGATCGCCACCGGCGCCCGGCCGAGGCTGAACGGCATCGCGGGACTGCCGCAGCCGAATGCCTTCACCCTGCACACGCTCGACGACGCCCGCCGCCTGCGCGAATTTCTGACAGCCAGGCGCCCCCGGCGCGCCGTCGTCGTCGGAGCGGGCTACATCGGACTCGAGGCGGTGGAGGCCCTGCGAACTCAGGGGCTGTCCGTGACCCTGCTCGATGCCGGCGGCAGGATCGCCGGCCGCGACGACAATTTCCTCGTCCGACGCGTCGGCGCGCATCTGGAACGCTTTCGCGTCCAATACGTCGCGCACCAGGAGGTTCGAGCCGTCGAGCCGGATTGCGTCGCGGGTTTTCCCTGCGACCTTGTAGTGCTGGCCACCGGACTCAAGCCGAACGTCGAGCTGGCCGAGGAAGCGGGCATCGAGATCGGTCCGACGGGCGCCATCCGCGCGAGCGAGCGCATGGAGACCAACCTCGCCGGCGTCTACGCGGCCGGCGATTGCGCGGAGACGACGCATCTGGTGACCGGCGGGCCCGTCTGGCAACCTCTGGGTACCACCGCAAACAAGATGGGACGTGTCGCCGGCGCCAATGCCGCCGGCCGCCGGGAGCGTTTTCCGGGAATTGCCGGCACTGCCATCGTCCGCCTGTGCGGCCTGGCGATCGGCTTCACGGGGCTTTCGGCGGCCGGGGCGCGCGCCGCGGGCTTCGACGCGGTTTCGGCGACCATCACAGCGCTCGACCACCCGCGCTACTTCGGCGGTCGCCCGACGGAGATCGAGTTGGTTGCCGACCGGCGCACCGGCCGCTTGCTCGGCGGAGCCGTCCTCGGCGAAGACGGCGTTGCCGGTCGCGTCAACGTCCTGGCCGCCGCTCTGAGCCGGTCGATGACCGTCGACGAGCTCGAGTATCTCGACCTGGCCTACGCACCCCCGTTCGCCCCAGTCTGGGATCCGCTGCTCGTCGCCGCGCGCCAGCTCGCGCGCGAGCTCTGAAGGCGCGCTGGATCACGGCCGAAGTCGTCGAACCCTACGACCCGGCCGGCGGCGCAAGCGCACAGGTCTCGTGCCAGCAACATACGGTCCCGTCAGGCCTTGACTCCCACAGAAAGCGGTGCTAGTGTGTGGCTGGGGGTAAGGATGGGTAAGAGGTCTTGCCTGTCTCTCGTGGTTCTTATCTTCTCCTGCGCCTGTCTGCTGCCGGCGCAAGAGACCCGCGGCAGTATCGTCGGCACCGTGACCGATCCGCAAGGCGCCGTGATACCAGGCGCAACCGTCGCAGTAACCAATCTCGCCATGAACACCACTGTCCGGCTGACGACGAGCGCCGGCGGCTATTACGAAGCCTTGCTGCTTCTGCCCGGGCGCTACTCCGTCAGTGTCGAGGCCCCGGGTTTTCGCCGGGCCGTGCGCTCCGGCCTGACTCTCGGTCTTGGCGAGCAACTCAGGGTTGATATCAGCCTCGAGCTCGGTCCCGTGACTGAAACGGTGACCGTGACCGGCGAAGCCTCCATACTGGATACCAGCACCGTCACCACGGGTCGCGTCATCACCAACAAAGAAATCATGGACCTCCCGGTCCTTGCCAATAACACCATCATGCTGACCCGCTACACGCCGGGAGTGCAGGTGCCGGGCACGACTCAGTGGCTCGTGCAAGGTCAGGTCGGAGGCGGCTCCCAGTACTACGTACCCGGAAACATCGGCGGCAATGAGTGGTCCCTCGACGGCGTCTCCACCAATGGCACGAATCGCCGCGTCTCCATCATGCCCAGTCCCGATATCATTGACGAGTTTAAGGTCGAAACCATGAACTTCGACGCGGCGTTCGGGCATGCTACCGGGCTGAACATCTCCATGTCGACTAAGTCCGGGACAAATGACTTCCACGGCACGGCCACTTATCAGTACATGAATCAGCGCTGGAACGCGGCCTCCTTTTTTGTCAAGCAGAGTTACTACCGGCGGATCGCACAAGCTCGCGCCGAAGGCAACTTCGCACTTGCCGACGAACTGGCGAGGCGGCCTATGCTGCCGGCAGGCCACACAAACAACTACCACGTCACGTTCAGCGGACCCGTGAGAATTCCAAAAGTCTTCGACGGACGTAACCGGCTTTTCTTCTTCTTAGGATATACGGACCTGACGAATCTTCAATCGGCGCGGCCCGGCGAGGTGAATTACACCGTCCCGACGATGGCGATGCGCGAGGGCGACTTCTCCCGCATGCTTTCGATCGACCCGGTGCGGTATCAAGTCTACGACCCCCTCACCACACGACCCGATCCCGACCGGCCCGGCTTTTACGTCCGCAGTCCGTTTCCCGGAAATATTATCCCTCGTTCGCGGATGATGTCCCCCGCAATGTACAACTTCTATACCCAGCGAATGCCCAGGCCGAACAACGATCCCGAGGATCCACGGCGAGAACCGATCAACAACTACATCGCCTCGGGCATGCCCAACAACGTGTATTTTTCCTCTTGGAGCAACCGGTTCGACTATCACGCCACGGAACGGCACCGGTTCTTCTTCCGTTGGTTGAAGACGGACTTCCTCGAGGACGCTCAAGACTACACGTATGAGACCGAGCCCGGGTTGATGGCCTGGAATGAACGGCGCCCTGCCTTGACCGGCGCCGCAAACTGGACGTATACCGTCAGCCCGACGACGCTGATCGATCTGACCGTAAGTGGTAACTCTTTCCTGCTCGAAAATCAGCGGCTCGGCACCCGCCGGTATAAACCCTCAAGCGTCGGATTGCCCTCGTACGTCGATGACAAATGTGCGCCGAATTGCCGCCTCCCTTATGTGGTCTGGCCCGGGATGACCGCCTGGCTCGGAGACATGATTCTGAGCACGCCGGTTGATCCCGGCACCAAAGGGTACCAGCGGATGTTCAAGGGCCTGGTCAGCCACATCCGGAACGCTCACAGCTTGCAGGGCGGCGTCGAGGTACGTCACCACTACCGCACACAGTTGCGGCCCGGCGGCTTCACCTCGGGCAATTTCGCATTCGCCAACAGCTTCGTGCGCAAGGACGGCGACGGCTTTGCTCCCGCCGGAACGTTGGGGCTCGTGTGGGCCACCTTCTTCCTGGGCATGCCAACCGGCATGTCTATCGACACCAATGACACTTTCGCGCTGGTCAGTCCCTACGCCGGATGGTTCGTTCAGGATACCTGGCGCGTGCGTCGCAATCTGACTTTGACGCTGGGCCTGCGCTTGGAGTACGAGATGGGAGCCAAGGAGCGCTACGACCGCGCGCTGGCCTACTTCGACCCGAAAGCCGAGCTGCCGATCGGGCCTATCGCGCAAGCGGCCTACGCCGCCAGCCCTGTCCCGGAGCTGCCTCCCGCCCAGTTCGTCGTTCGCGGCGGGCCGGTCTACGCCGGCCGGGGAGGCGTCTCCTCGCGGTTATGGCGCAACGAGCTGATGTGGTTGCCGCGCCTGTCGGCCGCCTGGCAGGTCAACTCGCGAACCGTGCTCCGGGGCGGCTATGGACTCTACTATGACACGATCAACGTGCTCAACGAAGGGGCGAACCAGTTCGGTTTCTCGCGGACAACGAGCACGGTGATGACCACCGACTTCGGCGCGACCTGGCTGGTGGGCGATCCGCTGCGCGGAATCTCCCCCCTGAGCGATCCCTTCCCCGTGCGCAGCGACGGAACTCGTTTCGATGTGCCGTTGCGAACCGCGCTCGGCTCGATGGCGTTGGTCGGTCAGTCCTTCACCTTTAACCGCTTTGACCGGCGGCACCAGCGGGTTCAGCGGTGGCGCTTCGGCCTCCAGCGCGAGCTGACGCCGAATATGATGGTCGAGGTCGCCTACTGGGGTCAGTGGGCGGACCGCCTGGCAGTCAACCAAAGGCTGGACTACCTGCCTGAGCAACACTGGGCGACGGGTCTGGTGCGCAACAACGCGGTGGCGACGGAAATGAACCGCAATGTGGCCAACCCCTTCCACATTCGCCACTTTGAAGCCCTGCGCACCTCCCATCCCGAGATCTACCGCTACATGTCCACTTTGAGCACCTTTACCAGCCCGATCATCCAGAAACACCGTCTGCTGCGCCCCTTCCCGCATTTCAACGGGCTGTTTGACGCCATGGCGCCCATCGGGAAGGCGCGCACTCACGCTCTGGAAATCAACTTCCAGCGACGACTGTCGGCGGGCGTCAACGTGAACGCCTCCTATGTCAGGTTGCATCATGAGACGCTGAACATCCTCGAAAACGAGTTCGACCGGCAACCTACGATCTGGTGGCCGGACAATGCCTCCCGCCCGCACCGTTTCACCGCGACCGGCATCATCCAGTTGCCTTTCGGAAAGGGCCGCGCCCTCCTTCAACAAGGGTTGCTGAGCCACCTCGTCGGCGGCTGGCAGATCGCTTTGACGTACGAGTTCCAGCCGGGTCCGCTGTTGGCGTGGGGGAACATCTTTTACTACGGCGATCTGAAGACCTTTGAAAAGGAAGCCACCTCCACGCCGAAGAGCCTGGATCAGTGGTTCAATACGAATCTGCCGTTTGAACGCAATTCGGCGCGCGTGCCGGCAGCATTCCACGTACGTGTTTTCCCCCGCTTCTTTAACAAACTGCGCGCCGATGGACTCAATCAGTGGAACGGCAACATCATGCGCGAGTTTCGCATTGCCGAACAAGTGACGTTCCAGTTGCGAGCCGACGCGATGAACCTTCAGAACCGGTCTCAGATGGCCGCGCCCGATCTGAACCCGCTGTCGACCAACTTCGGCAGGGTCACCAGTCAGACCATCTCGCTAAACCGCAACTACCAGTTACAGGCCCGTATCCTGTTCTGACGGGGGCGCAACCGTCCGGCCAAGATACCAGGGACCGGATCCGGGAAGGCGCTCCGCGGAGCTCGCAGGGCTTCTCTAACGTGTCGGTTGCTCCGAGACGCCGTAGAACTAGCCCGGCGCAATCTTGATCGCGTAGGCGTGGGCCTGCCACAGGGGTTCGGGCAGCACCAGCGTCAGGTCCTCCCCCTGCCGCTCGAACTCCAAGGCCTGGCTTCCGCCGAGCAGGCTGATCCGGGAGTTGGCAGAGACCGGCAGCGAAAGAATGGTCAGGCGGGCTTGCCGGGGTTTGCCGAGCAGAATCGCATACAGGACGTCGCCCTTGCTTGTGAACCGCACCGGCAGGCCGTCGGCGGTCACGCCTTCCGCCCGCCGCCACGGCCGGGTGCCGAAGATCGCTTCGCCGTTGACGCGGAGCCAGTCGCCCAGGGCCCGCAGTCGCGCCAACTGGATTTCGGGGATGTTGCCATCGGCCCTCGGACCCACGTTCAGCAAGAGGTTGCCGTTCTTGCTCACGATGTCAACCAGCAGGTGAATCAGGGCGTCCTCGGCGATCGTGTGCTCGGGCCCTTCGAGCTGGTTGTAGCCGAACGAAAAGCCCAGCCCCCGGCAGGTCTCCCATTTGAAGTCGGTGATGTCGTCCATCTTCCGGTATTCCGGCGTGACGAAGTCGTGGTGGCGTCGCGGCGCACCCGGCTTGCGGATCTCGAACCGATCGTTGATCACTCCGTCGGGAAATCGGTTGTAATAGTCCGCCACGATCTCCTCCAACCGGCCCTGCTCCGGATAGCCGATGTCGTTCCAAAGGATGTCCGGCTGATAGCGATCGATGAGCTCGCGCCAGTGGGCGTCGGCGTAGCGGGCATACTCCGGCGTGTGCAGAATCGTGCTCCAGACCTGCTCCAAGGTCTCGATCGGCTGCGGGTTGAAGCTCCAGTCCAGCCCGCCGGAGTAATACAGGCCCATCTTCATTCCCCGGGCCCTCACCGCCCGTGTCAGCTCTCCCACGATGTCACGCGCGGCGTGTTGCTGGTCCGGTCGCCGGTTCGGGTTTACCACCCGGCTCGGCCAGAGCGTGAAGCCGTCGTGATGCTTGGTGGTCAACACCACGTAGCGCGCGCCCACGCTTCGGAAAACTTCGGCCATCGCCTCGGGGTCCCAACGCGCAATCGCCTCATTGAAGCGCGGAATGAAGTCGAGGTAGTCGAAATCCTTGCCGTAGGTCCGTTCGTGGTGTTTTTGGGTCGGCGAACCGGCGATGCGCAGGCTGTTAAGATACCACTCCGCGTACGGGTTGTTCCGGAACCAGACCTTCCAGTCCACCTTGCCGAGCTCGCCGACCGGCGTCGCCCAGGCGGGCACCGAGTACAAGCCCCAGTGGATGAAAATGCCGAATTTGGCCTCGTCGAACCAGGCGGGCAGCCGGTGCGTGCGGATCGAGTCCCAGTTGGGCTCGAAAGCCGGCTTGGCCACGGGCTGGGCCTGCTGGTACCCCGGTAAAACCACAGCCAGGGCGGCGAGTCCCAGTGCGCGGGCCAAACCTCTGCTCAGGATCATCAGGGAACCTCCGCCGCACAAGTATATCGCTATCGTTATCGCTCTGGGCCCGCTCCGCCCCCGGCCGGCGCTAGGTTAAGCTGAAAGAAAGATGCCGACCAAGGTGAACGAGATCATCGACTCGGCCGCGGCGATCGCCAAGGGGCTCGGGGTCACGCTCAAGGAGTTTCTGTCTCCCACCATCACCGAGGATTACCCGGACTCGCCTCCGCGCTTCCAGGAGCGTTATCGTGGCGTGCACGTGCTTGAGCGCGACGAGAACGGCTTGGAGAAGTGCGTCGCCTGCTTCTTGTGCGCCGCAGCATGCCCTTCCAACTGCATCTACATCGAGGCGGCCGAGAACACCGACACGGTTCGCATCAGCGGCGGCGAGCGCTACGCGAAGGTCTACAACATCGACTACAGCCGCTGTATCTTCTGCGGCTACTGCGTCGAGGCCTGCCCCACCGACGCCATCACTCACGGGCACGGCTTCGAAATCGCCGCCTACGATACCGTCAGCCTAATCTGGCGCAAGGAGCAGCTCCTGGCCCAGCCGCGCGAGCCATATCCGGACGCGACGGTTACCGAGGTCGACTGAGGGCGGCCCGGCATCTGCCGATCGCGTCAGGCGAGAGGCGATGAGCCGCAAAGCGCGTCCTGTCGGCCGACCGCTCGATACGGGCCGTGCGGCGATGCGGCTAGCCCAGATAATCAAACAGGCTGGTGCGCGGCAGCCGCGCCTTGCTCGCCAGCGCCGTCTCCTGCTGGAATCGGGCTTGATTCATCGCCAGGATGGCTTCCGTCAAGTCTGCGTCCTCGATGGCGGCAATCTGGCCCCTCAGGCGCAGCTCCTCTTTGTGAGCCGCCTCGCGAGCAGCCGCCACCTGGTTCTGCACCGTTCCGTAGAAGGCGAGCTGGTCGTTAAGGTGGAGCGTGGCCGTCCGGATCTGCGCGATGGCGGCGCCGATGGCCGCCTCGTCGTCGGCAAGCAGCGCCGCCCGCAGGTTAAGCAGCGCCTGGAAGGCGTTCCTGGCCGGATCAGGATGGTCGAAGATCTCCGCCGCCGTGCGCGACAGGCGGAACCGCCCGCCGCCGGGCATCGCCGCCTCGCGCGTCGCCGCCGCTCCCTGATAGGAGCTCACCGGGGGCGTTTGCGACCAGTCCAGCGTGTAGGGGACCACGCCGTCGGCATCGCCGCTAAAGATATAGCGCCCTTCGACGGTGGTGCCCGCCAGATTGACCAACTGCCCGAGCAGCGCCTCGACCTCGAGCGCAATCACGGCCCGCTCGGAGGTCGAAGCCGTGCTGCCGGCGCCCTGGCTGCCGAGCACCGCCGCACGCTCCAGGCGCGTCACCGCCGCTGAGAGCGTCTGCTCGGCCGTGTCCACCTCGGCTTTGATTCGCCCGAGGTTCGAGCGGATCTGCTCGGTGGCTGCCAGTTGCGAACGTAGCGCCAGCACCCGGCTCACCTGATCCGGATTGTCGGAGGCCTCGTTCAGTCTCTTTCCGGAGCCGACTTCGCGCTGCGCCCGAGCAAGCCGCTCTTTGATGGCCTCCAGATCCCGGAGGAACCGCTCCGTTTGCGCATCGACCCGCCGGATCATCCTTTCCCTCCCCTCTCGGCTAGCGCACCATGCGCAGCACGGTCTCAATCAACTCATCGAGCACGGTCACCAGCTTCGCCGCCGCCTGGTAGGCCCGCTGGTACTGAATCATGGCTGCTGCCTCTTCGTCGAGATTGACGCCGGAGGCGGTCTCGCGCAGGCTCCGCGCCTGGGCAAGCAGCGCCCCTTGCAAGGCCGCTCCCTGCCGCGCCGAAGCAAGCGCGCGGCCCGCCTCGGCCGCGATCGAGCCGTAGAAGGCCGTGAAGCTCAGGCCCTGAATTTCGGCCGAGGTGGCCAGCGCCGCCAACTCAAGCGCGTTTCCGTTTCCGCCGGGCGCCGAGGCGTAGGCCGCGGCCAGCTCGCTCGCCGTGATCGCGGTCACCGCCAGCGTATACGCGGCGCCGGTCGCGGCCGAGTAGGTGAACAGATTCACCAGAGGCGGCTGCCCGTTCCGATCCACTCCTGACGCCAGAATCGAGTTCACCCGGTCGGCAAAGGTCTGCGCGAGCAGGTCGAGCGAGGCAACGAGCGACGGAATTACGTTGTTGCCCGTCTCAAGCAGCCCGGCCAGGCGCCCCTGGCGAACGTGCGAAGTCACTACGGTTCCGTAGGCGTCGAGCAACTCGGCGGTGGGACCGGACAAGTCGGCTTGAAGTTCCAGCACCCGCTCGCCGATCACCAGCAGCGTCTGCCCTCCCACGAGCACCGTCACGCTGCCATCGTCGGCACGGAGCGCTTGAAACTCCACCCACTCGGCCAGCTCCTCCAAAGCCGCGTTCAGGCGCGCATCAAGCCCCGCGTCGGAGAGCTTGCGCCGGTCGCTGCGAATTTCGGCGTTGATATCGCGTATGGTATGCGCCAGCCGGTTCACCCGCTCGACGGCGCTGCGCACCTCGCGATGCGTCTCTTGGCGAGCCTCAAGCAGCGCCGAGGCGGTCCAACGGAAGGCTTGAGCGACCTCGCGCGCGCGACCCAGGACGTCTTCGCGCGCCCCGAGGTCGTTCGGCGTCACGGCAAGGCGCCCGAAGGAGGAAAAGAGCCGATCCAGAGCCCCGGCGATGCCTGAGCCGTCCCTGATGTCTAGCACCGCCTCCAGCCGCGGCAGCGTCGTGGCCATCTGGCTGGATCGGCCGTGAAGAGACGCCTGACGCCGAACCAGCCGCTCGGCATGCTCGTCGCGCGTGCTCACGAGGTCGCTCACGGTGACGCCTCCGGGCAGCTCGAGCTCCGGCTGGAAGGCGCGCGCCACCAGATCCACCTGCTGGCGCGCGTAGCCCGGCGTGGAGGCGTTGGCCACGTTGTTTTGAACCGTGGCGAGGGCTCTCTCGTAGGCGCGCAACGACAAGGCCGCGCTGTTCAGGCTGGCTAGCAGACCAGGCATACGCCCCCCTTATCGGCGGATCGCAGGCTTGGCTTGAGGCCGTCAGCCTTCGACCTTCCAGCGGCCCTCTTGCGGCGCCCGCAGGGAACCGTCGGCGGCGTAGCAGCCGGCGCGAGCCTCAAAGAGCGCCTTCAGGAGCCGGAAATGATCGCGCGCCTGTCGCGCCAGTTCCCGGCTTACTTGCAGGCTGGGCGCCGCCTCCGGCCGCCCAAGTTCTTGCGCGTCGGCCGCCAGCTCTTCGGCGAGCGCGACCGCCTGCTCGAGCGAGTCGGCCGTCGGCGAGGCAAGCAAGCACGCCAGCTCGGCCAGCCGCGCCTCGGCCCTGCTCATGACCTGGCGCCGGCGGCGCGCGGCAGCAGGGCCTCTTCGAGGAGCTGCCGGCTCAGCTCGAGGGCGTCCACGTGATAGCGGCCGGCGCTCACTTCAACGTGCAACCGTTCCAGGCGCGCCGCCTGCTCAGGCGTCTCGACGGCCAGATCGCGGACTCGGCTGCTCAGCTCCGAGAGCGCCACGCGATCCGGCGACTCCCCGGGAGCCATCGCGGAACGGGCCGCCGAGCCGCGACCGGGCTGAGCCGTCTGCTGGGACTTCTGAACCCCCTGGCCGCCCAGCGCCTCCGGCGCCAATCCGTTCGTGCTGGGATCGTTTACGCGCATACCGGCTCCGATTGTGCGTCGCCTCCTCGCTCCATCTTATCGGCCGAATGCAGCGCCTGGATTACGGCCCCTCAGTCGATTGCCGCAATCGTGAGCTCGACCTCGGCTTGCCGGCCTTGCTCGAGCGTGATCGCCGTCGCCAATCCTGCCGGCCAGTCGGCCTCCTCCCGCCCTCGCAGTTGATACGAACTCACCAGCTCATATCGGCCTGGCGGCAAGCCGAGAAAGATCGAGCGGCCCTGGTGGTCGGCCTGTGCGGTCCGTACCCCGCCGATCCGCTGCGCCAGCTCCGGGTCCAGAGCCCGGAGCCAGACCGGCGCGCCGGCCGCCTCCACCCCCTCCGGCGTACGAACTCGAACCTCCAGTGACGCCGGCTTGTCGCTTAAGACCAGGTGGAGCGCCGTCGAGGCGCCCGGCGACAGGCGCAGCTCGGCGAGCAGGGATCGGCTGTCGGCATCCTGGAGGCTTGCGACATAGAATTCGGCCGGTGTCAGCACGCCGAGTTCCCAGCGACCGGCCTCCCAGAGGGCCCGCTCGCCGCACTGCAACCGCTGCGCAGCCCGCTCGCTGCCCTTGCGTCGCGCAAACAGCGACACGCCGCGCAGCGTCGCCTCCTTGCCGGCCGGCCCCAGGCAGCGCAGCTCGACCACCGGCGCCGGCCCCATCTCCAGCGTCACGCTTCTGTCCTCCTCGCCCAGCACCAATTCGACGTAGCCGGAGCGGTCGCCCCCATGCGCCATGAGCGCATACGCTCCGGGCTCGAGTTCTCCGAACTCGAAGCGCCCGCCGGAGGCCACTTCCGTTTCGCGCACTCCCGTCTCCGAAACGAGAAGGACACGCTCGGCCGCACCCCCGAGCAGCCGTCCGGTCAGTCTGGCCAGCCGCCCCTCGAGGGGGCGAATGCGAATCCCCTCGGTCTCCTCGTCGAGCTGGACGGCGACGGGCGCCGCCCGGGCCGCCGATGCGGTTTGGCCGTAGTAGGTCGGCAGGAACCCCACGCCGCCGGCCACCGGACTGGGCCCGGCCCGCACCCAGTAGCGGCCCGGCGCCAATCCTCCGATTCGGAACCTGCCCCGATCATCGGTTCGGACCGTGGCGACCGGCTTCGGCGGTTCTCGGATGGCCAACACGGTCACCGGAACGTCGAAGAGGCCCACCTCGTTCTCATCTACGACCTCGCCCGAGACCGCACCCAGACGCGCCAGGCGCAGCTCAGCGGTGAAGTGGCCGTCCGCCTCGAGCACGATCGGCGTGCCGGGTTCGCCGGGCCGGCGCTGCCCGTAGCTGCTCGTCGCAAAGCCCGCCCGCTCAGCCCGCACCAGATACGCTCCGGCGGCCAATCCCTGGAGCGTCACCATGCCGGCGCGGTTCGTCCGGGCGGAGATCGCCGCCCCGCCGACCGGCTCGACGATCACCGGAGTGCGCGCCAGCGGGCGCGAGGTTCGGTTCTCGACCACCACCACGGTCAGCACCGCCGCCTCGAGGGCCGGCGCGAGCAGCGCCGCCAAAACGACCGGTATGCGGTTAGCGCGTCTGGAACTTGAAAAGGCCGAGGGCACGGAACCAGTCCGCCGGCAGTTGTTCAAACTCGCCGCGCTCTATGGCGCGAAGCAAAAGGAAACGGATGCTGATCTGGGTGCGCTCGGCGATCTCGCCCAGGCCGAAGCCGGCGCGCAACCGATGCTGTACAAGCGAGGCGGCCCTATTCGGCGAACGGTTCGCGGCGGCGCGTGCCATGAACGCTCTTGGCGCCGGGCGCAACCCGACTCTGGCATCATACCGCGAACCGCCTTCTCGGCTGGGAGGCGCGCCTCAGTCGTCCCCGAGCAGCGCCATGAGCGCCTCAATTTCCTGTTCGGTGTGGCGATTCCCCGTGCGCCGGCAGGCCTCCAGGCCGCGCCGGTAGAAGGCGCGCGCCTGTTCGAAGCGCCCCAGACGCTCGAGCGCCTGCCCGCCGTGGAGGTAGGCGGCGACATAGTCCGCATCGACGCCGACGACCGCCTCGTAGTGGCCGACGGCCTCCTCGAGCTCACCCCGCCCGGCCAGCTCCATGGCCAGCATGTATCGGGTGCGGCAATCGGTGGGGTTTTGCGCGACCAGCTGGCGGAGCACCTGAAGCCGATCCTGCGCCATCACCCTCCATTCTAGGGTCTCGGGACGGCTACGCTATGCTGGAAACCGTGAGCGAACTGCTCCCAGGTCGGCCCGTGCGCGAATCCGCCTCGGAATACTCGGAGATCGCGCTGCCCAACGACGCCAACCCGCTCGGGCACCTGCTCGGCGGCCGCGTGATGCACCTGGTCGACATGGCCGGGGCGCTGGCCGCCTCGCGCCACTCCCGACGGCCGGTGGTGACCGTCGCCGTCGATCACCTGAGCTTCCTCAGTCCGGTCCACATCGGCCAGCTCCTGGTGTTGCGCTCTTCGGTGAACCGCGCCTTTCGCACTTCGATGGAGGTGGGCGTCAAGGTCATGGTCGAAGACCTGCGCACCGGTGAAGTGCGCCACACGTCCTCGGCCTACTTGACCTTCGTCGCCTTGGACGACAATGGACGGCCCGTTCCGGTTCCGCCGGTCATCCCCGAGACGCCGGAGGAGAAGCGCCGCTATGAGGAGGCAGGCGAGCGGCGCCGCTACCGACTCCAGCTTCGCGAGCGGCTGCGGCTCAAGGCCTAGCGCTCGGCCTTGTACATGTACTTGATGTTTGGCTTGTAGATGAGCAGATTCGGCTCGTTGGTCCGGGCGAGCTTCAGACAGCTCTTGTCGTACCACTCGATCGTGCCGTAGACCGTCTCCCCGTCGCGCAGCACGAGCACCATCGGCGTCCGCGTCTGCATCTGCTTGAGGTAATAAAAGTTCTCCGCGTTGGTGTGCTCGGGCGGCGGGGCCTTCTTCTTGTTGTTGGCGTGATTGTTGCGGCGGGCGCTGATCTGCTCTTTCGCCTCGGCAAGAGAGGGGCGGATGAGTTTACGGTTTGAGGCCTCCACAGCGTGTCTCCTGTTTTCGCAGGCGGCCGCTGCCGAGCGGAACGGATGCTCGGGCCGCCTCCGGGTTTGGATTAAGAATTTCGAATCTGCTTTATAAGTAGCACATCGCCGCCCGAAGCGCAACCCGAAGCTATCATGGGGTGAGGTATGAGCGTGCTGATCCGAGTGGGCAAGCAAAAGGCGATTCTCCGCGCCGGAAGCTGGCTCGCGGCCGACCCGCGACTCGAGCGCCGCCTCAACGCCCAGATGCGTCGCTGGTTCCAGACCACCGGGGGGCCCGCTCTCGTCGATGACGACCAGGAAGGGGCCGTAGCGCGCGAGATCGCGCGACAGCTCGGCGGCCGCGTGCTGCTTCAGGTTCGCTCACGCTCCCCATCCCATGCGCGCGCCTACATCCGCCATCGGCAGCTTGCGTTCGATTTCGCCGACGCGCTGTAAACCCGTTCGCCCGAGCGCCGTCCTGAGAGTTGAAAGGAGTGACCCAAACAAATGAGAACGCTGGTGCAGTGGCTGATCCCATGGCTCATCCTTACGGTCGCGGGTTTCGCTCAGCCGTTTGGCGGCGCCTGGGCGGCCGGCTCGACGCCGCAGGCCCTGAAAGAGGCGCTCAATCTCACCGACGAGCAGATCACGAAACTGCGCGAGCTGCGCAAAGCCGAATGGGATGCTTTGACCCCGATTCGGGAGCAGTTGCGAGCCAACCGCCAGGCCTATCGCGAGAAGCTCGAGGCCGGGGCCGATCCGGCCGAGATCGGCCGGTTGGCGCTCGCCGGACGAGACTTGCGGCGGAAGGCCCAGGAGGTCCGCGAATCCTACCGCAAGCAGGCGCTTGCCGTGCTGACGCCGGCACAGCAGTCGGCGCTGGCCAAGCTGGAGGAGGCGGCCAAACTCATGCCCGCCGTCGTCCAGGCCAGGGCGCTGAATCTGATTTCCGGCCCTGGCATCGGCCTGGGTCCAGGGCTCGGGCGCGGTCGCGGATTCGGCCTAGAGGCTTTCTTGGATGAAGAGGTCGGCCTTGGGGCCGGTCCGGGTCCCTTGGGCTGGCGCGGCTGGCGCAGATAAGCTTCCCTCGTCCGGCTCCGGCAACCCCAAGCTGGGAGCTCATTGCCGCGGGGGAGGGGGTGCTGTGTCCCCTCCCCCAATTTCGTTTGGCGACGCCGATTCGGCGCATGAAAAGAAGCCCGGTGCTGGGCCACCGGGCTTCACTCAGAGGGGCTGGCGACGAGCTGGGCCTCGTCGCCGGGGATGCTATAAGTCAATGACGACTTATGTTAGTTTTAGCTTACCGCGGCGCAAACAGAAAATCAAGCCTCTTTATCGAAAATTGTTCCGCATCCCTTGCTTGTCTTCAACTTATTGAAAAAAAGGCGTGTTGTGTGTTTCCCTCCGGCGGAGTTGCGAAGCGTTCGCCGGTTCCGGCCGCTCGGCCAGGCACGGCCAGCGGCCCCAGCCTCCCGTCTAACACATCGAAAAGAAAAGGGATTTGTGGAAAGAATCGGGCGCAACCGCTCGCCGGGCTTCGCAAGCCGTCATCGGCTCAGGATGGGCGCCCACCGGCTGACCAACCGCATGAGCTCCTCGCTTCTCAGCGGTTTGGCGATGTAGTCGCTCATGCCTGCCTCAAGACAAACCTCCCGGTCGCCCGGCAGGGCATTGGCGGTCATGGCGATGATCGGTTGCCTGGCGCCTAGGGCGCGAATTTGGCGGGTTGCCTCATAGCCGTCCATCTCCGGCATCTGGCAGTCCATGAAAATCAGATCGTACGGAAGCCGGCCCGCCATTTCGACCGCTTCGCGGCCGTTGGCGACCAGGTCGACCTGGCAGCCCAGCCGCTCGAGCATCGCCCGCGCCACCTTCTGGTTCACCGGGTTGTCCTCGGCCACCAGAACGCGGCAGGAAACGCCCTGCCAGGCGAGCACATCGGCGGAGGCGGGCCGGGGCCGCGGCGCGACCGACTGGCCGTTTCGCTCGGCCCAAGCGGTGCTGAGGGCGTCGAAGAGGAAGGAGGCCCTGACCGGCTTGGTCACGCAGGCGGCGAAGCCATGGGCGCGGGCGTCATGGCTGTCTTTGCAGCCGGAGCCGGGCGCAAGCCCGATGAGAATCGGCGCCGCGTCGCCGAATTCCGCAAGAATCGAGCGGGCCAGCTCCCGCGGGTCCCCGTCGGGCAGATGAGCGTTGACGAGGACGAAGTGGGGGGCCTGCGGCTGACTCCGCAGCAGCTCGAGCGCCTCGGCAGCGCTGCGGCACCCCACGGCAGTGATCTCCCAGGAGCTGAGCAGCTCAATGAGCGTTTCCGCGGCGAAGGGATGGGGCTCGACCACCAGGGCGCGCAGGCCGCGCAAATGCTCGGCCGGGGGCGGGCTCTCGACCTGCTCGTCGATGGGGAGCGTGAGCCGGAGTGTGAAGGTGGAACCGCGCCCTAGCTCACTTTGGACGTCGATCTGTCCCCCCATGGCGTCAGCCAACCGCTTGCAAATGGCCAGGCCGAGTCCGGTGCCGCCATATTTGCGCGCCCGCCGCGTCTCGACCTGGCTGAATTCGACGAACAGCCTCGGAATCTGTTCCTTTGCGATGCCGATACCCGTATCCTCCACGGCAACTTCGAGGAGGGCCTCCGCACTGCGCCGCTCGCCGCGGGCCTGCACGATCACATGGCCGGACTCGGTGAACTTCACAGCGTTGCCCACCAGATTGATCAGGATCTGGCGGATGCGTCCGGCATCGCCGATCAGGCGCCTGGGCGCCTGGGGATCGCAGCGCACGACGAGCTCCAGGCCTTTGGCGCCGGCTTGCGGCCCGAGCAACATGCCGACGTCGTCGAGCAGCAACGACAGATCGAACGGCGCCGGCTCGATGGTGAGCTTGCCCGCTTCAATGCGCGAAAAATCCAAGATGTCGTTGATCAGCTCGAGCAGCGCCTCGGCCGACACCCGGATCCCCTCGGCATACTCGCGCTGCTTGTCGGTGAGATCCAAGTCGAGCAGCAGCCCCGCCAGCCCCAGGATCCCGTTCATGGGCGTGCGGATTTCGTGGCTGATGCTGGCCAGAAACGCGCTTTTGGCCCGGCTGGCCGCTTCGGCCCGGTCTCGCGCCTCGGCAAGCGCGCGCTCGGTCTGTTTGCGCTCCGTGATATCGCGAATGATATTAAGAACCAGCGGGCGGCCGCCTTGCTCGAGGTAGGAGGTGGTCAGCTCGACCCAGCGCCTGCGCCCGTCCCAAAAGGTCACCTCGCGCTCAAAGCGCCGCTCGAGCTCCCGTTCGGCGAAGCGGCGGCGGAAGGTCTCCAGGATGTGCTCGCGCCGCTCAGCGGCATAAACCACAGCGAAGGAATGCCCCTCCAGCTCCTCGCGACTCTTTCCGGTGAGTTGGCAGTAAGCGGCGTTGACCTTAAGGACTGTACCCTCGGCGTCGGTGAGGCGCATCGCGTCAGCCGAGTTTTCCCATACCAGCTCGAAAAGCGCCTCCAGAGCTTGTGAGCCGCCCTCTCCTGATCCGCCCGAAGGCAGGAGGGGTGATTCCTGCCGCATAGAGTTACCTCCCCCTATTATCGGCATGCCGCCGGCGTAGGATAAGAGTCGGCTTTCGCGGACTCGGCGAAGCCTAATCTCCCGGCCCGGCGAGCTTTCTTTGCAACAGCTCTTGCACCGCCTGCGGATTGGCCTGGCGGCGGGTGGCCCTCATCACCTGCCCCACGAAGAAGCCGAGCACGGTCGTCTTGCCGGCTCGGTACTGCTCGAGCTGCTTCGGATTGCTCGCCAACACCTCGTCGACGATGCGCTCCAGCTCACTCGCATCGGAGATCTGCCGCAGCCCCTCGCGTTCGACGATTGCCCGGGCCGACTCCCCGCCGGCGAACATCTTGGCGAAAACCTCCTTGGCCAACTTGCCGCTCAGCTCGCCGCGGCGGACCATCGCCACCAGCTCGCCGAGCTCCTCCGGCGGCACGGGCGACTCGGCGAGCTCCTTGCCGGCGGCCTTGAGCGCACCGAGAAGCTCCCCTTGAACCCACTTGGAGGCCTCGACCGGATCGCCGCAGGCGGCCGCCGTCCGCTCGAAGAACTCCGCCAGCTCGCGGCTGCCGGTGAGGACCTCTACGTCGTAGTCGCGCAGTCGGAAGTCGCGCCGAAAACGGGCCCGCTTGGCCGCCGGCAACTCCGGCATCTGGCTTCGTATGCGCTCGCGCCAGGCGTCGCTTACGGTGAGCGGCAGCAGATCCGGCTCGGGGAAGTAGCGGTAGTCATGGGCATGCTCTTTGGCCCGCATGCCGACGGTCGTGGCCGAGGCCACGTCGTAGAGTCGCGTCTCCTGCTCGATGCGTCCGCCTTGCTCGAGCACGGCGATCTGGCGCGCGATCTCGTAGTCGAGCGCCTGGCGGAGGAAGCGGAAAGAATTGAGGTTTTTCACCTCGGTCTTGGTGCCGAACTCGGTCTGCCCGCGCGGCCTGACCGAGACGTTGGCGTCGCAGCGCAGGTGCCCTTTCTCCATGTCGCAGGAGGAGACCTCCAGGTACTGCATTAGGAGCTTGAGCTCGGTGAGGAACTGGGAGGCCTCTTCCGCGCTGCGCATGTCCGGCTCGGTGACGATCTCGATCAGCGGCGTGCCGCACCGGTTCAGATCCACGTAGGTGTAGCGCTCGGAATCGCGGAAGCCCTCATGCAGGCTCTTGCCGGCGTCGTCCTCCAGGTGCACGCGTCGGATTCCCACCCGCCGCCCGATGCCGTTCAGTTCGAACTCCACCCAGCCGTGCTCGGCGAGCGGCAGCTCGTACTGCGAGATCTGATAACCCTTGGGCAGGTCCGGATAAAAGTAGTTCTTTCGCGCCATGCGCGAGACCGGATTGATGCGGCAGTTAAGCGCCAGCGCGGCCTGGACGGCCATTTCGACGGCGCGGCGATTCAGCACCGGCAGCGCCCCGGGCAGGCCGAGGCAGACCGGGCAGACGTTGGTGTTCGGCGGCGCGCCGAAGCTGGTCGGACAGCCGCAGAAGATCTTCGTGCGCGTCGCCAGCTGAACGTGGACCTCCAGACCGATGACGGCCTCGTAGCGGGCAATCGCCTCGGGCGGAGCCAACTCGAACGCGCGCGAAGCCATAACCCTCAATTATAGGCGGCGGCTCCGGCCATGGCTGCCGGTGTCAAACGGGAAACAGTCGGTTTCAACGATTGCGGCGAAGAACGAGTCCCCGGGTCTGTGCCGGTCGGCCGGCCTGGGCGCAGTAGAATAGCAGCTTATGCCTCGTGACTTCGACCTGACGCCGCGCCGGATCCCGCGGATCGAAACCCCGTTGCGCCGCATCGTCACCGATTTCCCCGTTCCCGAGTCGCTCCCCGTGCTCGAGGCGCTCCACCGCTGGGAACCGCAGTCGATGCGCGGTCAGCCTCCCGTGGTCTGGGAGCGCGCCGAAGGTTTTCAGGTCTACGACGCCTGGGGCAACTGCTGGATCGACTGGTCCTCGGGCGTGCTCATCACCAACGCCGGCCACGGCCGCCGGGAGATCATCGACGCCATCGTCGGGCAGGCCTCCGCAAAACTGCTCACCAATTACTGCTTTCCCAGTCGGATTCGCGCGCGTCTGGTGGAACGGCTGGCCGAGCTCAGCCCGGAGCCGCTCAAGAAGGTCTTCCTTCTGACCACGGGCTCAGAAACGGTCGAGTGCGCCATCAAGCTCTGCCGCACCTACGGGGTCAAGGCAGGCGGACGCTCCAAGCACATTATCGTCTCCTTCGAGAACGCCTTCCACGGTCGCACGCTCGGCGCTCAGCAGGCCGGCGGCATTCCGGCCCTCAAGGAGTGGATCGTCAATCTCGATCCGGGCTTCGTGCAAGCGCCGTTTCCCGACGGCTTCCGCACCACCGACACCTCATTCGATTACTTCCTGAAGTGTCTGGACGAGCGGGGCGTCGAGCCGGCCAACATCGCCGGAGTGATACTGGAGACCTACCAGGGCGGCAATGCCGCCTTCGCTCCCCGCGCCTATATGCAGGCGCTCCGCCAGTGGGCGACCGGTCACGACATCCTGCTCGTGCTCGATGAAGTCCAGGCCGGCTTCGGGCGCACCGGCACACTGTGGGGGTTCGAGCACTACGGCATTGTGCCGGATCTGGTCTGTTGGGGCAAAGGCATCTCCAGTTCGCTGCCGATCTCGGCCATCGTGGGCAGGCCCGACGTCATGGACCTGCATCCGCCGGGCTCGATGACCTCGACGCACACCGGCAATCCGATCTGCTGCGCCGCCGCGCTTGCCTCGATCGAGCTGGTCATCGGCGAGAATCTCGTCGAAAACGCCCGGCGCATGGGCGAGCTGCTCCACCAGAGACTGCAAGCGATCAAGCTGCGCTTCCCCGAAATCGGCTGGGTGGACGGCAAAGGCCTCGTCGCCGCCGTCATGTGCGTCAAGCCGGGCACGAGAGAGCCCGACGGGGAGCTGGCCTGGGAGGTCGTGCGCCGCTCGATCGAGAAAGGCGTCCTGATGTTTTCCCCGGTGGGTCCGGGCGGCGGCACGATCAAGATCTGCCCGCCGCTTGTGATCACCGAGGAAGCGGTGCTCGAAAGTACGGAGGCCTTCGAGGAGGCCTTCGCCGAGGCCCTCGCCCAGCGGAGGTCGGCCGCCGCATGAGCCGAATGCAGGTAGCCGTCATCGGCGGCGGCATGATCACCTACGACCAGATTCTGCCCTCGCTCTATCATTTGCAGCGGCAGGGCGCCATCGGCGAAATCTCGGTCTGCGCGCTCAATGCGCGCCCGCTCAAAGCGCTCGCTGAGTCCGAACTGTTCGCCCGCGCCTTCCCCGGTCAATCTTTTCGACCCTATCCGGAGCTTTCGGGCGATCTCGACGCACCTTACCCGGAGCTTTATCGTGACGTGATCCGGTCTCTGCCGCCGCGCAACCTCGTCGTGGTCGCCGTGCCCGATCAGCTCCACTATCCCGTTATTCGGGCGGCGCTCGAGCACGACCAGCATGTGTTGTCGGTCAAACCGCTCGTGCTGCGCGCCGCCCACTCGGTGGAGATCGAACGCGAGGCTCGCGCACGCCGCCTCCTGGTGGGCGTTGAGTACCACAAACGCTTCGACGACCGGAGCCTGCTGGCCCGCCGCCGCTACCGCGAGGGCCTGTTCGGCGAGTTCAAGCTGGGCACGGCGCGCCTGCTCGAGAAGTGGTACTACCGCCACTCGAATTTCCAGAACTGGTGTACGGTAGAGAACTCGGACGCCTTCACCTACATCGGCTGCCACTATGTCGATCTAGTGCACTTCATCACCGGACTGCTTCCGGTGTCGGTCAGCGTGTGGGGCGTGCGCGACCGTTACCCGAACGGCAAGGAAGGCTTTCTTTGGACCGACGCCCGCATTACCTGGTCCAACGGCGCCTGCCTGAACGTGCAGAACGCGCTGGGCTTCCCCGACGACGCCCCCGGCACCAACGTCCAAGGCCTGACGCTGTACTGCTCGGGCGGCGACCGCGGCGCCTGGCTCGAACATCACGACCAGTATCGCGGCATCAAGTACTGCTATACGCGCAACCCCGGCGGACCCGGCGCCACCATCTACGCCGAGCCGAGCACCGACTATTTTCAGTACGTCGACCTGGGCGGGCCCGGGCTGGTCCCGGTGGGCTACGGCTACCGCTCGGTCGAGTACATCGTCAAAGCCGCGCTGTGCGTGGAGGCGGCGCCAGAGGAGGAACGCCCGAGGATTCTGGCCGACTACGACGCGCAGGGGGTCATGGCTACGCCGGCCAACAGCCTGTTCAATGAGCTGGTCATCGAGGCTGGACGGCTTTCGATCCTCAACAGTGGCCGAACGGTGAGGATCCATTACGAGCCGGAGCCCCGGGTCGAGCTATCCTGAGAGGGAGCGCCATGAAAGAGCAACGAGGAGGATTCGATGGGATGCGGTAGCGGTCCGGGGTTTCCCCTGCCGCCGGAGGAGGAGAAGGGCGGCCGCACGGTTTTCTGCGTGAAATTCCAGAAAGAGCTTCCCGGCCTGGATGAGGTGCCGTTTGAAAACCATCCCCTCGGCCAGCGGATCTATGAAAACGTCTCCAAGCAGGCCTGGAAGATGTGGCTCGAGCACATGAAGATCCTCATGAACGAGTACCGGCTGAATCTGGGCACACGCGAGGCGCAGGAGTTCCTGCTCGAGCAGATGGAGGAGTATTTCTTCGGGGAGGGCGCGGCCCTGCCGCCCGACTACGTTCCACCTCGCTACAAGTGAAGCACGGGCAGCGCAGCCGTGATATCGAACTGGAGCGCGCCGTGCGCCGCGCGCAGAGCCGCCTCAACCTGCCCGGGTGTTTCGCCCCGGGCGAAGAGGAAGCCCAGGTAGCTGTTTCCTTCCGGTAGCGGCTCCAACCGTTGGCCCGGCTTGGCCGTGATTTCCACTCCGAAGATTCCTTCCACGCGCGTGGCTTGCTCGGTTCCCTTGACCCCGTGATAGACGCCCGCCTTTGGAATCGGGATCATCATGACGCCCGAGGCCGGATCCATCCGCTCGAGATCGTCGACGTTCTCGCCTAGTGCGTGACGGAGAACGAGCTCCTCAAGCGGCATGCCGCCGGTGAACCGCAGCGCCTTCGCGCAGAGACCGCCGATCGGCCGCGCCGCCACCTCAAGCATCCAGACGCCTTGTTCGTTGACCCGCATCTCTGCGTGCACCGGCCCGTGAACTAGCCGCAAAGCGGCCACCGCCTGCTCGGTGGCGCGGAGAATCCGGGCGACGGTGTGCGGCGCCTCGCGCGACGGCGTCACGTAAATGGTTTCCTCGAAGTAAGGACCTTCGAGCGGATCGGGCTTGTCGAACAAGGCCAGCAGTTTGAGCCGACCCTTGCTGACAATCCCTTCCAGGGCGAACTCCTTGCCGGGGATATAGTCCTCAATCTGAAGCCAGGCTCGCCCGGGCCCGCCCGGCGCCTGCCGCTCGGCCGACTCAAGAATCCTTCTGATGCGCCCAAAGGCCTCGACGAACTGCTCGGGGTTGTCGGCTCGGATCACGCCGCGGCTCGCCGAAAGGCCGAGCGGCTTGAGCACGCACGGGTAGCGAGCCAGCCGAGCCAACCGGCGCGCATCGCTTGAGAGCCTGATGCGGCGATAGGGGGGGACGGGCAGGCCGGCCGACTCGAAGAGTCGGCGCATCCGATGCTTGTCGTGCGCCGCGCGGGCGCCGGCGGCGGAGTGGAACCGCAAGCCGATTCGCTCGGCCAGTTCGGCCGCCAGCACCGCCTGCGCGTCGCCGAGCGCTACGATCCCATCGAAGGCGCCGCGGCCGAACTTGCGAGCCAGGCGGGCGGCCTCGCCCGGCCTGTCGAAGCGTACCGGCTCAAGCTGACCCCACCGGGGGTCTGCGCCCGGGCGACAGCAGTCGGTGACCAACACGCACTCGACGCCCAGGCGGCGCGCCGCCTCGGCGAACATCCGCGTCTGGTAACCCGTCGTTGCCGCCACGACGAGCAGGCGCCGGCCGGTGAACCGCATCACAGCAGGATCGTCTGCCCCTCGGCGGGCTCGGCGCAACAGTACCAGGGCTCCTCAAGATGCGGAATTGCCGCGCGCTGCCCGCGGCTCGGCGCCTCCGCCGGAGCCGCCCCGTAGGCCCGTTCCCAGATGCGGGCGAAGATCTCCGGCCGCGATCGTCCCTGGTGCTGCTCGCTCGCTACCAGGCGAAACACCTCGCGCGCCAGCTCATCGAGGCTCGCATCCGAATGCCGCCAGCGCCAGGCCAGCCCCGCCTCATCAAACGGTCCAACCTGTCGCCGCACCTCGTCGAGCTCGAGCAAAAGCGATCCGGCGGGGATGAGCAAGCGCAGCGCAAACTGGATCGGGGCGACGTTGGCGACCAGATCCTGCTCGGCGACGACGCGCAGCAGTTCCCGGTAGCTCTCCCACGTGGTCCAGGGCGTAAACGGGATGAAGGTGGGCGCCAGCTCGAGCCCGGCCGCGCGCACGCGCCTCACCGCCTCGAGAAAATCCGCCCGGGTGTGTCCTTTGCGCAAACGCGCGAGCACGGCGTCATCGAGCGATTCCGCGGCGCTGGTGATGAACAGGCAGCCGGTCCGCCGCAGCAGCGCCAGCAGGTCCGCATGCCGGAGCAGGTGCTCGATCTTGATCGTCACGTCGTAGGTGAGCGACGGGAATTCACGGTGAAGCGCCTCGGCGACGCGGACGGCGTGCCCCGGCCCGTTGAAAAAGTCCGGATCCCCGAAGCTGATATGCTCGGCTCCGGCCTCGACCTGGGCCCGAATGTCGGCCAGGACGATCTCGACGGGCACCACGCGGAATCGGCCGCGGTAGATCGGCACCACGGGACAGTGGCGGCACCAGTGCTTGCAGCCCCGGCTGGCTTCGGTGTAGCCGGCGATTTTGCGCGTGCCGTTGACGAGCAGCGCCGCGTAGCGGTTTAGCGGCGGAAGCCCGTGGCGGTCCGGCTTGAGAAACGCAAACCGCTCGTGCGAGACCAGCGTTTCCTTGCCATCGAGCTCGCCCCGAGCGAGCCGACGCAAGGCTGGTTCGAACTCGCCGCCGAGGATCGTCCGGACGCCGAGCCTGCGCAGCAGCGCCTCATTGGGCGGCGCATACAGGCCGTAGCAGACCAGATGGGCTCGCCGGTTGCGGGCCCGCAGATGGGCGATTACCGGAAGGGCCAGCCGCGTGGCGGTATGCATCGGCAGATAGAAGCCGATGATGTCGGCCGCCTCGACAACCTCGGGGGGCCAGGAATCGACCGCCAAGTCAACGCAGATGACCTCGTGTCCGTCCGCGCGTAAGAGGGCAGCCGGAGACGCCAGCCCGAACGGCTGATGGCCCAGCTCGTAGGTCGAGATGAGCAGGATGCGCACAGCCCCTTCGCTCATTATCCGACATCATTCCGCCTCCCATCTCCGCTGATCGGCGTCGGCCGCATCGCCCTTAGCGAAGTAGAGCTCCACGGCCCGTTCGAGCTCGGCTTTGTTGATCACCGGCGGGCGACCCTCGTACTCGCTAATGGTGATGATGATGTTGATGATGTCGAGCGGATAGCAGGCTCGAAGCTCCCCTTGCCCCCGCGCCGCGGCAAGCCGGCGCAACTCGGCGGCGCTGCCCGCCTCAGCCGGTATCCGCTTGCCGGCCGCCACCCGTTCGAAGATGCGATCGAAGCTGGCCGCATCCACGGGGCCGACATAGATCTTGTTGCGGATGCGCCGCAAGAAGGCCTCGTCGGCTAGCTCGTACGGATCCAGGTTGGTCGAGAAGACGACCATCAGCTCGAACGGGATCTGGAATTTGACGCCGTAACGGAGCGTCAGGTAATCGACTCGCCGGTCGAGCGGCACGATCCACCGGTTCAACAGATCGCGCGGCGACATGAGCTGGCGGCCGAAGTCGTCGATAATGAAGATGCCGTTGTTGGCCTTCATCTGGAGGGGCGCCGCATAGATACCGGAGGTTTCATCCAGCCGGAGTTCGACCATGCTCGGCACCAACTCGCCGCCGACCACGATGCACGGACGCCGACACAGCACCCAGCGCGGGTCCGTATCCGGATCCTCGATCTCCAGCTTCTGGTGGACCACCGGGTCGTAGACGCTGATGATCTGGTGATCCACCTCGACGGCGTAAGGGATCAGCACGGCGTCCTGGTAGACGCGCAACATGCGCTCGGCGATGCTCGTCTTGCCGTTGCCGGACGGGCCGTAGATGAAGATCGAGGTTTGCGAGATCAGCGCGGGACCGAGCTGGTCAAGCAGCGCATCGGTAACCACCAGGTCTGACAGGGCCGACCGCAGCGTCTTGCGGTCCAGCCGTAGCTTCGCCGCCTGCGCCCGGATGACCGTGTGATAATCCTCGAGCGAGACCGGCGCGGCCCCCGCATACTGGGAAACCTGGAACCGGTCCGTCGCCAGTTGCTTGCCGGCCTGCGAGAGCGTAAAACGGTAGTCGTTGCCGACCATCCCTTTGACCTCCACCAGTTGCTGGCTGCGCAGTTGCGTGAAGATCTGGTGGATGACGGCTGTGGACAGGCGCAGCGACCGACTCAGAGCCTGAAGCGTACTGAAGCCCTCAAGCAGCAGGCGCCGCAGCACCAGGTCGGTGACGAGCGATTCCGGCAGCCGAACCTCTTCGAGACTTTGAGGCACCGGCAGAGCGATGCTAGGGCGCGAGGCCGCGAGCGTGACCATCGATCTCCCTCCCCGCTCTCATCGGCAGGCGGCGCACTCCGGTTTATCTCTCCACGCCCGAAGGCGGCCGACCGTCAAATGAATCAGGTGAGAGAACTGCTATGCGCCGCGGCTCTGACGCTTGTTCTCGGCGGGAAACTCGCCGCCGGTGAGAGCGCCCGAAGCCTGGCCCAGAAGGCGAAACGCGCCGAGGCGGCAGGCAACCTCGCTGCCGCTTACCTCTATTACGCCCAGGCGGCGGCGCTCGATCCCTCCAATCCTTCCTATTGGGTGCGCACTAGGACCCTCGGCCGCCAGGTGCTCCTCTCCCCAACCTTGCCGGCGCAACTGGCGGCAGCCGCCAAAGCCGAGCCCGAACCGGAAGCTTCAGACGAGTTTCTGGGCGAAATCAGCGCCGCCGAGCTGGCTGAAGCCGCTCGCCTTCAGGCGCCCGCTGAGCTCCAGCCAATTCGCCGGCGCATCAGTGCCGAACTGCGCGGTGCACCCCGCCAGCTCTACGAACGCCTGGCCGAGGCCTTCGGGCTCCAAGCCACGTTCGATCCGGAGTACCCGTCGGAGAAACCGCTCTCCGTCCGGCTGGAGAACGCAAGCTTCGAGGAGGCGCTCCGCATCCTGGAGGCTGCAACCGCCAGTTTCATCGTTCCGCTCGGGCCCCGGACGTTCTTTGTCGTAAAAGACACCCCGCCGAAGCGCCAGGAGTACGAACCGATGATGGCGGCCGTGATTCCGATTCCTGAGCCGGTCTCCGTGCAAGAGGCTCAAGAGCTTGCCCGAGCCGTCCAGCAAACGGTCGAAATCCAGCGCATGCTGGTCGACTCCCAGCGAAGGGTCGTGCTCCTGCGCGACCGCGTATCCCGTGTGCGTCCGGCGCAGCTTCTCTTCGAACAGTTACTGGCCCGACGGCCCGAGGTCGTTGTCGAGGTGGAGTTTCTTGAAGTCGTCGAGACCTCGACCCTGGGCTATGGACTGCGGCTGCCCACCTCCTTTCCGCTGGCTTGGCTCGGCAAGTTCTGGAACGTGACCGGTGAGGCGGCCAAGGGCGCCGCTTATGCGGCCTTCGGGGGCGGCGCCACGTTGATCGGGCTGGGGCTGGCCGATGCCGAGCTGCTTGCGGCGATGACCCGCTCCTCCTCCCATCTGCTGGTCAAATCCATGTTGCGATCGGTCCACGGCCAGCAGGCCGCGCTCCACGTCGGCGAGAGATATCCGATTCTCACCTTGGGTTATTTCGGGCCCACGCAAGGCGAAGGCCCGATCTACACCCCTCCGCCGGCCTTCAACTTCGAGGATCTGGGCGTCGTGGTCAAAGTGACGCCCTACGTACATGGCGCCGAGGCCGTCACGCTGGAGGTCGAAGTGGAGTTCAAGGTGCTAGCCGGCGAGGCCATCAACGGCATTCCGGTCATCTCCAACCGGCGGTTTCAAGGGACGGCCCGGCTGCGCAACGGCGAGTGGGCCGTCGTCGCCGGTCTGATGCGCAGCCAGGAGGCACGCCTCATCACCGCCCTGGCGGGTCTCGGGCGGCTGCCGGTGCTCGGCCCGCTGTTCCGACAGAACACCCGTGAGCGGGAATCCAGTCAAACCTTAATCGTGCTCAAACCCAGAATTGTGACGCTGCCGCCCTCAGAAGCCGTCGCGGTGCCGCTTTGGACCGGTACGGAGACCCGGCCGCGCACGCCGCTCTAGTCGGCGCGCAAGCAAGCTGGTACCCTCGAAGGCGATGTCCAAGATGCTGGAGGAGATCCGCGAGCAGCCGGAGGCGCTCGCCCGGACGCTTGAGGAGGCCCGCCCGTTTGTGGCCGAGTTGCGCCGCCGACTCGAAGGGCGCCGCCCTAGGCTGATCGTGCTGGCGGCGCGGGGGACCTCCGACAACGCCGCGCTTTTCGGCCGGTACTTGCTGGAGATCACCACCGGCATCCCGGTTTCGCTTGCGGCGCCGTCCGTGTTGACGCTCTATGGCGCCCAACTCGACTTCGAGGACGCTCTCGTCGTCGGCATCTCTCAGTCGGGCGAGTCCACCGATACCAACTTCGTCCTCGAGCGCGCTCGCAAGCTCGGCGCCGTGACCGTGGGCATCACCAATAACGCCCAAAGCACGCTGGCGCGCCTGCCGGACCACTTGTTGCTGGTTCGCGCGGGCGCGGAGAAGAGCGTCGCCGCGACGAAGACCTATACCGGCCAACTGCTGCTGCTCTATCTGCTTGCGCAAGCGCTCGGCGCGGCAATCCGGGACGGCGACTTAAGACGCATTCCGGACTGGGCCGCCTCGGCGCTCAAGCTCGAGCCGGAGATCCGGAGGCGGGCCGAGCGCTACCGATTCCTCGAGGAAACGGTGGTGGTAGGCCGCGCACTCAACTACGCCAACGCCTTCGAGTTTGCCCTCAAGCTCATGGAGACCTGCCAGGTGGTCGCCGAACGCTTCTCTTCGGCCGACTTCCTCCACGGGCCCATTGCCATGGTAGGTCTGGCGTTTCCGGTCTTCTTGTTCGCCCCTGCCGGCCCGACCTGGCCCTCGCTCAAGCAGATGCTCGAGAAGCTGCGCTCGCGGGGAGCGGAAACGCTGGCGATCACCGACCGCAGCAACCCGGAGGCGCCTCCGCTTGCCGAGCGGGCCATCGTCGTACCGGCTCGCCTGCCCGAGCTTTACAGCCCGATCCCCTACATCATTCCGGCCCAACTGCTGGCGGCGCTTTTGGCGGAGGGGAAGGGGCTCGACCCGGATCGGCCGCGGGGTCTGAAAAAGGTGACGCGGACCCTTTAGGGAAGGCCGCGGCCGGAAATTGGGGAATGAGTGTACTGTCCCCGATTTTTTTCTATATAATCATGATCGATCTTTCCTTCACTGGGGAGGGAAGCGAAAGGGGAGGGACAGTCATGGCAAAACAACTTCCTTCGTTTATTCGCTGGGGGTTAATCGGCTTGATTGCCGCCGCCCAGCTTCTGGCGCAGGGCACCAGCGGCAACATTACCGGCCGCGTGCTCGACCCGTCGGGCGCGGCCGTACCCGGCGCGCGCATCGTCGCGCGCAATGTCGCCACGGGGGTCGAGACCGTCAGCGCCTCGACCGAGACCGGCGACTACAACCTCGTCGTCTATCCCGGCACCTACCAGGTCTCGGCCGAAGCGGCGGGCTTCAAACGCTTCGTGCGCGACGACGTGATCATGACCGCCGCCGCCACGGTGCGGCTCGACCTGATGCTCGAACTCGGCAATGTCGCCGAGACGATCGAGGTCTCCGGCACCCTGCTCACCGTGCAGAGCGAAAACGCCAAGATCACCACCGCGGTAGAAAACAAGTTCGTCGACGAGCTCCCGTTGGTGGTGGGCGGCCGGATGCGGAATCCTTACGACCTGGTGAAGATCGCCGCCCAGGTTATGAGCAGCGGCCCGAGCGAGATGGCGCTCGGCGGCGCCCCCTCACGCTCCTGGAATGCGACGCTCGACGGGCTGTCGATCACCACCAACCGGGCGGCCGAGCGCGACGAGATCTCCTTCATGGCGCCGTCGCTTGAAGCCATCACCGAGTTCGCCGTCGATACCGGCGGCTTCAAGGCCGAGTACGGCCAGGCGACCGGCGGCGTGCTCACGTTCTCCTCCCGTTCCGGCACCAACGAGTTTCACGGCACCGCGTACAACTTCCTGCGCAATGAAAAGCTCGACGCGCGCCGGTTTTTCGAGCGTGAGAAATCGGTTTACAAACAGAACAACTTCGGCGTCGCCGCCGGCGGTCCCGTCCGGCTGCCCAAGCTGTACGACGGGCGCAATCGCACTTTCTTCTATCTGACCTACGAGGGCTTCCGCAATCGCGTGGGCGCCAACGCCACCATCCTAAGCGTTCCCACGCCCGAGATGTTCGAGGGCGACTTCACCAACTGGGTGGACCGCAACAATCAGCTCTTGCGGATTCATGACCCGGCCACGACGCGGCCCGGCCCGGGCGGCGGCCATATTCGGGACCCGTTCCCCGGAAACCAGATTCCGAAGTCTCGCTTCAGCGAGTTCAGCCGCCAGCTGATCCCCTACGGCCAGGCCGTCAAGCCGAACCGCGGCGGGCCTCCGGGCACTTTCTCCTATGTGACCCAGAACTGGATTACAACAAGGGGGACGCTTCTGGAGCCGCAAGACAAAGGCAGCGCCAAGCTCGACCACCTGCTCACAGACAAACACCGGTTGTCGTTCTTCGCCAACATCACCAGCTACCGGCGAGAGGCGGGCTCCGGCGGGCCTCCCGGTCTGCCCGTGCCGCTTTGGAGCGGCGAAGTGCAGCAGTTTGACACCGCCGCCTACCGGCTCACACACGACTGGGTGATGTCGCCGACCTTGGTCAATCAGTTCATCATCGGCGGCAACACGTTCGACAAAGCCAGCTTCTCGCCCAACTACGGCGGCAACTGGAAGGACAAGCTGTGCATGAAGAACGTCATCGACTGCAACCGGAACTTCCCCGTGGTCACCTTCACCGAGTTCGCCACCTGGGGCGGCAACGCCCTCAACGGCACCAAGCAGCCGATGTGGTCGCTCAAGGACGACTTGAGCTACACGCGCGGCAAGCATACTTTCAAGTTCGGCTTCGCCTACCAGAACCAGCGCGCCAACGGCTATGGCCAGCAGTGGATCTCCGGCGGCGCCAACTTCAGCTTCCTGTCGACCAGCGTGCCGGGCGATACGGCCTTCCGCAGCGGAAGCTCCTTTGCTTCGTTCCTGCTCGGGGAGGCCATCGGCGGCGGCACGGAGACCGTCCGCGAAATCGAGCAGATTTACTCCTACTACGGCTTCTACGCGCAGGATGACTGGCGGTTGACGCCGAAGCTGACCATCAACATCGGCGTTCGCTACGACTACACCCGGCCGCCGGTCGAGCTCGAGGACAAGTACTCGGACTTCACCCCCGATAGACCCAACCCGGCGGTCAACAACTACCCGGGCGCGCTCCGCTTCGCCGGCTTCGGGCCCGGACGGGAGAATCGGCGAAGCCTGCTGGATGGCTGGTGGGGCGGCATCGGACCTCGCCTCGGCATCGCCTATGCATTGAACAACAAGACGACCGTGCGCACCGCCTTCGGGCGCTCGTTCGGACGCGTCACCGTAACGCAAGGCAGCGGTCACTTTGCCGGCTTCATCGGCCACTGGCGTTTCAGCTCTCAAGATCAGGGAGTGACGCCCGCCTTTCGCTGGGACCAGGGGCTGCCCCCCTACCCGCTGCCGATCATCATGGATCCCAACGCCAAGCTCGATCCGGCCTTCGCCAACAACCAGAATGTCGATCACTGGCAGCCCTATGACGCCACCCGGGCGCCTGAGACGCTCTACTGGACGTTTTCGATCCAGCGCGAGGTGGCCCGCAATACGGTGCTCGAACTGGCTTATAGCGCTACGATCGGCACCCATCTGCAAGGCAGCATGGTCAATCTGAACCAGGTGCCGACGCCGCTCTGGGACCGCTACATGCAACAGCTCGGCGCCACCGCGGCCGCGAACCTATTCCGCTCGGCCATCACCTCAGCGGCCGCCGTGAGTGCCGGCGTGCCGGTACCCTATCCGAACTTCCTCGATCCGCGTGTGCAGACCTCGCGCACCGTCAATCAAGCGCTGCGCCCGTACCCGCAGTATCTGTCGATCAACACCGGAGATCAGGGCGGCGACAAGAGCGGTCACTCGAGCTACCATTCGATGATCATCAAAGCGACGCGACGTTATTCGAGCGGTCTGGCCTTCGAGTGGAACTACACGCTCTCGAAGCTGTTGACCGACGTCGACAGTTTCAGCGAAGGGGCCGGCACAACGCAGGATCAGTACAACCGTCGTCTGGAGAAGTCCATCGGCGAGTTCGATCAGACGCACGCCTTGAAGATGAGCACGGTCTACGAGCTACCGTTCGGCCGCGGTCGCCGGTTCCTGGCTGCGAGCCATCCCGTGGTCAACGCGATTCTCGGCGGCTGGCGCATCAGCGGCATCATGATGTACGCGAGCGGCTTCCCGATTCGGCTGATCCGTAACAATCCGCTGCCCATCTTCAATCGCGACACCCGGCCTGTCATCACCAGCTACGAGGGCTGGCGAGCCCCGATCAAGGGCAGCAAGTTCGACCCCGGCGTCGACCGCTTCCTGGATCTGGCGGCGTTCCCGCCGCAGCCGGTGGCCTTCGGCAACGTCACGCGCCACAACCCCAAGGTGCGCTCCTTTCCGATCTTTGAGGAGAACGTGAGTCTGGCCAAGAGCTTCCCGTTCGGTGAGCGGCTGCGGCTGGACTTCCGCTGGGAGGCGTTCAATCTGTTCCACCGCACGACCTTTTCCACCGGGAGCACGAACCTCAACGCCACCACCTTCGGCATCGTCTCTAGCCAGATCAACGAGCCCCGTAGGATGCAGGCCGGTCTGAAGCTTTACTGGTAAGCCGCTCTCGGCGCTGCCGGGCGGCCGAGCGGGCGAGGTTCGGCCGCCCTCACTTCTTCGGCAAATACTTGCGCGGCATCAAGGTGGCGATCGAGCCGTAATAGGTCACGATCTTGTGCTCGACCACCGTGCCCATCAGCAGATGCGCCTCCGGTCCGGTCAGCCCGTACTCCTCGGTGAGCCACCGGAGCATGTCCGAGTTGGCCATGCGAAGCCCTATCTCCATGGAACTGGCGAACTCGGGCTGACTGGCGATGGAGACGATGTAGTTTTCGTTGATGAGCCGGGGAATCGACAGGCGTTTGCCTTTGTGCACTCGGACGGTGAACTGCACATCGAGCGAGGTCTCCACACCGGCGCCGAGCGGCTCGCCGTCGCCCTGCAAGGCATGGCCGTCGCCGATGTACAGATAGGCTCCTTTGTGGAAAACGGGAAACAGCACGGTGGCGCCCTCGACGATGTCGTTGTAGTCGATGTTTCCGCCATGGGGTCCGGAAGGCCCGGAGGTCTCCACCCGCTCGCCCGGCGGCGCCACACCGATGCAGCCGAGCATGGGCCTTACGGGTAACTCGAACCGGTAGCCCGAGCTTTCAAGCAGGCGCGGCCGCGCGATGCCCCGCTCGAGATCCAGATCCCAGGGGATCAGGTCGCTTCGGCCCGGGCGCACCGCCTCGGGCTTGTAGAAGTTCTTGTGCCAGCTTTCGATGTCGGCGGCGTTGGCGGCCGAGGCGAGCAGCCGGTAGGTGGAGTAGCCGTAGTTCCGGTTGAGGCGCACCTTGTCCAGGCGTACCTCGAGCGCGTCGCCGTAGTCGGCCTCCTCGATGTAGAACGGCCCCATCAGCGGATTGCCGCTTTCCGGGTAGACATACGGGTGCTTGATGTGGGCCACGCCCTTCCAGTCTCCGCCTCCGGAATCCCAGGTGCGCGTGATGACCGTGTCTCCCGACTTGATCCGCAGCACAGGCTCCTTATAGGCGGAAAAGACCCGGGAGTGATGTTGCGGATAGATGGTGTGGGTCTCGGCCGCCGCCAGAGCGGCCGTGCTCAGGACGACGATCAACTGTCTCATGCTTGCTCACTGTACTATGAGTGAGCCACCGGGCGGCGGCCCCCGTTCGACGGAAAGCTATAATGTGGGTAAAATCGGCGCGGCTCCAGGAGACGACAATGAGATCCGATCTGGTGCCTATGCGGTGGCCGGAAGCCTGGCGCGACGGCTCGAAGCTCGAGCTGCTGCGCGGCACCCCCATCAACTGCCTCGTGGGTGACCGCCCGCCGGAGTTGCCGCTCGGCGAGCTGCGCTTCGTTCGCCTGGATCCGGCTTCGCCGCCCGAGGGAATCGTGCTGGTCGACGGCCTCTGGCCTCACGTGAAGATGGCGCGGCGCGATCCGGATGCGGCGGAGACCGGTCCGACCGGGGCGCCTTGGGTCGACTCCAACGGGTGGCGGATTCGGCTGGCGCAGGCGCTCAATCCCGGCAAGACCGTCTGGCTCACCTACATGCCTCCGAAACAGGACGAGATTGTGCCGCCGGCCGCTTTCGCGCTGGCCGTGGCCGAGGCGGAGGCCTACGGCGCCCATTGGGTCCTCACACTGGACGAAACCTTTCGCCGGGGCCTGGAGGAGGGAACGGCCGAGGCGGTCGAGGCCTGGCGGAAGATCGTCGCCGTTCTGAAGCTCGGTGCGGGCTCGGCCGACTGGCGCCGATTCGAGCCGGTGGCGCCGCTCGCCGTCGTCTCCAGCTTCGCCGGCGAGGCCGAATACTTAAGCCAAGAGTTCCTCAATCTGGCCGACCGCCGGGGGCTTGCTTACGCCATCGTTCCGTCGGCGCGCGCGCTCGAGGCGCGGCTTGAGCGCTACAAAGCCGTCATCTACATCGAGCCGGAGCCTCCGGAAGGTCCGCTCCGCGCCAAGCTGCTTGACTTTGCCGCCTCGGGCGGCCTGTTGATCCTACCGGCGGCGCTGTCGAAGGCGGCAGCCGTCGAGACCAAGTTCGGCCATCGGATCGATCGACACGGCAAGGGGCGGGTTGCCGCGCCGGTGGAGGCTTGGGCCGATCCCTATCTGCTCGCCGGCGACGTCCATCTGCTCATCGGCCACCGGCACGATCCCATGCGAGTCTGGAACGGCGGCATGATGAACACGCTCTATCTGGCCTCGCCCGACGGCTCGCAGGGGGTCGTTCATATCGTCAATTACAGCCTTCGCTCGACGCTGGACGCCGTTACGCTCGGATTTCCGCGCCCTTACCGGTCGGCGACGGTGCGGACCGCCGAAAGCTCCGCGTCAGTTGAGCCGGTGAAGCGTCGGCTGGGCGTAGAGTTTGCTTTGCCGGCCTTTGCCACATATGCTCGAATTGAATTGAGGGGGTGAGGATGCGTTTTAGGTCTCAACAATGTGCAACGTACACGCGGCGGAGCTTTCTGGCGGCGGCAGGCGCGCTGCCGCTGGCGGCGGCAACCAGGACGGCGCCTGAAACGCGCGTCGCGCTGGCCCGCTGCCACAGTTATGGTCCACATCTGGTGCCGTTGCTCGGAAAGATGTTCGACCAGATCGGGGGCTTGAGGAGGCTTGTGGCCGGCAAGACCGTCGCCGTCAAGATCAACCTGACCGGGGCGGCCACCATCCGGCTGTGGCATGAGCCCGCAGAGACCACCTATTGGACGCACCCGGACGTCATCGGGGCTGCCGTGTATTGGATGGGGCGCGCCGGCGCCCGGCGCATCCGTATCGTGGAGAGCTTCGCCGAGGGCACCAA
>Ga0308417_1000224_pt1 | contig 43089 bp, 27 predicted proteins | sample HotsprSampleOS65_FD_203528 | JGI IMG/M metagenome (GOLD analysis project Ga0308417, IMG submission 203528) | Hot spring phototrophic mat microbial communities from Octopus Spring, Yellowstone National Park, Wyoming, United States - 20090730_OS65 ...
GACACACCTCATGCGGGTCGTGGGTGACGGCCGAATAGCAAGCAGGGCACAGTCCGTGCCGAAAAGCGGCTCGATCGCACTGGGGTGAATCGCAAACCAGACAACTATTGGGTAGGAGGAGGTCCGCGAACCCCCGGGCCAGCTCCTCCAGCCCGCGCAAGAACATGACCGCCGTTCCTAGAGAAGAGAGGTGCCCCAAGGTAACAAATGACGCCGGCCGTTGACAAGCGATCGACCCTGCTGACCGGCAGAAAAGACCAGCCTGCTCGGGTAGGCACCTCGCCCGGCATTACGCCGTGAGACGTGTCGGCTGCGCGGGTCCGACCGTGCAGGAAAGCACGAGACAGAACCGGCTGGGGGTTTCGGGCTGAGGATCGTACCGTAGGTCTCCGCCGTTCTGGGTGACCAACCGCCAGGCCGTGGGGAGTCCCAGACCACGGCCACGGCCGGCGGACCGCCCCGAGTAAAACGGATCGAAGGCGTGCTTTGCGACCTCCGGTTCCATTCCCGGTCCACTATCCCGTACGACTAACTCCACACGCTTCATACCATCGGAATGATACGAGACTTCGACCCGGGCAATACCCAGGGTTTCGGATGTTGAAGACTTGTCCGCCACTTCCCGACGGCAGCCGACCGCTTCGATTCCGTTGCGCACGACCGCCGCGAGTGCATGACGAATCTGGTTAAAGTCACCGATCAACCAGCAGTCAGCCTCGGCTTGCTGGAAGCGGAGTTCGACGGCGTGTTCCCGTGCCACAGGCCGGAGTTCCTGACTAACGGCCTCGAAAAGCTCCGTCAATCGGAAGGGTCGAGGCTCTGGCCGTGGCGGTCGCGCGAAGCGCATGAGGTCACGCAGAATCCCCGCAATCCGCTCGGTCTGACGCAGGATCACGCGAAGGGCTTCTCCCCGCTCGGGGTCCGGCTCGGTGCGGATGAGCCTTTGGGCATTCCCGGAGATGATCGCCAGGGGGTTGTTGATCTCGTGACCGGCCCCGGCAGCCAACTCCGCAAGGGCGGCCAACTTCGCGGCTCGTAGACGTTCCTCGTGTTGATTCTCGGCCTCGACCGCCGCCCGGTACAGTTCGTCGATCCTGTCCTCCAGGCGAGCGACAAGTGCGGGGCCGTTGCGTCGACGTGATTCCACGGCCAACTGCAAAAGGTTGCGAACCAGAGGCACATGGTGGGGGTCATCCGGCCGGTCTTCGGTCCTCTGCCCTGGCCCTGATTCTTCCCCGACGGTAACGGCTGTCAACTCGTCGCCGTCAAGACCGAGGTGATCTAACAACTTCTTTCGGTCAGCATTTTCGGTCAGGCCGAGGCTACCGAGCCGTGCCTCGGCTTCCATCACGGATAGCTGCACGACCGCGAACAGGTCGGGATGACGCACAAGTGGCTGGGCGACCGGAAAGGGCAGAGACAGAGAGCCGATGATCTCAGCGACCCAGTCGGGAAGCCGCCACCGGGCTGCCAGTCGTCGTGTGATCGAAGCCTGGTCCAGCCCCCAGACCTGGGACTGGACTTTCGCTGCCTCACGGGCGAATGCCGGTTCTGCGAGGGGTACAGCAGCGGCGAAACGATCGACGGCCGCCACGGCATACCAACCCAACGGCGCGATCCGCGTTACGGTCGCGGCCGCTTCTGCCGGGCACCGCCGGGTCTGCTCCGATAGTCGCTTCGCCCAAGCGGTAGCCAGCCTTGCAACCGACTGAACCCTCCTCAGGACGAATGAACCGGTAGGTAACACTCCTGCCGTTGTGGCCGAGAGGTAAGCAACGGCGGTCGAGGGGAGGTTGGGTGACTCGAGCGCCACGAGCGGAAAGAGGGGTGATCGCGGGGCAATTTCGGGACTGGCGAAGCGGAGCAAGAAGACCGTGAGCGCGGGGTCGGCTTCGGCAAGCCCGGTGAGTTTACCGGGGGCCTCGGCTAGCGCGACCAAGCTCTCAGTACTCGGGCAGAGCCACGGCAGTTGCACGGCAGCTCGACCCACCGCCATCCCTGGCACGTCTCGCTCCTCGTCGGCTGAATGGGAATAACATCTGAGCCGGGGGTATCAAACCCGAGATTTACCCATCGATCCGGTCGGGGCGGACGGGGGTCGAGACACACCTGACCGATTCAGAAGTGTCCGGTATCGCCCCGCCCACGTTCCTTCAGACGTCCGGTCAGACGACTTCAGGTCAAAACTCCCGTTTCCATGTCGAGTTGAGCACACATCTTTTCGATGAGAACGTCCACATCGAACGGTTTGGCCAGGAAGTCGTCGGCTCCCGCGAGCTTGAGCTCCTGAACCTTGTCATCCTCGACCATGCCGGAGATGCAGATGATCCGCACGTCTTCCATGGTGGGGTCGGCCCGGACCCGGTGGCAGACTTCCTTGCCGTTGATGTCCGGCAGCATGACATCGAGGATGATGAGGTCGGGACGGTATTCCTTCACCATCATCCCGGCGTCGAAGCCGTTGGAGGCGATCCGCACCTCGAAGCGGCCGTCGGCTTGAAGGGCCTCACTCATGGTGGCGACCAGGTCCGGCTCGTCGTCCACGAGCAGTACCTTCCGCTTGCCACTCTCCAGGGCGTCGGTGGGTATGCCGTTGTCCTTCATGAACTTGTAGAGGGCTTCGCGGGGAATGCGGCGGAACTTGGAGCCGGGCACGCGGAAGCCCTTCAGTTGCCCGTTGTCGAAGCAGCGGATGATCGTTTGTTGCGAGACCTTGCAGATTTTGGCGGCCTCGCCGGTCGTAAATACGGTCTTCATACGTTCGTCTACCTCGCCGGCGCGGCCGGCTCGCATGAAGGATGTCGGGAACGGTCGCTGTCCACTGCCGTACCCGAGGGGGAAATACAGTACAGTGTGAGAGTCGCGGTCTTCCGAAACCCGGGCGCTTTCACGGGGCTACCTACCCGGTGGGCGACATCGGGCAAAGAGGGTGGTCGGTCGTCTGCGTCTGGAGCGAAGGATTAGGCAGAGCACAATGGGGAAGAGCAACCACCTCAACCCCATATTACCTGTCGGAGGTGACCGATCAATGCGAGTGCTGCAACTCTAACGAGTTTGGCCCGGCTGCCGAACCGCGCTCCTTCGCATCGTCGTCAATCCTTTGCTGACCTGCTGCTCCTTCGCCTCCCTGCTGACTCGACCAACCGCCCCACTCGGCCCGGGTTCGGTTTGACGCCATCTCCCATCCCGGTGTCACACCGGCCGCCATCTCGACTCCGGTGGGCTGACACCGGCCGTGACGCCAGGATAGTGCTTTGTACTCGGCCGACTCGTTTCAAGCCGCCTGCCCTAGCAGACCCCTCCATCTTACCATCCACCCGGAGCAGGTCAAATGGTTGATCGAGGAATCAAGAACTCGGGCGTTGCCGAATTAGCTGACCGAACTTGTTGCGCGGCTCGGAACTCCGGTTCCCGCCGCGGCTTCGACTGCAGGATGACCCGGACCTTCGTCGGGTCATGGGCTTCGATCTCGCAAGACTTCGGGCACACCTGCGACTCACCGGATCGTACCGATACCGGGGGGGTGCCTGGGCTGGATCCGCCCCCGTGTAAGCTCCCGCCGATGGGGTTGCTCCGTGTTACCGGCTTTCCCCCCACGGGCGGAGCGCCCCATACCGACTCATTCCAAATAAAACAACAGCACTGCGAGGTCTGCCGGCGTGATGCCACTGATGCGACTCGCCTGTCCGAGACTGGCCGGCCGGATGCGGGTCAGTTTTTCCCGTGCCTCCATGCGAAGTTGGGGCACCGCCGAGTAATCGAAGTGGTCGGGGATGCGTCGGCCCTCCAGTCTGCGAAACCGCTCTACTTCTGCGGCCTGGCGGTCGACATAACCGCTGTACTTTGCCTCCAGCACGACCTGTTCGACGACGCTCGGGTGTCGGTCCCATTCCCGCAGTGGCGGGTGCTTCTCGCATAACACCGCCCAATCGACTTCCGTCCGCCGCAGCCAGGTCTCGAGGCTGTTCCCCTCGACCCGGTGCCTTTTCAGGTACTCCTGAAGTTCCGCGATCCGTCGTTCCTTCTCGCTGAACCGCTGCCAGTCCGCCTCGGAGACCGACCCGATGCGGCGGCCGATGGGGGTGAGCCGGCGGTCGGCATTATCATGCCGGAGTAACAGGCGATACTCGGCCCGCGAGGTGAACATGCGATACGGCTCGTCCACCCCCTTGGTCACGAGGTCGTCGATGAGAACGCCGATGTAGGCCTGACTGCGGTCGATCACGAGCGGCGGTTGTCCTTTGAGTTTGAGGGCCGCGTTCAGCCCGGCGATCAGGCCCTGAGCCGCGGCCTCCTCGTAACCGGTGGTCCCGTTGATCTGTCCGGCGAAGTACAGCCCGGCGACGAGCTTCGTCTCCAGGGTCGGTTGCAACTGCGTCGGGGGAGCGTAGTCGTACTCGACGGCATACCCCCACCGCATGACCTCGGCCTTCTCCAGCCCGGGGATGAGGCGGAGCATCGCCGCCTGCACGTCCTTGGGAAGGCTGGTGCTGATGCCGTTGCAGTAGTACTCGCGAGTATTCAGGCCCTCAGGTTCCAGGAAAATGAGGTGCGACTCCTTATCGGCGAAGCGGACGACCTTATCCTCAATGCTGGGGCAATACCGGGGGCCGCGGCTGCGGATCTGCCCGCAGTACATCGGGGCACGGTGGAGGTTCTGCCGGATCAGTTCGTGTACCGCGGGGTTGGTCTGCGTCGAGTGGCACGGGACCTGGGGGACCGTGATCCGTTCGGTCGAGAAGCTAAAAGGTCGGGGCGGGTCGTCCCCCGGCTGTAGTTCGCACTTCGAGAAGTCGATCGTGCGGCCGTTGAGCCGACAAGGAGTGCCGGTCTTGAACCGTGCCAGCTCGAAGCCGGCCGCGAGCAAGCTGTCGCTCATCTCCTCGGCCGCGGCGTCCCCCGCACGACCGCCGCGGGTCTTGGCCTCCCCGGTGTGCATCACGGCCTTCAGGAAAGTGCCCGTCGTCAGGATCACGGCATCGGCCCGGTAGCGGGTATCGCCCCGCGCGACCACTCCGACCGCCCGGCGGGCGGGACGCTCCCCACTTCGGTTGTCCGTCAGAAGCAGTCCCTCGACCAATTCCTGGCGAAGGGTGAGGTTCTCCTGCTCCTCCACCCAGCGCTTCATGGTGAACTGGTAGAGCTTCTTGTCGCACTGGGCACGCGGCGAGTGCATCGCCTGCCCCTTGGAGGCGTTGAGCATGCGGAACTGGATGCCGCTGGCGTCGGTACACTTGCCCATGACCCCGCCGAGGGCGTCGATCTCGCGGACGATCTGTCCTTTGGCGACGCCGCCGATCGCCGGGTTGCAGCTCATCTGGGCGACGGCATCGGCGTTCATCGTCAGCAGGCAGGTCCTGGCCCCGAGCCGTGCGGCGGCCATGGCCGCCTCCACCCCGGCGTGCCCGGCCCCCACGACGACGATGTCATAGCGGTACTCCAAGGCGCTCACTCCAGGTCCTCACACGACACCTTGACGACCTCACAGTTAGCATAGCAGTCATCGACCCGGCGTGAGTCTCTCCGCGACGTGCGTTGGCCCATAGGATGCCCGGTAGATCAGGAAGCCCGATCGACAACCTCGACCCGCCAGAGGATCGCGCATGGAGTTGCTCGACGCCAGCCGTGCCGGCTTCGATACCATCGATGCGGAGCCGGCTCTTAAGGAAAAAGCCCTCGCGAACCTGGCCGTCTGGCTCAGCGCGCCGGAGTTCGCCGACTACCGCCCGCAGATCGAGTGGCTCATCAGGTCCGGCAGATGGTCTGTGTTGCTCGACTCCTTTTACCAGATCATACCGTTCGGAACGGGGGGGCGTCGCGGGCCGGTCGGCATCGGACCGAATCGCATGAACCTCTGGACTCTCGGTGCCAGCGTTCAGGGTCACTGCGAGTACCTGAAACAACGCTTCCCGGGGGTCGAACCGCTACAGGTGGTCCTGGCCTACGACGTGCGGCAGTTCGAGGACCAGCAAGGGGTCTATGACCCGGACTTGCCCAACCCCGTATTACACCTCACCAGCCGGGAGTTCTGCCACCATGCAGCGGGCGTCTACGCCGCCAACGGGATCCACAGCCACATCCTTCCGCCGGACAGCAAGCGCTACGTTCCGACCCCGGAGCTGTCATTCTCGATCCGCCACCTGCGGGCACACGGCGGCTTGAACATGACGGCCAGCCACAACCCCCCCGACGACAACGGCAGCAAGTTCTACAACGAACTCGGCGGTCAACTCGTCCCGCCGGACGACCAGATCATGAGCGAACTGGTCGATCAGGTCAGCACGATTCGACACGTCCCATTCCACGAGGCCGTCAGGAGCGGTAAGGTCCACTTCCTCATGGAAGAAACGCACCGGGCGTACATCGACTTGTGTCGCCGGGAAAGCCTGATCACACCCCCCAAGTTGGACGAAATCCGTGTGGTCTTCACCCCCCTGCAGGGCTGCGGCGGGTTCTGTGCCGGAGAGGTTCTCGAGGCACAGGGTTTTCGACCAATCCCGGTCCCCGGTCAGGACAGCCCGGACGGCCGTTTTCAGAACGTGACCCGTCTGCCGAACCCCGAAATCCCCGAGTGCATGGATCGGGCCGAGCAGGTGGCGCGCGAGTTCTCGGCCGACCTGGTCATCGCCACTGATCCCGATGCCGACCGACTCGGCGGCCTGGCTAACACTCGCCCGGACGGCAAAGGCGACTACCGCTTCCTGACCGGCAACGAGATCGCGGCCCTGCTCACGCACTTCAAACTGTCGCAACTGGCCCGCAGTGGCGCGCTCCCGCCGTCGCCGATCGTCATCACCACCGAGGTCACCACGGGCCAGATCACCCGCATCGGCCGCAGCTTCGGGGCCCAGGTCGTCAACGACCTGCTCGTCGGCTTCAAGTACCACGCCGATGTGATCGCGCAACTGGAAGCGACCGGGGCCTACGGCGATTTCCGCGGCACCCCGGCCGACTTCGTCATCGCCACAGAAGAAAGCCACGGCATCCTCGCCACGCCGGGCATTCGGGACAAGGATTCCGCGTGTGCCGCCCTGCTCCTCGCCGAGGTCGCCCTGCACCAGAAACGCCAAGGCCGTACTGTGCCCGACTACCTGAACGACCTCAACCGTCAATTCGGTTACTTCCGCAATGAATTGTTGAACATCGTCATGAAAGGCTTGGAGGGGAAGTCGAACATGCTTCGCATGCTCAACGCCCTGCGCCAGTCGCCCCCTGCTGACATCGGCGGGTTACCAGTCGTTAAGTTTGAAGACCTGCAGGACGAATCCGGTCGGCTCGGCCCGTTCAGGGGGAACACCGACAGAGCCGCTCGGAACTTCCTCATCTTCCGCTTAGCTGGCGACGGCCTGACCGCGAAGGTGTGCCTGCGGCCGAGCGGAACGGAGCCGAAGGCCAAGGCCTACCTCGAAGTGGCATGCGAACCTTACCAGGCCGGTACACCCCTCGCGAACTGGGAGCTGACGTGTCAAAGAGTCGATGCCACGGTACAGCGTCTGGCGACCGCGTTTCTCACCCTCGCGTTGGGTACGGTGGGGCAAGTCCCGGCCCCCGGTGCCGACAAACTGAGCCGCTGAGCCGACACGCCCGTGTGACAAACAAGCCCCGTGCTGGCCCCCATAACCCGGCCCAGAAAGCTCCGACCCGGACCTGACCCGGAACCGACGGAAGAACCGGCCGCGACCTGCGAGCTGATCGGGGAATGCATGGGCATGCCAGGGGTTCGGCCACGACTACCACCCGTGCAGGTGGTCGAGCTGTCCTCGCGATCAAGCCACCCTCAGCAGACGTCAATCCGGTCTCAACTGAGATACCACGAATCCGGGAACGCATGTACACTTCCTGCTAAACCATTGTCTAGGAGGTGTACCATGTCATCTGCACCCGCTCCACACTCACTCGCTCGCTCCCCGGAACTCGAGCGGATCGCCGCCGCGTTGGCGGCCCCCTTCGATCCCCGCGAGGTCAAGTTCAAGCCGCAAATCGTCAAGAACAACCGGGCGCTCGTGATGGCCTACATCGACGCCCGTTTGATCCAGGACCGCCTCGACGAGGTCTTGGGAATGGAGAATTGGCAAGACCGTTACGACTTCTTGCCGGACGGTTCCGTCGTCTGTCACCTTCGTCTCCGGCTTGGAGACCGTTGGGTCACGAAGACGGACGTGGGCAGCCCCAGCGAGCAACCCGATTCCGGGGACCGGGTCAAGGCCGCCGTGTCCGACGCACTCAAACGCGCCGCCGTCAAGTTCGGCATCGGCCGCTATCTCTATCGGCTGCCTGCCCAGTGGTGCGATTATGATCCGGTCAAGAAACAACTGTTGCAGACCCCGCGACTCCCGGCTTTCGCACTGCCGGCCTCGAAGAACAAAGGCCAGCAGCAGTCGCAGTCACTGGCAAAAGCCGCGTCACACTCATTGGCAGGGGCCGAGCCGTGCCCGGTCGCACGAGCCGGATCACAACCAACAGTAGAAGCCGCGGTCAAATCCCCTCACGCCGCGACCGAGGAAAATCAGCAAGCCGAGGCGACCTGGCGTGTGGACCTGGTCCGGGTCCGAGATGTCGAACCGACCCGTGGCCCAGCCGACCCGGCTGCCGGTTCATCTGCGACCGCTCCCGGGTCAGCAGCCGGCACACCCGGCTTACCCGTGAGCGGTACGGAGCTGTATCGTCGCCTTCAGAGGTATGACGCGAAACTAGCCGCGGAGAAGCTCTGCGATCGCGGGGCACTCCTGGCCCACGTCCTACAGGTCGGGGTCAAGGCGGGTTATGCGGCGAACCTGGCCGATTGGGCTGGTCCGGCCATCACACTGGCGGTCAAGGCGGTGCGGGAGTTCGAGCAGGCACGCCGGGCCACGAACAGTGCCGATCCGAAGACCGCGGCGTAACCCGGCGGCGGTCGGCAGTGCGAACGGCCCGCGTTTCAATAACGGGTTTGATCCGGGGAAATTCCGAGGCAACGCTTGAGGGCGGCGAGGCCGAGTTCGACTACCTGTTGGCCGTTAACTTTCCACAGCTCGGGGTTCATCAGCTCGAGTGAGACGGGACCGCTATAACCGATGGCCCGGAGGCGGTGGACGACCGGCTCGAGGCGGAAGTCGCCCTCGCCGGGCATCACTCGGTCGGAGTCAGTCATGAGTTCCCGCGGAATCCCGGCCACATCGGAGAGTTGCACCAGAAAAAGGTTCTGGGGGGTTAGCCGCTCCAGGTCCTCGGGCTTACTCGGGCCTTTGTAGTAATGGAAGATGTCGAGGCATATGCCGACGTTCGGCTCTCGGCATTGCTCGACCAAAGTGATTGCGGTGTCGAGGGACGAGCAGAAAGCCGATTCGGCGCGGAATTCGACCGCGAGCCGGACACCGAAGGCAGCGGCCCACTGCCCGGCCTCGGCTAATGAGGCGACCGCCTGGTGCAAATAAGCTGCCTCAGGTTGCCGCACGAGGTCAGTGGCCACGACGAGTGTCGGGATCTCGAAGGTCTGGCAGAGGTCGAGCCGACGGCGGAAGTGTTCGAAGTGGATTTTCCGCTCCTGGCCCTGCGAGGTCAGAAGCCCTCCTTGGTACGAGGCCGCCAGCAAGCGGAGGCCGCGATCGGCTAAGGCTTTCTTGGTGTCTTCGGCGGTGGCTTTTTCCAGGTGTTTTTCTAGTTTGGTCAACCAGACCTCGAGGGCGGGACAACCGGCGGCCGAGTAGTTCTCGGCGTCCTCGGCGAAAGTCGTCGGCAGGGTCGTGGTTTGAGCAACACAGGGGACCATTCAATCGTCACTTCCTGTTTACCTTCGACTTCGGTTTGTCGTCCAGGTCCTTGCTCTGTGGCCGGGCCGGGTTGATGTCCGGCCCGTAGTCGCTCGGGGATGGCGACCGGTTGAAGGCTCCCGTTAGCCACAGGATGAGCAAGGTAATACCGGTCAGGTGAAGAAGCCCCCCGAGGATGAACAGCAATCGGTTGCGATTCTTCTCGGATGCCGTCATTTCACGTCGCCGCGGGGTAGCATCGGCGGATTCGGCCACGGAGGAAGTAAAGGGACCAGGATCAACGCCCCAGATCGCGGCAGGCTCGGGCGGATCAGAGACGGCCTCGTAGGAGGGGACCTCGGATGCTGCTACGGCCTGGGCCATGGGCGGGGATACTCCGTAGCTGTTGGTCGGGGAGGCCATCGGCACGAGCACGGGTGTCGGGGGTACGCTACCCGGACGACAGAATTGACCGAGGATGTGTTCCGCCTCGGCGGCCGTGGCCAAACGATTCTCGGGGGGTTTTTCAAGCATGCGCATCACGGCCGCGGCGTAATCAGCCGGTAGGTCGGGCCGCAGACTTTTGAGCGGTGTGGGTGTCGTGGAACGAACCTTGGCCAGCATCTCGTCGGGCGTCTCCGCCACCACCGGGGGACGACCGGCGAGAAAGAAGTAGAGTGTGGCCCCGAGGCTGTAGATGTCGCCCCTCGGCTCGTAGCACGAGGCGTCGAGCCGTTCCGGGGGAAGATAAGGCAAGGCCGTCACGTCTGGTGGTGACTGGGTCGCCGGGGGCCTGATCGGGACGAGTCCGAGTTCGGCGAGCCGGACCACGGCATCGGGTGCGGGTCGTCGCTTGGTCCTGCCGTCGGCTGTGGTTTTGACCGTAAGGGGTCCGACCACGATGTTCGCCGGCCGAACGTCACCATGGAAGCCCCCCCGCTCGTGGGCCATTCGCAACACCGAGGCGATGGCCCGGCCGTACTCGGCGGCCAGGAACCCGGGCATGGCACCGCCGACCTCTTTGGCGAGAGTCTCCAGGTCGGCCGCGTCGGAAGGGGTGTCGATCACGACAAAGACTTCACCGGCGTAAATCCCCGCATCCAGAAGATGAACCAGGTTCGGGTGCGGGAGCATTCCGAAGGCCCGGGCACGGGCCACGAACGCCTCGGGGGTGTCGCTCGGCCCGAACCAGTCGAAGCGAATCCGACGCAGCAAAATCGGCGTTCGCAGCGAGGGGTGCAGGGCCTTGTAGGCCCTTCCTCCGGGGCACGGACCGAGGTCGTCGATCACCGGGTAACCGCCGTAGTTGAGCTCGGCCCCACGCGATTCCCGGATCGCCGCGGCTTGGAACCTCGTGAGCACCCCGCGGGCCAGCAGATACTCGCAGAGCGAATCGAGGTTAGACTGCGGAATGTCGGGCTGACGGATCAGTTGTTCGATCTGTTCCGGGAACAGCACCCGGCTCGCTTGGGCTTGGTCGAAGAATCCGGCAACCGATTCGGAGGGCATGAGGCTACGCCAGGATGGTGGGGAGGGTGCGGTGTGTATGCCGCTAGTGTAACAGCCCCACTCGGGATGGGCGACCGTTTATTGCATTCGTTTCCGGCGACCGAAGGTCCCAAAACTCGACCCACTCACGCCACCGGACCGGACGGGTGAGCGTAGCGAGACTGGCCGTCTGCCGCGTGTCCGTCTGCCGCGTATCGGGGGGATCCGAGCGGTCCTGAGAACCCCAGCGGTCGACCGCAGCCATGTCGAGAAAGCCCGCCAGGGCGGCCGTGAATACCTCTTGTTGGGTCGGGGACAAGTGCTCGATCCAGCCCCGCGACTCCTGCGTCGCGACGATCACGCCCTTGATGTTCTCGATCGCGATCGAGACCGGCTCGGGGCCGAGAGACCCGGCGAGTAGCTCGATGACGACGCGCTGACACCCCAGTCGGATCCGACCGACCCGCAGCTCGACGTCGCCCCAACGCGGGTCGCGATTGAGCAACGAAAGCAGTTCACGACCGACGAAACGCTCGATGGCTTCGGTGATGTGGCCGAGTTCGTGATGCCACCGGGCCACCTTGTCGGGGCGGGCGCGGCGGAGCTTGCGGAAGAGCTTGGGCACGGTCCCGGAGTGGAAGCCGGGCCGCAAAAGACCGCGCATCGTCTCGCCGTGTGAGCCGATCATGACCGGTCGCAACCGTGTGGAACGGTTGGCCCGGTACATTTGCCAGTTGGCCACCAACTCCCAGGCGATGAAGCCGAAGACGCCGGGTATCGCCGCGATGCACCAGAAGGCCCAGAAGTTGGCCTTATCGACCGACCACGCCAGTTGATCGACGAGTATTTTCCCCAGCACCGTCGGTTCGGCCTGCCCCGGCTGGTAGATCACCAACGGCAGCATCATCTTGTGAGAGACCGTGACGACCGGGAAGTGCTTGATCGGGTTGATCTGCGGCTCGACGAGGAGGTTGAAGGCGAAGCGGAAGACGTAAGCCAACGGCAGCCAGAACAGGCCGAGTGTCGCCTTGACGGCCAGTGACACCCGGGAGTCACCGCCCCGAAAACGTAACCACTCGTCTACGGCGTAAAGTTGTCGTTCCACCCAGCCGACCAGCGTGCGAAACCAGTCGATGATCGTCGCCACCAGTCCGGGCAAGAGGTTCACGCGGATGACGCGCCACCAGTCGGAGATGGCCTCGGCGATCCGGTCCTGGATGACCCAGCCCCAGGGTGTGTTGTAAGCCAGCGTCAGACCCGCCCAAACGGCCCACCACCAGCGGCGCAGGAACCACGGTTGGATTCCCACTAGCAACAGGGCAGCCAGTGCCAGGAGCGAGATCAAAAGCGGGTTCCAGAAGTGGCGGACCAGGAAGCGTACCCCACGACTTTGCCGGATCGCTCTCAGCGTCGGGGAACGCCAGACCGCGATCGGCCAGTCCCAGAAGACCCGCAGCATGAGATTCCCGAGCCGGCCGAGTACGTTCACGACCACTTGCCGGAACGAGGGAACGTGGAGCACTAGAAGCAGAAAGAGTCCGAAGCTGATGATCGTCATTGGCTCAATGAGCCAAGAGGGCGGGTGCTCGACCGGGGAGACGGGGCGGCCGATCGGGGTCAGCGCGCTACCGATGTCGGACACCCGTTCCAGAGGCGGGATGTAAATCCTGCCGTCGTCATCGAGGGTAACATCATCCGGTGCGAGAACGTGATCGTCGGCCGGGTTGCCGCCCGGTGTAGTTGCGGGGGTAGTATTGACAATCTGCCGCGGGTCGGACCTGCTCAAGAAGGCCAAGAACCGGCCCAGGATGTGCCGCATCTCCTCCAGGAACATGAGCACAAGAAACGAGCCGCCAAAAGGCAGGGCCACGAAACGGGTGAAGAGCCGTCCGAGTGCTGTCCCGAAAAACAGGGCGCTGAGCCTTTGAATGAAGCGGAGGTAGACTTCACCGCGGCGGTATACCCCGTCGAGCGAATCGGCCAAGTTCTTGTCGGCACGCAACAGTTGGTCGCCCCACAGGAGTTCGTCGGGGAGGGCCAGATCGGGCAGCTTGAGGCGGTTTCGGGCGATCGCGTCACGAAGGTCTCCGATCCGCAGGTAACCCCGCTCGCAGATCCGGTCGAGAAGCTCGGCGACGAGTTTGTTACCCGACACCTCCTCGGCCCGGTTTTGTGGATGTAAACCGGCCCGGGAGAGTGAATCCCTGATGGTCGGCGTGAAGCGCTCCCGAATGGCATGCTCGGTTTGCTGAATCTGCTGCCGCAGAAACGTGTCGAGCCGATGACGGCTCGCGTGGCTCAGCCCGGCCCGGAGCATCTGGGAGTGGGCCTGCTTGAGCGCCATGAGGACACGAACCGGTTGGGCGTGCGGCAAGGGACGGCGAATCGGCCTTCGGCCGAATGTGAGCAGGAAAACCGCAAGATCGACGGCATACACCGTGCGTGACAGATCGGTCGCGATCCTCTGGAGTTCGGCGAGTGAGCGGGCGGCCCGCGGCCAAACTCCCACGGCGGCCGCGTGAAGGAGCGGTTTTAACGCCTCGTGCCACTCACGGCGGGTGTCGTCCTTCCAGCCGAACTGCCTGCCGAGTTCGGCGACCAGACACGACAATGCGGCTTCGGCCTGCTCGGTCGCCCGTACTTGCTCGTCCCCGATCGATTGCCGTGCGATTTGCGTCTGTAGGATCGCGACCCGGACGTGATTACCGCAACCCTCGGCCGCCCGCGCGCGGGCCACGAGTGCGGTTAACTGCCGGTTCTGCCGTGAAGTCGCGGGTTGCGCCGCCAGGGCCGAGTATGTCCCGCGGTGAATTTCAGAATCAGAAACAGGATCGCTTGGCGGCTGGGCCGCCCCCGGTGGCTTCGTGCGACCGAGCAACCCCTCGGCATCGACATCCGCAGCCAAGAGACGGATGACAACAGGAGGCGGAGGCAGGCTCGGGAACAGGTCCTCGAGGCGGTGGCACTCGAAGTGATGGACGGCCAGGTAAGCGGCGGCCAGGGTGCGATACAGTGTGGCATCATCGGCGTCGACCGAAAGGAGATGCTCCGACTCCAGAACGTGACGGGCCTCGCGGACCGCCGCGGCACCCAAGACGGCGAATCGACCCCGTAACCACTCGTCGTCCGACACTCCGTCCTGCTTGTGACGGTTCGCGACTTCCCGGGCCACGGCCTCCGCATAGATCACTCGCCAGTAGACCCGCAATTGGACCTCGGTCGCTAAGGAGTCGATCATCCGATCGTTCGGGTCGGTGATGAGCAAAAGCTCCGGCTCGTTGCCACTCGTCACCTCCTCGGGCAAGACGTCGGCCGCGAGTAGCACCTCCCGTGGTACCCGGATGGGCAAATCGGGGTTGGAAGGGAGTGACCAGCCGCGATCCGAGAGGTAGTTCCACACTTTGCGGAGGTGCCGCTCCGTGACCAGCCGTATGCCCGGGTCGACCGACCTCAGGATCGGTTCGAGCTTGCAATCACGCGACACTGTCGACTCCCCTAACGACCCGACGAGAGGCCCGTTGCGACACCCGGCCCGGCCGGATCCGCGCAGAAGATTCCGTGCCCTGGGGCCAATGTATTGATAAAATCGGGTGCATTGTTAACTCGCGGGGATCATGCCACATGAGACTGAGAATGAGATTGAGGCCATGCTTTCTGGTGGTGGCCCTCGCCGGTTGGGCTTTGTCCAGCCAGGCCGCCCCTCCCGAGCAGCAGCGTGAACCGCAGAAATACGAAATCCCCTACCGCTTGACCGACACCCAGCACGTCCTGGTCCGGGCCAAGTTGAACGGCAAAGGCCCTTTCAACCTCATACTCGATACCGGGGCACCCGCGGTCTTCATCACCAAAAACGTCGCCAAGAAAGCCGGGGTCAAGCTCGACGACAAAGGGTGGGGCACCTTCGAGCGGTTCGAGCTGGAGGGCGGGGCGGTCCTCGAAAAGGTCAAGACCCGCGTCGAGGACCTCGTCCAGATCGATGGCATGAACGGCCTCGGCCTCGCCGGCGTCGAACTCCACGGCGTGATCGGCTATAACGTGCTGGCCCGCTTCCGCATCGAGTACGACTTCCGGGCCGATAAGCTGACCTTCCAGAGCCTAAAGGGTTTCGACCCGCCGGCCCCCGAACGCATCGAAGCCAAAGGCGGTGACGACATCCAGACGATGGGGCCGATGATCAAAATGCTCGCCGCCCTCTCCGGCATCAAGCCGAACTTCGAGGTCACTCCAAGGGGCTTCGTCGGCATCGAGGTCGATGACACCGAGGGTAAGTTGGTCGTGAAAAAGGTCCTTCCCGACAGCCCCGCCCAAAAGGCGGGCATTCGACCCGGTGACATGATCGAGAGCGTGAAGGCGATGAAAGTGAAAAATAGCCCGGAATTGCTCGGTGTACTCGAGAAACTCGGCGTCGGTACGAGCGTGAAATTCACCGTCGGTCGCGACGGTAAGTCGGAGGACATCGTCGTCGAACTCGGCAAGGGGCTGTGACATGACTACGAACACGAAGATGACGCACATCCGCTGGCCCTTTCTGATCCTGGTGGCGGGCACGATCGCGACCCTTGGCACCGCCCAGACACCCCGCGACCCCGGGGCCGAGCAAACCGGCGACGACAAACCGATCGTCGTGCCCTTCGAATTGCTGCGGTCGCGTCACATGGCCGTGCAGGTCAAGGTCAACGGGAAGGGACCATATCGCCTGATTTTCGATACCGGTGCCCCCACCAACCTGATCAACAATAAACTCGCCAAGGAGGCCGGGGTCCTGAAGAAGGACGAGAAACCGGCTATTCCGCTCTTCGGGATGGGCGGGGCCAAGGTACTCGACTCCCTCGAGATCAGCGGGGCGAAGCTCGAGAAGGTGCCGGTCATGGTCATGGATCACCCGACGGTCACGGCCATCTCCAAGGCCCTCGGCCCGATCGACGGCCTCGTCGGCTTCCCTTTCTTCGCCCGCTACAAGACGACCGTGGACTACCAGAAACGCGAGCTGACATTCGTGCCCAACGGGTATCAGCCCGCCGACCCGCTCAAGGGGCTGATGGAGAAGCTCTCACGAGGAAGCGGCAAGCAACCGGCGGCGGTAGTCGGACCGGCCGCGTTGTGGGGCTTCACGGTCGATGAAGCGAAGGACGACGACGACGAAGCAGGCGTTACCGTCACGAGTGTTCTTGCCGGTTCCGCGGCAGCCGAAGGCGGGCTGAAGCCGGGGGACCGCCTCCTGACCATCGACGGCCGATGGACCGATACTTTGGCCGACACCCTTCGGGCGACGAGTCTGGTCAAACCCGGACGAACCGTGGAGGTCGTCGTCAGGCGCGACGGGAAAGAGGTGAAACTGACCGTGACACCTGTGAAAGGTTTCTAGGAGACCCGCAACCCAACGGGGCGATCCGGTTGCAGCGGGGGGCGGCGAGACGATAAGCGTCCGGCCGCCCATCCGGAGGAGCTGGAGGCGCGGGGGGAGTTCGCTGACCGGAATCGGTGGCAGGTCAACCGATCGACGTCGGTTCGACCGGCTGGCTCCCGGCCGGGCGGTAAGTCCTCCGGAGCCGGAACCTCACCACGACCGGACCAGCGGCGACATCCTCGTTCTCAGCGCTTGAGGGAGTACAGCACGACGGCAGCCCCGATTTTCAACGCACTTTCCTTGTCGTAACCGAGGCACTCGGCCGACTTGTGCCCCTCGATCGCGCAGCCGATGTCGTACTTGCTGTACAGCAGCACCCAGCGGCCGTCGATCTTGATGCCTTCCAGAAGGACCGGGTAACTGCGAAGTTCGACCTCCGGCCCCTTGTCGTCGGGCAACTCCCGACGACAGCGCAGGGACTTGAGGTTGATTCCCGCCTCCCGCGCGACCCGGAACAGTGGCTCCTCCTGTTCTCCTTTTTCGGGCGTGACCACCCTCTCCCGCACGACCTCCAACTTCGCGTCGGGGTAGAGCCTCTTGGCGAAGTCGCGGAAGGAGCGGTCGAACTCCTTCCATTGCTCGTAACCATTGCACGCCGCATCGACGAGCAGCAGGCCACCCGTCGACAGGTTCGCTCGGATGTTGTCCAGGCTCGCGTCGTCCAACCGCAGAGGTTGACGGCCGTGGACGTACATGAACTTGAACGTCGATATTTGGTCGTCATATGGTGGTAGTACGGCACTCGTCAGAGCGACATCGAGCTTGGCGTTATCGCGAAGGTAGCCCATCAAGTTCTTCAAGGCGTCCGGGGCGAGCGGGCTTTCCCCGACCTGCAGTTGCACCGGCTTGAAGTGACTACGGGTCACCCCCTCATCGACCCCGCGTTCGATCTTTTGGGTCGAGAGCTTGGGTTTGGGCAACTCCAGCCCGGTCGCGTAGGCCACGATGTTACGGGCCAGGCAGAACGCCTTCTCGCCGCGGTTGGCCGGGTTCCGCGAATCCTTGGGCATGTATTTGGCTTCTTCCCAATAGCCGGAGAGGGGAGTCGGGATTAAGACGGCGGCGGTGCGGCAGCCCCGCTCGAGAACTTCGACATCCGGGAAGTCGGTCGGTAACACCCCGGGCAGGATTCGCAGGATGCCGTGCTCAGGCGGCAGGGGCCGGAACGTATTACCCGGGAAGAGCCGTCCCATCACGGCCCGGAACGACTTGGCGAACACCGGGTCACCACAGCAGGCCTCGGCCAGCACGAACCCGCCCTCCTCCAGGTAGACTTTGAGGATCTCTTCCTGTGCCGGGGTCAGGGTGAAGGTGCCGTGTCCGGTGATGTACAGGACCGGGGATTGCAGCAACTGGCCGACCTCCTCCAGGATTTTTTCCTTGGCCGTGCGACCGCCCGGTCCGTCGTTGTCGAACTGGCGACGGCGGGCGTCGTATACCTGCCAGGACAGCGGCGTGTTGTTGAAGAGTTCCCGGCTGCAGAACTCGACGATGTGTCGGGTGTCGTTGTGCTTGCGATTCCAGTTGACGACCCCCGGGGGTGCGGGCACACCCCGCGGCGGGACCTCAACGAACGCTTTACCCTGGATCTGGTAGTCCCCCCAGGCGAATTTGCTGACGAGCACGGGGGTGCGTCCCTTGGACAAAAACAGCAACGAGAAGGCGGTCGACAGTACCGGGGCCTGATCGATCTGCGTCTTGAATTCCGTCCCCCCGACGATCGACCCGTCCGGCCGCTGCAGCCGCACGAGCTTCTCACAGCCTTCCCGGTACCAGTCGTGGGGGCCGATGAAGCGCTGGCCGGAGATCCGCCCGAGCCGCTCGATGCCGTAGATGTTATAGAAAGTGGCCTTGACGGACTCGAAGTTGAAGTTCTCGATTATCCAGTTCATGCCGTGGGCCACGTCGGTATTCTCGGAGTAGCCGCCGCAGTTCGCCGCGACCCCGGTCACCGGGTCGAGCCGCTGCTCACTCTCGTCCAAGCCCATGCGGGCGATCAACAGGCCACACACCCCGGCCACGGTCATGCTGAAGCTGGCCCGCCCCGCGTCACGCTCGTTGGAGTAAGTCCAGTACCGGGCCGTGCCGAGCTTTGATTGCGTGCGGTGGTAGTAGTCCTGGATTCCCCTCCAGACCTCGTCCTTGATCTCGGCCCCGGCCTGCTTGGCGGCGTAAAGCCCGAGCAGCGCGTACTGGGTGTTCGAGTTGTCGGCCATCTGGTTCTGCGGGTAGCTCCATCCCTCCAGTTGCTTCCGCCCGTCCCGCCAACCGAGTGCATTCTTGATGAGCCAGTCGGCGTTCTCCTGGATCCGAGGCAGGTACTTCTTTTCGCGGGTCTCGGCGAAAACCAGGTTACACAAGCCGACGACGTAGGTCTTGCGGGGTTTCAGTTCGTGCAGGTACTTGAGTGCCCGCACCAGGAGCGGGTCATCGGGCTTCACGCCACAGGTCAAAAGTGCCAGGGTGACGAGCGCGGTTTGCCCCCCCTCCATGTCCGCCAGGAAGCCGACGACCACCCCTTCCCAGGTCCCGGTAGTCGGGTTCTGCTGCTTCCGCAGATAGTTCTTACCCCTCTCGATCGCCTGGCGAACTTTCTCGACGAGTTCCTCCTCGGCTTTCGGCCTCGGCTGCTGTGCGGTCGCCATCGGTGGCATCGGGAAAACGACCAGCACAACGAACAGTCCCGCGACCGTCGGTAACGTGAGATAACGGAACATCACCATACTCCGGGTGCCAAGAGTCAGGTCGGGTCGAACCGCCGCTGACTCTGGACATCAGGGTTTGGGGCGATCGATCCAGGACCGCAGTAAGCAACGGAGAGCATCCGCGGGCCGGTCCCGGAATATTATTCGCCTACCAACGCAAGGTTTTCTGCCACGCTTCCTTCAAGACGCTGAGTTTCAGCCAGACGATCCACTCACCACCGCGGCCGGCGATCCTGAGGCGAGGTTCGGCGACCGTCTGCCCGATCCGGGTGAGCGGCAGACCGTCGAAGTGTCTCTCCAGGGCGTCCGAGTGTTCGGGTCGGACCTCCAAGAGGAAGCGGGTGCATGACTCACTGAAGAGGCTCACCTCGTCGGGAAGCTCACGCGGCAACGACACGATGTCGATCCCGATGCCACCGGCGAACGCCATCTCGGCCGCGGCCACGGCCAGGCCGCCCTCGCTCAGGTCGTGGCACGCCCGCACCAGGCCGTCACGCATGGCGGTATGAACGGCCGAAAACAGTTTGGGGGCGAGTTCCGGATCGACCATCGGCGGGGTGCCACCACTTCGACCCGTCACGACGTGGTAATAAGACCCGCCTAATTCGTCCTTCGTGATGCCGACGAGGTAGAGCCGGTTACCCGCTTCCTTGAGGTCCATGCTGACGCACTGCCGCACGTCCGGTATGCGACCGAGGGCCGAGATGAGCAGCGTGTGCGGGATGTCGAGCCGCTCCCCGGTCCTGCCAGAGTAAGTGTTGTGGAGGCTGTCCTTGCCGCTAATGAAGGGGGTGCCATACGCCACGGCCACGTCGCGACAGGCCTCGGCCGACCGGACCAAGGCCCCGAGGACGTGTGGGTCGCTTACGTTGCCCCAGCAGAAGTTGTCGAGGATCGCGATCCGTTTCGGGTCGGCCCCGACGCAAACGACGTTCCGCACGGCCTCGTCGATGGCGGCGGCGGCCATCGCGTAGGGGTCCAGGTCGCCATAGCGGGGGTTGATGCCACATCCCACGGCCAGGCCCGTCCACGAACCCAGCACCGGCATCACGACCGCCGCGTCCGACGGACCGTCGTTCGTCGCCCCGACCAGCGGCTTGATGACACTTCCGCCTTGGACCTCGTGATCGTACTGGCGAATCACCCACTCTTTCGAGCAGACACTGGGGTGAGCCAGGATCGCCAGCAGTACGTCGGCCGGTGAAGCGTCCGCCTGAGTCGTGGCGCTCGAACCGGGGGCCGGACGATGCGGCGGCCACACCGCTTCCCGCACCTGCGGGGGACGGCCCTCGTGCAGGAAGTGCATGTCCAGGTCCGCCACGGTCTGGCCCTGGTAGCTCAGCTTGAGTCGGCCCGTCGGCTCGAACCTGCCGAGAACGGCCATCTCGACGTCCTCGGACTGACACAATTCCCGCAACTCCTCGAGCTTGGCGGGCGGAACCGCGAGTACCATGCGTTCCTGCGACTCCGAAATCCAGATTTCGGTGTAGCTCAGTCCCTCGTACTTGAGCGGCGCGGCCTCGAGCGTGACGGTCGCGCCGAGCTTCGCCCCCATCTCTCCGACCGCGGAGCTGAACCCGCCCGCGCCGCAGTCGGTGATGGCCGTGAAAAGCCCGCGGTCGCGGGCCTGGAGGATCACGTCCTGGAGCTTCTTTTCCGTGATGGCGTTGCCGATCTGCACCGCCCCGCCACTGACCGTCTCGGACTCGTGAGTCAATTCCAGGCTCGAGAATGTCGCCCCGTGAATGCCGTCCCGCCCGGTACGGCCCCCCACCACGACGATGAGGTCACCGGGGCTGACGGCCTTATACGCCTTGTCGACCGGTAACAGCCCGACCGTGCCACAGAAAACGAGGGGGTTGGCCAGGTATCGTTCGTCGAACAGGACGGCCCCGTTGACGGTCGGTATGCCCATGCGGTTCCCGTAGTCGCGAACGCCGGCAACGACCCCGTGCATGACCTTACGGGGGTGCAATACCCCCGGGGGAAGCTGTTCCGGCGGGAAGTCGGGCGGCGCGAAGCAGAATACATCGGTGTTGCAGACGGGCTTGGCTGCAAGTCCCGTCCCGAGTATGTCGCGGATCACACCGCCAAGCCCGGTATTCGCCCCGCCGTAAGGCTCGATCGCGCTGGGATGGTTGTGGGTCTCGACCTTGAAGCACAGGTGATGGGTGTCGTCGAACTTCACGACCCCGGCGTTGTCGGCAAACACGCTCACACACCAGTCGTCCGCACCAAGTCTCTGACGGATGACGTTCGTCGCCGCGAAGACGGTCTCCTTGAGCAAATTGCGATAGGTCCGGCGGGTGCCGGTCGTGCGGTCGAGAAGTGTGATCGTCCCCTTGAGCGTCTTGTGCGAGCAGTGCTCGGACCATGTCTGGGCGATCGTTTCGAGTTCCACGTCGGTCGGATCACGGCCGAGCGTGCGGAAGTAGTCCCGAACGGCCCTCATCTCATCAAGGCTCAGGGCTAGCGTGCCGTCTTTGCTCAATTTTTCCAGCCCGGCGTCGTCGAGGGACCGCACCGGCACGGTCAGGAGCCGAAAGGTATACGGCGAGCCGATACCGAGCCGATCGACCGGCAGGGCACCCACGAGTATCTCTTCGATCGCCTCGTTGGCCAGGACGCGGCGGAAGAGTATCTCGCGATCGGCGGGCGACGGCTCGACGGCGACGAAGTAACGGCGAAAGGTGCGGACCGCGGTGACCGACAGGCCGAGCAGCTTCGTTGCTTCGAGTACCGTCTGGGCAACGGGGTCCATCACACCGGGTTTGAGCCAGACGGTATAGGAGGGCTGCGAGTGAGTACCGGGCGGGGCCACGGTCCCCGTCTCGACGAGCGGATCGAGCAGGACTTCCCGGAGCAAACGCTCGATGTCAGCCCGGTCCAGTTCCCCTTCGATGAGGTAGCCCCGGGCCGAGGCAGCAATCAGGTCGCCACCCCGCATGGCATGTGTGAGCAGGTCGAATTCGTCGCAGACCCGTTCCCGCTCCACGTCCCGCCCGAGCGGGCGTATCTCAACTTCCCAGAGCATCGCGGCCTCGTTTCGCCTCGGCCAGCCAGTCGACGAGGGCGGCCCCGTCGCCACGTTGAAGAAGTTCGCAAAAGTGATCCAGTTGCTCGCGGAAGGCGTTGACCGCCGAGATCACAGGGGCAGTATTGGCCTGGAAAATGGCCGCCCATAGGTCGGGGTCACCGGAGGCAAGACGGGTCACGTCGCGAAAACCGGTGCCGCTGAGGTCCCGCCAAGCCGGGGGCAGCACACGCGCGACCGCGGCCGCCACCACGTGCGGCAGGTGACTGGTTGACGCCAAGGCTCGGTCATGCTCCTCCGGCGAGGCCATCGTCACCACGCGCCCGCCGAGGCCCTCCCAGAACTGGCGGACTCGCTGCTCGGCGGGGGAAGCAGAGCCGCCGTGCGAGCCGATCAGGACGACCGCCCGCCGGTGGAAGAGGTCGGCACGCGCGTTCTCGACCCCGGACTTCTCGGACCCGGCGATGGGATGGGCGGGAACGTAATGAATCCCCCGGGGCAGGTTGTTTCCCACGGCCTCGACCACGTTCCGCTTGGTGCTACCGGCATCGGTAAAAAGTGTGCCGGGGCGGACATGACGTGCGGCCGCAAGAATCAACGGCGCGATACTATCGACCGGTGTACAGACGACTACCAACTCGGCGTCTTTCACGCCAGAGGCCAGTTCCGTCGTGTAGGCGTCGATCGCGCCCAACCCGGTGGCCCGGGCGAGTGCCCGCGGGTCTCGATCGACACCCACGACCCGGGCGGCCAGCTTTCGCCCTCGTACCGCCAGTCCGATCGAGCCGCCGATCAGACCGACACCGATCACCGTGATCTTGTCGAATTGCATCTCGCGATTGTATCGAAATCGGGGCGTACTTCGAGATGCCGAACCGCTCGATGGCGATGTGAGCCGGCCCCGGTTCAGGCCAAGGCGAGGGCGTGGTGGCTCAGACGCTCGCAGCCGGTTTCGGTGATGAGGTAGTTGTGTTCGATGCGGATGCCGTTGTCACCGACGTAAAGGCCCGGCTCTAGCGTGACGACATCCCCGCAGAGGAGGGTTTCGCTCGAGCGACGGACGATGAACGGTGCCTCCGGGTGGGAAAGACCAAGTCCGTGCCCGGCGTGGGTCGTGAAGTACTCGGCCACACCCGCGGCCTGGAAAACGTCGCGGATCGCGTCGTAAACCGTCTGACACTTCGCACCGGCCCTCAGCTCTCCTTCCCCAGCGGCCAGTGCCTCCTGGCATAACCCGAAGAGACGACGTTGCTCGGAACTCGGCTCGCCCCCCACGACGAGGGTGTTGGTGAAGTCGCTCCGGTAGCCCTGCACGACGACCGAGAAGTCGAGAATGAACGTCTCACCCTTCTGGAGAACACGGCCCGTCGGCGGACCGCCACGTTTCTGTCCGCTCGTTACCGCGAAGTCCCCGTAGACGACCGCCCACATCCCCAGGGCCGTGTAGACGGCATGGGCCACCCCGGCGTAGACGTCAAGTTCGGTCATCCCCGGCTTCACGTTCGCCCGTGCCCAGGCGTGGCCGGCCTCGCCGGCCCGCATGCACACCTTGAGGAGTTCGACCTCGTCGGGGTCTTTTTGCCGCCGGAGTTCTCCGATCACTTGGTACAGTTGTGGCGCGTCGGGATCGGCCAGCGAGTCATGAATCCGCCCGCCGTGTCCCCCCAGGATCTCCCGCAGCACCGTGCCGCGTGGCCCCCTCCCCGGCTCTTCACCGGTGTACCAGGTGACCGGAATCCGTTCGTCGACGCGGGCCGACTCCACACCTCTCGGCAGTTTGCTGTCGTGGAACAGGTCGGTGTGACCGGTGGGGTGCAGGACCAACAGACCACCAAAATCCGCGACCTGGCTCAGGGCCTCGACGTGGAAGTTCGCGAAGTACCGGAGGTGAACCGGGTCGGCCATGACGATCGGCTGCGTGGGCACGAGCCGCTCCAACAGTCGCATGCGACGTTCATGACAGCCTGCGGCGGTCAGCATGTTTATCCTCCCTGTGGTAGTGGCCTTGATTCGCCCCCGGGGTCATGTCGCTTCACCCCGGCGTGGCCCGGCCCGCGCTGGCGTAAAGCGGTCCAGTAGACGAAAAACCCCACCGTCATGAAGCCCAGGCCGACGAGCGCTTCACTCCGCTGCCGAGGGGTGGCGAAGAACGTGGCGATCACACATCCCATGAGAGCGACGTAAAGGGCGGGCAGGAGGGGATAGCCCGTACAGCGGTAGGAGACGTTACGGGCGGCCAGCGGCAACCGGAGACGGAAGACGAAGACCGACGCCACGGCCAGGGTCTCGAACGTCACCGCGCCGAACATGGCGAAGTCGGTGATGACATCGAACGGGGCCTTACCCGGGGGCAGGTTCAGGTCCAGTTCTGCGAAGCCCAACGGCAGGGTCGGGACTCGGTGCTGCGTCAATACCCCCACGCCGAGGACGAGCAAACACGACCAGGTCGCGAGGACGACCGTGGCGGGAAAGGGTGTCAGGAACCGAGGGTGAAGGCGGCCAAGCCACGACGGGGCAAGGCGATCGTGTCCCATGGCGTACAGCAGTCGTGGGCCGACGAGCAAGTTCCCGTTCAACGAGCCGAAGACTGAGGTCATCACGATGACCGAGGCGACGACGGCTCCGAGCGGGCCGAGCAGTCGGTAGCAGAATTCCGTGGCCACCGGTGTCTCTGTTAGCCCGGCGATCTCTTCCCGTGGGATCACCAGGTAGTAGGACAGGTTGGCACCACAATACAGCCCGACGAGCAGGACCACGCCACCGAGCAGACCGAGGGGTATGTTCCTCTGCGGGCGGGTCACCTCCTCGGCGATCGGGCCGATGTTCATCCAGCCGTGGTAGGCCCAGAGGACACCGATCAGGGCCGAGCCGAACTGAACGCCGTTCACATCGCGGAAATCGCTCGGCCAGACCGGGCGGAGGTGGTCGACCCGCGGCGGGTGGGCCGGCGTCGCGACCGATGCGAGTACGATGAACGGTAGTGCGATGATGAATAACAGCGAGCCGACCTTGACGAGGGTGATCGCCAGTTGCAGGCCGCCACCGACGCGGGTGCCGCGGGCGTTCACCCCCGCCAGGACCGCGATCACGACAGTCGTCAGGACTAGACGGGGCCAGAAGGTGAGCAACTCCGCGTTCGTGCCGGGATACAAGGCCTGCCGGAGCACGTCGTGCAGTGACTCGGTGAACATCGTCGCCAGTGCGGCGATCGACGCCGAGCGGATGATCCAGAATTCGACCCAGCCCCACAGGAATCCGGCGGCCCGGCCGTAGCCCTCGCGGAGGAAGACGTAGTTCCCCCCGGCACGCGGAAACAGGGTCGCCACCTCTGCCAAGGCCAAGGCCCCGAGAAGGGTGAGTACCCCGCCCAGCACCCACACCGCCATCGCCAGGCCGAACTCCGGCACGCTCTCCGCGACGTTACGGCCTTTCTTAAACACGCCGGACCCGATCACGGTTCCCACCACCACTGCCGTGGTCATCCAGAGGCCCAGCACACGCGGCAAGGATTGCTGCGACGAGTCCGGCTGCATGGGATGGCACACTTGCTGGGCTTGCGGTTCGGCCGAGGACCGACGACGAGCGGGCGATCGTCATCCGCACTTGGCTCGGGATTCAACTTCGGACCGTCAAGAGCCTGTTTGCGGGCGTCGATGGCCTAACAATCGGCCCACAAAAACACAACCTCATCGAGGGCCTCACGGCATTCTTCAAGTGATCCTCCCGACCGACCCGTCGTCAGAAGACAGACGGTCGTGTCGTCCGGGTTGGCGGCCTCGGCCCGAGGATCGAGCTTACAAGTCCCTTAGTTTACGATCACGGCCCCGAAAAGACCCGCTCCGCCGCGCCGCTCCGCCGCTCAACTTCGGCTCAATCTAAGATCCCGGCACCGAACTCGTCCGCTTCCGCGTCCGTCAAGCCGGCCTGTGGCGGTGGTGATACCGGTGTCGTCGCGGTCTCCTTCAGGGCGTGCTCCTCTCCCTCGACCACGTCGGCCGCGTGGGCCCGGCGGATCGTTTCCTCGGTACTCGTCGGATCGACCGCCCGACAGATGCGTGCGAGCTTGTCCGCGATCTCCCTCAGCTCATCCCTCCAGGCCACGGCCTCGACCCCCGGTGGCGTGAGCTGGGCGAACTCCTCCGTGAGTAGTATGAGCCTAAGCAGGTGGCGAAAAATGAGACCTTCCTGTTTGGTTAAGTCCCGGGACGTGACGAAGGTATTGAAATCACCGTAGTTCAACACTTCCCCGGCGGCCCAGACGGCGGTCGTGGTCAGATCGGTTATCTCGGGGTGCAGCGCGTCGAAGAGCATACGGGCCTTCTCGGCCAGGACGGGCGGACGCTCGTCCCACGGGATGAATTCCTCTTCCTCCGTTTCGTCCTCGTCCTCGGTGGTTGCGGGTGGTTTCGCGCTCAACAAGCCCCGTGCGACCAATTCCGGGTCGAGCTTTTCGGTCTGCAACGGACCGGGCGGCAGGTCCCGCGGCACACGAACGTATTTCAGGAGCGGCCGGGGCAACTCGAGCACGCTCTCGAGGAGCTGGATTCGTTCTTCCCGGCTGGCGATCCCCATCAGATTGACCAGGAACGCGCCATAGAGCGGATGACACGCCCGGAACACTAACAGCCGATCGAGCGCGGGCGTCGGCAGGGCGGCGGTCGGTTGATACTCCGGCACCTCCGGCGTCACGACGGCCGCACGAGAGCCGCCCGGCGTGGCCTCGAGAGCGAGTTTATCGCCCGTTGAGGTCTTATCGCCCGCGTCAGGCCGGGGCGGGTCCGGCACGAGAGTGACGTAACCCTTCTCGTGGAGCGTCAGCAGCATGCGGTTGAGCTGTTTCAACCCGGCCTCGATCCGTGGCGCGTCGAGGAGCCGTTTGCGGACCACGCCGCGGACCTTCTCCACGTCCGGCGAGACCTTGATCAGGTAAGCCAACAGTCGCCACGGCAGAGGCCCCTTGCTGTAAAGCCGGGCCGGGGCGGCGTTTTTGAGCCTCTCGAAATCCTGCTCGTTCCAATACTTCCTCTGCGAGTTGCGGGTCGGTTTCTTGCGGAGCAGGTCCTTCTTCTTTTTGATCAACACCGGGTCCTTGGTGTTCTCGGGGATCTGGTCGTATTGCTGCTTCCAGCGGAGGATGCGGACGTCGTCCTCGTGGGGGAACGCGAAGACGAAGCCTTCCTTATCGTACTGCGGGCGGCCGGCCCGGCCGAAGATCTGGTGAGCCGTGCTGGGGTCGATCAGTTTCTCCTTGCCGAACGGACCCTTCACGAGACTCGTCATCACGACCGAGCGGGCCGGCAGGTTAATGCCCGCGGCCAGGGTCTCGGTGCAAAGTGCGACCGTGAGCAACTTCCTCTCGAAGAGGTCTTCGACGACCCGGCGGTACTTGGGGAGCAGCCCGGCGTGGTGGACGCCGACCCCGCGACGCAGCATCTGCTTGAGCTTCGGACCCACGCCCTGCGACCAATCGAGTTTGTCGCACTCCCGATTGAGGGCCGCTTTCTGGTCGGCGTTGATGAGGTCGAGTCCTTTGAGTTGCTCGGCCACGCTCCAGCATTCGTCCCGGTTGAAGGCAAAGACCAGGGCCGGCGTCTTCCGCTCGGCGTCGGACCCTTTGGCCATGTCCACGAGCAGTTCGTTCAAGAACTGGTCCGGCACCCAACGGAAGGTGAGCGGGACCTTCCGCTCGTGGCTCTCGACGAGTTCGAGCTTGCGGCCGTGGACCCGATCGAGCCAGTTGACGAACTCGACGGAGTTGCCCACCGTCGCCGAGAGCAGCAACAGGCGAACGTGCTCGGGAAGCATATTTAGCGACAATTCCCAGACGATGCCACGCTCCGGGTCGGCAAAGCTGTGGAACTCGTCCATGACCACGGCCGAGACGTTAGAGAAGTCGAAACCGTCCTGATGGAGCAGGCGGTTCAGCAGTATCTCGGCGACGACGATCAAGACCTTCGCCCCGGGATTGACCTTGCGGTTGCCCGTGACCAGGCCGACGTCCTCGGCCCTGAAGCCCCACCGGACCGCAACCGCCTGCATCTCGGCGAACTTCTGTTCGGTCAGGGCGATGAGCGGCGTGGTGTAATAGGCGACCGTGCCGGTGTGGAGCGCCTCGAACAGGGCGGCCTGGGCGATCATCGTCTTCCCAGTGCCGGTCGGCGCACAAACCATGACGCCCTGCTCGGCCGTGAACCAGGCCAATAGCGCCTCTTCCTGAACCGGGTAAGGAGGGTACGGGAGTTGGTCGATGTATCGTGACGCGAGTGCGGAACGGTCAACGGCGGGTGGCATTGTGAACCCTCGGATCAGGGCATACTTTAGCACAGCCGCCGACCCGGCGTCAGTCTGCGATCCTGCTTACCACGGCGCGAGCGAGTTGGACGACAACTGCTCCCTCAGAGACTCCCCCAGGATCGATGCTCAGGGCGACCGTTGCCGTGGTCCTCCGCTTCAGACACCTTCCCCGGAGGCCACTTCCTGACCGCACCGGGCTTAACTAAATCGACCGGTTCGATAACGAAGTATGGTACAAGTAGCGCACTCACCCCCCGCGGGATGAAGCGGTCACGGTTGAACGCTCCGGGCACTGACCGGACGATGAGCCGCGTTGGGGGTGATCCGGTAGCCACGATCGTGGCTTATTTGATCGCGGGATTTATGGGTGGTGATCGCAGCACTGACCTACTGACATGAACGCCGTCATGTTGCTCGGTTGTCTTGTCCCAGGTGCCGAACCGGTGGTGCAAGCCGATGCCGCCTTCCTGAACGGGAAATTCTGGACGGTCGACGCGGCACGACCCGAGGTGCAGGCGGTGGCGGTGTGGCGTGGCCGCATCCTCAAGGTCGGGACTGATGACGAGGTCAAACCGTTGATCGGCCCGCGAACCATAGTCCACAACCTTCAGGGTCGGCGGGTGATCCCGGGGATATACGACGCCCACCTACACTTCCTCGGCGGTGGGCTGTCGTTGTGCCGCATCCACCTCAAGGACGCCGAGGACGAAGCCGAGTTCGGTCGCCGTCTGCTCGAGTACGACCGCAGCCTGCCACGCGACCGCTGGATCGTCGGCGGACTCTGGGACCACGACCGCACCTTCGGGGGCAAGCTCCCCTCCGCCGCCCTGCTCGACAAGTACGTAAAAAACCGCCCCGTCTTCATCCGCCGCTACGACGGTCACATGGGTCTGGCCAATTCGACGGCCCTCCGGATGGCCGACATTTCGGCCTCCACCCCGGACGTCCCGGCGGAGTGATCGACCACTTGGCCGACGGCAAAACCCCCTCGGGTATACTCCGTGACAATGCGATGTCATTCGTCGAGCGGGTCATCCCCGATCCGGGGCCGGCCGAGATCGCCGAGGCCGTGCGCGCGGCCCTGAAGCACGCCGCCGAACACGGTGTCACGAGTGTCACGGACATGGAGGGCAGTTCACCCCCGACCCGTCGAACCTTGCTGCGACTGCTCCAGGACCTGGCACGGAATGAGGAACTCACCTGCCGCATCGATCTCCGCTGGCCGATCGCCCTACACCGGGAAATCGCCACGCTCGGTCTGGCGGCCGATTTCGGAGGCGATTACCTGCGGATCGGGGGCGTGAAGGGTTTCCTCGACGGCTCGCTCGGAAGTAGTACCGCCAAGATGTTTGCCGCCTACGACTCCGACCCGAACAACACGGGGGTCTTCCTCACCAAGCCGGACGACATGTTGTCACTGGTCCGGGCGGCCTGTGACGCCGGCCTGAGTGTCTGCATTCACGCCATCGGTGACGAGGCCAATGCTCGCATGCTCGACATCTACGCCGAGGTCCTCAAGCGGAGTAGGCCCAAGGACCCACGGTTCCGCATCGAACACGCCCAGCACCTGAGACCGGTCGATTATGTGCGGTTCCGGCAACTCGGGGTCATCGCCTCGATGCAGCCGTACCATGTCGTCGACGACGGACGTTGGGCGGAAGAGCGGATCGGCGCTCGGCGGTGTGCCAGCTCTTATGCTTTCCGGTCCCTACTCGATGCCGGGGCTTGCCTGGCGTTCGGCTCCGACTGGCCGGTCGCGCCGCTTAACCCCTTTTTGGGCATCGACGCCGCCGTGAACCGTCGCACGCTCGACGGGCGGAACCCGAGCGGCTGGTTCCCCGAGCAGCGGATCACAGTCGCTCAGGCGGTGGACGCTTATACTCTAAGCAGCGCCTATGCCGCCCGCCACGAAAGGGACCGGGGCACGATCACGGTCGGCAAACTGGCCGACTTCGTCGTACTCTCCCGCGACATCTTCCGACCCGAGGAGCGGGACCACATTGCCGATACTAACGTCCTGCTCACCGTCGTCGGCGGGCGGGTCGTTTACGAGCGGAAATGATCGACGCACGGCAAGATATGGCGGACCTCGGCCCGTGTGCCGATCACAGCCCCACGACTTCCTCCGACTTGAATTCCACGCCGATGACCGCCGTCACCGGCACCTCCCTGCCCTTGAAGTCAATCAAGCCACGCCGTACCTGGATTCGCCAGAGGATCGGCTCTCTCGTTTTCTTGACCTCGGCCAACAGACGGGAGTTGGTGTCGCTACACACGGTGTATTCCCGGGTCTCTCCGGGGCGAAGCGGATCGGCGTCGTGCTCTTGGGACTCTTCGTAAACCCGCGCCGTCCTGAACGGCCACGGGACCGGCCCGCCGTAGTAAGTCTGCTTGCCCACCACAAGATGTGTCAGGATCTTGTCGGTCGTCTTGCGATTAAAAGCGGGGTCGAGAGGATGAATGAGCAGGTCAGCCGAGGTGTTCGTGACCTTCAGCCGTAGTGTCAGTGCGTCACCCGGGCTTCTCGACCCGCCCCCACCTCGCTTGTCATCGACCTTGACGATCAAGCGCCGCTTCTCGATGCCGACCGGCTCGACTTGCAACTGACCGACCTCGATCTTCTGTCCGAGGCGGGCCAACAGATTCGCAGGCAACGGCTGGTGAACGTCGAACTTGAACTGACTGACCTTTCTGCGGCTGGCCGGTTCGAACTCACCGAAGGTGTCCGGGATTACCGACAGGGGGTGTCCAGGATCGACCTTCTCGCCACCGCTGAAAAACAGCCCGTAGACCGCCGCCAGGGTCGCTAGCACGGCCCACGTCGCGAGGCCATAAAGCAGAAGCGGTGGTCGCGTCGTCGCCTCGGCGGCCGAGGGACGTTGGCCTTGTGTGGGCTGAGGGGGCGGCTCCGCTTCCACTGGTCGGGGAACTGCCGGGGCCACGGGCGACGTTGTAGCAGGCACGGCCACGAGTTGCGGAGCCGGTCGGGTGTCGAACTCGAAAGGCTCGGTGGTACCACCGCTCGCGGGGGGGGCCGAGGCCGGGAGCGGCTCTAACCCGGCCCACGGGTTAACCGGCGGTGTCGGCGTCGGGACCGTGGGGGTAATCGGACCTGATGCCGGACCCAGCGGAACGGGTTGAGCCACCGGTCGGGGCGGGACGACCGGCACGGGTGGGTCCTCGAACGCAAACGGGTTCGATGTCGCCGGCGGCGAATAAGACGGCGGTCGTTCAGAGGTCGCCGGTCGGACCGGCGGTCCAGACGGGACTGGAACCGGAGGTCGGGGCAGTTCGACGACCGGATCGGGCAGCTTCGGGATCGGCATCCGGTTCAAGCCCTGAGAACCGAAAACCTCGTCGTCGGATTCGCCCGGCTCACTGAGGATGCTGTCGGGGGATTCCCGTGGTGACAACTTGAAGACCATCTCGACCGGCGGTTCGGGCACCGGCTTCGGAGCGGCTGCCGCCGGATTGACGGCGGGCGGGCTGACGGCCGACGACGGAGCCACCGGTACGGGAGCCACCGGCGCACCTGAAGCTGTCGGCGAGATGACCGGCGGGCTGAGGGGCGGTGTGGGGGCGGCGGGCGGGCTGACGGCCGACGACGGAGCCACCGGCGCGGGAGCCGCCGGCGCGGGAGAGACCGGCGCGGCGGTCTGAGGGACCGGTACCACTGGCGCGGGAGTTGCCGGTACGGAAGCCACCGGCGTGGGAACCATCGAAGCGGCGGCCTGAGGGACCGGTACCACCGGCGCGGACACCACCGGTGCTGGGGCTACCGGTGGCGTCCCAGCGAACGGGTCGGAAGTCAGCGGGTTCGGCAGACCTGGTGTGTTAGGGATCACCGCAGGTCGCTCGGCCGGCGGTCGTGGCTCGGCGGGCGGGGAACCCGGGATTGGTGACGGGGGCGTCTGCGAGCGAACTTCTGGACCCGGGATCGGCTGCGGTGCGGCGGCGTGCGTTGTGGGTTGAACCGGTGTGCCGGTCTGGGTCGGGGCCAACACCACCTGTTTGCAGTGCGGGCAGCGAACGTGCCTGCCGAGAAGCTCGACCCCCACACCCATCCGTCGGCCGCAGAACGGGCACGGGAATGTCAGGGTTTGTGATGTCATTGCTGTGACGTGATGCGGGTGAATTCGGCGACGAAACGGCCGCCAGAACAAGCGGCTTAAGGCTTCGAGCGGACTGTATCATATCCGTTGTCTTCATCGCTTCCACCAGAAAGAAGAGTCCGGGTCGAACGTCCCGGGGCCGTGTCGCCCGCTCCGGCAGGGCAATCGTAATCCGCTTCTCATCACCGATATCGAACGACTGCCGGGCCTCTGAAGTTGAGCCTATCCCCAACCGGCAGCGGGGCCGTAGCCGGGCCGCGGCGTTAATCACAGCTAAGCACAAGGAGAGTGAGCAGGCTTGCGGGTCGAGGCCGCGCCCGGGACCCAGTGGCATTACTCACGGCGAAGGACGAGGAGCGTTCGGTCGTCGGCCACCGGCAGACCGGCGGAGAACCGTGACAGATCAGTTAGGATACGCTCGATCAACCGTTCGGCCGTGACGGGGTACTGCGAAAGGGCCGCGTCGATGCGGTCGGTGCCGAACATCTCCCCGCTCGGGTTTCCGGTCTCGATCACGCCGTCCGTGAAGATCACCAGGCAATCGCCGGGATTCAGCGGCAGGGTCTGTTCGGGATACGACTCGTCGGCCTTGACACCCAGCGGCAGGCGTTGCGACCGGTTCAAGGAGACGAGCGTGGCATCGACGGCCCGCCGCAACCGGGGCGGGTGGTGCCCAGCGCTGGCATAGGTGAGTGTGCCGTGGTGCAGGTCGAGAACGGCCGCGAAGGCCGTCATGAAGCTGCCACTCTGTTGGGTGTATCGACCGCTGAGGTGCGAGTTGAGCCGAGTCAGGAGTTCTCTGGGACCTTCGAACGGCTCCGGTTTCGCGTGGGTGATACTGTGGGCGATCGCCATCAGGACCGCGGCCGGGGCACCGTGCCCGCTGGCATCGGCGACGAGCACGCCGAGTCGATCCTCGGAGAGGGGAAAGAAGTCGTAATAATCGCCCCCGACCCGCTTGGCCGTCTGGTAATGAACCGCCACGTCCAGGCCGGGGAGGCGGGGCGTACCGAGCGGAAGTAGCGACTTCTGAATGTCGGCCAGGGTTCGCAACTCGCTGTCAACTGCTTCGTATGCTTCCCGCACCGCCCGAGAGAGAACAAGGCTCTGAGTCGTGCGGCCGAAGAGGTTGCTGAACAACACCAGGTCGGCCATCTGCTCCCGCGGGAAGGCGTCGGGTTCTTCGTGGGACAAGACGACCACATTCTGTGTGGTGCCCTGCTCGAAGTAGGGTAAAGCAACGACCGAGCGTTGCCCGGCCAAGTAAGGCTCCGCAGGGTCCCCCGGGCGGAGGTTCAATTCGGCGATGAGCTGCGGCTGCTCGGAGTAGACCAGGTCGGCCAAGAGGCCACCCTCATGAACGGGCCGCGGCTGTGGATCGGCCTTCGCGGCCGCGAACTCGCGACGGTGGTTGAACTGCATCACCCGGTATCGCGGGAACGAAAGGCCCCGCCGGGAAACGGTCAGTTGGCGGTCGAAGGGAAAGAGCTGGGCCATCCGTCGGATGAAGACCGCCGACATCTCCTGCGGGTCTGAGAACCGGCTCAGTTCCTTCATCACCTCGACACTGGCATCAAGACGGGACCGCCAATTGAGCGGTTCCACATCGAACAGTTCGGGGCTAACTCGCATGGGGCCGCCTCCGCGGCGTGTACCGTCTTGTGTCCGTCTCTCGCGTCACGGGGATGTCGTTATACCATCCTTACCGCTGTCAGATCCGAGGTGTCTTGCCCACTTGACGACGAGTAGAACCCTGAATCTCCGATCAAGCAAGGACTTCTTGAGCGGAATTTTCCCCTCGCGGAGAGGAACATCATGGATGCGCAGGATCGGGAGTGCTGTGGCAGTTACGGCCGGGGGTAGTGGCCCGACAACCGGGTGTTCGGTCTCGTCACGAGAAACTTTTGCGTCCGGTCGGTCAACTTCAAATTCGAACATCCTGGCATTCGCGTTATGGCTGCGGACCGTCCCCATGTCGCGGAGATCGAGTGCCGAGCTATCCCCCTTAGGGAAACCAAGCAAGGGAGCAGGTGAGCCGCGACCCGAGTCAGACCCGAGTCACACGGCATGACCTGAGTCATACCCGAGTCATGCAGCGGGATGAACGACCCGAGGGAACGCCTGGGAACAAACCCGAGTGAGCGGGTCTGAGCGTTTCCAGCCCGAGCATTTGCCCGGCAGAAGGTGACAAGCTATACGTATAATTGTCATGTCGCTCCCCGTTGAAGATGTTTCATTTCTGTGCTCGTGCTGAGGAGGTGAACCTCATGTTCCGGTGCCATTGCGATCTGATCTACTCGGGGATTTTGTTGGCCGTGGCCGCGGGTACACTGGTAACCACTCCCGCTGTTGCCGAGGACAAAAAGCCGGTCAATTTGGTAACCAACCCTTCCTTCGAGCAGATCGATGCCCGGCCGACCGGCTGGTCCCTGGGAGCGGTGGCCGAGGGGGGCAAGGCTCAATTGTCCGTCAGCGAGGAGAACCCGAAGGCGGGCAAACACTGCTTCCGCATCAGCGGGGACGCCGAGTGGGCGGCCTTCGTCGGGAACAAGATTCCGGTTGAAAAAGGCAAGTCCTACGTTCTGACCGGCTGGGTGCGTGTCAAGAAAGGGAGCGGCTACATCAAGATCGATTACTTTGACAAGGACAAGTACCTTGACATGACCATGCACGAGGCGACCGAGTCGCCCGAGTGGACGATGCAGACGGTAGAAGCCGAGGCCGGAAAGCTCGCCCAGGCGACGCACATCACCGCGACGCTCGTCGGGTCTGGGGAATTCGAGGTCTTTTTCGACGAAATCGCCATCGAGGCCAAGGAGGCCAAGAAATAGGCCAAGCCGTTAGCGAAGCCGAGCAGAGGTCGCTCCGGGCCAGGTAAGTTCGCGACAGTTGACCTGACCTTTCGGGGTCGTATGATCGCCATCACCCGTGTTCGGGACAGCTAGTCCGGCCGACCGCAACGCCCCGGAGCCACCATGAGCACCGAGCAGAAAGACCTAGAGCAGAACGCCCTCGCGTCGTGGATCTCGCGGACCTGGCTGAACTTCAAGCAGGGCAAGCTCATCAGCTACAAGCTCATGGCCCTGATCCTGATCGTGACCGCCGCGATCGGGGTCTGGGTTTACATTTCCTACGAACGGAAGAGGGCGAACTCGCGCCGCTGGATCGAATTCGACGAGGCGACCACGGCCGAGAAACTCGAAGACCTGGCCAAGCGATACCCGGACACACCCCTGGCGGCGTATTCCCTCTTGGGCGTCGCCCGGGCCCAACTCGGAGTGGAAGGCATCGACGTCGTGAATTCCCCCCGGGTCGAGAAGCGGGCCGCGGCGGTCGAGAACATCGAGAAGGCCCGGAAGGCCTTCGGGGAGTTGCTGAAGTTCTTCGCGAACGATGTCGTCGGTCGGGCCGAGTGCTATCTGGGACTGGCGAAGGCCGAGATGGCCCTCGTCGCCGCTCCTGAGAAGCCCGACGACCTGACGAAGTTCAAAGGCGACGTGTCCAAGGTGGTCGAATACCTCGACGAGTTGCTGAAAATCTTTCCGAACGAGGCCCCACTGGCCAAGGACGCCAAACGCCTGGCCGACGCCCTGCGAAACGAGCAGTCCGCGGACCCCAAGGAGCGCTTGCCGGCCGAAGAATTCAAGCGGGTCCAGCGTTCGCTCTACGAATTGCGTAACCCGCTCCTGGGGCTACCCGGCGGGCCGGGGCCGCCGCGTGGGCCAAGCCCCTCTGATGGTTCCCCACCCGTTACCGTCATCCCCGGTGGTAAATGAGCCGCGGCGAGTTCGGCCGGGCCGAGCCTGCCTCGTGTGGCCATGTCCGAAGAACTCGATGATGACTTCGGGCTTGAACCCGCACCGCTCACCCCAAGCGTGCGCTTCCGCGAGCCGCTCGACCTGATCGTGATGGTCAAGGCCGAGGGAATGCGGCTCGACCAGTACGTCCATTTGCATCTCGGGGCGGACTTCAGCCGGACGGACGTGCAGAGGTCGATCGAAGCCGGCCTGATCACGGTCAACGGCCGGCCGAGTAAACCCGGCTACCGGGTGCGGAAGAATGATCGCCTGCACGTCGAGATGCCGGAGCCGAGCCACGACATACCTGTTCCCGAGGATATCCCTCTCGACATCCTCTACCAGGATGAGTGGTTGGCGGTCATCAACAAACCCCCGGGCATGGTGGTTCACCCGGCCAAGGGTAACTGGACCGGCACGCTGGTGAACGCCTTGCAGTGGCACTTCCGCGACCAACTCAGCACCGGCAACGGACAACTCCGGGCCGGTATCGTCCACCGGCTCGACAAGGACACCAGTGGGGTGATTCTGGTTGCTAAAGACGACGCGACCCACCGCCAACTCGCGTCACAGTTCGAGACGCGACGGGTCTTCAAGGAGTATGTCGCGATCGTCCGCGGTGAGCTGGAGCGTGACTCGGACTACATCGAGGGGCCGATCAAGATGCACCCCCACGACCGTCTCCGCATGGTCGTGTCGGGCGACCCGGACGCCAAGCCGGCACTCAGCTACTACGAGGTGCTGGAAAAGTTTCGCGGCTTCACGCTCGTCAAGGTCCAACCGCGGACCGGCCGGACCCATCAAATCCGTGTCCATTTGCAACACGTCGGTTGTCCGATCCTGGCCGATCGCCTGTACGGGGGTCGCGACCAACTCCGACTGACGGAACTCGTGCCGGGGTTGTCTTGCGGACAGGATCAGGTCCTCATCGGCAGGCAGGCGCTCCATGCCTTCCGACTCCGCTTCCGGCACCCCCAGCGCGAGCGGTGGATCGAGGCGGAAGCGCCCCTGCCCCCGGACATGCGACAGGTGCTGGAGGCCCTCAGGGAACACCGGCCGTATCGCTAAGCGCTCCTTGATGAACACTCACCAGTGACCTACACCCTGCACCGGTCTGCGCCCGGTCAGGTGGCAGGGGTCACGGCTCGATGCGGGTGCCGAGAACGCCGAGGAAGGCCCTCAGCCACGCGGGGTGGGCAGGCCAAGCCGGGGCGGTCACGAGGTTACCATCGACATGAACACCGTCAGCCGGGACTTCGACGTACACGCCGCCGCAGGCGACGACTTCCGGTCCACACGCCGGGTAACTGGTGCAGGAGCGGCCCTTCAGCAAGCCGGCGGTCGCGAGAAGTTGCGTCCCGTGGCAGATCGCGGCAACGGGCTTGTTGGCCTGGAAGAAGTGTCGCACACAGGCCAGGACCTGTGGGTTGAGCCGAAGGTATTCGGGAGCGCGCCCGCCCGGGACCACGAGGGCGTCGTAGTCCGCCGGGTCGATCGCCTCGAAGGTGGCGTTGAGGGTGAAATCGTGCCCGGGCTTTTCGGTGTAGGTCTGGTCGCCGGCGAAGTCGTGTACGGCCGTGCGAACCTTGTCGCCGCTCCTTTTGCCCGGGCAAACGGCATGCACGGTGTGACCCACTGCCAGAAGAAATTGGAAGGGGACCATCACCTCGTAGTCCTCGGTAAAGTCCCCGGTCAGGAGTAAGACCTTCTTTGCGGCCATGCCGAGCCTCGGGAACGGGCGGGACGAACGAAAAACCTGCTGGGTGCTATTTTTTCCGCTTTTTCTTCCGCTCCTGGCGATTCGACTTGGCGTCGGCCGTGGGATTGCGGATCTGCCGCTTGGATTGCTCGTCGGCTTGTTGTTTGATCTGCTCCACCCGCTCGAGTAGCCGGGCCATGAACCCCTTCGGCTTCGGCCCGGTCGTATCCGCCGCATGAGGGGGTGAGGCCTTCGGCTTTGAGCCGTGCGGAGGGCCGTCGGCCGCTTCCTCTTTGTTCTCGGGTCGGTGTACAAAGCGCCGTTCAACTAATCCCCAGAGCGTGCTGACGATGAAGTAGACGGCGAGTCCGGCGGCGACCTTATAGAACAGGACCGCCATGACGATCATCATGATCTTCATCATGCGGTGCTGGGCGGCCGTCTGCTCGTCGGTCGGCGGCGGCATCATCTTCTTTTGCTGCCAGAGCATCAAGCCGACGGCCAGGAGCGGCAGCACGTTCAGATACGGCCCCAGGTAGATCATGCCACCGATGTTATCGGGGCTGCTCAGGTAGGGGATCTTTTCGCTCCACCACAGGGTCATGTCCGGGGCCGCAAGGTTATCGATCCAGAGGAACCTTTCGAGCCGGAAAAAGACGCTCTCCTGCAGGCAGAAGTACAGGCCCATCATGACCGGCATCTGGGCCAACAAGAGCAGGCAGCCGCCCATCGCCGCGAAGGGGTTGACGCCGTTGGCCATCAGCAGCTGCATCTTGGCCCGCTGGAAGGCATGGGGGTCATCGGCATACTTCTTTTTGAGTTCCTCGATCTGCGGGGCGAGCCGCTTCTGCACCTCCATCATTTTCAGGTTCACCTGGGTCTGCTTCTTGCTCGGGTAGTGGAGCAAGAGGCGAACGAAGACCGTCAACAGGACGATGGACAGTGCCCACCAGGGGACAACACGGTGGATCATCGCCAGCAACCAGTGCATGACGTTCGTGAAAACGATCACCAGATCGGTCCACCAGATGGCATTGGCGAATGAGCCGAGCCAGGTCGGCGTGTGGTGGTCGGTGATGGTCCGCAATCCGAGCCGGTCGAGGTACCGATCGACGAGGGCCTGCTCGACCTTCCGGTCCGCTTCCATCATCCCGAGCAGACGGACTTTGGCCGGTCCGTTGTAGAGCAGGTAGCTGTGGGTGATCTTCTCGCCGGGGGCGAGGTCGATCGTGTCGGAGGCGGCCCGCACCGTCAGGTCGTCGAAGAACGACTGATTCGATTGGGTCATCGTGTCGAAGGGCAACTCGGTCGTCGCGCGGACATACGCCCAGGGGTTGCGTGTGGCCGCCTCGGCGGTGTCATCGATGGCGACCGCGGAAGCGAAGTACTGCGTGGCGACGGCCATGTACTTGAACGTGTTCTCGGCCTTGGGTACGGCGTCTCCCCCCCGCATCGTGGCGACGGCCGCGGCCGTCTCGTACTGCCGTCGGGCCACTCCCTTCCGGTCGTTCCATCCGACCAGGGCGACCCGGTAGGTCATGTTGTACCACTCTCCTTCGATCGGCAGCCCGCGCGGCCCTGAGATCTGGTAGCGAAAAGACCCCTTGCCCTTCTCGCTGCCCGGGACCGCGAGGCGTTCGATCTCGAGCCTTAAGCCGATGTGATACTCCTTGGGGGCCAGGGTGTAAGTCTTGCGGAACTTCACGAAGTACGGTGCCCCGAGTTCCGCCTGGAAGACGACCTTGTGTACCCCTCCCTCGGGCCGTTCTTCGGAGACGACCTCCCACTTCGCTTCACCCAGGTATGGATCGGGGAACTTATCGTCGGGGGTCGGGTAGTGGAAGACTGTGAAGGAGGGGGCAGCCAGCTCGATGTGCGGTGGCACCGCACCGGGTCTCAGTTCCGGCCGTGGGGGATTCTCGGCCAGATAGTACGGCCGAGGCTGTACCGTTCCGGGTATCAGATGAAGCGGCTGACCCGCCACCCGTCGCCCCAGGCGGTCGGCCTCTTCGAACTTGGTCAGCACGACCTGTTGCACACCGCCACCCTCGGTCGAGAGCAAAGCCCGGATGTAGAACGAGTCGTCACCCAGGGGGATGAGCGTCGGCATGACCCGGGGTGGGGTCGTGAGCTTGGGGGGGTCTGCCGCGGGAGTCTTCGTCGGCTCGACCACGGCGACGAGCATTCCGGCGGCCGAGGCCACGGCAAGGAGCTTCTCCTCTCGGGCTTTTTCCGCGGTGGCTTGGCGTGCGATCGACTCGGCTTGCGAGCGAGCTTCCTCCGCCGCCAGCACGAGCGTCCCTCCGGCCGCGGCCCGGACCAGACGTTGCTCCTCGCGAGTCCGCGCTTCGGTCGCGGCACGCGCCGCCTGGGCCTCCTGCTCCGCCTTCAGGCGTTTCGCCGGGTCGGTTTTCCTCTTCGGCTGGGGAAACCAATTCCTCTCGGCATGCGACCAGAGGAAGTAGAACCCGGTCGCGATGACGAGGAAGAACAAAAAGTTGATGACGTTATTGCGCATGGGCCGCTCGGCCGTCCGGATTGCGGGTTCGGGGCAGCGTGTATCTTAGTGTTTCGCGGAAGAGATTGCAGTTGCGCGGCGTCGCCGCTGCGAGACACACGGGCCCGCAACCGCGAAAGGATCAGGCCAGGAAGCCCACAACGTCAGACAGATTCGGGACGTGTGCAGGGCGACTGACCACATCCCGTCCGGTGGTGAACGATTGGGGCACACGGTCCCAGTGTCTGATCGAGCCAAGCACGGTCTGGCACCCGATGCCGCTTTCGCCGAATCACCCTCGTCCCTTGGCTTGGCACTGGTGATTGACCGTAAATCGGGTGATTTCCCGTTGTCTGCGGCGGACCATTCGCCTAAGCTAATTATGTATATTAGTCTGACCTAGGCGATCGGAAATCCCCATGAGGTGTCGGTCGGAGCTTGCCCGCGGGTGTGTGGCGTATGTGGTCTTGACATGCCTCGGGTTGGCGGGCTGCTCGAGCGCTAGCGGCCCGCCGGAATTCCGCGAGCCACCGGTCCGGGTGGTCTGCACGACGACCATTATCGCCGACGCGGTTCATCGGGTCGGCGGGCAGCGCGTCCACGTCAGTACCCTCATGGGACCCGGTGTCGATCCGCACAAGTACCTCGCCAAACTCGACGATCGCAAGAAACTCGATGAGGCACACCTGATTTTCTTCAACGGCCTCCATTTGGAAGGGAAGATGGCCGACCTCTTTGAGAAAAACGACCGTCGCTGGCGGGCCTACCCGGTGACCGGCGGCATCCCCGTGGAACAGCTCCGCCGCGTCGAGGGCAACGGCGGGGAGTACGACCCGCATGTCTGGTTCGACGTGAGACTGTGGAAGTCGGCGGTCCTACTCATCCGGGACCGCTTAAGTGAGCTGGACCCGGCCGGCTCGACGACTTACGAAGCCAACACGACACAATATCTCGCCGAACTCGACCGCCTCGACGCCGAGATACGATCAAACCTGACACGGGTGCCCCCACACAAGCGGGTCTTAGTCACGTCGCATGACGCCTTCGGGTACTTCGGGCGGGCCTACGGTTTTGAGGTCATCGGCTTACAAGGTGTCAGTACCGCGAGCGAGACCGGCACGGCCCGACGTGCCGAGTTGGCACGGACGCTAGGGGAACGCCGGCTGTCGGCCGTCTTCACGGAGTCCTCGGTACCGGACGACGGACTACGGGCCGTGCTCGACGATGTGCGGACCCGGCATCGTCATGAGGTGAGACTGATCGGCGGCGACCGGGCACTCTTCTCCGACTCCCTCGGCGAACCCGGTTCCTCTGGCGAGAGCTACGTCGGCATGATCCGTCATAACGTGGCCGTGATCGTCGCGGCTTTGGGTGATCCGCCCCCGTGAGGAGACCCGTGCCGTGAAATGCCGTGCCTGAAAAGCCGTGCCACCGTGCCACGAGAATCCGTACCGTGACCGGGGTGGACCACCTTCCGCCACAACCAGAAAGACCGGGTTCCAACACGACCGAGAGCCGTCAGGCCCGCGGTCCTGGAGCCTAGGAACGTGATCGACATGGCAGGTCGGTGACGCATCTCAAGCACACTTGTACCTCGGCATGCGTGAATCCCGGTACGCCTGAATCATGGACGACACGACAGCCCCGGCGATCGAAGTTCACGACCTCACCGTGGCTTATCGCGACCGCCCCGCTCTGTGGGACGTCGACCTGTGCGTGCCGCGGGGAGTCCTCATGGCCGTCGTCGGGCCGAACGGGGCCGGGAAAACGACGTTGATCAAGTCGATTCTGGGGCTTATTCGCCCCTTGACGGGCGAGGTACTCGTTCTCGGCCGGCCGTACTCCCCCCGGAGCGGACTGATCGCTTATGTGCCGCAACGAGGAAGCGTCGATTGGGACTTTCCGACCTCGGCCCTCGACGTGGTGACGATGGGCACCTACGGCAAGCTCGGCTGGTTTCGGCGACCGGGACGCCGCGAACGGGAGGCCGCGGCCGCGGCCCTGGCCCGCGTCGGCATGTCGGAGTACGCCGGGCGACAGATCAGTCAGCTTTCTGGCGGCCAACAGCAGCGGGTGTTCTTGGCTCGCGCCCTGGTTCAGGACGCCCCGGTGTACCTCATGGACGAGCCGTTTCAGGGGGTCGACGCGGTGACCGAAAAAGCCACCGTCGAGGTCCTGCGGCAACTCCGCTCGCAGGGCCACACGATCCTCGTCGTGCATCATGACCTACAGACGGTATCCGAGTACTTCGACTGGGTCGCATTACTTAACGTGCGGCTCATTGCCTCCGGGCCGGTCCGGGAGACTTTCACCCCTGACAACCTGCGA
>Ga0308417_1000226_pt1 | contig 42567 bp, 49 predicted proteins | sample HotsprSampleOS65_FD_203528 | JGI IMG/M metagenome (GOLD analysis project Ga0308417, IMG submission 203528) | Hot spring phototrophic mat microbial communities from Octopus Spring, Yellowstone National Park, Wyoming, United States - 20090730_OS65 ...
GACATACCTTGCGGGCAGCCAGATACAGGTGACGGCGACCCCCAACGCCAACTACACCTTTACCACCTGGAGCGGGGACGCATCGGGAACCAACCCGACCGTCACCCTCACCATGGACTCCGACAAGAACATCACGGCGAACTTCACGTACGTTCCCCCGGCCAACTCCAGCCCCACGGTGAGCATCACGAGTCCCCAGGACGGCGCCACCTTTACCGCGCCGGCGAGCATTACGATCACCGCCACAGCGACCGACAGTGACGGCAGCATCGCCGCGGTGCGGTTCTACAGCGGCACGACGCAGTTGGGCGTTGATAGCACCAGTCCGTACAGTTTCACCTGGACCGGTGTTGGGGCAGGCAGCTACTTCCTGACCGCCCAAGCGGAGGACAATCAAGGAGCGGTGGGAACCAGTGCAGTGGTTGGGATAACGGTGAATGCGCAGCCGGTGTACTACACGCTGACGGTGAGTGCGAATCCGGCGACTGGTGGTACGGTTGCGCTGAATCCGCCGCCGTCGGGGAGCGGGTACCTTGCGGGAACGCAGGTGGCCGTGACGGCGACGCCGAACGCGGGGTACGTTTTCACCGGATGGAGTGGGAATGCCTCCGGTACAAACCCGACGATCACGCTCATGATGGACGGCGACAAAACGGTTACCGCACAGTTCACACCGGTGACGTCGAACGTGACGCTGACCGTTACGGCGAATCCTGCGAATGCAGGGACAATCGCCCTGAATCCGCCGGGCGGGTCGTATGTTCCTGGAACGGCCGTCACCGTAACCGCCACTCCGAGTCAAGGGTACGTTTTCAGTGGATGGAGCGGCGGAGTGGTCAGCACCGCCAATCCGCTGAATGTCACGGTCACTGCGAACATGAATCTTGTGGCAAACTTCATCACGGCGCCCTCTACAGGCACGACACCCGATGTACAGCCGGGAACGGTACGGATCGTCGGTGGCTTGGATGGGTATGTCAACACGGCGTATGAGAACAGCGTGTCTGTTTTCTTCCAGCCGCGGCGTGCCGGAACGGTGTACATCAGAGTGTACTCTCTCAATGGACGGCTCGTGCGCGAAGGGGTCGTGATGAGCGCCATGCCGGGGACGGTGTCATCGTTTAGTTGGGACCTGAGGAATAACGATGGCACCGCTGTTTCGGCCGGAGTGTACATCGTGTACGTAAAGGGTGGCGGTTTGGAAATCAAGAAGAAAATAGTGGTCTTACATTGATTTGGGCATTGATTCAGGCTACCCGGATGTACCGGGCGGATCCAATGCAAGAGGAGGTGCTCCGATGAAAACAGGGAAACTGTTGTTCAGGGGTGCGATGGTGTCGGTGTTGGTTTCGCTGGCAGCCATACACGTTGGGTCGGAAACCCTGACCGGTACGGTCACCGAGCAGGGTGTTGGAACCCCCATACCGAACGCGGTGATCACCGTCGTGCAGTTGGGGAGTTCGGCGGTGACCAACGCTTCAGGTCAGTACGCTTTCGGCGACCTGCCGGGGAACAGCAGCTACACCGTCACGGCACAGGCGGCGGGTTTCATCACTGAGACCAAGACGGTATGGATCGGCGGTACTCCCAACCAGCCGCCAACGATCAACCTGACCAGCCCGGTGAGCGGCAGCACCTACACCGCGCCAGCGACCATCGCGCTCGCTGCGACGGCCTCTGATCCTGACGGTTCCGTTGTTTCCGTTCGGTTCTATCGTGGGACGACTTTGCTCAACACCGACACTACCAGTCCCTATGAATACACGTGGGCGAACGTCTCCACCGGGACCTACCAATTGAGGGCAGTGGCCCAGGACAACTGGGGAGCGACTTCCACCTCAACCATTGTTACGGTGACGGTGGTAAGCAGCGGCGTCCCCAACCAGCCGCCGGTGGTCAACCTGACCAGCCCGGTGAACGGCAGTACCTACACCGCACCGGCGACGGTGAACCTCGCCGCGACGGCTTCCGACAGTGACGGCAGCATCGCCAGTGTCCGGTTCTACAGCGGGACGACGCTGTTGAACACAGATACTTCCAGTCCGTACACGTACAGTTGGACGGGGGTGGGAGCCGGCAGCTACGCGCTGCGTGCGGTAGCACAGGACAACCAGGGGGCGACCAGTACGTCAACGGTGGTGAACATCACGGTGTACTCTTCCGGCACACCGGTGAACCAACCTCCTACAGTGAACCTGACCAGCCCGGTGAACGGCAGCACCTACACCGCGCCGGCGACCATCGCGCTCGCCGCGACGGCTTCCGATCCGGATGGCACAGTTGTTAATGTACGATTCTACCAGGGTAACACACTCATAGGGACCGCTACCTCGGCCCCGTATGAGGGGGCTTGGCTGGGAGTATCCGCCGGAACCTATCAGCTGCGTGCCGTTGCAATTGACGACCTGGGCGCGACGAGCACGTCAACGGTGGTGACGGTGACGGTACTGTCCAGTGGGACGCCTGCGGTGTGGTACACGCTGACGACTGCGGTGAACCCTGCCAACGGCGGTACGGTAAGCCCAGCGAGCGGGACATACCTTGCGGGCAGCCAGATCCAGGTGACGGCGACCCCGAACGCGAACTACACTTTTGCCAACTGGAGTGGGGACGCATCAGGGACCAATCCGACCGTGACCATCACGATGGACGCCAACAAGAGCATCACGGCCAACTTCACGTACGTGTCCCCGGCGAACTCGAGTCCCACGGTGAGCATCACGGGACCGGCGAACGGAGCGACATTCAGTGCTCCGGCGAGCATCACTATTACCGCTACGGCGACCGATATCGACGGGACGATAGCGGTGGTGCGGTTCTACAGCGGCGCCTCCCAGATCGCCCAGATCAATGCGAGTCCGTACCAGTATACATGGACCAACGTTCCGGCGGGGAATTACGTCCTGACCGCCCGAGCGGAGGACAACCTGGGAGCGACCGGTATCTCGGCGGCAGTTTCTATCACGGTGAACGAAGGTGTGCGGCCTCCGGACGATGTGTCGCCGGGAGAAGTGCGCATCGGCGGCAGCCAGGACGGGTACTTCAACCCGCTGCTTGGTCAGGCGCAGATTGCGTTCAGGCTCAAGACGGCAGGTGTAGTGAAGGTTCGGGTGTATGGTTTGCGCGGGCAGCTCGTGTGGGAAGACAGCGTCAGCGGAGCGGCCAACGAGACCAAAACTCGGTTGTGGGACGGTCGCGATAAGAGCGGTGCATCGGTCGCCAGCGGCGTGTACATCGTTCAGGTGACCGGCGGCGGTATTGACGCCCGCAAGAAGCTCGCCGTCGTAGCCCAGTAGAGACCCGGGCACAGATGGTGAGCATGTCGGACAAGGCAGGGAAGGGGTACGACTGACTGCACGTGTTTCCAAGTGACGCGTCGGGTGTGAGAACGCGGGGAGGATGGCGATGAAATGGTCTGGTGTGGTGCTCAGAGCGGTATGGTCGCTCGTGCTGGGTTGTATGGTGGCATCAGCAGAGACGCTCACGGGGACGGTGACCGAGGCGGGCGTCGGCACTCCCATTCAGGGCGCCACCATCACCGTTGTTGGGCTGGGCAGCTGGACGGTGACCAATGCATCCGGTCAGTACGCTTTCGGCGACCTGCCTGATGGAGCGTACACGGTGACCGCGGCAAAACCGGGGTACATCACCCAGTCGCGACAGGTGACGTTGGGGCCGGTACCCGATACCGAACCGCCGACGGTGCCGACCAATCTCACGGCGTCCACGCGTTCGGCGACTTCCGTTACGTTGACGTGGACCGCTTCCACGGACAACGTGGGGGTCACCGGTTATCACGTCCGCCGCGATGCGGTGATTGTGGCGACGGTGACCGGTACATCGTACATTGACACCGGGTTGACTCCCGGAACCACCTACCAGTACCGCGTTCGTGCGTTCGATGCGGCGGGCAACGCTTCGGCGTACACATCGGTGCTGCCGGTGGTCACGCTCACCGGCGGCGACACGACTCCTCCCACCGCGCCGACCAACCTGCAGCTCGTGTCAAAAACCTCGGTGACTGTGACGATCTCCTGGACGGCATCCACGGACAATGTGGGAGTCGCCGGGTACCAGGTGCTGCGGGGCGGCTCACCGGTTGGTACGGCGACCGTAACCGGTTTCACCGATGTGAATCTCGCTCCCGGAACGCAGTACGTCTACACTGTGCGTGCGTACGACGCCGCCGGCAACTATTCCGCTGCGAGCGCGCTGTTGACCGTGGTCACCGATGTGGCACCCGGGCAGCAGCCGGGCCCGGTGCTTACTGAAGGAGAGGTGCGTGTCACCGGCGGATCGTCCGGGTATGCGGACCTCCGGCAGGATGTTGTCAATGTCGCTTTCCGGTTGACGGCCGCCGGAACCGTTTCAGTCAACATATACTGCATGCGCGGTCGGCTGGTGTGGAAAGGCTCCCGGACTCTCGCGCAGGCAGGGCAGGGCAGCCTTGACTGGCGCGGTGTCAACACCGATGGGGAGAATGTCCCCGCCGGGGTGTACATTGCGGTCGTCAAAGGTCCGGGAGTGGACACGCGCAAGAAAATAGTCATCACGCGGTAGCGACGAGCATCCTCGGGGAGCAGAAGCGCCCCGAAAACATCAGAATAACGGCTGCACGCACAAACGCACAGGGGGACACGATGCATCGTTTTGTCGTGATGTTTTTTGTGTTCGCGGCATGCACGTTTGTACAAGCTGTCGTCGTTGACTTCCAGCTGCAGCGGCAGTCCACCGCAACGGCATCCAACGAGTGGACCCAGCACGGGTTCAACGCCCAGCGCACCAGCTACAACCCGCAGCCCATCGCTCACCCCTGGCGCTGGAAGTGGTCGTGGAACGGCCCCAGCGCCACCGGCGGGGTCTCCGCAGGGAAGCGCCGCCTCGGTCGCATCACCCAGCCGATCACCGGCGGCGGACGGGTATACATCGCCAGCGGCTATCTCTTCAACGTCCCCTATGGAGAGAATCAGGCCTACACCGGCGGAGTGGTCTGTCTCAGCGAGGCTGACGGTTCGCAGCTGTGGAACGTCAACCCGGGCGGCAGCATCGTCGTCACCCCGGCCTACGACCCGGCGACTGATACCGTCATCGCGGTGTCCACCAACGGATACGTGTACAAGATGAACGCCGCGAACGGCGCGGTTGTAGGCAGCTACAATGCCGGAGCGGCCATCACGACCCCGCCGTGCCTGATCCCAGGGCGGGTGTTTGTGTCGGCCGGCAACAACGTCATCGCCATCAACACCGCGGACATGACGCTCGCGTGGTCCTATGCCGCTGGTTCCGTCGTTCAGACGGCCCCCTCCTATTCGTCCAGCCGCAACCGGGTCGTCGTCGGCACCGCCGACCTGTTCGTGCACGCCATCAACAACACCACCGGCAGTCAGGCGTGGCGCGTCAAGCCGACCGTGCGCAACCCATCCACCAATCCGCCAATTGAGTACACCTACGGGTGGCCGGTCATCGCCGAAGTGCATGGTTTGGTGCTTATCAAGATACGGCTCGATTGGGGAACGCTCTATAATGTCTGGTCTCCATGGCCCACCGCGAACACCACGATGCGGACCAATCTGACCAACAACCCGGGCCAGCAAGCGTTGTTTGCTTTGAGCCTGGACAACGGCACATCCCCGTTCATCTGCAACATCGGGCACGGCGGTTACGGCGACGGGGACTACATGCCCATGGGACCGATGCCGGTGGTCAAACGTTTCAACGACAACACCGAGGTGGTGTATACCGTCATCCGCGGGCACTCGATGTACGACGGCAGGTGGGATTCCCACTACGGCGAGATGATGCTGGACGACACCACCGTATCCGGGTACCTCGCCGGATACGTGCGGTTCATCTACTATGACAACCCGTGGGGATCCTCCCAGACGACGGAGTACCTGCTGACCGACGAACAGCCTAACGTCTCCATGGCAGGCGACTACCTGTTCGGGGCGCACTGGATGGCCGGCATGTCCATGCAGGTGGGAACGAGGACGTCCTCCTTTGGTTCCTGGAGCAGCAAGATACAGACTACACATCTGGCGTCCATGGTCACCTCCATCAACACGGGCGGGTTCAGCAGCAACCACTACCGCAACTCTCCGATGACCCAGCAGGGCGATGCCCGTACCTGGGGGCCGGGCTTCTATATGTACTACAATCAAGGGACGTTATACGACAACTACTGGACGGAATACGCCCAGTGGGTCCCGAGCAAGAACCTGTTGTTCTTCCGGTCGTGCGACGGTGCGGTCATCGCGCTTGAATCCGGCGATCCCATGGCGAGTCTACGCCGGCTCAACAAGGTGGAACTGGCGAGCGTGGGGAAAAACCCGCAGGATATAGAAGAGCTCAATCCGTCGGCGAAACCCCGGCCGTCCCGCGGGCCGTCGGTGATACCGCACGAGTCGGCGCGGCGGCACCCCGGCGAGCTCAAGACGGTATACGGTTCACTGGCGAAGGTGTTCAACAACGGCAAGGCGGTGTACCTGTGTTTCCGCACGCCGCACCAGGGCTCCGCCATCGTGCGCATCATGAAGCGTGACTGGGGCAGCTTCCCCATGCCCCCGGAACAGATGTACCACGCTGGCGACCAGGTGCGGGTCACCGGGCGCATCGCGTGGTACCAAGGTGATCCGGTTATCTATGTGTCCCGACCCGAACAGATAGAGGTGGTGCGGCAGTTGGTTTCGGCCCGCTGAAGGTAGGAATCCGCGAAAGCCCGCTTTCGCGGTGAATGGCGTTGTAGAGTTATACGCTACGCTGCAGGCGGATGAGCCTCCGCGCTTGGAGGCGTACACTAAAAACGTATTGCAGAGAGGGGGAACCGGATGAAGCGTTTCAGTGCAGTAATGGTGGTATTCGCCGCGTTCAGCGCGGCGGCGGTGTCCGCGGTGCTGGACTTTCAGCTGCAGCGGCAGTCCACCCAGGCGGTCTCACAGGAGTGGCACCAGCACGCCCATGATGCCCGGAGAACCAATTACAGCCCGACTCCCGTTCCGACACCTTGGCGATGGAAGTGGATGTGGGGCGGCCAGCGCAGCCTGCCGCGCAATATGCAGCCGGTGACCGGTGGGGACTATGTGTATGTTGCCGACGGCAGCAACGGCGTGCGCGTGCTCAACAAGTCGAACGGCGCAGTCGCCGCACTCTGAACCCCGGCGGCGCCATCAACTCAACCCCTGCGTATGACCCTGAAACCGGCCTTCTGTACATTATGTCCAACAACGGCCGGCTGTACAAGATGAACCCCGCCACCGGAGCCAACCTCGGGGACTACAACACGGGAGCGGCGGTCAGCGTATTTGCAGCCCCGTGCCTCATCAGCGGCCGGGCCTTCATCATTTCCGGTAACAACGTCATCGCCGTCAACACCGCCGACATGTCCATGGTGTGGTCCTACAACGCCGGTTCCCCGGTACACACCCCTGCTGCGTATTCGCCGGGGAAGAACTCGGTGGTCGTGGTGACCCAGAACCTCAACGTGCACTGCATCAACAACGCCAACGGCCAGCCCCGGTGGTCTCCGGTGAAACCATGCTCCTACAACTACATCAGCGGCACCAATGAGGCGTTGTGGGGCTGGCCGGTGATCGCCGAGCAGCACGGTCTGGTACTGGTCAAGTATCGCATCAGCTGGGACGAGGTTTTGGGGAGGGCCCCATTCCCCGACAACAATGCGGCCATCCGCTCGCGCATCACGAGCACTCCATCGGAGCAGTGTCTTTTCGCCGTCAGTCTGGACAACGGGACCATTCCATATGTCTGCAACGTCGGTCACGGCGGCTGGGGCGATGGCGGCTACATGCCCATGGGCCCGATGCCGGTGGTGAAGAATTTTGCCAACGGCGACGAGATCGCCTACGTGATAATGCGCGGCTCGCCCTGCCTGCAGGATCCCTGCGATGCGCGGTGGGATTCGCGGTTCGGAGAGATGCTGCTGGATAATACAACCGTATCGGGGTACACCGGCGGAGACGTGCGCTGGATGACCAACACCTTTTTCCCTACCGACGAGCAAGCGTTCCTCACTATGGCGGGCGACGACATGTTGGGCGCGCACTGGTGTTTCGGCCTGGCGCACCGAATCAGCGACCGTTCAGCGAGCCGCGGCACCGGTACCAACCCCATTACGATGACCAACCTGCCGCACATCATGGAATCGCAGCGGCCCAACCAGGGATGCACCCAGGACAACGTGCGCCACTACTGCTCCAACGGTCTCGTGAACTGTTGTAGCGACTGGCGCGCCACACCGGCGGGTTTCTGGATCTACTGGAACATCGACGCAGTCTATGACCGGTACTGGAACGACTACGCCGCCTGGGTGGTGAGCGACGGCTTGGTTTTGTACCGCAGCAACACGGGTGCGGTGGTCGCCCTAGAGAACGGCAACCCGTTGGCGATGAACGACTCCCCGTGGGAGTGCGAGACGCAGTTCGCCCTGTACGATCCTGACGGTTCGGATGCCCCGGCGCCGTCGGCCCGGACGCCGCGTTGCGACGACGGACCCGCGGTGATCTCGTATGCCGAGGCGGGCAGGTACGACGGTCTTGAGAAGACGGTCGAAGGTACGTTGCGGTACGTCTTCAACAACGGCAAGACGGTGCTGCTCGCATTCCAGGAGCCGCACTTCGGAACATTCAAGGTGCAGATTCCGAAGATGTCTTGGCGTACGTTCGGCGAAACATTCGGCTCGGAAATAGGCCGCAACCGCGAAACGCTGTACCGCGAGGGTATGACCATCCGTGCAACCGGCCTGATCCAGTTCTACCAAGGGGATCCGGTCATCTACGCCACCAGCCCGTCGCACATCCAAGTGGTGCGCGAGCTGGTGCGCCTGCTGCCCGTGGAACGGCGTGATGACGCCGGTTTCCTGGACGGCCTGTGGAGGATGCTGTTGGTTCGCTGATGGCAGGTGCAGTTCAGCCACGAGTTTCCGTCACAGAAGCAATCCGCTCGTTCGGCTTCTTTACCGGAATGAGTTGTCGGTGGCCAGGTGCTTGTGTCGGGGCAGTGGTGTCGCTTGGATGTCCGGCGGTGACCGGGCGGGTTCGACAGGTGTGAATGACACACAGGCATTGGTATGGAGGTGCCATGAAACGATACGCGGTAGGGATGCTGGTGCTCGCTGTTGGAGCGAATGCTTTTGCGGCGGAGCAGGATTTCCAGCTGGTCAGGCAGTCAACGCAGCCAGTCAACACCGAGTGGACGCAGCTCGCGCACGATGCTCAGCGCACTGGCTGGACGCCGGAGATGGTGGATATCCCCTGGCAGTTCGCCTGGCGGCGTACCGATGTAGCCGTTCGGTCCGGGTACAACATTCTTCCGGTGACCGGCAACGGAAAAGTGTACAGCGCCGCCGCCAATGGAACGGTCTACGCGATGCGTCTCACCGACGGTGCTAATGCCTGGACCCGCGCTCCAGGTGGAGGGTTGTACAGCACCCCGGCGTATGACCACGATACCAAGTGCCTGTTTGTCGGCGCTGACAATAACACGCTCTACAAGATTGAAACCGACAGCGGCACAATCGTCGGAACATTCAACACGGCATCACCCATTCATGCCGCCCCGCTCATCGTTGGTGATCGCGTGTATGTGGCGGCAAACAACTGCCGCCTGTTTGCGGTCAACAAGTACACCATGACCCAGGATTGGGTCTTTACCCCGCCCGCCAGCACCTGGACGTATACCAGCTGTACTGCGCCGTCATACTCGGCAACCCGGGATATCATCATATACGCCACCGACCGCAACCTGTACGTGCATGCGGTGCGTTCCAATGGAACGCTTGCCTGGAGTGTCAAGCCCACGGTGCAGAGCTACTACAGCGGCACTGATGGAGAAGGCACCACCACCTATGAGTTCAGAGGGGGCTGGCCAATGGTGGCTGACAACGCCGGTGTGGTGCTGGTCCGGCTGCGCCTCGGGTACCTCGCGATGTACTTTCACAACCAGCCGTTTCCGCAAACCAACGCCGAGATACGCACCCTCATCCAGAACAACCGACAGCACCAGGTTATGTTTGCGCTCAACCTGGACAACGGACGTGAGGCATTCATTCCCTGCATCAAGAACGGCGCCTACGGCGACGGAAACATCGGCATGGGTCCCATGGCAAGTATCCGGACGCTCCCCAACGGTAAGCAGGTGGCGTACGTTGTGTACAGCAACGGCCAGGTGTGCGCTAACATGGGGTGGTGTGACTACCGGGAGGACGCAACCATCGGAGAGATGGTACTGGACAACGACACCATTCCGGGGTATGTTGCAGGCGACTGCCGTTTCTTTGACTGGGTGCAGTCAGGCATCCAGACCGACGAACAGGGACCAATCAGCGGTGCGGGGGACATGGTGTTCCACCACCACTGGGGCTGGCCCATGGAAGGCATCAAGATCACCAACCGGTCCAACTCCGTCGGCTGGCCGTTGTCCAATCCTATCCAGGGCACGTGGACACCATGGATTGTAGCAAACAACAGCGGGTGCACCTGCTCACCGGGGGGTGCAACGTACTACTGCAAAGACCAAACGTGCTGGGAAAACGGCGGCCGATGGGGGCCTCCGGGATTCAACGTCGGTGCCGGGGGGTGGCATCTGTACCCCTACACCATTGTCAGCCAGGGGTACGTCATCTGCAAGGCGATGGGGTCGGTGTTCTTTGTGGTGCGTCACGGCAACCCGTTCTGACACCAGCGGCCTGTTTGATGCAGCGTCGGTTCTTCTTCTCGTTGCTGGTTGCTACCGGGGGAGTATTGACCCCTGTGTGGGGCATCCTGCCGCAGTGCGATGAGCTGCGTCTGGAGGTCAGGGTGTTTTCCAATATGCCGGTGGATGCCGCATACGTGGAATCCATTGCCGCCGCGATCCGCGAAAAGGTGGCCTCCTCTCCCGCGCAGGTCACGTTCAGCGACGAGTGCGACCTGGTGTTGGAAATCACGGTTTCAGAACAGCATGTTTCACGGGGCAAGACGGTCGCGGTGCACCTGGCGGCGATGCTCTTCCGGCACGGCGAGGATGCCACCGGGTCGTTCCGACGGGTGTACTGGCGCGACCAGCGGCACGGCGGGACTGAACGCAAGAAATATGCGCGCTTTCTGGACCAGGGATTGCAGAAAATTGTTGACGCGTTCGCCAAGGAGTGGGTAATAGAAAACCGCTGCAAAGAGTGGATCCCCGGCACGCGGCGGCAATATCCCACCAGCGGCACTCCGGAGAATCACTGAGCGACGTTCAATCACCCGGGTTACGGCCGATGTAGTTGAAACCCGCGGTCACCTGGTTCCAATCGCTTCTTCCAGGATTCCTGCTCCTCGCTGTGCCTCCGCGTTGTCGCAGCCCGCCATCCTCGCTTGAACCTCCTGTTCGTCGGCGCTCGGGTGGCTTCCAATCCAGCGAAGGTAGACAACGGAGAGGCCGGGATTCGAACCCGGGGTACCCCTTTCGGAGTACAACTGCTTAGCAGGCAGCTGCCTTCAGCCACTCGGCCACCTCTCCATCAATAAGGAGAACGTTATTATTTTTCTGAGAGGTGTCCAGGATGTGGCTGCCTGGGCACTGAACGACGCGCCCGTCGCACCGCTCCTGTTCGTCGCAACAACGACACCCGAACACCGCACAGAAAGTTTTAAGGAACCCGGGCGCAATCACTCAGCGCCCGTCGCACCGCTCCTGTTCGTCGCGGTGCGACCCACTCGGCCCCTCTCCCTGTGAAAGAGAACGAGATTGTCTTTCCGAAAGGTGTCCAGGATGTGGCTGCCTGGACACCGGAGTCATACTCGTTCAAACCATGATACGACGGGCGCTTTTCAGGTAATCGGCGGCTGCTGGGGATGACTTCCCAAAGTTCTATGTACAATATTCCCGGTACTTCTGCAAGAGTTCTCGCGTGGGAATGGACCCGGTACGCTGGGGAGGACGCCGTATGTTTTTTCTATGGGTTGACTCAAAGCAAAATATATGCTACAAAAGAGCATATATATGGGGATCGTTATGAGAAGGTTTTAAAAAGCAGCATGGCTCGAAAGCTGACAGAAACGCTCCGCAACGCGGTGTTCCGTTCCGTCAGGTTGCACGGCGGCATTGAACGCCGTGCACTCGCGAAAACGACCGGGATGGCGCGGCAGACCGTTGACCGGATCGTGGCGGAGTTGCTGGAGCGGGGTGATGTGGTGGTTCGCACCTTCGCCCGACAGCCCCGGGGACGTCGGCCGGCGGTCCTGGGGATCAATCCGGATCGTTTTCTGGGCGCGGGCATGGTCGTTGACGGTGGAACGATGACGGCGGTGGTGTGCGACTACGAAGGGCGCCGGTTGTCGTGTACGAGAACGCCGTGTGCCGGCAATGGCGGATCCGCGGCAGCGGTACGCGAGATGATCGAGGTGGTTCGGTCCGGTGTGTGCGCTGCACGTCGGCGGGGACATGTGTGTGCCGCCGGCATCGCCTTGCCGGGGTTCATTGATTCGGCACGTGGTCGGTGCATCCTGTCGGCGGATCTGGGGTTGCGCGATGTGGCGCTGGGGGATATTCTTTCGGCCACGGTTGGTGTGCCGGTGCGGCTGGAAGACATTACTCGCGCATATGCAGCAGCGGCGGTGCGTTTCGTTCCGCGTTCCGCATACGTGAAGGACTTCCTTTATGTGCATGCCGGGGATGGAGTGGGGCTCGGGATTGTGCAAGACGGTCGCGTATACTACGGGCCGACGGGCATTAGCGGCGAGATCGGGCACATGTCGGTGGATGCCCGGAACGGTGCCGCGGTATGCAGCTGCGGGAATCGGGGATGCATCGAGAGCGTCGCTTCGACGAGCGCCATCGTTCGGGAAGTCAACGGAACGAAAAGTCGCGGCGCCGGCCGAGTGCGTGTGTACGGCGGTTTCGCGGAGGTATCGGCGGCGGCGCATGCGGGAGACACGGTGTGTCGTCATGCCATCGCCCGGGCGATCGACTGTCTGGGAAAGGGGATCGCCAATACCATCAATGTGCTGGGTATCCCACATGTAATCGTGGGCGGCGAACTGGTGCGAGATGACGGGGAGATACGCTCCACGCTGCTGTCAGCGGCGATACGTCGCCGGGTGGTGAACGTCCTGTCGGGTGCGGTACAGGTGAGCGTGTCACGCTGGGATCCCGCGGATGCGGCGCGCAGCGCGGCGGTCCTTGCGGTGGACCGATATTTGGAGGACACGCATCGGTGATGTCTTTCGGCGTATGCCGGGAGACTAATTCATGCGGACGGAGGTGGTGTCATGGGAGCGAAGCTGGCGATTGATGGTGGACCGAAGGCCAAGACCACACCCAACATCCCGATGTACCCGGGCGGCCTGGAGATCGGCGCGGAGGAGAAGCGCGAGGTGATGGAAGTCCTCGATCGCAAGTACCTGTTCCGGTACTATGGTCCGAAGGAGTATCCCTCGAAAGTGAGTCTGTTAGAGGAACGGTTCGCGGCGAAGATCGGCACCAGGCATGCGCTCGCGGTCAATTCCTGCACTTCTGCGCTGATCAGCTCGCTGGTGGCGGTGGGGGTCGGCCCGGGCGACGAGGTGATCGTCCCAGGGTATACGTTCTTCGCTTCATGCGCCGCGGTTGTCGCCGCGAAGGCGATCCCGGTGATCGCCGAAGTGGACGATACCCTGACCATGGATCCCGTGGACTTCGAGCGCAAAATAACTTCCCGGACGAAGGCGGTGATCCCGGTGCATATGCGCGGGGTGCCGTGCGACATGGACCGCATCATGGCCATCGCTCGCAGGCATGGCGTCAAAGTCATTGAAGACGTCGCCCAGTCGTGCGGCGGATCGTACAAAGGGAAACGGCTCGGTTCGTTCGGGGACTGCAACGCGTTCAGTCTGCAGTACCACAAGATTATCACCAGCGGCGAGGGGGGGATCGTCACCACGGACGACGACCTGCTCTACGATCGCGCCCAGGGGTACCACGACACCGCCGCCTGCTGGCGTAAGGACCGGTTCGGTCTGCCGCGGTACAAGGGTGAGGTGTTTCCGGGAGTCAACTTCCGCATGAGCGAGCTGCACGGCGCGGTGGCGCTGGCGCAGCTGGAGCGGCTGGACGGGCTGCTCAATCGTATGCGCGCCAACAAGAAACGCATCAAGGACGCCATCCGCAAGCGCGACGGCCTGACCTTCCGCCGGCTCAACGATGAGGCGGGAGACACCGCGATCTGCCTGGTGTTCTTCCTCCCGGACGCGGACTTGACGAAGAAGTTCGCCCGGGCGCTCAAAGCGGAGGGGGTGGATGCGGAATCGGTGTTCGATGCCGGCATTCCGGATTGGCACGTGTATTCGCACTGGAAACACATCATGGACAAAGTGACCGCCACGCCCGAGGGGTGTCCCTACACCTGCGCGTACTACACATCGAAGGGAGGGAAGGCGGAGTACCGTCCCGACATGTGTCCGAACACCAACGCGCTGCTGTCGCGTTCCATCCAGATCGCAGTCCCGCCGCAGATGACGCCGCAGGACTGCGACATGATCGCCGAGGCCGTCAATAAGGTGGCCGACGCGTACCTGCAATAGCCGGCAACGATGTGAGTAAAGGGGGTACAGCCCCCGGGGAGTGTACGCTATGATACCGGAGTTGGATGTCTGCATTGACACATTTTTCACCGATCTGCCCGCGCACGAGAGAATCCGCCGGATCGCCGACTGCGGTTATGCGGCGATCGAGTTCTGGTTTTGGGATCACGAATTCGACGGCAGGACGCTGACCGACACGCCGAAAGACGTGGATGCAGTCGCTCGGGTATGTCGGGAGAGAAGCATCGCAGTCAATGATATCGTGGTGAACTCGGCGGATGGGGCCATCGGCGGGCACCTGGTACGTGCGGAGGACCGATCCCGGTACCTGGATCGGTTGTCGCACACGATCGAGGTGGCACGAAAGCTCGGGTGTACCAAACTGATCACCTGCGCGGGGAATGAACAGCCCGGGGTATCGCGTGCGCGGCAGTCGGAAGCGCTCGTGGCGACCCTCGTTGAGGCCGAAAAGCTCGCGCGGACCGCAGGGATGGTTCTGCTGCTGGAGCCGCTCAACGCGCGCGTCGACCATCCCGGGTGTTTCCTGACGGGAACCGACGACGGATTCGCCGCGGTCCGGGCTGTGAACTCGCCCCACGTGCGCCTGCTGTTCGATGTGTACCACATGCAGATCATGCAGGGCAACATTCTGGACACCGTCCTGCCGAACCTGGATCTCATCGGTCACTTCCACAGCGCAGGTGTTCCTGGCAGGCATGAACTGTACACTGGTGAACTGGATTACCGGAACATCGTGCGCGCCATCGGGGCAGCGGGATACCGGGGACGGTTCGGTTTGGAGTACTTCCCGACGGTTGACCACGCGCAGTCGCTGGCGGCGGTGCGCGAGTTTCTCTCCCGGGAGTGACCTATGACACGTACGGTCAATGTGGGAATGATCGGCTACCGGTTCATGGGCAAGGCGCACAGCCACGCATACCATGATGTGGGGATGTTTTTCCCGTCGGATGTCGTGCCGGTCAAAAAGGTGATCTGCGGGCGTACCCGTTCGGCGGTGGAGGAGGCCGCCCGGGTGTTCGGCTGGCAGGAGGCGGCGACCGACTGGGAGGCGGTGGTCAGCCGGCCGGACATCGACATCATCGACATCAACACCCCCAACCATCTCCATCGGGACATCGCGATCGCGGCGGCGCGCCACGGGAAGGCCGTTTTCTGCGAAAAGCCGCTCGCCATGGATGCCGTGCAGGCACGGGAGATGTTGGACGCGGTTCGCGCAGCGAAGGTCAAACACCTGGTGGCGTTCAACTACCGGATGGTGCCCGCGCTCGCGCTCGCCAAGCGTCTGATCGACGAGGGACGGATCGGCGTCATCCGCCATTTTCGCGCGGTGTACCTCCAGGATTGGATATGTGATCCATCGTTTCCGTGCGTATGGCGTCTGCAAAAGGAGCTGGCAGGGTCAGGGGTGCACGGCGATCTCAACGCACACCTGATTGATCTGGCGCGGTGGCTGGTGGGTGAGTTCGACCGGGTCGTGGGGATGAGCGAGACGTTTGTCACCGAGCGGCCGTGTGAGCGAACCGGCGGCGGGATCACCACCGGACTGGAGGCGCGTTCGGATGCATCCGCCCGGCGGGTGACCGTGGACGACGCGACGCTGTTCCTGGCGCGGTTCAAGAACGGCGCGCTGGGCTCTTTTGAATCGACGAGAATGGCGCCAGGCCGCCGCAACGGCCAGCGCATTGAAATCAACGGGAGCAGGGGGAGCATCGTTTTTGAGCAGGAGGACATGAACATTCTCTGGTACTACAGCCAGGACGACGACAAGAGTGTACAGGGGTTCAAGCGCATCCAGGTGACCGAGGCGGTGCACCCGTTCACCGGGGCCTGGTGGCCGGCGGGCCACATCATAGGCTATGAGCACACGTTCGTGCATCTGGTCAAGGAGCTCCTGGACGCCATCGCGCAGGACCGCATGCCTTCCCCGGACTTTGAAGACGGTTTCCGGTGCCAGGTGGTGCTGGACGCGGTCATGGAATCCGCCCGCAGCGGGGGATGGGTGGCGATCAGGGAGTGACCTGCAGAAACAAACGTGCATCGGCCTGCAGCCAGGGCCGCACGAACCCAAGGAGCAATGACATGAGCACACCGCAATCGCTGCACAGCATCTGCCGCTGGACATTCAACGCGGGCAAGGGTGGGTTTGTCCCCGCCGGAATCCGTCCCGCATGGGCTGCAGACAGGCTCGATACCGCGGGCATGGTCCGGCTGGTCAAAGAAAAAATCGCCCCGCGACTGCCCGCGCACGTCGCTCTCGGCTTGGAAGTCCACTACGATGCCGAAATCAACGAGCGGAACGCCGCGGCCGTCACGGATGCACTCGCCGCAGCGAACATGCACCTGGCGCTCATCTCCCCCAACGCGCACACGTACTGTGCGTACGGCGGTGTGGCATCGCTGGATCCCGGGGAACGGTCTCGCGCGGCGGACCTGGCGCAGCGCACCGTCGAAATGGCATACGGTCCCCTGCGGTCCGCGTGGCATCCGGATCCGAAACTCGCCCCATCGTTCGTCATCTGGAACGGCTCGCTGGGCTATGATCTGGCGACTATCGGCATCCGCCGCATGTACCAGAATCTGAAAGAAGCCGTCGCCCAACTCTGCGACTATGAAAGAAAGAAGGGCGGTATGCTGTACTTCGCCATTGAACCGAAGCCCAACGAAGGTCATCCGGCCATGCTGCTCCCGACGGTTGCCAGCGCGATCCTATTCTGGAAGCGGCTGCGCGAAGAGTTCGGGACCGACATTTCGCGGATGGGTGTCAACAAGGAGTTCGGTCACTCCGAGATGATCGGCCTGGACCACGTCTACGACACTGTGGAGGAGATCGACAACGGCATGCTCGTGCACATGCACCTCAACAGCCAGGGGTACAACGACGGCATCGTGCTGGGCGGCCCCGGAAAATACGACATCGACCACGGCACCCGCATCAACGGTATGAACATCGCCATCGCCGGACTCATCGCGGAGGCGGGATTTGTGCGCTGGAAGGGCCACGACATGCAGGTCCGCGCCTATGACAACGAGGAACAGGGTATTGACCGGGTGGTGCGCAGTATCCTCAGCTGGGAGGCATGCGCGGAAGCGGCACGGGCTCTGAACGTCGCGGCAGTGATGCGACACCTCGAGGCGCGGCAGACGGCGCAGGCGGAAGACCTGATGCGTGCGGCGGTGGTGGACGCTCAGCGTGCGTTCGACCGGATGTACCGTGGGTGAGCCGGACTGCACGGGTCCAGGGGCTGAAGCTGGGCGTTGCTCCGGAGAGGATGCGTGCTTCTTGAAAAAAGTGGGGCTTGAAGAGACGAAACAGGCTGCGTTTCGACAGCTCAACAACCCCGCGGGCGCCGCGTAGTGCATGCGTTTTCGCCGGTGTTCCCCGTTGAGGGAGCGAGCCGCCGGTGTGTGCCGGCGGCCTGTCCGCACGGCGGACATTCTCAATGCCGCGCCCCCTTGACAACCGCTGTTTTTTTTGGTATTTGCATATGAGATGATACATCCTGCCGGCCCTGAGTGGTTCTGCGGCCGCACATAGTCCAAAAAGGAATATCTCCGCTCTATAGTACGTTTCCACAGCCGGATGGGCCGTGCCGCATGCGGTTCCCGGGACAAACCTGTCGCATCATACCATCCAGATCTTGCGCGGATACGTGTTCTATCACCGGCCGTCAGCGGATCGGCCGGTGCAACAGATCGGGGTATCAACCATTCCCAAGGAGGGACGCTTCTCAATGACGCTGCAACAGGTGACTTTCGACATCTCCAGTCTGGCGAAGATGAAACTGGCGGAGCTCACCAAGCTCGCCAAGGAACTCAACATCGAGCCGTCCACGGGGCTCAAACGCCAGCAGCTGATTTCCCGCATCATCGAGGCGCAATCTGCATCCAACAGCCTCATGTACAACGAGGGGGTGCTGGAGGTACTGCCGGACGGGTTCGGGTTCTTGCGTTCCCAGAACTTCAACTACCTCCAAAGCAACGAAGACATCTACATCTCCCCATCCCAAATCAAGAAATTCGGCCTGCGCAAAGGAGATACCGTCGGTGGGTACGTCCGTCCTCCCAAGAACGACGAGAAGTACTACGCCCTGCTGCAGATCAAGACTGTCAACGGCGTGGATCCCGACAAGCTTGCCGATCGCGTTTTCTTTGACAACCTGACGCCGCTGTTCCCGCAGGAGCGCATCAAGCTGGAGACGGAACGCAACGAGTATGCCACGCGCATCTTCGACCTGCTGCTGCCCCTCGGCAAGGGTCAGCGCGCGCTGATCAACGCAGCTCCCCGCACCGGCAAGACCGTCCTCCAACAGAAGATCGCCAACTCCATCAGCAAGAACCACCCGGAGATCAAGCTGATCGCCCTGCTCATCGACGAACGCCCCGAAGAGGTGACGGACATGGAGCGGTCCGTCAAGTGCGAAGTGATCTCGTCCACGTTCGACGAGCCGGCCGAACGTCACGTACAGGTCGCCGAGATGGTCATTGAAAAGGCCAAGCGTCTGGTCGAGCAGGGCAACGACGTGGTCATCCTGCTGGACTCCATCACCCGCCTGGCGCGCGCCTACAACACCATCACCCCGTCCAGCGGCCGTGTGCTGTCCGGCGGCATTGATTCCACCGCGCTCCAGCGGCCCAAGCGGTTCTTCGGAGCGGCGCGCAAGGTTGAGGAGGGCGGGTCGCTCACCATCATCGCCACCGCGCTGGTGGAGACCGGATCCCGCATGGATGACGTCATCTTCGAGGAGTTCAAGGGCACCGGCAATATGGAGGTGTACCTGGACCGCAAGCTCGCCGACCGACGGATTTTCCCCGCGATAGACATCTCGCGTTCCGGCACCCGCAAAGAAGAACTGCTGATTCCCGACAAGGACCTCTACAAAGTCTGGGCGCTCCGCAAAGCCCTCATGCAGCTGCCGCCCATGGAAGCGATGGAAACGCTGATCAAACGTCTCCGCGAGACCCGTTCCAACACCGACTTCCTCAAATCCATCAGCGGCGCCATTTCCGAGGAGGAGATGGACCGCTCCATGCGCTGACCGGTGTGCGGGGGCGTCCCCGTAGCCTATACTTGACAGCAGCGACGCTTTTTTGGTAATACCGAGGGTTCCGAGACGGATGGGCAGGTGGCGGAGTGGTCAATCGCATCAGACTGTAAATCTGACGCCCGTCGGGCTACGTAGGTTCGACTCCTACCCTGCCCATCGGTGTCGGGTTCGGCGGTGCGCACCCATACGGCTCGCCGCGTGTCGACACGCGGACTCGCAACCAGCACTCGTGCGGGAGTAGTTCAGCTGGAAGAACATCTGCCTTCCAAGCAGAATGTCGCGGGTTCGAGTCCCGTCTCCCGCTCCAGGATCATCTCTGACGGTGTCCGCTGGTGTCTTGGCAGCTGGCGGTGCGCCGCGTGATGTACACAACGCCGGGCAACCGGACAGGAGGAGTACGATGAGCAAACCGAAGTTCGAGCGCACGAAGCCGCACGTGAACGTGGGGACGATTGGGCACATAGACCACGGGAAGACGTCGTTGACGTCGGCGATCACGCACGTGCTGGCGAAGAAGGGCATGTCGAAGGTGATGAGTTACGCGGACATAGCGAAGGGTGGGGTGGTGCGTGACGAATCGAAGATACTGACGGTATCGGTGGCGCACGTGGAGTACGAGACGGAGACGCGCCACTACGCGCACATAGACTGTCCGGGGCATGCGGACTACATCAAGAACATGATTACGGGCGCGGCGCAGATGGACGGGGCGATACTGGTGGTATCGGCGCCGGACGGTCCGATGCCGCAGACGCGGGAGCACGTGTTGCTGGCGCGGCAGGTTGAGGTGCCGGCGATGGTGGTATTTTTGAACAAGTGCGACTTGATGGACGACAAGGAGTTGCTGGACCTGGTGGAGTTGGAGGTTCGGGAGCTGCTGACGAAGTACGGGTTTGAGGGGGACAAGGTGCCGGTGGTGCGTGGGAGCGCGGCGAAGGCGCTGGCGGCGGCGACGGGGAAGGGGGACGAGAAGGACGAGGCGTGCATTTACGAGTTGATGAAGGCGTTGGACGAGCACATTCCGATGCCGAAGCGGGAGACGGACAAGCCGTTTTTGATGAACATAGAGGACGTTTTCACGATTACGGGTCGCGGGACGGTGGCGACGGGGAAGATTGAGCGCGGGGTGGTGCGCAGTGGGGACAAGGTGCAGATCATAGGATTGCGTGACACGCAGGAGACGGTGGTGACGAGCCTGGAGATGTTCCGGAAGATCATGGACGAGGCGCAGGCAGGGGACAATGTGGGTGCGCTGCTGCGGGGTGTGGAGAAGGACCAGGTGGAGCGTGGGCAGGTGTTGGCGGCGCCGAACAGCATCAAGCCGCACAAGAAGTTCCGTGGGCAGGTGTACATACTGACGAAGGACGAGGGTGGTCGGCACACACCGTTTTTCAAGGGGTACCGGCCGCAGTTTTATCTGCGGACGTGCGACGTGACGGGGTCGGTGACGCTGCCGGAGGGAGTGGAGATGGTGATGCCGGGCGACCGGGTGACGATGGATGTTGAGTTGATCACGCCGATCGCGATCGAGAAGCAGCTGCGGTTTGCGATCCGGGAAGGCGGCCACACCGTCGGCGCCGGTGTCGTCACCGAAATCCTGGAGTGACCAATGAACACCACGCAAGCGCAGTACCAGAAGATCCGCATCAAGATGAAGAGCTATGACCACATGATTCTTGACAAGGCCGTCAAGAAGATCGTTGAAACGGTGCACCGCACGGGAGCGCACGTCTCCGGTCCGGTGCTGCTGCCGGTCAAGATCCGCAAGTACACCGTCAATCGCTCGCCGCACGTTGACAAAAAATCGCGCGAGCAGTTTGAGATGCGTATTCACAAGCGCCTGATTGACATCCTTGATCCGACCGTGACCACGGTGGAGGAGTTGATGAAGCTCCAGATTCCGTCGGGCATCGAAGTTGAGATCAAGATGGTGTAATCGAGCGTTTCAAGGAGCCACGAGCATGATGCAGGGCATTATCGGAGAGAAAATGGGCATGACCCGGCTCTACGGAGCCGACCACCGGATCCGCGCCGTAACCGTGATCCGAGTGCGCCCTAACCGTGTCCTTCAGACCAAAACAGAACAGACCGATGGATACGCCGCGGTGCAGCTGGGCATGGGGATGCGCAAGGTGCGCAATGTCCCCCGGGCGCTGCTCGGCCACGTGCGCAAAGCCGGTCCGGGCCCGGTGCCGTGGGCGATCCGGGAGCTCCCGGCGGATAACCCCATGGAACATAAGGCCGGCGATACGGTAACCGTGTCGATTTTCGCCGAGAACGACCTCGTTGACGTCCAGGGCCTCACCAAGGGTCGGGGATACGCCGGGGTTGTCAAGCGCTGGGATTTCGGCGGCGGTCCGCGAACCCATGGGCAGTCGGACCGTACCCGTGCCCCAGGCGCTATCGGTTCACAGCGTCCCCAAAGGGTCATCAAGGGAACTAAAATGGCGGGGCACTACGGTGCAGAGACGGTGACCATGAAGAACCTCCGCGTCATCAGAGTGGACCAGGAGAAGAACCTCCTGCTCGTCCACGGGGCCGTTCCCGGTCCAAAAAACGCGATCCTGCTCATACGCAAGACCGGTCGTTCCGCAGCACCGATTGCGGAGCAGAAGCCAACCGCCGCCAAGAAGGCGAAGAAATAACAACGGGGAACCACCATGGACAGCCTTGATGTACGCGACATAGCGACCGGCGGAACGATTGAGTCCGTCGCGATACCCGAGAACATCCGTAAATACTTAGACTACAAAAAAGCGGCGGCATTGCTGCATGAGGTCGTCGTTGCGCACCAGGCGAACCAGCGACAGGGAACGCACGCAACCAAGACACGAGCGGAAGTACGCGGAGGCGGCAGGAAACCGTGGCGCCAGAAACATACCGGCCGGGCCCGACAAGGATCCATCCGCTCGCCGCTATTCCGCAAAGGGGGGGTTGTGTTCGGTCCCAAACCGCGCGATTACTACCAGGCGCTCCCGGCCAACAAGAAACGCACGGCCAAATACGTTGCCCTCGCGCAGCGTGTCAAGAATGGAGACATGCTGGTGGTGAACCGTCTCGGAGTCGAGCAGCCCAAGACGCGTGAGTTTGCCCGAATCCTCAGCACGCTGTCTTTGAACGGCAAACGCATACTGCTGGTAGCCCAAACATTCGACGAAAACATACGCCGCGCCTCGCGCAATATATCTCGAGCAGGCTTGGCGCGGGTCGCAGACCTCAATGCGTACGACATTATGAACTGTGTCAAACTCGTCATAACCAAAGAGGCGCTCCAATGTCTGTAGACATCACCCGCATCATCCGACGACCCATCGTCACCGAGAAGACGACGAGGCTCAAGGGGAATGACGCCTACGCCTTCGAAGTTGACCCGAACGCCAACAAGCAACAGATCGCACAGGCGGTGGAAACACTGTTCAAAGTGAAAGTGCAGAGCGTCAACACGACCATGATCAAGGGCAAGCTTCGTCGCACCGGCAAGTTCGCCGGTTTCCGGCCGGACTGGAAGAAAGCGTATGTCAGGCTTGAAAAGGGCCAGACTATCAAGATGCTCGAGGAGCTTAAATAGGAGCCTGCCATGCCCATCAAAACATTCAAACCATACACGGTGACGCGACGGGCTATTACGGTCGAAGACTACTCCGACATCACCAAACGCCGTCCGGAGAAGAGTCTAGTCGAGCCGCTGCGGAAAAGAGGCGGCCGCAACAACACCGGCACCCTCACCGTCCGGCACCAGGGACGGGGAAACAAGCGGTTCTACCGTGTGGTGGACTTCAAGCGGGACAAGTACGACATGCCCGGGGTGATCACGTCAATCGAATACGACCCGAACCGTTCCAGCCGCATATCGCTGGTGCAGTACCAGGACGGCGAGAAACGCTACATCCTGCAGCCCCTGGGACTCAAAGTCGGCGACACGGTCCTCAGCAGCAGAGAGCCGATCGAGCAGAACATCGGGAACGCCATGCCCCTGCGACATATCCAGGTTGGAGCTATGGTGCACAACATCGAACTTCTCAAGGGACAGGGAGGGAAGATGTGCCGTGCGGCCGGGACCAGTGCCCAAGTGCTGGCGAAAGAAGGCGATTATGCGCACCTGCGCATGAAGTCGGGCGAGGTGAGACTGGTCGGAATAGACTGCATGGCGACCATCGGTCAGGTAGGTAATATAGAGCATGAAAACGTGACACTCGGCAAAGCAGGCCGCAGCTGGCACCGTGGCATACGCCCGACGGTGCGCGGCACGGCGATGAACGCCGTGGATCATCCGCACGGCGGCGGTCGCGGGCGCTCGAAGGGCGGCAACATCCCGCAATCGCCGACCGGTGTCCCGGCCAAAGGCTACAAGACACGACGCAAACGCAACGTGTGGAATCAGTTCATCGTAACACGACGTCCGTAGCGATAATAACAGGATAAACGAGGAACCCATGACACGCTCGTTGAAAAAAGGGCCGTACGTAGACGCGAAGGTCTTCAAGAAAGTTCAGAAGATCACGCAGACGGGAGACAAGAAAGTTATCAAGACCTGGGCGCGAGACTGCTCGGTCATCCCCGAGTTCATTGGTTTCACATTTCTCGTTCATAATGGAAGGAAGTTTGTTCCGGTGGTCATCACCGAGCAGATGGTCGGCCATAAATTGGGGGAGTTTTCCCCCACGCGCTTGTTCCGAGGACACGGCGCGGCGCACACCAAGGAAGCGGCCGAACTGACGTGATTCTGGGCGGCATCGCACCGGCGAACCACACACGACTAAGGGAGCAAGGCAATGCAAGGCAAATGTGACTCGCGGTACCTGCGGCATGCACCTCGCAAGGTGGCGCAGGTGCTCAAGATCATTCGCGGCAGAACAGTCTCGGACGCCATGCAGATTCTCGGCAACACGGGGAAATCATGTTCGGACGCGATACGGAAGGCATTAGCCAGCGCATTGGCAAATGCCAACGGTGCAAAATCGCCCGAACGGTTCCGTGTAGCCCAATGCTACGTGAATCGCGGCCCATTCATGAAACGTATGATGCCGCGAGCTCGTGGTTCCGCAGCGATGTTTACGCGGAAGACCTCGCACATCACCGTCGTGGTGAGCGACGAGCACCACACCGCCTAAGAGGAGAAACGCCGTATATGGGACAGAAAGTTCCGCCGCTTGCCAACCGCGTGGGATACATCGAGGACTGGGGGTCTCGCTGGTTCGACCTCAAGAACGCACCTGAGTACGTCGAACAGGACTTCCACATCCGCAGCTACATCAAGGAAAAGTTCCGGAACGCCATTATCACGCGGGTGGGTATCGAGCGCACCGGAAAGCAGTTGATCGTGGATATCAACACCGTGCGCCCGGGCATCATCATCGGTCGCGGCGGCGAAAACATCGGTGTCTTGACCCGTCACATTGAAAAGCTGACCGGAATGGAGAAGGTTTCCATCAAGGTGACCGAGGTGAAGCAGCCGGCGCTCAATGCACAGGCGACAGCGGAGTTCATCGCGCTGTGGATGGAAAAGAACATGAACTACCGCCGGGTACTCAAGAACTCGATCACCAAGTCTCTGGATGCAGGTGCCCTGGGAGTCAAGATCCGCATCAGCGGACGTCTGGGAGGGGTGGAAATCGCTCGCAGCGAATGGTACCGTGAGGGGCGCATCCCGTCGAATACCTTCCGAGCGGTCATCAGCTACGGATTTGCAGAAGCTCTGATCAAGAAAGGGAAGATTGGTATCAAGGTCTGGATTTTCCTTCGGGAGCTCATGACAGACCAGGATCGAGAACTGGCCCGCAGCGGGAGACTCCATGAGGTGATCTCGGGACGGCGGCGTTCAGCAGCGGAGGAGAACTGACATGCTCATGCCCAGCAGGGTCAAATACCGAAAGACGCATTTGAATCGGAGCAGAGGTATCAGCAAGGGTGCACTGGAACTGCACTTCGGAGACTACGGCATCCGGACACTGGAAACAGCTTACATCACCGCCGCTCAGATCGAAGCATCGCGACTGACCGTCACGCGATTCATGAAAACAGGCGGCAAACTCTGGATCCGGATGTTCCCGGACTTATCTATTACCAAGAAACCGCAGGAGACCCGCATGGGGAAAGGGAAAGGGGATCCCTCGCACTGGGTGGCCCGGGTGAAGAAAGGTCGCATCCTCATGGAAATCGAAGGACTCAGCGATGCCGATTCACGCGAGGCGCTTCGCCAGGTATCATTCAAGCTGCCGGTCAAAACGAAGCTCGTGACGAGGCACGACAGCATATGAAACAGAAGGCATGGGAAGAACTCAGAAATTCGAGTCTTGAAGAACTGAACGCACGGCTCTCCGATGCGGAGAAGAAGCTGTTTGAACTGCGGTTTAAACACAGCGTCGTACCGCTCAAGAATCCGCTGGAGCTGCGGACGCTGCGCCGCGATATCGCCCGGATGAAACAGCTGGTTGCCGGCAAGCGGCGCCAGACCGCGGGCGCACAGTGACGGGAGACGCGCCATGAAACAACGAAAGACCGGTACGGTTGTCTCGGATAAAATGAACAAGACGAGGGTGGTGCGCGTCGAGCGCATGTACGTGCACCCGAAGTACAAGAAGCGCATCATGTTGGGGCGCAACTACTATGCGCACGATGAAGAAAATACCTCCAAAGTCGGAAACAAAGTCGTCATTGAACTGACACGTCCGCTTTCGCGCTTAAAGCGCTGGAGGATAGTGGAGATCGCCCAATGATCCAGAAACGTTCAATGCTCAACGTAGCTGACAACACCGGCGTACGCAAAGTCATGTGCATACAGCCGTTCGGCCAGAACAAACGCTACGGAATCGTCGGAGACGTCATTCGCGCATCCGTCAAGGAGGCCAGCGCGGATGCCGTCATCAGGAAAGGCGAGGTGGTGAAGGCGGTGGTTGTGCGCACCCGCAAGCAGGTGCCGCGTCCGGACGGCTCATACCTCCGCTTTGACGACAACGCCTGTGTCATTATAGACGATAACAACGATCCGAGGGGGACGCGCGTCTTCGGGCCCGTAGTGCGTGAGCTCAGGGAGCGGCGGTTCCTCAAGATCATTTCGCTCGCGCCGGAGGTGGTGTAACCCATGCATATCAGGAAAAAGGACACCGTCCTGGTCATCGCCGGCAAGGACAAAGGCAAGAAAGGTGAAGTTCTGCGCGCGAACACGAAAAATAATACGGTGGTCGTGTCGAAGGTCAACATAGCCAAAAAACACGCCAAGCCGACCGGAACGACACCGGGCGGTATCAAGGAGATTGAGCGGCCGCTGCCGATTTCCAAGGTGATGGTGATCTGTCCCAAGTGCGGAAAACCGACGCGGGTGTCCGTTGCGGTGTCAGCGGATGGCACCAAGACGAGGATCTGCAAGAAATGCGGGGAGATGGTGCTATGAGCGCACACGCGATGCCACGCCTGAAGGAGACCTATCGCACGCGAATCGTGCCGGAGCTCATGAAAAAGTTCGCATACGCGAACCCGATGATGGTTCCGCGCTTGACAAAAATCGTCATCACCATGAGCGTCAACGAGACGCGGGACAACATCAAGGCGATGGATGCCGCGGCGGACGAACTGGCGGCGATCACCGGACAGAAGCCGCAGCTGCGCCGCGCCAAGAAGGCTATCTCCAATTTCAAGTTGCGCAAAGGGCTGCCGATCGCGCTGCGGGTGACCCTGCGCAACGAGCGCATGTACGAATTCTTGGACCGCCTGGTGTTCATTGCGCTGCCGAAGATACGGGATTTCAAAGGGATCAGCAGCAAGGCATTCGACGGCAGAGGCAACTACAATCTCGGCCTTGCGGAACAGTACATTTTCCCCGAGACCAACATTGAAAAGTCAGAACACGTCCGCGGCATGAACATCACGTTCGTCACTACGGCGAAGACCGACGGCGAGGCCCGGGAACTCCTCGCCAGCCTCGGCCTACCGTTCGCAAAGTGACGGCTGCGTACCATACGAGGGAGACCTGACATGGCGACAACAGCGGATCTCGCGAAGATGCGCAAAGTGCCCAAGTACGCGATACAGTACCGAAACCGGTGCAGGCTGTGCGGCCGCCCGCGCGGCTTCATTCGCGACTTGGGATTGTGCCGGGTGTGTTTCCGGAAACTGGCGCACCAGGGCGAACTTCCCGGTATACGAAAATCGAGCTGGTAGTCACAGCACCCTGACATCCAAGGAGCATTGATCAATGAGTAGCGACCCGATCGCTGACATGCTGACGACCATACGGAATGCAACCATGGTCTACCATGATAAGGTTGACGTGCCGTACTCCAAGATAAAAGCGGAGATCGCACGCATCCTGAAGGAAGAGGGTTTCATTTCAAATTTCAAGAAGATCGAGTCGCCCAACCGGAACTTCCTCCGCATTTACCTGAAATACGGGCCAAACAAAGAGCAGGTGATCCGTTCAATCGCCCGCGTGTCGCGGCCGGGATGCCGTGTCTACGCCGGCTATGAGGAGCTGCCGCGCACCGGCGACATGACCGTATACATCGTCTCGACGCCGAAAGGGATCGTGACCGATCGTGTCGCTCGGAAGAACAAGACCGGCGGCGAAATCGTTTGCAAGGTATTCTGAGGCACTGCGAGGAACAATATGAGCAAACTGGCAAAAAAACCGATCCCAATTCCGCACAACGTCGAAATAACGGTGAACGACGCTGAAGCGGTTGTCAAGGGACCGAAGGGAACGTTGAAAATGCCCCTGCGTCACACTGCGAACGTTGCGATCCGCCGGGAAGGGCAGAACCTGTTTGTTGATCGGATCACAGAGAATCGTGAGGGACGGATGTACCAGGGACTCTGCTTTGCCTTGCTCAAGAATATGGTCATCGGGGTCACTGAAGGCTACACCCGTGTGCTGGAGATTGTCGGTGTAGGTTATTCGGCCCAGCTGCAAGGAGACAAGCTTGTCCTGAAACTGGGATTCTCGCACCCGTACACCTTTGTGCTGCCACCGGGAATCAAGGCTGCGGTCGACGGCAAAGGAATGGAGATCACCATTACCGGGAATGACAAGTACCTCGTCGGCGAAACTGCCGCCAACATCCGTGCGATCAAACCCCCGGAACCTTACAAGGGAACCGGCATCAAGTACAAGGACGAACGCATCATTCGCAAACTCGGCAAGGCGGCTCTCGCGGGCGCCGGCGCCGGGGCGAAAAAGTAACCGCTTCGGAGTGTTTCCATGAATATCAAAGAATCCATGCAGCCGCAACTGCGCAAGGTCAAGAGAGCCGAACGGGTCCGTGAGCGTGTGCGGGGCAGCGCCGAACGGCCGCGCCTGTCGGTATATCGAAGCCTTCGGCATCTCCACGTTCAGATCATCGATGACGACGCTGGCAGAACGTTGTTGAGCTGTTCCACCGTCGGCAAGGATATCAGAGACCGCATATCCAAGAAGAAAAAGAACGAACAGGCGAAGATGGTCGGGGAAGCGCTCGCGAGCAAGGCGAAGAGCGCCGGGATCACCAAGATTGTTTTCGACAGGAACGGCCGGCGGTACATCGGCCGCATCAAGGCGCTGGCCGATGCGCTGCGCGCCGGAGGTTTGGAGTTCTGATCATGGAAACTGAAAACAAGGTCAATAACATCCCGGAACAAGAGACTGCAGCGGCGCTCGCGGATCCGGCCGTCGTCGGACCATACTCTTCAGACCAGGGATTCGAGAACGAACCGGAACTTGTGGACGAAGCTGCTTTTGAAAAGACGGTGGTGGAAATCAAACGCGTCACCAAGGTTGTCAAAGGCGGCAAGAAGCTTTCGTTCACCGCGCTGGTCGTTGTCGGCAACAAGCGGGGGCAAGTCGGCTACGCACTGGGCAAAGCGAAGGACGTGCCTTCGGCAATTGACAAGGCGGGTCGGCGCGCGATGAAGGCGCTGGTCAAGGTTCCCATCGTCGGGACGAGCATTCCGCACATGGTGCAAGAGCGTTTCGGTGCAACACGCGTCATGCTGAAACCCGCTCGACCGGGGACCGGGGTTATCGCCGGGACGACGCTGCGTGCACTGCTCGACGCAGCCGGCATCGCCGACGTCTTGACAAAAATCATCGGTTCCAGCAACCCGCACAACGTCATCCAGGCTGCGATCGCCGGCATCCGCAAGATGCGCACACGCGAGGAAATCGCGGCGTTGCGACAGTAATCATCCCAGGAGATGAAGCCATGGCAATAACACTGTCCACCATCAAACCGGCGCCGGGCGCGCGTCACCGCAGCAAGCGGCTCGGCTGTGGCGAAGGCTCAGGCCACGGCGGCAGCGGTTCAACTCGGGGCATGAAAGGCCAGCGTTCGCGATCCGGAGAAGGTGTCCGACCCGGATTTGAAGGCGGGCAGATGCCGCTGATGCGCCGTATTCCCAAGCGCGGTTTTTCCAATGTGCGGTTTTCATCGCGGATGCAGGAAGTCCGCCTGTCGGAGATCCTGCGCCTAACACCGGCGGATGTGTCGACGGTGGACTTGGCGCTGCTCAAGAGACTCGGTCTCATCGGATCGCTCAAGCACCCGGTGAAAGTCATCGGCGGCACTGTGGCGGTGAACCGCGCCTTGACGGTATCGGCCCATGCATGCTCGAAGTCAGTTGCCGAAGCCCTCTCGAAGGCTGGTGGAAAGTATGTTCAACTCGATCGGTAACATCTTTCGTATCGAAGAATTGAAGCGCAAGGTGCTCTTCACGCTCGCGATCCTTGCGGCGTACCGCATCGGCATCGCCATACCGTTGCCCGGGGCGAATCCCAATGCATTGAAGGCGATTTTCAATAATCCCAACGCAGGTATGCTGGGGTTTCTCGATATCTTCTCCGGCGGTGCCATGAGCAAGATGTCCATTTTCGCGCTGGGCATCATGCCGTACATCAATGCCTCCATCATCATGTCCGTCGTGCAGGGAGCAAAAATCATTCCGCAACTCGAGATGATCGCCAAGGAAGGCGAATCCGGACGCAAGAAGATCACCCGCATCACGCGCTACTTCACCCTCGCGCTGGCGACCGTCCAGGCGATCGGTTTGACCACGTTCGCGAGCAACCCGTTGCCCGGGACCAACGAGGTCCCGCTGGCGATGACCACCCCCATGCACATGGCGTTGATCGTCGTAACGCTGGTGACCGGGACCATGTTCGTAATGTGGCTCGGAGAACAGATCACCGAGATGGGGATCGGCAACGGCATTTCGCTGTTGATATTCGCCGGCATCGTGGACGGGTTCTGGGCGGCCGGCTTCAACTTCTGGCGTTTCGTCAATACCGAGGAAATCGGTGGCCTGCAGGCAGTCGCCATCGTACTCATCATGGCGGCATCGACCATCGGCGTTGTTTGGCTTGAGACTGCCCAGCGCCGGATCCCAGTGCAGTACGCCAAACGCCAGGTCGGCAGGCGGATGATGGGTGGTGCCACCACATTCCTGCCCATCAAAGTGGACACCGCCGGTGTAATCTCCGTCATTTTCGCGCTCTCGGTGCTCTCGTTCCCAATGATGCTGCTCAATCTTTTCCCGAATGCCGAATGGGCACGCAGCACTCAGGCGTTCCTTAACAATGCGTGGGTGCACAACATCGCCCTCTCCGTGCTCATCGTCGTGTTCTGCTATTTTTACAATTCACTGGTTCTGAATCCGGCGGATCTCGCGGAGAACATGAAGAAAATGGGTGGATTCGTGCAGGGGATACGTCCCGGAGAACAGACCGCGAAGTACATCCAGTACGTGCTGGAGCGGGTGACCCTCGGTGGTGCGCTCGCGGTGGTAGCCGTTGCGGTTCTGCCGTCAATTCTCCTGCGTCCGCTCAATGCGCCGTTTTATTTCGGCGGCACCACGCTCCTCATAGCCGTTGGTGTGTCTCTGGACACCGTCGGCCAGATTGAATCGTACCTCGTAATGCACAACTACGAATCCTTTGCGAAGAATATGCGCATTAAGGGAAGGTGGTTCAACGTCAAATGAACACACTGTCGCGGATTGTTTTCCTCGGCCCTCCCGGGTCAGGCAAAGGGACACAGGCATCTGTTCTATCAAAGGAACTCCGCATTCCGCATATCTCTACGGGTGATGTGTTTCGTTCGATCCTCAAGGGAACGTCCGCCCTCGGTGCCAAAATCCGCTCGTATGTCACCAGCGGCGGTCTGGTGCCCGATGAGATCGTGTTCAAGGTGGTCAAGACCGTTCTCAAAAAGCAACGCTTCTTCCTTGACGGCTACCCACGCACCGTTCCGCAAGCCGAGATGCTCGACGAGTTCCTCGGAACGAAGTACGCCGTACAGAAAGTCCTCTATTTCAAAGTCGCCGACCGGGAGGTGATTCGTCGCCTCACATCGCGAAGGACCTGCGGAACGTGCGGAGCGGTCTACAATGTGCTGACACACAAGCCGAAGAAAAAGGGTATCTGCGATGCATGCGGCGGGACGTTGGTGCTTCGCAAGGATGATGAACCAGCCACGGTGAAGCACCGGCTCAAAGTATACCATCGTGAAACAAAGCCGCTGATCGCATACTACCGTTCCCAGAAGAAGCTGGCGGTCATAGACGCTACGCAACCGGTGGCGACGGTTCGCCGGGTCATCCATGGGATACTTTCGGGCGCGTGACGCCCAGGAAAAGCTCTTTGAACCGAAGACTCCATCGGAAATAGCCGTCATGCGGCGGGCGGCTGCGGCCGTGTGCGCCATTCTGGCCCGTGCGCGGGACAGCATACGAATCGGCATGCCGACCGCCGAGCTCGATGACATCATCGCGATCGAAATCAAACGTCGGGGCGGAACGCCGGCGTTCAAAGGGTATCGTGGGTACCCGGCGGTGAGCTGCATTTCGATAGACCACGAGCTGGTTCACGGCATCCCGTCTCGGAATCGTCTCTTCCAACCGGGACAGATGGTGTCCATCGACGTCGGGATGTTTCTTGATGGATTCTGCGGAGACGCGGCTACGACGTTGCTGCTGGATGATGGCAAGTGGTCAATCGACGATCCGCGCTGGAGGCTGATGCAGGTGACCTACCATGCGATGATGGAGGCCCTGCCGCGGGTAAGGCCGGGTGTGCGTATGGGGGATGTTTCGTCGGTGATCCAGCGATATGCTGAAGAACACGGATACGGGGTCGTACGTGAATATGTCGGGCATGCGGTTGGACGACAGATGCACGAAAAACCGGACGTTCCCAACTTCGGGAACCCGGGCGAAGGCGTACGTATCATCGAAGGGCTCGTGCTCTGTTTCGAACCAATGCTCAGCGCCGGCGATCCTGGGACATCGGTACTGAAGGACGGATGGACCGTTGTCATGGCGGACGGGTCTCTCTGCGCCCACTACGAACACATGGTTGCGGTGACCGAGACCGGCCCGGTACTGCTCACTGATCCGGAGATTATACAACCGCAGAGGATATATGGCACAGGAACGAGAAGACCGAATCATAACGACCGGGACCATTACCGAGGTTCTTCCCTCGACGATGTTCCGTGTCAAGATAGATAACACCGAGCATGTTGTGCTGTCGCACCTGTCGGGCAAGATGCGGCTGCACTTCATCCGGCTGGTGGTGGGGGACCGCGTCCGCTTGGAAATGTCGCCGTACGATCTCACGAAAGCTCGTATCGTCTATCGTATCACGGAGAAACGCCCATGAAAGTTCGCAGTTCCATACGGAAGATCTGTAAAAACTGCAAGGTCATCAAACGCAAGAAGAACGTGACCGTCATCTGCAGCGATCCACGACACAAGCAGCGGCAGGGTTAACGTCCGTATCCTGAAGGATACCGGCGTATTTATCGCGAGGAGCGTCATCTATGGCACGCGTTGCAGGAGTCAATCTCCCCAACCAGAAGAAGATTGAAGTGGCACTCGGGTACATTTTCGGCATCGGGCGGGTTGTGGCAAAACGCATTCTCCAGGCCACCGGTATCGACGGAACTATCAAAGCCAAGGATCTCACCGAATCGCAGGTGGCGACGCTCAACACCTACATCGAAGAGAATCTCAAGGTGGAGGGTGACCTGCGACGTGAGGTGCAGGCGAATATCAAGCGCTTGCGGGAGATCGGTTCATATCGCGGTATACGACATCGCAGAAATCTTCCGGTGCACGGCCAGCGCACGCGTACCAATGCACGTATACGCCGCGGCAGTAGAAAGACAGTCGGTGCCGCAAAAGCCGTCCCGCAGAAGAGCGCTGGAGAGGCAAAGAAATAATCCAAGGAGCGGATCATGGCCACCAAGAAGCGCAGAGCGCTGTCCGACAACAACGGACGGGTGTACATTAAGGCGTCGTTCAACAACACCATCATCACCATCACGGACAGCAAGGGGAATGCCATCTCATGGTCGACATCCGGCAGCGGCGGTTTCAGGGGAACCAAGAAGGGAACGCCGTTCGCGGCCCAGATCGCGGCAGGTGTCGCCGCAAAGCGGGCGGTTGAACAAGGGCTCCGCTATGTCAGCGTGTACGTGAAAGGGCCTGGACCCGGTCGTGAAATGGCCATTCGGGAACTGCAGAACTCGGGACTCGTGGTCACTGCAATAAAAGATGTGACACCAGTGCCCCATAACGGTTGCAGGCCGCGAAAACCCAGACGAGTGTGATCGGAGGAGCAAACAGCAATGTCCAGATATACCGAGGCCGTGTGCAGGCTGTGCCGGCGTGAAGGCATGAAACTGATGCTCAAAGGCGACCGATGCAACTCGGTCAAATGCGCCGTTGACCGCCGCAAGGGACTGATTCCCGGGCAGCATACCAAACAGATGTCGCGGAAGACCAGCGAATATGGCAAACGCCTGCGCGAGAAGCAGCGCCTGCGTCGCATGGCAGGTATCGGGGAACTGCAGCTGCGGCGGTATTTCGCGGCGGCCAAGAGGCTCAGTGGCGTAGCCGGTGAAAATCTGCTCCGTCTGCTCGAGATGCGCCTGGACAATGTCGTATACCGGCTGGGTTTTGCGCCATCGCGTGCATTCGCCCGCCAGCTGGTCAGCCACAAGCATGTGCTGCACAACGGTCGGACTTGCAACATTGCATCAACCGGCGTACGGGTCGGGGACAAAATACGGCTTGACGACGCCATGCTCAAAAACGTTTTTGTGCGCAAACGCCTTGAGCGACAGACGTTGCCGTCGTGGCTCTCCTACGATGCGGAGAACCAGATTGGCGAAGTGGTGGCACTGCCGCAACGACAGGAGATGTCCTATCCGGTCAACGAGTCGCTGATCGTTGAATTCTACTCAAAGTAGCCGGGAACCGAGTCGCTCAAAGGAGATTCGACATCAATGGAAAAGATCGTTTTCCCGAAAAAAATGGAAGTGGTCAAACAGGACAAGACTTATGGGAGAATCGCCATCTACCCCTTCGAGCGCGGATTTGCCCATACCGTCGGGAATTCGTTGCGACGAATACTACTGTCGAGCCTTGAGGGGGCGGCGGTAACCGAGGTGCGCATCTCTGGAGTCGCGCACGAGTTCTCAACCATCCGCGGTGTCAAGGAAGATGTCATCTACATTCTGATGAACATCAAGAAGATGCGGTTCAAGATGTTTGCGGATGATCCGGAGACGATCACGCTCAAGGTAAAAGGTCCGCGAGTGGTGACCGCGGGGGATTTCAAAACGACTTCCGAACTTGAGATCGTCAACCCGGACCTGCCCATCGCGACGCTGGACGCCAATGCGACCCTGGAACTGGAAGCAGTCGTTACACGCGGGCGCGGATACCATTTTGCGGAGGACAACAAACGCCCGGGAAATCCGGTCGGTACGCTCTACATCGACAGCATCTTTTCGCCGGTCATCAAGGCGAACTACGAGGTCGAGGCGACGCGCGTCGGCCAGAAAACCGACTACGATAAACTCATCATGGAAATATGGACTGACGGCACTCTGACGGCCGAGGACGCCTTGGCGTACGCAGCGAAGGTCTTGAAGGATACGTTGGCGATCTTCACGAGCTCGTCCGAAGAAGCCGAGGAGAAAGACTCCCGGGAACACGCCGGGGCAACGGAAGCGGAACATGTCAAACAGCTGCTCTCACAGCCGGTGGACATCCTTGAACTGGCGACCCGGGCATCCAATTGTCTCAAGGATGCCAAAATCACGACGATCCGCGAGCTGGTGAGCCGTACAGAAGAAGAACTCAAGACTATCCGGAATCTCGGCGAGAAATCGCTGGAAGAGATCAAGGAGAAGTTGAAGGCACAGAACCTCGTACTGGGGATGAAAGCATGATCACCAATCTCAACAAACGGAAGCTCAACATGCCGTCGGGCCATCGTCGTGCGGCCCTGCGCAACCTCGCAACAAACCTGGTGCGCCATGAAAGCGGGATCACCACGACCGTCGCCAAGGCCAAGGAACTCCGTCGTTTTGTGGATCGTCTGGTGACACGGGTCAAACGAGCGACCACCGATGCCAACAAACAGCGGGCGGCGCGCAGCATCCTGACCACCGCATCGGCCGCGGACAAGTTTGTCAGGATCATTGTCCCGCGTTTCGAAAATGTTCGCGGCGGATACACGCGCATGGCGCGCCTGGGAACACGGCGGGGCGACAACGCAGACATGGCGGTGGTGCGCTTCCGCTGAACGAGAGGTGGCGTCGATGTTCGATTTCCTTTTCAAGCTGCTGTCCAACGACATGGGCATGGATCTCGGCACGGCAACCGTGCTCGTATACGTGAAAGGGCAGGGTATTGTACTGTGCGAGCCGTCAGTAGTCGCCAAGGACACGGTCACCAAGGAAATCCTCGCCATCGGAACGGAAGCCAAGCGCATGCTGGGCAAAACCCCCGGCAACATCACCGCAGTCAGACCGCTGCGCAACGGAGTCATCGCGGACTTCGAGTGCGCCCAGAAAATGATACGCCACTTCATACACAAAGTGCACAACAATAAGACTCTCCTGCACCCGCGCATGGTTATTGGCGTCCCCTCCGGCATCACTGAGGTGGAGCGCAGGGCGGTTCGTGAATCAGCCTACCAGGCGGGAGCGCGTGATGTGTACCTCATCGAAGAACCCATGGCGGCGGCGATAGGGGCCGGCATCGATATACAGCAGCCGCGCGGCAACATGATCGTCGACATCGGCGGCGGCACCACCGAAGTCGGGGTCATGTCGTTGGGCGGCATGGTGGTGAGCCGGTCTATAGATATCGCCGGAGACGAGCTCAACGATGCCATCGTTCAGTACTTCCGACGGCGCTACAACCTGTTCATCGGCGAAAACACCGCCGAGGATATCAAGATACGCATCGGCTCGGTCTTCCCCATGGAAGAGGAACTTGGTATGGATGTCAAGGGACGGGACCAGGTCACCGGGCTCCCGAAGACCATTGCGGTCACCTCAGAAGAGATCCGCACTGCCCTGATGGAGCCCATGAGCCAGATAATCGCAGTTATCAAAGACTCGCTGGAAAACACCCCGGCCGAACTGTCCGCCGATCTGGTGGAGACGGGGATTACCGTCGCCGGCGGCGGTGCGTTGTTGCGTGGCATCGACCGTCTTTTCGCCAAGGAGACCGGCCTGCCCGTACGAATCTCGGAGGATCCCATCACCTGCGTCGTGCGTGGTACCGGTCGCTACCTGGAGGAACTCGACCGGATGAAGCGCAGTCGCGTTTCATATCCGTGATTCCGCATTCAATCCCATGACCGTCCGGGAGTTCCTCCGCGTTCATCAGGCGACGGTCAGATACCTGGGATGTGCAGCTGTTTCCGTCGGACTCCTGTCTGTCTCCAGCGCTGAAACCGTCCAGGCGTTCCGTTCCATCGCCGCCTACTTCCTCGGGCTCACACAACAACCCGTGCATCGCGTGGTTGCGTATCCTTCGGATATCGCCGGACGTTTGATGGCCGCGGTCTATGCCACGGATGAAAATGAGCGTCTCCGTGACCTGGCTAAACGTATGCACGTATACAAAATCCGCGCCGAACAACTGGAACAAGACCATGCGCGCATGCGTGCGGTACTGGGAACTCGTCCGACAGGCATGGGGCGCTTGCTCAACGCACGGGTACAGCGCCGGGAGCCGCACCAGTGGTTCAACACACTCATAATAGCACGCGGAAAACGCGACGGTATAGTGCCGGATGCACCGGTACTGACCGACCGTTGCATGGAATCTGTACAGATCATCGGCAGGATCTGGAGTGTGGAAGAAGAAACGGCACGTGTGTTGCTCATCACCGATCCGCTCAGCGGCATCCCCGTTGGTATCGCCGGCAAAACGGCACAGGGCGTACTTCTCGGCAACGGTACCCCTGAGCCTACCATCGAGTATCTACTCCCGGAAAGCGACGTTGCTCCCGGGGATCGTGTCGTCACCGTCACACTGCCGCCCGGCATAATGACCGGCAACCTGGACGTCGGATCGGTTGTATCGGTGGAACTATCCCCCCGGACGGGATTTAAGAGTGCGCGCGTGACGCTTGCAGGCAACATCAGCGTACTGGATCACGTGCTGGTATTGGTTCCGTGAGAAGTTTTTTTGCTTACATCGTCGCGATGGTGTTTCTCGTGCTGGCAGATGCGGTTGCCGCACGGCTGGCGATCGTCACCGGCATTAAGCCGGATGTTTTTCTGGCTGCGACTGTGTTTACGGTACTGTACCGGGGACACGCCCCCGCAGTCTTGACTGGGTTTCTGCTGGGATTGTGTGCTGATCTGCTCCAGCCAACGGTATTCGGAGCGAATGCGCTGCGGCTGGCGACAGTCGGCTACGTATTGGGCTGGCTGCACGGTCGTTTCAACGAAGACATGCCGCACGTGCAGGCCGGGATGCTCGTCGCGGCATCGTGCCTGGGTATTCTCATCATGGGGTTGGAAGCGTTGGCGGTGAGCTCGGTTTCGTTCGGATACTCGTGGCGTGTCGCGGTTATGCCGCCGGCAGACGCCCTGGCGGGGGTGCCGGTCATTGTGCTGTTGGCGCAAATACTACGGCGACCCGACGGGACTTCCTAGAAGCTGGTACAGACCGCTGCCATGGACTGGGAAAACCTACCGTACGCCGAAAAAAAGCGACTCCGCTCCGCCCTGGCGGTTCTCGCTCCAGTGGTATTCGCGCCCGTGGTGCTCATCGTCGCCGTGCTGTTGTACATCCAGGTGTTTCAGGCGGTGAACTTTCGCCGGAGAGCGGAGGAAAACCGCACCCAGACCATTATACGACTCGCTCCGCGCGGCCTGGTGTACGACTGTACCGGAAGGATCATCGCAGACAACCGCCCGTGCGTCAAGGCTTTCTACTATCCGTTTGAAGCACAGGAATCCCGTCATACCGAGGAGATGTACGACCTTTTCCCCGACATGGGTCCGACGTTGGACGCCGCCGTGCGCAGCAAGCGCGTCAGCGCGCTGTGCGATGAGATGACACGGGAGCAACTCTTCCGGGTCGTCGCGCTGCGACACCGTATTCCGGGGATATCGGTGGCAACAGAATACCGTCGCCGATACCCTGATGGCCTGCTGTTCGCCCATGCCCTGGGGTACGTGTCCGCGATAACAGCGCAGGAATTCCGAACGCTGAAAACCCGCAACTACCACATTCAGGACTACTCGGGGAAAACAGGGGTGGAGCGGGTGTACGAGCAGTATCTGCGAGGTACCAATGGTGCGGTGGTGACCGAAATAGATGCGAAGGGTGTTGCGCAGCGGGTTATCCGAGATGTTGAACCGGTTCCCGGGCATGAAGTGCACACTACCCTGGATACTCGGTTGCAGTATGCCGCGCGAGCGATGCTCGCCTCTTCCGGATACCATGGAGCTGTTGTTGGCGTTGACCCGCGTAACGGCGCTGTGCGGGTGCTGGTTTCCTATCCCGACTTCGATCCGAACGGTTTCGTTGCGACTGTTGTTCAGGGCGGCGGTCGCACTCCAGGAGACGTCTCATCCAAACCGGAGTTCAATCGCGCGATCATGGGCGCCTACGCTCCCGGGTCGATTGTGAAGCCGGTCTTCCTGTTGGCCGGGCTCCAAGAGGAACGGACCGCTCCCGGGCGTCAGGTGGAGTGCCTGGGCGGTATGCAGGTGGGCAACCGATTCTTCCACTGCTGGCATCGAGCGGGCCACGGCATGCTCTCTGCGGTGGATGCGTTGAGGGAATCGTGCGATGTTTTTTTCTATCAACTCGGACTATCGCTCGGTCCGGACGGCCTTGAGCGATGGATTCGGATGTTTGGGGCGGGCAACAGAACCGGGATCGATCTTCCGTTCGAGGTTTCCGGTTCATGTCATGGCCGGCGCTGGAAACAGGCACGCATGAAGATCCCATGGTTCGATGGTGACACCGCGAATCTATCGATCGGGCAGGGCTACCTCTCGATGTCAGTGATACAAATGGCGGTCATGACGGCGGCGCTGGCTAATCGCGGGACACTGTGGCGGCCGTTCGTGGTGGATCGTGTGGTGGATCGTCACGGAGAGGTTGTCTTGCGTAACAGCGGGGAACGCATCGGTGTCATCAAGGCGGAAGACCGGCATTGGCAGGTTGTTGAACAAGCCATGGTCGGGGTGATCGAACGGGGTACCGGCATGGCGGCCCGGGTGCCCGGCGCTGTTCTTGCAGGAAAGACGGGAACCGCTCAGAATCCGCATGGCCCGGATCATGCGCTGTTCATTTGTTATGGTCCGATCATCGCGGGCGAGGTTCCGAAACTTGCACTCGCGGTAATGGTGGAACACGGGCTCCGCGGCGGCGGTATCGCCGCACGTATCTCGAACGGAGTGTTTCGCACCCTGGTTGATGAAACCTACCAGGCGGATCGTGTCCTTCCCAAGGATCCCGTAGGTGGTGTGTATGGCGACTAGCGGCGTCCCTTTGCGCACCGTAGCAGGGGATTCTTTTTTGAAACGGGTGGTGACTCAAACGGACTGGACCCTGGTGCTGGTGACATTCGCATTGACGGCGTTCGGGACGGTGATGATCATATCCGCCACCCTGAGCGGTGGGCAATCATCCCAGTACATGGCCAAACAGGCCGTCGCGATACTCTTGGGATTGATTGCCGGAACGGTCTTCGGACTGCTCAACTACCAGATCTTCCAGCGATACTGGCTGGTGTTGTTCGTCGCGGGAATCGCACTGCTGCTCTTCGTGCTCGGATTCGGAACTGCTTTCCGGGCGACCAAAGCGTGGATACATCTCGGGGTGCTCAGCTTTCAACCGTCAGAGGCGGTGAAAATTCTCTTCATCCTCGCACTTGCCGGTTACCTTGACCAGACCAGTTCCTGGCCGGATCAGTTCAAACGAGCGTGCACCGCATCGTGCATGGCGGGTGTGATGGTCCTGCTGCTCCTGGCCCAACCGGATCTCTCGGCTGCGATACTGTACCTTCCGATAACCTTCGTGCTGCTTCACGTGGGCGGCGTGGAGCGGCGGTTCCTGGTGGTGTTGCTGGTCTTCACCGTGTTGACCGCGGTTCTGATGCTCGCGCGGATGTACGTGGTACTCTCGGATCCCGCTGCTCTGGGGGGATTCGGTCGGTGGATGCACGGGGCCCTTCGCGGACAGCTGCTTCAGGTGTCAGGAACAGTCGCGGCCGTGGGTGTCATGATGGGGCTTTGGTGGTGGTTCGCACGCAATCTCCGTATCCGCGTTTCTCCGGTCATAGTACCAGCGGGAGTGATCATAGTCACCGCTGCGTTGGGTATCGTGGCATTCGGCGGGAGACACATCAAGACCTACCAGCAGAAACGACTCATCGCTTTTATCAATCCACACCTGGATCCCAGCGATGCGGGGTACCAGATCATACAAACACGCATCGCCATCGGCAGCGGCGGATTATGGGGGAAAGGTCTGTTCCAGGGAACGCAGACCCAGCTCGGGTTTGTCCCGGAGAAGCACACCGACTTCATCTTCTCATTGATTGCAGAAGAGACGGGACTCTTCGGGGCATTGCTGACAATTTTTTTGTACGTTCTTATTCTGGCTCGTGGGCTCGCCATCATGCGCACCGCGGGGGAAACGTACGGCATTCTGGTGGCCGCCGGTATCGTTGCAATGTTTGCATTCTACTTCATCATCAATGTCGGTATGAACTTGGGCGTCACCCCCGTCGTCGGGTTGCCCCTGCCGTTTGTCTCATACGGGGGATCCAACCTCATATCGTCCTATGCCGCGGTCGGAGTACTCAACTCCATCCACCTGCGTAAGTACCTTAACTGAAAGGCGGCACTACCGTGCATCCATGGGAGCGATTCCTCGGACGTGTCTCCTGTCCGGGTCAGTACATCGGCGGTGAACTCAATGGGCCGCGCATCGCTGCCGCGAGGGACTCCAGCAGCTTTGTCCGCATCTGCATCTGCTTCCCGGACAAATACTCCGTCGGCATGTCGAACCTAGGCCTCGAGATCATCGTCAAACAGCTCAATACGATTCCAGGGGTTGTCTGCGAACGTGCCTTTGCCCCTGACGTTGATATGGAAGCAGAGATGCGTCGCTGTGGTGAAGTCCTCCGTTCGCTGGACACCGCCACGCCGCTGCGTGACTTCCACGTCCTGGGGTTCTCGCTCCAGACGGAACTCGGCTTCAGTAACGTGCTCACCATGCTCGATCTTGCAGGCATACCGCTGCGGGCGAACCAACGCACGGGTACCTTCCCGCTGGTGGCCGCCGGTGGTCCTTCAGCGGCAAATCCCGCGGTTATGGCGCGATTCATTGATTTCTTCGTGATCGGGGAAGCCGAACCGCTGCTGAGCGGCATCACCGCCGCGATCGCTCCATTTTTCGGCTCCGGCGTGTCGGGAGAGGAGCACCGCAAGAACGTCTTACGCTCCCTGGCGCGCCTGCCTGGTGTATATGTCCCCGGAATCAACGACCGTGCACCGATCGAACCAGGCGTCGCTGATCTCAAGACCGCCTATTTCCCGATGGAACCAACCGTACCCATCGTGCGAACAGCCCACCAGCGTCTCAATGTCGAGATATCGCGCGGATGCGCCCACCGCTGCGCGTACTGCCAGGCGGGCCATACCTATCAACCCATGCGCATA
>Ga0308417_1000227_pt1 | contig 42459 bp, 47 predicted proteins | sample HotsprSampleOS65_FD_203528 | JGI IMG/M metagenome (GOLD analysis project Ga0308417, IMG submission 203528) | Hot spring phototrophic mat microbial communities from Octopus Spring, Yellowstone National Park, Wyoming, United States - 20090730_OS65 ...
CGGAGCGCTGTGGACAGTACGCCTGGTACCTTTATTGCCCCGCCGATCCGATAGGAACGCGATACGGGTGTATCAGCAGATGGGTTAGACATGCGGTGATTGTACCGTATTCTGGGGTGGTGGGCAAAGATGGATAATAAAATCAGTTTTTATGATGACCTAATTTGTAAAGGAGTTTACGATGATCGGTAAAAATGTATGATGGTCAATCTGCGGTCTAGGTGGACTGGTACTATGATCCCAATCCAACGGCACAACCTTGATAGCTTCACCATTGCCTACAAGATACGACATATACCACGTATCTACACTCAAATAGAAATCGTGGGCCCAACCAGTTTGTAGCGGGTGTATTGATTGCCATGGCCCAAAGGGAGAGGGTGCCCAACGCCAGACCGCACGACTTTCACCAGGAAATGTAGCATGGTAGAAAAGATAAAAATAGTTCTGGTATGTTACCACAAAGGGAGATTCGGGTATAACAGCTCCCGTATGTAGAGTTGCCCCTAAATCAACCCAGGGGCCAGTCAATGAGTCAGCCATAGCCACACCAATGATGCCGCCGGAGGTGTCAAGGCCAGTATAGTACATATAATAACGATCATCATAGCGAAAAACCATAGGATCGCGGGCATCTGCCCAGTTATCTGGGCCAGGATAAACCATTCCTTCATGGTGCGGTCGAAAAACCACACCGTGTTTGACCCAGCTTTGTAGATCAGATGGATCGTGACTGGTTGCCAGCATAATACTCTGGGCAATATGCCGATTAACCCCTGTGTAAAACATATAGAAAGTTTCACCCTCCTGAATGACATGAAGAGCCCAGATAGCCGTTTCATCCGCATCGCCAGGAAGACCAATATTTAATACTGTACCAAGATTTTCCCATGTACAAAAATCCAGAGTACGAGCATAGGCAAAAGTATCCTCATAACCAGGGCCATGCACCTCTGTAGCAGATAGTTCAATACGGATCGCTGCAAGATAATAGAAATCCTGGTGGGAAAATAGGGTGTGATCTTTGAGTTTGACTCCTGGTATTGTAAAAGCAGTAGAACAGGAGGTAGAATTCGTATTGTAGGCCATGCCCTCATGATAACCTGTTATGACCGTGCTGAGAATAATCATAAGACAAAACATCGTCCACCGGACATTGTACCTGAAATCGAAATATTTACTTATCCTCATTTAGCTATTCGAGTCTTGTATGATATAGATCGGCTCAAACCCGACTGAGAGAGACAAGCTCTCATCAACAAAAGTTGGCGTGATTACATTTCCATCACGATCAAATGCATTGACAAAATTCGCTTGTGGAATTGTGATAGGAATGGTTGTATCCTCTTTTGCCCAGACAACCTGCACTGTCGTCGGGCCTTTGCGGAACAGATAAGCCTCTATCCCTTCACCATAATCAATCGTACCGCCATAGATTGACTCAAACAGTTGATGACTCAGTTGTTGGTAGGCAGCATAGACTGGTTTTGGTACTCCATCGGCATCGAGTAAGCCCCCATGTCGCCAGCCAGGGCCGTCGATAGTATACCAGATAAAGCCACTAATATCGGCACTCAATCCGCGCACAAACATACGTACTAGCATATCCGCCTGCACTTGATAAAACTGAGCATCCGGTTGATCACACCAGGGATAACTACCGAATGTATCATTCGGACAGCCAAAAGCAGTTTCATTCAGTACCACTGGTTTACGCACACCATATTGTGCCATCAGTTGTCGGAGGAAGTGAGCTTTACCAACAACACCACCGCCCAACTCCGCCCAGGGCGTCCATTTATTCTTATCATAGTCGATCCTGGCCTCCCAATAAGAGGGATACCAATGATAGGGCACTATATCAAAGTGCGGTGCCGCACCTGCCTCAAGAATGCCTTGCAAAAACAATTCTGGCCGTCCGCGTTCGGCTTCCGTAGTATGTGGACTAGCTAACAACAGGCCACCAATCCAGATTCGGGCAGCCGGATTGGCCGCTCGGATTGCTGGCCCTACTACCTTGAGCATCTCGCCATAGTGTCGTCCGCCATAGAAAGGATCATCAATATCGCCCCAGCAGCCAAAAACACTATCCTGACCAAACAGGCGCGGATCAACATCCGGCTCATTGCCCAGTTCCCAGTGATGGACATTAAACTCAGGAGCCTTGTAGCGCTCTACAACAGCACTTACAAACGCAGCAAACTGGCTGAATTTATCGGCCCGTACTGCACCACACGATATCGGGTGAATCGTGGCCCAACGCGGCGAGTCATAAATAACAACTACTGGCGTTATACGTCGTTCGCGCAGGGCACGCAGCTCATTCTCGAATGGCTCTAACAAGTGCCACTGGATCGGGGCATCTTCTTCCGACTGTAGCAACCGCCAACTGATGCGCTGGAGTCGTACCCAGCCTACCTTGAGATCCTGGGTATCATTGAGCAGGTTATCTGTGGTGAGTAAACTGCTCGATTGCACCCCAAAGGGTGAAATCCAGGGATAGTGATGCAGAACCAGTGGCAAATATACGGGGGAAAATCGCAAAACAAGTGGCAAGTATAACACTTTCTGAGTGTTGTCTGCTGGCAAAGAACGGGAGCCAGTATGATCCTCGACCCGATATTTTGTCTCAGTCTCAGTAAAACCACCTGTGACGAAACTACCGGTTCCTAGCACGCTGATAATTATCAATATCCCAAGAAGTCGGTATCTGCATCGGCAGTGAATTCTGTGCTGTTGCATGCTGATAGTATATAATGTCCCTTCATAGGCTTAGAGGTGGTAACCGTTCCAGTGGGGTGGTTTGGAAGTGTTGTGATCATACCAGCGTTTCTGTTACATCCTAATTTGATGCTTGTACAATATATATTGCCTCAAATCCAATAGAGAGGCTAATCCTTTCACCGTCGAAAATAGGACTGATCAGATTGCCATCACGATCAAAGGCATTGACAAAATTCGCTTGTGGTATTGTGATAGGAATGGTTGTATCCTCTTTTGCCCAGACAACCTGCACTGTCTTCAAACCTCTACGGAATAAATAAGCCTCTATCCCTTCACCATAATCAATAGTACCTTCATAAACCGCTTCAGAAAGTTGTTGTATCAAGTGTTGATACGCAATGTAGACAGGTTTCGGTGTCTCATCTCTATGAAGTAAGCTTCCATTCCACCAACCAGGGCCTTCGAGAGTGTACCAGGAAAATCCATGAATATTAGCACTCAATCCACGCACAAACATGCGTACCAACATATCTGCCTGCATTTGATAAAACTGATCTTGTGGTGGAACACACCAGGCAAACGTAGCGAACCGGTCATTAGGGCAAAGGAATGATGTTTCATTTAATACTACCGGTTTATAAACACCATAACGAGCCATAAGTTGTTGTAAATACCGCGCTTTGCCAATTACATTGCTGCCCCCCAGGTCGAACCATGGACTTACCTCATTGCTGTCATAGTCTATTTTAAATGGTTCGTTAAAATAAACTTGATGCAGATGGTACGGAACTACGTCAAAGAAGGGATCAGCACCTGCCTCAAGAATGCCTTGCAAAAACAATTCTGGCCGTCCGCGTTCGGCTTCCGTAGTATGTGGACTAGCTAACAACAGGCCACCAATCCAGATTCGGGCAGCCGGATTGGCCGCTCGGATTGCTGGCCCTACTACCTTGAGCATCTCGCCATAGTGTCGTCCGCCATAGAAAGGATCATCAATATCGCCCCAGCAGCCAAAAACACTATCCTGACCAAACAGGCGCGGATCAACATCCGGCTCATTGCCCAGTTCCCAGTGATGGACATTAAACTCAGGAGCCTTGTAGCGCTCTACAACAGCACTTACAAACGCAGCAAACTGGCTGAATTTATCGGCCCGTACTGCACCACACGATGTCGGGTGAATCGTGGCCCAACGCGGCGAGTCATAAATAACAACTACTGGCGTTATACGTCGTTCACGCAGGGCACGTAGCTCATTCTCGAATGGCTCTAACAAGTGCCACTGAATCGGGGCATTTTCTTCCGGTTGCAGTACGCGCCATCTAATATGCCAGTGTTGGAGCCGTACCCAACCTACCTCTAAACCCTGTAATCGATTGAGCAGGTTGCCCCTCGTAAACAGCTTGTCAGACTGCACCCCAAAGGGTGAAATCCAGGGATACTTTTGTAACACTATCGGCAAGTATACTGTTGTTTGATGATCCTCGGTTAGCAAAGAAGCTTCCCGGGCATCGAGCCGATGTATACCTTCGGTATCAACAGGGCTACTAGTTACAAGACCACCTGTTCCTATGATGCTTAGTAGTACTAATAGCGCAAGGAACTGATACCCACCTGGGATACTCTTTTTACACTGTTTCATACCGAGGAATTTCTCCTTTTAAGCAAAAACAATGAGGAAGAATCTGAAGAATAGCAATCTGATCTGATTGCGAGGGAGAGATACAAGAGATATGCAGGCCAGATTCTGCATTAGAAAAAAACTCCTACTATGCCGGGAATATTGGTTTTTAATACTGCCTGCGGCAAGAGAGACTGGCGGGGAGGGTGGGATTCGAACCCACGAGGGGCTTGCACCCCTAGCGGTTTAGCAAACCGCCGCACTAGGCCTCTATGCGACCTCCCCATACCACTAACTTGTACTCCGCGCAAATGGCGGAGGGGGTGGGATTCGAACCCACGAGGCTCATCACCTGGTTGTTTTCAAGACAACTGCCATCAACCGCTCGGCCACCCCTCCTGGTTGTAGCATATGGCAGGCGGGACAGGAATCGAACCTGCAACCTGCGGTTTTGGAGACCGCTGCTCTGCCAATTGAGCTACCCGCCTCTAGTACGCTGCTATCATACCATAGTGAGAGACGCTTTGCAACTAGCAAGCCTATCGCAATAGTCAGTGCGAATTCAGGCTTGAGCCTGGGTCTTGCTCCGTCCCGGCTTGAGCCAGGACGCCACTTTTTACAACCCATGTAGAGTTGCTCTATGAACGAACATCTGGCTTCAGCCGTGATCCATAGTGTTGCCGAAACTTTGCCACTTTGGGTGCAACTACCACCATACAGTAGGGTTGGTCAGGATTGTGCTGAAAGTATTCCTGATGATAATCTTCGGCCCGGTAAAACGTGGTCATGGGTACAACCTCGGTGACAATCGGTCGCTGCCATACCCGATTAGCGGTCAGTCTGGCAATCGTTTGCTCGGCAATCTCCTTCTGGGTCGGGTTGTGGTAGAAAATAGCCGAACGATATTGACTACCCACATCCGCGCCCTGTCGGTTCAGTGTAGTCGGGTCGTGAATACTGAAAAAAACGTCGAGTAACTCGGCAAACGAGATGATCTGCGGATCGAAGGTTATCTGCACCACTTCGGCGTGCCCCGTTGTTCCTGCACAGACCTGATTATAGGTAGGATTAACTACCGTACCTCCAGCGTAGCCTGACACGACGCTTTCCACGCCCTGCAATTCATTAAATACGGCTTCAAGACACCAGAAACAACCGCCGGCCAGGGTTGTAACGTCTTTGCCAGCTGGTGGCTGGTGTGATTGCGATTGAATATTCATGATCTATGATCTTTCTCTCGTTTATGGTGATTATTCCTGATACAGAACATACGCGGTCGCTTGAACACCACGTTTTTTTGCCTGCGGTAGCAAAGTGACCAGATCACCGCATACATGCTGTTATATTATCCAGTATACCCCAGGTAGACCGTCATGGCAGGTAGGATTATGCAGCAAGTCACCGTGGGGATTATGCTATTGTCACATTCCAATACTTTGATATGCTGTGCGGAGCCTGATTTGACAGTGTTGGAACCGACTTGATGCCACCGTCTTTGTCATGGGCTTCAGCAACATCCGATACGTCCGGCAAATCCTCCATCGTATCACCCGGTGCATCCTCAACATACAGCATTTTGATCAATACCAGCACCACTGCTACCAGAGGTGATGCCAGTACCAACCCCATGACCCCGAAGAAAACACGGATGCACGCAATGCTGTACTGAGAACTGTGTGGTTGCAAATAGTTTGCAGCGTTCTTCCGCCCGAGTGTATTCCCTCTTCGGGTTTCAACTCTTCCCTGTCCTGACGCTGGCACTGTGTATGATGTTGCCGCGTTTCAACACGGAAGCCTTTGCCACTTTGCGCCTTTGCGCTAACAAAGCGTCGTCCTGCCTGGTCGTGTCATCGTCTTCTCAAGTCGTCGCTTCATCACCTCGTCACCCTGGACTGATTGTGAAACGTTCCACTTACACGACAATTAATAACTTTCTGGTTATAATTGAGGGGAAGGAGCAGGATTATAATTCACCTGATCGGGCTTAAATGCGATCGCGTGTAAGCAGAGGCGCTTACAAATCTTCAAGTATGAGGATACCCAATGGAGCTACGACATCTGCGGTATTTCGAGGCGGTGGCGCGTCATTCACATGTCACACGGGCTGCGGCAGAACTGCATATCGCCCAACCAGCGTTGAGTAAACAAATTAGCCAGCTTGAGCAAGAGCTAGGAGTCGCGCTCTTTGATCGGATCGGGCGCAATGTACGCCTGACGGAGGCTGGCGAGGCATTGTTACCGCATGTACATGCTATTCTGACCCAGGTTGAAGCCGCTCGCGCCGAAATGGCCGAACGGGTGGGCTTGCGGCGCGGGCGTGCTTCCGTTGGGACACCGCCTACGGTTGGTACACAACTTCTACCACGGGCACTGGCCGATTTTAACCGGGGGTATCCCGGCATTGAACTCCGGCTCCATGAGGCCGGTATTCAAACGCTACTCGGATTGTTGGAAACTGGTATGGTTGACGTGGCCGTGGTGACATTGCCGGTGAATGATTCTTCGCTAACTATTGTGCCGTTATTTAGTGAAGATCTGATGATCGCCGTTGGTCGCGAACATCGGCTGGCCCACCACACGAATGTCACCATGACGGAACTGCAGAATGAGTCCTGGCTGCTCTCGCCAGAAAACTATGAACTACGTGATGCGACTCTCAGTGCTTGCCGCCGAGCCGGTTTTACGCCGCGTATTGTGTTGGATGGCGGTGAGATGGATACCTTGTTGCGGTTAGTGGCGGCAGGGATGGGAATTGCATTGATCCCACGCCTGGCACTGCAAAACAATTTCGACCTGGTATCGCTACGGCTGACCGACCAGGCACCGCAGCGTTCATTGGGGCTGGTATGGCGGGGTGATCGCACGGCATCACCGGCGGCGCGTGCGTTGCGCGAGTTCCTCGTTGAACATCTGCGTGGCGAACAATTGCGCATAGCCAGGGGTGAGCGGGAATAGGTATCCATCACCCAACGGTGGTTGATCATGAGGGGCAATCTGACATATCCCGTGCGTGTTCGCCCCTGGGGGAACACGCACGCCTGGGACTTGGGCAGCGTGCCCACACGTGCGTGCTGGCGGGCGGGACGCCCGCGCTCCCAGGTGCAAAATGAGCGCTGACGACCGAGCTTAACCCCAGATGTGAACATTTACCTTGTTCCCCTTTGAGGTAACACGCACGCCTGGGAGCGTGAATATACCATTCTCTGTCACTATGCGGGCAGGCCCCCCGTGCTTCCAGGAGCAGCGGTAACACGCACCTATACCGGGACTGATGTTCTGTCCTGGTGTCGGCAAATGAGTCTTGCGGTCAATCGAAGAGGCAAGGGGCAGGTCGGGCCATTATAGAAGGAGCAAACCCTTCTGCCCCGTTTGTCGAAGTTTATCCTGACTGGAGCCAGAGCGCCGGAAGTAACATAACATAAGGTGGGCGTGATAAGCAACCGCCTACCTGGTAGTATGCGTGAATGAACCTGCACAGCCACGTACCTTATGTGTATCACGGCTCGATCCCTTCCAGGTTGGCAAAGTTCGCCAGCAGACGCTTCTGGCCTTTCTTGACAAAGTTAACCGTCACCTCCTCATCACCCTCTACCAGCTTGCTGCTCACCACGATACCTTCGCCAAACATATGATGCCGCACAGCCTGACCTGGTAAAAAGCTCGCCGTGATTGGGCCACCAGCCGACCGTGTGGAGGAACCCGCTTTGCCAGCACGAACACGACGAGTCTGTACTGTCAACCCGGAGACACGATGCTGCGCTGCACGATAGCTCTGTGGTGGCACATTGATAACCGGATGCTTCATCGCCGGTTGGATCAGTTCCCGAGGAATGCTTGCCAGGAACCGTGAGGGACTGCTCACACTGGTACGCCCAAAACTGGTGCGACGGAAGGCATACAACAGATAGAGCCGCTCGCGGGCGCGTGTTACTCCTACATAAAACAGCCGCCGCTCCTCTTCTAGTTTGTCTTTTTCGTCCATCGAACGGCTGTGGGGCAACAGCCCCTCTTCCAGACCAATCAGAAACACGACCGGAAACTCGAGACCCTTGGCCTGATGCAATGTGATGCATGTGACCACATCTTGCTGCTCATCAAAGGTGTCTATATCGGCCACCAGCGCCACTTCCTCTAAAAATGTGGCAAGCTGGGCCTCGCGTTGTAGATCGATATAGTCTGCAGCTACCTCGCGCAATTCCTGCACGTTGCGCCAGCGTTCCTCGCCCTCATCCGGCCCATACTCGTGCTGCAATGCTGCGCGGAAATGCGTCCGTTCGAGAATGGTATCAACCAGCCCCACCAGATCGAGCTGTTCACGCGCGTTGATCAAGCTGTTGATAAACTCCAGAAATGCCAGCAATGTGGTGCGTGTCCGTGTATTGAAGGGCGACTGTGGTGGGAGTACAGGATCAGAGGGTATGAAATCGGCGTCTGTGCCTGGATGTGCAGTTGTGCGGGTGAGGCGAGATAAGGTCTGCAGCGCCTGATAGACTGGCACTCCCAGTTCGCTGGCCCAGCGATAGAGTGCCTCCTCGGTGCGCCCGCCGATGCCACGCGCCGGAACATTGAAGATTCGCGCCAGGCTGACATTATCGCAAGGATTGTTAATAACACGGAGGTAGGCCAGCACATCCTTTATTTCTTTACGCTCATAGAACCGCATGCCGCCAATAATCTGGTAGCGCAGACCTCGGGCCATCAGTGCCTCTTCAACTGACCGGCTCTGGGCATTGGTGCGATACATTATTGCCATATCGCCCAGACGATAATCGCCTTGCAGCACCAGATGGGCGATTTCATCGACCACCCACTGTGCTTCATCGTTCTGGTCATACCCCTCGTGCAGCGACACTTGCACACCCACACCATTCTCTGTCCAGAGTTGTTTGACATGCTTCTGCTGCCCACCGGCGTTAATGACGGCCTGGGCTACATCCAGGATCGATTGCGTGCTCCGATAGTTCTGCTCCAACAGAATGACCTGTGCATCAGGGTAATCCTCTTCAAAATGCAGGATGTTGCGGATGTCAGCCCCGCGCCAGGCATAGATCGACTGGTCATTATCACCGACCACAAACAGATTACGCCGCTGTGCTGCCAGTTGCTTGATCAGCACATACTGGGCACGGTTCGTATCCTGATATTCGTCTACCAGCACATACTGATAACGTTCCTGATATCTGGCCAGCACCTCCGGATGTTGCTGAAACAGGCATACCGTCTCAAACAGCAAATCATCAAAATCAAAGGCATTACTTTCGCGCAGCAAGACTTGGTAGCGTTCATAGCAACGAGCAACGATTTCATCGTAGTACGAAGCACGGTTGAGCCGGGCATATTCGGCCGCGCTTACCAGTTCGTTCTTGGCGCTCGAGATAGCACTGTGGATTGCACGTGGCGGATATTGCTTCTCGTTCAGGTTCAGATCTTTGAGTACCCGGCGCATCAACCGTTCTTGATCATCACTATCATAAATCACAAAATCACGCTCGCGGCCCAGATGGATTACATCACGCCGCAAGAAGCGCGCACACACTTTGTGGAATGTACCAATGGTCAGGTCAGCAGCGTGATCAGCACCAATCAAGGCGTGCAGACGTTCTTTCATCTCACGCGCAGCCTTGTTGGTAAACGTGACAGCCAGAATATGATCGGGATCGATACCCGCCTCGCGGATCAGGTACGCTACCCGATGCGTCAGGACACGTGTCTTACCACTGCCGGGGCCGGCCAGCACCAGCACCGGGCCGTCGACGATCTGTACCGCCTGCTGCTGAGAACGGTTCAGATCCTTAAGCAGTTGTGATGTCAAGGCATTCCTCAATTCCTATTCGGGCCTTTGTCGCCGACGGCGCACAACATGCCGCAGATCGATCACGGTATCGGTCTCGTCGACAATCTCGCCCGTCAGTACTTCCAGTACATCTTCCAGTGTGACGACTCCGGCCGTACCGCCAAACTCATCCAGCACGACCACCAGATGGCGGCGCGTCCTCTGAAATACCTCCAACAAACGATCAGCATGCGTACTCTGAGGGACAAACTGTGGCTCATGCGCAAACGAAACAATGGGTTGATCATATTTTCCTTCAACCATAGCCGCCAGAAGTTCATTTTTGAAGACAATCCCCTGTATATTGTCAATGGAATTGCCAATGACAATAATGCGTGAGTGTTGCGAGGTCAAAATAGCTGACCTGGCTTCACCCAGAGTTCGATCACCATGCAGATATGTCAGATTGACCCGCGGGGTCATGATATCATCAGCAGTGAGATCATTCAGGCGAAACACACGCTGGATCATATCCGACTCGCGTTTGTTAATAATACCCTCCTGTGAACCAATATGCGCCAGCAAGCGAATTTCGGCTTCATTGGTAACAGGGTAACGTCTGCCTCTGGTAATCGGTGCGATCAATTTTTCAATACACCAGACCAGCGGGGTAAAGATGCGGGTTAAGAGCAATACCGGACGTGCGACGAGCAACCCGATCCATTCGGCATACCGTTCGCCCAGTGTTTTGGGAATAATTTCGGCAAAGATAATGACGAGAAAGGTTAACAGACCGGAAACCAGGCCTAACCACTGGCTTCCCAGCACCTGGGTGGCAATGTCACCAACCACGATACTTCCCACGATATTGGCGATATTGTTCAAGATCACAATCGTCGCAATTGGGCGACTCATCTTCTGGCGAATCTTTAACAATGCCAGTGCGGCTGGCTTACGGGTCTCACCAAGCTGACGCACGCGTACCAGCGGAACCGAAAACAGCGCTGCCTCCGTGCTAGAACAGAGTGCCGAGCCAGTCAGAACGATCAGCACCGCTATCAATAGCTGGGTCATAGAGTGAACCTGGTCGCGTCTATGCTAGCGCGAAACAACACCTGCTTTTGAAGTCACAGGACAGTAATATGGTCAGGTTGCTTTTTCGGCTGCGGTTGCGCGGAAGAAACGCCGGAGTTATAAACGTTTTACCTCGCCCCAGTACAAAAACAGCGCTCCAACCAGAACGAACAGGAGTCCCATGAACACCATGCCAGGGATGGACATCGGATGGATACCATACACGTTCAAACCCGTCGCAACTGCAGCCAGTACCACCAGACAGCAACAGAATAATCGGGTACCATCTTCCCAGATAAATCGGACAAAGTTTCGAATTGGCGTTCGTGCCATATATACGGCGATCCCACTGACTCCGAACAGTGCGAACCACAACATTCCCACCATAACGATCATTGCTCTACCTCATGATCACACGATCACACCTATACCTGGCTGCCCAGGATAACAATCTCAGCAACAACACAGAAACGGTCGAAGAACAGAGTACACCCAGATATCTACCTTACCGCGTATCTCCATACACGTTGTCCCTGGATGAATCTCCTGGATCTTATTGCAGTATGGAGACGGCTGCTTCAGGTTACTTTGTTTTTGAAGATAAAGCTGGTTGCGAGATCAGCACTGGCAGTTAACCCGTGCTGTCGTAACTGGCCCTGTTACACTATGGGTATAACAAGGGTGCCCTGGTTCTATGCAACGGATCGTAAGGACGCTCAATACCAGGCAAGCCTTGAATGCGGTAGAAAGGAAACCGGCCATGAATCAACGATTACAGACGATATTAATCCGACAACTGGCGTATCTATGGGGTGCTGTGGCCTGGCAATCATATCAGTTACAAGGACGGGGCATCTTCTGTGTCTATGTCCAGCAACAACGGGATGCCGATCTCGCGCTGACGATAGAATATCTGTCAGTTGCAGAGTGTCACCATAAGCAAGCGCGACATCTGGTAGCAACCTATGATCCCAGAGTTGAATATGTATTGCTGCTCGGTGAATGTGCTGAAGATGCCGAATGTAAGATCATTCGTTTGAATCATCCGCTGGCAGATGTCGCGGCTGAAATGTCTCGTTCGGTTCAGAGTGAACTGTCTAGCCCGCATCCTGAGATAGAAGACAAAAGAAAAACGGCTGCGTAATATTAATCGCCGGCTACGTAAATGCTGGTGGGCCACCCAGGATTCGAACCTGGAACCTGTCGGTTATGAGCCGATTGCTCTGCCATTGAGCTAGTGGCCCGCCATTATGCCTCTCACTGATTGGTACCCCCTCATTATAGCCAGTTTCCTCGTCGCGGTCAATCATTAAAGGTTATTCCGATTTGTTTGATCGTGTTACGCTTTATCGCTTTCGGACGCGATGAACGCAATCGGAGACTCACTCTATGCTGCTGTGACGTTTGTCCTCGTTCGGATGGGGGAGTGGGGAAATTCGGGCCCCGACTGGCGGTTCGTGAAGTTGCGGGGGCCGCAGGCCCCCGCAACCCCTGCAGGCGACCGTTCCTCAGAACGGGTACCGCTGATCAATCGAAAGAACCTTTATTCAACGCCCGGGTTATGAGGAACGACCAGCAGCGCAACGCTGCTGATATGGGTGTTTCTCGGTATGTTCTGCATACTCTGCGGCAGACGCTGGTTAAGAAGCTACCTTGCAATAGATGGTGTAATTTTGTGCAAAATATACAAAAGATAAGACCAGAATATTGTTGAAAATATCTAATAGATATGCTACTATGTGGATCAGCGAGAATGGTCAAGGATGGCCGTGAAGTGATGGGTTTGGTTGAACCGGGCCCCGCACAACTATGACTAGAGCAATCCTATCAAATGGTCATCTGGAGCCCCGGCTTGAGGCGTCTGGGGAGCAATGGTTACTTAGAACCCGGGCTTCAAGCCTGTGGATATAGAGCTAAACCCGGTCTACACCTGGACACCGGGTTTTACAACGAACATATGCAGGACTGCTATGTCCGAAACAGCCTGTGGAAACCTGTGTAGACAGGGATGCTCTGTCCCCACAATGCCGTGAGGATAAGTGATAAGTGGCAGTGTAGCAGCAACGGAGGTTAATTATGGATGGACTGGCACAAATACAAGGTCTTTTGATCGGATTGATCGGGTGGGCCGCTACAGTGGTTCTGACGCTCAACTCAACAAAATTGACCGGCGCGGATCAGCGCGCAATGATTGTCTTCAGTTGGACGCTCTGGATGATACCGGCGCTGGGTGCTCTAGTGTATCGTAATTTACTGGCGATCAACGAGGCCGCATTTTACTGCATTGGTACGACGCTTCTGCTGGGGATTGCTGTGTCGGTTGGCTCGATTCGCTGGCGCACCAGACTGTAAGCTCGATCGCACTGCTGCGTAAGCTTTGACCACTTTTCGCGATAGGCGAAAATAGCCGGCACATGAACCACCGCGTATGTCCCGAAATGAGGAGTTATCCTGAATGGAATGTCCAGGATAGCTCCACTCCGTTTCCCAACGCAAGAATATCGTCTAGCCGTCGTAGTACAGGAAAAACTCATACGGATGCGGTCGTAAAGACATCTGCACCGTCTCTGTACGCTTATAATCCAGATACATACTGATTAAATCTTCGGTAAAGACATTACCCTCCATCAGGAAGCCATGATCGGCTTCAAGCGCATCGAGTGACTCGCTCAATGAACCAGGTGTGCCTTTAATATCGGCCTTCTCTTCTGGAGACAACTCGTAAATATCCACGTCCAGTGGTGGTGGTGGCTCAATGCGATTCTTAATGCCATCCAGTCCCGCCATCAGCATGGCCGCGAACGACAGATAGGGATTGCACATTGCGTCGGGAGCTCGGAACTCGATACGGCGCGCGCCGGGTGATGAGGAATAGGTTGGGATACGCACTGCCGCTGACCGATTACGCTGCGAGTAGACGAGGTTGATCGGTGCCTCAAAGCCCGGTACCAGGCGACGATAACTGTTTGTCGTCGGGGCACAGAAGGCCAGCAGTGCCGGTGCATGCTTCAGAATACCACCGATGTAATGGCGTGCTATGTCTGAGAGCAGGGCATACTTGCTCTCATCGAAAAAGAGCGGTTCACCGTCTTTCCAGAGACTCTGGTGGGTATGCATCCCGCTCCCGTTGTCCCCAAAGAGTGGTTTGGGCATAAAGGTCGCCGTGTAGCCCAGTTGGTGTGCCGTGTTTTTGACGATGTACTTGTATAAAATGAGTCGGTCGGCCATTCTAAGCAATGGTGCGAAGCGCATATCAATTTCACATTGACCAGCCGTTGCCACCTCATGATGGTGAATCTCGACCTCAATTCCCGCTTCGATCATGTTCAAGACGATTTGTGAGCGCACATCCTGAAGTGCATCCAGAGGCGGGCAGGGGAAATAGCCCTCTTTGTGGCGCGGTCGATAGCCCTGGTTTTTACCGTGTCGATCAACGCCACTGTTCCAGATGGCCTCATCGCTATCGACAAAATAGTAGCCGCTATGGCTGTTTTGATCAAACCGCACGTCGTTAAAGAGGAAAAATTCGGCCTCGGGGCCAAAATAGGCGGTATCTGCAATGCCGGTATGCTTCAAATATGCTTCTGCCTTGCGTGCAACATAACGCGGATCACGCGAGTAGGGTTCGCCAGTAATCGGGTCACGGATATCACAGAAAATCGCCAGCGTCGGTATTTTCAGCATTGGATCAACGAATGCAGTTGATGGATCAGGTACCACCAGCATATCACTCTCGTTGATCACCTGGAAACCACGGATGGATGAACCATCAAACCCTATACCATCCGTAAAATCGCTTTCGCTCAACATGCCAGCTGGCAATGAGAAGTGTTGCCATGTACCAGGCATATCCGTAAAGCGCATATCCACCATCTGGATGTTTTTTTCTTTAATTAACTCAAAAACCCCTTTTACATCTAATGCCATTGAGCCTGCCTCCTTGTGGTTTTACAGAACAAACATGGTCCTGATGATACAAACGATCGAAATATCATTCAGGTGGGGGAGTCAGCAGGAGCGTTGCCCTTCTGAGGGGATCCTCGTTTCGGCCCGATTGGCACAGGCCGAAACAACGATTTTGCGCGGGCCGCAGCCCCCATGCCCCTGCTGGCGCAGGTACCACCTGAACGGTTACGAAATACATATGAAGACCAGACAGAGGATATTTCTGGACAGAATACAGGTTCAGAGGTGAAGCAGTAGCCAAACTCCTCTCATGTAGATCCAGGTCTGGGCGCATATGTTGTGCGACTCGCTGCTCCTTCGCCGAATCGTGATTCCCCTGTGCTATGCGAGCCACGGGTGCTGCTCTCCTGCTATATGTATGACCAGGACATCTGAGAACTATCTAGTATCTTACTCTTGTCCTGTTGCTTTACGCTACGGTACGGTTATACAAAAGTTAAGAGAGTTTACCTGGATGATTTGAACAATAGACAGACTCCACATCCGTTATTCTGGAAGATTTGCTCTCAAAGACGGGCTGTGCTACAATCGTCCTGGCAGGGCGGTGTTGGCAGGTAGTCCTGAGCTGCCTGCTATCTTCTATGCCTGTCTGTTGTCAGCATGCGCGTGTATCATGGGTACGGCATGCATAGTTGATCGACTTGTTGTGTCCTGAGGATCTCAGTCACATTATTATCTACACGAGGTAGGCGGTCGCTCGTAGCTACCGTCCTTTTCGCCTTTGACAGAGCAAGGTAAGCATAAGGCACTGTGCCTACAGTGTTTCTGCCATGCGTCTGAAGGTGAAACCGGTCAGTGAGTGGCTGACTACGTGACTCCGGTTATTGACACACATTACGCAGTCGTTCACTACCAGATGGCTTTTGCCTGTGGCAGAGCGATACTTTTTTATTTTTCACCCCACATTTTTGCTTTTAGTGAAAATGTGGGGTGAAACATGCGTTCTTTGCCGCGATCACAGGTGAAAAAGGCGTTGTGTTGGAACAACCGCGTACTTCGTGGTTTTTTATAGAAAGGAGTACGACGCTGATGTCACAGCAGGTACTTGAAGAACTGGCCCAACGGCAGTATAAAGCGGATATTCCTGAGTTTCGCGTGGGTGATACAGTGCGCGTAGGTGTTAAGGTCGTTGAGGGGAACCGGGAACGTATTCAGGACTTTGAGGGTGTGGTCATTCGTCGCCGTAGTGGTGGCATTAATGAGAATTTCACAGTGCGGCGGATTGCGTCCCATGGCATCGGAGTAGAGCGCACGTTTTTGTTGCACGCGCCGCGTGTCGAGTCGATCAAGGTGATACGGCGGGGCAAGGTACGGCGGGCCAGGTTGTACTATCTGCGTGGGCGTACTGGTAAAGCGGCGCGTATTAAGGAGCGACGGTAAAGCCCGGCAGGGGAGTGTGCGGGGGCGGAGCTGTGCTGCAGTGTGTTTCTTCGAGGCGCGGGGTGGCCATTCCAGGTGTGGCGGACAAATAATGGGTGAGGGTGTGAATGGAGGCCCATAGCTTTGCGCCTTTATTCCCTCGCGCCTTTCCGTTACAACAAGAGACTGGACGGTGTTGTATGGCCTTCAAGTGGGTCTGGTGCTTGTCCGTTAGTATCTGGCATGGTTCACAGCAATAGCAGAGGGATATACCATGCCAACACATCAACGTGCTAACGTCAACGGCCTTGCAATGCTGTATGCCGATTGCCATCTTCGCTTTGTCCGCTGGGCGTTTGCCCGCTTCTATCGTGAGTTTGCCTGGATCTACGATGCTGTGGCCTGGCTCGTTTCACGTGGTCTGTGGCACCGCTGGACGCTGGCAGCATTGCCGTATCTTGATGGCCGGGTATTGGAACTGGGGTGTGGTACGGGCTTTGTGCAGCATGCACTGGCGGCCGGTTATGCTGGTCAGGTAGTGGGCATAGATGCTTCACCGCAGATGCTGGCTCTGACGCGACGCCGACTTCGGCGTCCACGTCTGCATAGTCAGCTATTGCGTACTATCGCTCAGGCACTCCCCTTTCGTGCTGATCAGTTTGATAGTGTGCTGGCAACGTTTCCCAGTGAGTACATACTTGATCCGGCGACGCTGCGCGAGGTGCAACGGGTACTTACCTCTACTGGACGGTTGATCATTGTTGATGGGGCACAGTTTACGACAGATGACTGGTACGTGCATGTGGTTGACCTGGCCTATCGCCTGATCTGGCAACGGCCGGTGAGAAATGGATCAGACGATACCGTGTCCGCGTATTGCTCCTGGCTAGAAAGGGCCGGGTTTTGTATGACGCACGTCTATTGCGAGACGGTAGGCCCAAGCCAGGTGTTGGTAGTGGTTGGACAGAAGTCTAGCTCCGGCGATGGTGAGGGTGTTGCTAACAAAACCCGGTGAGGTGAGCGTGGCTATGGCTCCCACGACGCAGTATGAAGACCAACTCTGCCGGGCAGGGTATGGTAATATTGCTGGTATTGATGAAGCTGGGCGTGGTTGCTGGGCCGGGCCGGTTGTGGCGGCGGCAGTGGTGTTACCACGTGAGGTGTTGACGCAACCGATGTGCCTGGCAGATGTGGATGACTCCAAGCGCTTGAACGCGCATCAGCGCGAGACAATGTATGCGCAGATTTATGCTCTGGCGACAGGTATTGGACTGGGGATCGTCCCGGCCTATCTGATCGATACGATGGGGATAGTGCCTGCCACACGGCTGGCAATGATGATTGCGTTGTTATCACTGCCTTGCCAGGTCGATGCCCTGTTAATCGATGCACTGGTGCTGCCCGGACTCTCCCTCTGGCAGCGCTCATTGATCAAAGGCGATGCCTCGTGTCTCTCCATTGCGGCGGCATCAATTGTGGCAAAGGTAAGCCGTGATCATTTGTTGTGCACTGCCGACAGCGCGTATCCAGGCTATGGATTTGCGCTACACAAAGGCTATGGTACGGTAGCACATCAGCGGGCTTTGCGTAGGTTGGGGCCATGCGCATTCCATCGGTGGACATTCCGCCCGGTAACAGCCCTGTGTTATCCTGAATTGGAAGCCCAGGAGTGAGATAGTAACTCGATCTATGCGGTTGCATACCCATCTCTGGAGTTCGGCCTTCCTGTCACTGACTATCTATCCCCGTCATCCTGGTAAGGCAACGCTGATGACTCTGGCCGGTGTCCTGGTTGATCTGGATCATCTGGTACTTTATGCGTTACGTAGTGGCGATTGGAGTATTGCCGGTGCCCTGTGTTATAACCGCTATCGCCACCAGAAGCGGGTTCCTGGCGACAACCGTCCTCGTTATGGCCCACTACGTTCGTGGGTTCACCAACCCCTGCTGATATTGCCGCCACTGTGGTGGTTAGCCCGTCGCCATCGAGCGTTGCAGCCGGTTGCAATGGGGGTAACGTTGCATCTGATGCTCGATGGTATCGCTTCGTACTGGTATGATTGTGCTGGTCGGCAGTTGGTAGATGATTGAGCGGGGAATAGAGCTGGCCAACCGGTCGCCTGTGATAGACCGGTACCACACACTTTCTGGCTGATAGCCCATAATCTATGGTACACTGCTACTATACCACCATTGGCAGTGTGGTCTGGTATGTTATGATTGAACGACGATGATCGTGTATCTGAATCATAACATTATGGGGATAAACTCGTCTCGTACTCCAACGAGACTTCATCTCGGCAGGGGTGTGGGGTGCGCAGGCTCCTGCGCACGGTTCCCTTTCTGGCGCGGCTTCGCCGCGCCGCGCCTTTCTCCCCAGGCGATGTCTCGTTCTAGTACTGGACAGGTTGAAGTGAGTGTGGCCTATGGATATAGATAACGAAGGATCATTATTTGATGAAGACCCGGGAATGGAGCTGGCGCGTCTGGCGCAGGAGACGATCGAGTCTCAGTCTGAAACCATGGATGTGGTTCAGGCGCGTATACGCTGTCAACGGGTGATCGATCTATATGCGCAGGGGGTTATTCAAGACGCACGTGATAATTTTCACGCGGCATTGGTGTTACTCTATGGAGAGCTGCCAGCGCATTATGATCTGGCGCGCATGTTTGCTCGCCGTGGTGCGGCACTCGGCGATGCACGTTCGTGGACTGTGCAGGCTATGGCATGGGATCGCTTGCTGATCTTACAAAGAAAGCCGCAACGGTTTGGTACCCAGATTTTCAAAAGAGGTGGAACCTGGACCCTGGGTGACGTTGATCCGCACGTCAGCGATACCGAACGCGCTTTATATGGCGTGCCGCCACTGTTTGTTCAGCAGCAGCGGGTAAAGCAGCTTCAGCGCCGGGGGAACGTTGAGGAATAATATCACGTTGTGAAAAATGGCGCTGAGGTTATGCTGCACTACATAGTCAGTCTGCGCGATAAATCTCACCGTTGAATCTTGAATGATGTTATGCAGAATGGAAAAGTATGCCCCCCATGGGTTCGACGAGCTATACATGACGCTCTCTGTTCGGTGGATCTTGCAGAGCTTCGTACAACGCCCGTAACAGATCTCGCAGTTGCTGAACTTCTCGCTCTGAAAGTGAGCGCATACGGCGACTGACATTGGCATGATGATAAGGCCGAATACGACGGAGCTTTTCGGCTCCGGCTGGCGTGAGGCAAATCAAGCTAACCCGTCGATCCTGTGGATCGGGCCGACGCTCGACCAGACCTTTGCTTATCAGTCGATCAACAATGCCAGTAAGATTACTATTGTCGCATAACATACGGGCACTGATTTCGCTCAGAGGAATCCCGTCTGGGGTAGCGTGGTTAAGAATTGTGAATTGAGGAATGGTCAACCCCTCCCGGCGTAGATCGTAGCGGTTGTAGGTATCCATAATAGAGTTAACTTGCCGCAATAGCATGTACGCTTCAAGTTCTGGATCTGGTAGTTTCGGATCGATGTGAGCAGTGGTGGTCATGTTTCGTCTTGTCCTTACGAAAGCTTTCAGCTTCTCAATGAATGCGATAACATGTAATGTAGCACGATGCACGGTTCTTGTCAATAATATGCACAGAAGATGCGCTCTTTTGGTACGATGTGTACGAATGATCTGTGGAGCTTACGGTAACTATGTCCCCTTTTCCTCGGTATGATCGGATGGTATCACTGGTGCTGATCGTTGTGCTAGGTCTGGCGGTCGTATTATGGATTGATATCAATCCCAATATTTTATTGGCACGCCTCGGTGGGGATCTGCCACCCATTACGGTTTCCTGGGTACTGATAGCGGCGCTGGTGATCATTGCCAGTGCCGGTACTGATCTCCTGGTGCGTTCACATCCGCAGATGCAGGCCCGTACACTTCCGACACTCCATCTTCCATTTGCCTCACTTGAGGTGGTGCCAGACTTCTGGATTTTGCCCTCGTTCTCAATTATTGGCTCGTTTGCCTTTTTTCGTCTGTTCAGTCCAGGGTTGCCAGGGGCGGCGTTTGTGCTGGCATTAATCGTGGCGGGCGGCTTATTGTTGACCGTGCTGGTAGCTCAACATTATACCCTTGACCGTCATGCTGATGTCAGTCAACGCGCACGGTTAGTCTTGCAGGTTATCACCTATCTCCTGGCGTTTGCGTGTTTTAGCGCTGTGTATGCGACCGGTTTTCGGACATTGTATGGGGCCGTGCTGGTTGCGGCAGCAGGTACATTCCTGGCGTATGAACTGCTGCGCTGGGCACCTGGCCGCGGTATGATCCGACTGGCACTGATTATCGGGCTGGTGATGGGTGAAGTCATCTGGCCCTTGAATTACTGGCCGGCACCGTTTCTGACCGGTGGGACACTGTTGTTGATCATTTTCTATACGATCACCAGCATGCTGATACACTATCTGGCGGGTACCTTACAACGCCGCCTGCTGATCGAGTATGGAATGTTGAGCAGTGCATTGCTGGCTGTCGTCATCTATGCCACGTTCGGGTAGGACGATTACCATTGGGATAGGCTGGCTATAAGAGGGAACGAGATGGTGCCTGAGCGTGTTCACACCCACATCCTGGCTGTCAATCCAGAGCATCCTGATCCAGACTGCATCGAGTGCGCGGCGCAAGCGCTACGCCAGGGCCAACTGGTGGCATTCCCAACCGAAACGGTGTATGGATTGGGGGCGCATGCGGGTGATGCGGTGGCGGTGCGCCGTGTTTTTGAGGTAAAGCGGCGACCTGCCAGCGATCCGCTGATTGTGCATATCGCCGATATGTCACAATTGACCGACGTTGCCTGTACTATCCCCGACCTGGCCTGGCAACTGGTACAGCACTTCTGGCCAGGGCCGTTAACCCTGGTACTGCCTCGGCATGAGCGTATTGCCGCTGAGGTTTCGGCCGGATTGACCACGGTTGCCGTACGGATGCCACGGCATCCGGTCGCACAGGCTCTGTTGTCTGCCGTACGTGTACCGATCGCTGCTCCCAGTGCCAATCTGTTTGCCCGCCCCAGTCCGACTACGGCACAGCATGTTCTGGATGATTTAGCAGGACAGATTGAGCTGGTCATTGATGCTGGCATGACCCCAATTGGCGTGGAGTCAACAGTAGTCGATCTAACGGGCGCGGTTCCGGTGGTGCTACGACCGGGGGGGATTACGCTGGAAGCTTTGCGTGCGATTGTCCCCGGATTGGTATGGCAGGCGCGGCAGGTCGAGTTTGATCATCCTGCTGGTGTGGTTGCACCCGGTATGTTTGCCCGCCACTATGCGCCCAGGGCAGAGTTGCGGTTGTTTGTGGGTGAGCATGAGACGGTTCTGGCGCAGATGTACGCGACTGGACAGGGCCTTATTGCTGAACAGAAGCGGGTCGGTATACTTGCTCCAGTAGAGGAACTGGCATACTTTGCGGATATAGCGGCCGATCGCGTATCGCTTGGCAGTCGTTCCGATCTGGCAGAGATTGCCGCTCATCTGTTCGCCGGTATGCGTGAACTGGATCGACGGGGCGTAGATGTTATTCTGGTGCGCAGCTTTGATCAGAGTGGATTAGGGTTGGCTATCTGGGATCGGCTGTTGCGGGCGACTGAAGGCAAGTTCATTCATGTTGCTGCAGGTTGAACCGGTTGTGTCTGATATAGATGTGTGGCAAGGGCGCATCCGTGGAATGCCCAGAATCCACGGGTGCGCCGTTCGTTGGTGTCAGGCTGTGTGCTGGCTATCATTAGCGTTATGCAGCTTCACGAAAGTACTGCCCGCTCATAAGTTCAAAGACCAGCTGATCCAGTGTGACCTCGGCTTCCTGGTAGGTGCGCGCAAATCCAACCAGTTCGTTATCCAGATACATAGCGAAGTCACGAGTCTCAGGATCATAGACAATTTCTTTGTGATACATATTCGTCAACCTTTCGCAGAATTATCTTAGCATCCAATCATGTGTTGTCGTCTTATGAAATTATAGCACATGTGTTCTTTTCTGGCAAGCCCGTATTCATCGAGTATGGAAGTATCACGATGTCTGGTGTGTCCCCTTATAGTGGCAGGTGGCAGTGCCTCAGTAGCAGTGTCCGGCACCAGTGATGAACTGGTAACAGACTGGTAATGATGGACAGCGATAATGACGGGAGTCAGGCTGTGGCTTTCTTCTTTTGTCCAGTAATGACCAGTTTTTCACGCAGCCGACCGCGTAACCTGGGTCATGAGGGGTGTTGGAGTGTACAGCTTTGCCGCCAATGCATCGATGCGAGTCGGCATCGGATCAGCGTGACATTTCGCTCACGTTCTGCAAAGCTGCCGCATATCCTACGTTCTCAATAATGTCGGCCTGCAAAGGCCTGTAAATCATGATAGATATTATAGTAAGGAGTACCACATTGCGTCGCTGGAAGTTCTGGTTAGGACTGGGTATTAGCATTATGTTTCTCACCGTAGCCTTGCGCGGTCTCGATCTAGAACATTTCTGGTACGCGTTGCGTGGTGCGAACTACTGGTGGCTTTTGCCCAGTGTAGGGGTGTATTTTGTAGCCGTGCTGCTGCGCACCTGGCGCTGGCAGTATATGTTGTTGCAGATCAAGCCGATCACTATTGCCCGCCTGTTTCCGGTCGTGGTGATCGGGTATATGGGCAACAACGTGTACCCGGCCCGTGCAGGTGAAGTGTTGCGCAGTTATGTGTTGCGACGCAACGAAGGCGTGCCGATCAGCGTCTCGTTGACTACGGTCGTGCTAGAACGGCTCTTCGATGGTCTGGTCATGCTGCTGTTTATTGTGGTGGCCTTGCAGTTTGTGCCATTGCCGCCAGTCTATTTCTCGCTCGTCCTGATCTTCAGTGTCTTCTTCGGTGTCATGCTGGTGGTCTTTCTGCGCATCGCAACCCATCCGCAGCAACTGGCACGATGGTATACCTGGAGCATTAATCATCTGCTCCCCGGTAAGGTACGGCCATATGTGGGCGATCTGTTTGGGCGCTTTGTTGATGGCCTGCAATCGCTGCGCAGCCCACGCCAGGTGCTCATAATCTTCGCCAGTTCAATCCTGATCTGGGTGATCGAGGCGTTCTCCTACTGGTGTGTTTTGCTGGCATTTCCGATTGACGTACCGTTTGTGCTGATCGTGTTGCTCACAGCGGTAGTGAATTTGTTTACGACGATTCCCTCGACACCCGGACATGTCGGGACATTTGATGCGCCAGGAATCGCCGTTCTCAGCCAGTTTGGGGTACAACAGGCGCTGGCAGTCGGGTTTATGCTGGTGCTGCACGTCACTTTGTGGCTGCCCATCACGCTGGTGGGGGCGGTATACATGCTGCGTGAGAGCATTTCCTGGGGAGATATACAGCATGCGGCCAGGGTTACAGCAGAACCGGGTGGAACCGCATCTGCTCCAATCGCTGGTGAACAGGCAGTGCCAGGGGTGGAAACGGCGGAGAAGGAGCAAGACGATGTTGCCACAGGAGTACTGCGATGAAGGTGGGCATTGTTGGTGCGGGTATCGCTGGTTTGTCTGCTGCCTATGATCTGGCACTGGCTCGCCAGCAGGTCACAATCTATGAGGCTGCGGCACAGGCTGGTGGGCTGGCATCGGGGTTCCGCGATCCGCGCTGGTCATGGCCACTGGAGCGCTTTTATCATCATATTTTTACGACCGATCAAGAGATTATCAAGCTGACCCAGAGGATAGGGTATCGCGATAAGCTCTTTTTTCGGGCACCCGTTACCGCACAGTGGTGGAATGGACAGGGGTATGCACTCTTTGGTCAACCGGTAACAATGCGCCTGCCAGGAATTGGGGCGGTAACACTGCCAGGCCTGATCACTACTGCCCTGTCAGTGCTGAATTATCCAGGGCTATCGTTACCGGCGCGGATGCGTATGGGGGTGGTGGGTGCCTATCTCAAGTATGGTACGCGTAACTGGCATTCGTTAGAGCGGGTTACGGCTAGCACCTGGACACGGCGGGCGATGGGAGAGGCAGTCTATCAGGCCTTTGTGCATCCGTTGCTGGAGGGTAAGTTTGGCAATCATACCGAAGAAGTGAATATGGCCTGGCTGTGGGCACGCCTGAAGGCGCGCAGTTTTGATCTGGGCTACTTTGTGGGTGGCTTTCAAGGCTTTATTGATGCACTCCAGGGAGCCGTTGAGCGTCTGGGTGTACAGGTCTACCTGGGTACTCCGGTCGCCAGCGTGCAACCCACCGCAGCTGGCTGGCAGATCGCCAGTGCGCATGGCACGCATACTTATGATTACCTGATTGTGACCGGTTCACCGCAACTCCTGAGCAAACTGGTACCTCGGTTACCTTCCGAGTATCTGAGCCGACTCACACAGTTGCGCTCGATGGGTGCCGTGGTGATGACGCTGGCGCTGACACGTCCGCTCACCGATGGCCTGTACTGGGTTAACATGCCCAAGGATCAGTTTCCCTTCCTGGCACTGGTCGAGCATACTAATTTTATCGAACCCGAACATTACGGCGGTGATCGGCTGGTTTACTGTGGTGATTATCTTGATCCCGACCATGAATATTTTCGCCTGAGCCAGGAGGAGCTGCTGGAGCGCTTTGTCCCGGCGCTGCAACGGGTCAATCCACAGTTTGATCGATCATGGGTGCGGGCAACATGGTTGCATCGGGAAGCTTACGCACAGCCGATTGTGCCAGTGCATCATTCGCGGAATATTCCGCCCTTCGCTACTCCGCTCCGTGGCCTGTACTGGGCCAGCATGAGTCAGGTGTATCCCTGGGATCGCGGCACGAATTTTGCCGTGCAGTTAGGCCAGCAGGTCGCTGCCGAAGTACTACAGGCGCACACAGCCGGTTGACGAACACGTTTCAGAATGCTATACTTCAAAGTCAATACAATGAATAATCATGATATCGTAGGATGTATAAGCGTGAGCCAATAATCAAGCGCAGCCTGGCGATAGGTGATCGACGATGTACAGCGGTCTGCTAGTGTGCCTGAACGAGGGTGTTTACACACTGGTCACCATAGGCGGTGGGTATACATGAGCGCAGAGTAAAAGGAGATCTACAATTAGAGACCGGTTACGTATTAATAACCGTATTCGCGCCCGCGAAGTGCGGCTAATTGATGATGAAGGGGCACAGATCGGCATTGTCTCTGCGCGTGAGGCGCAGCAAATGGCAGAAGAAAAGGGTCTCGATCTGGTTGAGGTGGCACCCAATGCGGTACCGCCTGTCTGTCGATTGATGGACTATGGCAAGTATCGTTACGAACAGAGCAAAAAGGATCGCGAAGCACGCAAGAACCAGCGTCAGGCTGAACTGAAAGAAGTGCGTCTCCGTCCTAAAACGGATGATCACGACCTGGAAGTGAAATCGAAGATGGCGCGCCGCTTTTTGCTGGCGGGTGACAAAGTCAAGTTTACGATGCGCTTTCGGGGGCGTGAGATGGCGCATCCTGATATTGGACGTCAGATGCTAGACCGGCTGGCCGACTCGTTGCAGGATCTGGCAATTATTGAGCAAAAACCGGTGATGGAGGGGCGGGCTTGCTCGCTGGTGCTGTCACCCAATCCCAAAGTGTTGAAGGCGTTAGCACAGGCACAACGGAACCAGGCTCGTGCGACGCAGGAGACACTAACAAAAGCGCCACAAAGTGGGCCTGTGGCAAATACGCCCGTTGACACTGATGACATCGTTGATACTGATGACATCGAGGATGTTGATATCGCTGATGCTGAGGTTGTTGATGACGCTCAGGATGAAGAACTCGATGTTGATGACACCGAGGATGATGATCTGGATTTAGATGATGATTTTGATGAAGAAGATGACAGAGACTAGAAGAATGGAAGCGTGATCAATGCCAAAGCAAAAAATGAAAACCCATAAAGGTGCCAGTCGGCGTTTCAAAATTACCGGCACGGGGAAGTATATGCAAACGAAAAGTGGGCGTGGCCTGAAGCGCAATCGTGCCAAGCGTGTGCGCCGGCTTTATGGTAAAATGCTGCCAACTTCCGATGCGAATAAGAGCCATTTGAAAGTGGCTTTGCCGTATGGGTTGAAATAATTCGGGTATTTCTGGGGGTTGATGGTCGTACTGTTTTGATGCTGTCGATATGCGCTCTAGTTTTGTAAGTTGTATGTTCAGGTGGAGGACACATGGCCCGTGTAAAACGTGGCGTGATGGCGCACAAGCGTCACAAAAAGGTGATGCAGCAAGCGAAGGGGTTTCGCAGTAGCCGTAGTCGGCACTATCGTGTGGCGCACGAGTCCGTCATGCATGCGTTGGCGTATGCGTATCGTGATCGGCGTCACCGCAAACGCGACTTTCGTCGCCTGTGGATCCAGCGCATCAATGCCGCAGCACGATTGAATGGTACCACGTATAGTCGGTTGATCCAGGGACTGAAAGTCGCCAGGATTGATATTGATCGCAAAATGTTGGCGGATATAGCCGTGCGCGATCCGGCTGCCTTTCGCGCTATCGTCGCTCAGACGCAGGTAGGGCAGTAGATGTGTGATCCGCAGTAACGCCAATCCGCATGTCAAATATATCCGCTCGCTGGGTGTTGATCGTCGAGAGCGCCAGCGCGAGCGGTGTTTTGTGCTTGAAGGTGTGCGCCTGGTGACCGAGGCGCTGGCTGCGCAGGTACCGTTGCAACTGGTGCTCTATGCCTCTGAGCAACTGGTGCTGACCGAGAGCGGTCAGCGGTTGCTGGCGCAGTTGAGCCGGCAGCCGCATTGCTATGAAGCGACCCCACGTGTGGTGGCAGCGGCGGCCGATACGGTGACCCCCCAGGGAGTCGTGGCCGTCGCTCCCTGTCCCGATGTGCCCCCACGTCCAGGCTTAATTCTGGTGTTGGATGCCATTCAGGATCCAGGAAATGTGGGGACGCTGCTCCGTTCCGCCGAAGCCGCCGGGGTGGGTCAGGTGTGGTGCATCCGGGGTACAGCCGATGTTTACAGCCCCAAGGTGGTGCGGGCGGCGATGGGGGCCCATTTTTATCTTCCCCTACGATCTGATTGTGACTGGGATCAGATAACGGACGTTATGCAGGGGATGGCGCAGATATACGCAGCCGTTGTGGATGCTACCTTGCCTTACTATAGTGTTGATTGGCCGACAGCCGATGTGTTGATTATTGGCAGCGAAACCCAGGGAGTCAGTGCCCGTGGATTGCAACTGGCGACTGGTCGGATTACTATTCCGATGCACGGACGGGCGGAGTCGCTGAACGCAGCGGTTGCTGGCAGTATCATCCTGTTTGAGGCGTTACGGCAGCGCAGTGGATCGCACACGCCGATGACGGTAGCTCAGGAAGACAAGTATGAACATTACGGATGAGTTGACAACCATACAGGAACGCGCTCTGAACGAACTGGCCGCCGTGGTCGATCTGGCAGCGCTGGCTGAGTGGAAGAGTAGCTATCTGGGCAAATCGGGTGCCATCACTCGTCTGAGTCGTGGGATGGGTGCCTTGCCAGCAGCGGAGCGTCCGGTGGTGGGGCAGCAGGTGAATGCGTTGCGCCAGGCGCTGGATCAGGCCTATAGTGCCGCCGAAGCCCGCCTCAAAGCGGCGGCGCGTGAGGCGGCATTGGCAAGCGAGCGGGTCGATGTTACGCTGCCAGGGCGTGCGCCGGATGTCGGGCGTTTACACCTGACGACGCAGGTGCTGCGACAGATCATTGCAATTTTCGCCGAGATGGGCTTTCAGGTCTGGGAAAGCCGTGAGGTTGAGACCGATGATTACAACTTTGGCTTGCTGAACTTCCCGCCTGATCATCCGGCACGTGATATGCAGGATACGTTCTATGTGGATATGCCGCCCGGTGCGCCAGAGGTGCTGTTGCGCACCCACACTTCGCCGGGCCAGATCCACGCTATGCGCCGCTATGCACCAGAGCCGTTGCGCGTTTTGCTGCCGGGCAAGTGCTATCGCAACGAACAGGTGACGGCACGGAGCGAGATCCAGTTCCACCAGTTTGAGTTTCTGGCGATTGGGCGTAAGATTACTCTGGGTGATCTCCGTGGCACGCTGGATTTCTTTGCGCAACGAATGTTTGGAAAGGGTACCCGCACGCGCCTGCGCCCGAGCTACTTTCCGTTCACCGAGCCGAGCGCGGAGATGGATGTGAGTTGCTTTCTGTGTGGCGGTAAGGGGTGTCGAGTGTGTAAGTATTCCGGTTGGCTGGAGATTGGCGGCTGTGGCATGGTGCATCCGAATGTGCTGTATAACGGTGGCTATGATCCGACGCTGTTTAGCGGCTTTGCCGGCGGCTTTGGCCCGGAGCGTATTGCGCTGATGAAGTATGGCATTGACGATATTCGCTGGTTCCATAGCGGCGATTTGCGCTTCCTGGAGCAGTTTTCCTGATAGACTCCTGGGCATGGACGCGACCTGATGTCGATTTAGGAAAAGGGCACAGGGCACAGGTGATAGGGCACAGGGCACAGGGGTTCCTGTCACCTATCACCTGGCAAGCGCTCCGAAAGCCTGTCAGCCAGGCTCTCAGATTGACAATGTGGCGATGTGATGCGTAGATCCGGTGCAGTACGTCTTGCGTTGTGTATGCTATTCCTCTTTTTGCTCCTGGCGACATGCTATAACAGCATTGTTCCGCTGGGTGAAGGGCCGGATGAGCCGGGGCATATGGCCTATGTGCTGTTTCTGGCCCGCGAGCGTCGCCTGCCGGTGCAACACTCCAAAGTTGGCGGCGATGTACCCGGCGAGGGGCATCAGCCGCCGCTGGCCTATCTGCTGGCACTACCGGCGGTGATCTGGCTTCCACCCCACGAGCAGCACCTCTTCTTGAGCGCGAACCCGAATTTTGTGTGGAACGGCGGCGATCAGCCAGCGGCCTTTATGCGCTTTAGCCGCGAGTTCTGGCCGTGGCACGGGGTGGTGCTGGCCTGGCATCTGGTGCGTGGGGTCTCGACCCTGCTGGGGATGCTCACGGTGGTGTGTGTCTGGCAAGCAGCGCGAGCGCTCGCTGTTCAGGATGATAGCACCCCCGGTACTGCGGTACTGCCCTGGCTGGCAGCAGCGCTGGTCGCGTTCAATCCGCAATTCCTCTTTACTTCGGCGCTGGTGACAAATGATGCGCTGCTGGTGACATTGAGCGCCGGTTTGTTCTGGCTGTGTGTAAGCTGGACGGCTGACGATCCATTGACGGCTAATCGTGATGTGTGGTCGGTCATTGCGCGTCCGCTGCTGGCGGGGGGGGTGCTGGGGCTGGCGCTGCTCACGAAGCAGAATGCGCTGCTGCTGGTGCCCCTGCTGGTGTGGGCCAGCTGGCGTGCAAGTGGTGGCTGCTGGCGTTCGTTTGTGCGGCACGTGCTGATCTGGGCCGGGAGTGCGCTGGTGGTGGCTGGCTGGTGGTATCTGCGCAATTGGGCGGTGTATGGCGACCCGTTTGGCCTGGCGGTCTTTCGGGCCGAGTTTACGACCCAGTCGTTTGATTGGCGTAGCCAGGCAGCGTGGCGGGCGGCATTGGGGCAACTGCATGCCTCGTTCTGGGCGCGGTTTGGCTGGTTGAGTCTGCGCCCACCGGAGTGGGTGAACTGGTTTTACGGCACCTTGGGGTTGGTGGCGCTGGCAGGCTTGATGCGTACGGCGTTTGCACATCGCCAACTGGTCGCGCATCCGCTGCGCTGGCTGAATTCGCCCTGGGTGGCGGTGCTGCTGCTGCCGCTGCTGGCTTTTGCCTGGACGGTGAGTTTTGCGCTGACGGCGGGGCTGGTGGCCTGGCAGGGGCGCATGCTGTTTCCGGCGCTGCCCGCGCTGGCTATTTTCCTGGCACGAGGATTGATGGTATGGCTCCCGCGTGGTGCATCACAGCCAGTATTGCCGCGAGGACACCTGACTGTATCGGTGATCACCACGGGCGTGTTGCTTGTGCTGGCACTGTACCTGCCGCTGTTAGTGATCCGACCCGCCTATCATTGGTACAGCCTGCCACCGCTGCTGGCCCAGGCTGGCATTCAGACGCCCACGGTGGCGCGGTTTGCGCAGTCGTGGGAGCGCGGTGTTGAGCTGCGTGGCTGGCGGCTCAATAGCAGCCTGCAACCAGGATCGCAGTTGACCCTGACGCTCACCTGGCATGCGCTGGAATATGTGCCGCGTGACTGGACGATCTTTGTGCATCTGGTGGATGCCGACGAGCAACTGGGGGCGGAAGATAGCCGCCGTCCGCATGATGGCGCGTTTCCGATGCCGCGCTGGACGCCGGGGGACTGGGTGGAGACGGTGCACCCACTATGGTTGCCGCCGAATCTACCAGCGGGGCGCTACGAACTTCGGGTGGGCTTGTACCAACCGGAGCAGCAGGGGCGGCGGCAGTATACCCGCACCGCGAATGGTGATCCGCTAAACACCTTTGCGGTATTGGGGATATTAGAGATTGGGCCATAGCTGCCAGATTAGTACTACAGCGAGATGTTCTTACCGCAGAGGGACGCAGAGGGACGCAGAGAGACTGTAGGCAGACAGCACAGCGAATGGGCACCGTCCTGGACACTCCCACGTCCTGCACGCCGGGCACCTTCAGGCTCTGGCTCCGTTCCGCAGGCCGCTGACGTGGCCTACCGGAGCCAGTAGTCTGGGCAGGGCTGACGGCGGCTTCAGCCGCCCCTAGCGCTACCAGGGACAACGGTAGTGCTAAGGAAGGGTCGGCGGCAACTCCTGAACCAGCCATTGCCCATTCTGCTGAATGACGGTGTAGGTATATTCGGATCTGGGATCAAACCCGGGGACAGTGAGTACAAATGTCCCACCATCAGCACCGACAAACTCGACGACAAAGCGGTATTCTGTGGGTGCAAGCTGCTCTTCGCTCACAACCTGACGGATAGTGCGACAATACAAGAGTCCCTTGCACCCCTCGGCAAAGAGCGCAACGTGATCATCGGGGTCAATGATTGGGAACCAATTATGTAATATGTCAAACGAGCCGCCGTAATACTCCAGGGCATCCTGATAGCGACCGTCTTCAAGCGCAACAAAGTAGTCCATCAAGGCTTCACGGGCCGCCTCGATGTTCGTATCGTTGCTGATTATGGCGTCATCTGTTGGCGTTTGCATGCCTGTATCGTCGGGCGACGGCGCTGGCGGGCTAGTGGGCAGAGGTTCTGCTGGTGGTGTTTCTGGGAAAGGTTCGGTGTTGGTTGTGACATCAGGGGACGACTCAAGCGTTGGGGTGGTGGTGGCAGTGTCTTGTGGGCCACAGGCTATCAGGTACACCCCCAGGAATACGATCATGATCACCATCCGTCCAACAGCGTAGCGCTTGCGATCAATGTCGAGCGTGTTCCTGGGGACGGTTCGAGAGACGGACATATGTGTGCCTCCTTTATCTCATACTATCATTACAATGAAATTCTTCCTACCGCAGCGGGTACAAATACATGAGATTTTTCCTCATCTCTCTGCATGCTCTGTGCCTACTATGGTGGGATTTCGTTTATCATGCTTGTTGTGGTACTAGTGGTTAGTCACATTGAATACGCAGAGTATGAAGTAACGACTGTAGTCGTTTCTGAATCCGTGGTAACGACTACAGTCGTTAAGTATGGTTCAAATCTCCTTGACAATCTGTACCGACTGTACCGACGTAAGAATGCTTTTCGACAATCAAAAGCGCTGAAATCGACGGACGCCATTCTTACAAATGAACTGCGTTCTATATGGTCTTTGAACCATGTCTCACCACATACTATCCTTCAACATCACGATAGTCAACCACTAGCACATTTGTACATTCCTGGGATCTCTGAAGCAGATGGTTTCGATCTGATACCTGATAGCAACCGAGACCCCCAATCAGTACTGTTGCCTTATGGATCGCAAAGGCCATTATATCGACGCGGTTCATAGCCTTGGAAGCTCGTCCAGGACAAATAACGATAGATAACACGATCAAAACCACTGTCAGTTGTTGCTTCCCATATGGCTGCACCATTGGCATCAATCCAGTTAATCAGTCGCACATGTGTATGAAACTCATTCATGATGTCGCCTTGCTTGGTGTTCCAATGGCCTGGAATCGAATGGGAAATTTGATGAATAGTAGAGGTGCCGTATTTTGTATCACTACGCCCCCATGCGCGGGTCACAAACCCTGAGCAGTCAACACCACGTGCGCAACTTGGCTGAGATGTGTTAATATTACCCGCCTGGTAGCCGTTGTCCATGTACCAATTGTAACCAGCAACTGTATCCCATTGTCCCCAGGCATATGCAACACTGCCGTAGTTGCCCGCACCACCAATGTAGCGTGGTTTGATGCGTCCGGCACAATATCCATCCGTGGCCGTCGCATTCAGAAATTTTGAGTTGTCGCGATAACTCCATGCATTAGCTGCGATAGTGCCTCGAGAAATACTGCAGGACATGGTTCCCTCAGTATTCTCGGTTATTGTATCACTTGTTGGTATGATGTCCTGCACAACCGGCAGCACCGCTGGCAAATCGTTAACAAAGGTTAATCGAACCACGGCAACACTCTCAGGCCGCGTTAGGAGCGCATAAACTTCGCCATCATCATCAAGTGCGAAAGGTTGATCAACATGTATATGCTGGTCTGCCAGTGGAAAACGAGCCATGCCAAGGAGTTGCCCGCTTACATCATACCGCCGCAGAACCTGATCAATCTGCAGCGTTCCCCGTTCATCCTGCACCAGTTCACTAACAGCAACAATAAAGTCCGTAGGGCCAGGTCTGCCAAGCAGACGCAGTCCAGCCAGGTTGTTCGCCACAGAGACATCGATCTCTTGCGAGCCGATATTGATTCGCCCGTGTGATGGTGGCGTGGCGTTTGTACTTTCAGTGGTAATGGTAATGCGCTGCCCCTGTACTTCCAACGCGTCAGGCTCAGGCTCAACCCGTTCACCACGAGCATCCAGAAATTGATAGGTGAGTTGCGCTCTTTGTTCAAGCAACACCTGCCCATCAGCATCGATCACCAGCCCGGTAAGCAATTCACTGAGATCGTCAGGAATAGCGTGCGCGGCCACAACGGTGCCGTCGTAGGTGAGATGTAAGACCTGTGGTACCATTGCTGCTGCATCAAGGGCAAAGATGCCAGCACTGGTTGCTTCGAGGTCGGTTATACCGGTTGCAACATGACTCAGGTCGATGGTTTGTAGGATTGTACCAGCGTCACTCACATGGAGCAGATTGTTATCGACCGTGTTAGCGATGATAAATGTGCCATCAGGGGCAACTGTCAATGCGGTTGGCCCCCATTGCAACTCCTCATTACGTTGCTCAGAATACGAAACACTACCAGGTTCTACTGGCAGGGTGAAGAGTACGTCGTATTCACTAGCAACGGATTGTGCCATGACGATCGTATAAGGGATTGCAAGCAGTGCTGCTAAAAGCGCTACAAAACCCAGACACAAGGCTGATCTACCGATCTTCTTTTGCCATGCCATAGATGAATCCTTTCTTTGTGCTTGAAAAACACGTACTTTACCACAGTAGCAGCATGCAGATGCTGTTATGCTCTATCATAAACGACATATACTGAATATGTCTAGACACAATGATACGCAATATGAGTAGACATATGTCCGCAACTGCGGGGACATTTGTGTATCGAAACGAGTATGCACATACTACCACGCTACTTTGCAAAGATAATACACAGGGAGTGCGGGTGCCAGTTGTGAACCCTTAATCAGCACCGAACCCGTGATCTTTGGCCCATACGATAGCTTCAGAACGGGAGGCAAGGCCAAGTTTCCTGTACAATCGGCTCGTATAGTTGCGTACTGTCTGTTCAGCTAAACCTGATTCAGCCGCAATCTGAGAATTGCTCCACCCATGCGCAAGCAACTCCAAAAGATACACCTCTTGCGGCGTTAAATCAGCAGTAGCCGCTACGTGTTCAACACATGCTGGCTGGATCAGTTGTTCGATCACAGTGCGACTAAACCATGTTCCGCCGTGAGCTACCGCCCGAATCGCATAGATGACCGATTCAGTCGCCTCATCTTTCAGGATATAACCAGACACTCCCGCCTGTGCAACACTACGCGCATACGCATCGTCTACCATGGCACTCAGCACCAGGATTTTAGTATCTGCACATGCTGTACGAAGTTGTGCGATGGTGTCGTCTGGGGATAGCCCTGGCATATGCAAGTCTACGACGAGTACATCTGGACAGATCGTAGCGCAATGCTGTATAGCTTCCGACCCATCAGCACACTCACCGACGACAATAAGATCAGCAGCACTTTCAATAATGGCACGAATACCCGTTCGAATTAACGGGTGATTATCTGCAATGAACACACGTATCGGTTCATTCATGGTTATTCACCATATTTTTCAAAAATACACACGCACTGATCATAGTTTTGTTCTCCTGGTTGTCATGTCATAGATGGGGACGTTATTCTTGTTTTGAGGTACGTGGTGGCCGTGCTATGTATGTCCAATTATGTAGTCTGGCTCTATCATTCTTGCGATGCGCAACTACTTCCTCTATCCTGTAGAGGATTTTCTATCCTACCCCATATCTTTAGAAACATCATACCACGAGCCACATGGTGCTATCCGTGTTGGAATAAGCTAGCAGTAGCCAGGGTAGCTGTAGTGGATATGCTGTGCATTCCAACGGGCAACACAAATGAGCAGGAACTGAAGCAGGAATGTTGAGGCACTGCTTGACGTAGTAGCCGATACTACAGGACTTACGCGGTGGTTTGGTCAACTCGCCTTTTCGCCTTCGGCAGAGCGGTACTTTTTCTGTTGAAAGTGTCTCTTCCACGCTGCGGCAGGCGAAAAAGCCTGGCGCGGCGACGACCCGTTCTTCATCTTGTCTCTTCCACGCTGCGGCAGGCGAAAAAGTTTGTCCTGAGCGTAGTCGAAGGAACGTTGGTTCACGCGACTGCGTAAGTCCTTACTATAAACATTGGTGAGATGCCTTCAAGGTTGCCAGCATGCTATAATGTTGTACAGGATGAGACCCACTCCGTTCAGTAAGGCAAATACAGCAGCACATTGGGTACCCTGTTGAGCGGTTGGGGCGAGCGCGACGGTATGGATACCAGCGACTAAAGTCGTTACTACATGGTGATCACACGGTGGGTGGTGACAACAGAAGTCGTTGACGGTGCGACATGTAGTAACGACTTCAGTCGTTTACCGGGCGGTTCGGCGGCAGGTTCGGCGGCATGTAGTAACGACTTCAGTCGTTTACCGGGCGGTTCGGCGACATGTAGTAACGACTTCAGTCGTTTACCGGACGGTCAGGCGGTGGGTGGTGACAACAGAAGTCGTTGACGGTGCGACATGTAGTAACGACTTCAGTCGTTTACCGGGCGGTTCGGCGGCAGGTTCGGCGGCATGTAGTAACGACTTCAGTCGTTTACCGGGCGGTTCGGCGACATGTAGTAACGACTTCAGTCGTTTACCGGACGGTCAGGCGGTGGGTGGTGACAACAGAAGTCGTTGATGGTGCGACATGTAGTAACGACTTCAGTCGTTTACCGGACGGTCAGGCGGTGGGTGGTGACAACAGAAGTCGTTGATGGTGCGACATGTAGTAACGACTTCAGTCGTTTACCGGGCGGTTCGGCGACAGGTTCGGCGGCAGGTTCGGCGACATGTAGTGACGACTTCAGTCGTTTGCCAGGCGGTCAGGATGTTGGTCGTAAAGACTGAAATCGTCTACACAAGGAAAATTGCTGCTATGCCTTATGAATATCGCCATCTCAGTCCGCAGGAGCAAGCCGCGCTTGTCGCACAACGCTGTACACGGGGTTACCCGTTGCATGCTCCGCCGCATCCGTATCGTGAAGCGGGTTGGTACTTGCTCACAGCCGCGACATATGAACATGCGCCGATTATGCAGTCGGCAGAACGCCGATCCGAGTTTGAAGAACGCATACTCACCACCTTATCTAGCAAGACGATAGATGTGGCCGGATGGGTTATTTTGCCGAATCACTATCACCTGCTGGTCGGCGTCAACACGCTCGATACTATCTCAATGATCCTCAAGCAGGTGCATGGCACGACATCGCGCACATAGAATCAAGTGGATGGAGTAACCGGGAAGCGGCATGTTTGGTACAAATTTGCAGATCAGTGTATTCGCAACGAATGCCATTACTATCGCGCACTAAATTACATCCACTTTAACCCGGTGAAGCATGGCTATGTTGACGATCCATATATCTGGGAATGGTCAAGTGTGCTGCTCTATCTGGAGACTCAGGGGCGTGAGTGGTTGCGGCGTACCTGGAAAGATCATCCTGTGGGCAATTTTGGAGTTGAGTGGGACGATTGAAAGGGTGCAGAACGAAGGGTGGCGGCAACGACGGAAGGGGTTGGTATTGGTGTAGTGACGCCTTCAGTCGTTGGTATTGGTGTAGTGACGCCTTCAGTCGTTGATGTCGCGCTCATACCCACTACCATTGTCATGACCGGGTACCGCCCGGCAACGACTAAAGTCGTCACTACATGCGGCATGGTAGGCCGCACCGTTACCATTGTCATGACCGGGTACCGCCCGGCAACGACTAAAGTCGTCACTACATGCGGCATGGTAGGCCGCACCGTTACCATCGTTATGACCGGGTACCGCCTGGTCACGACTAAAGTCGTCACTACATGCGGCATGGTAGGCCGCACCGTTACCATCGTTATGACCAGATACCGCCCGGTCACGACTAAAGTCGTCACTACATGCGGCATGGTAGGCCGCACCGTTACCATCGTTATGACCGGATACCGCCTGGTCACGACTAAAGTCGTCATTATATGCGGCATGGTAGGCCGCACCGTCAACGCCTGCGCTCATGACCACACAGACTGATAGCTCGGTATTAATGCCTTTAGTCATTTGTACTCATGTAGGAACGACTTTAGTCGTTTATGTTTACATGGTAAAGTTCCGCTAAAACCTATTCCTTGTCTGGTGCGTGCGTCCGTGTATGATGGAAGATGCGCGTTGCTGACCAGATCAAGATCATACCCAGTCCCATTTTTAGTACGGAAGAGGGAACAATCCCTACGAGAAGACCACCGATGACAGCCCCGATCACGGAGCCAATCCCCATAGGCACAATGGTCTGGTAGCGATCGCGGCGCTCGGCATAGGCGTGCTGACGAGCATAGCGCAACACACCCATCAGGACGGTTGGCAGACTGATTAGCAGGCTGGCAGTACCAGCCACTTTGATCTCGGTACCATAGGCAAAGACCAGTGTCGGGATGATCAACTCACCGCCGGCCACGCCAAGCATGCTGCTGGCCAGTCCAATTGCTAATCCGAACAACACGCCGGTCAATACCCGCCAGACCGGCTGGTCGGGAACTAGCGCCGGAATCTGCTGGGGTACGAAGCCTTCAATGATCAACATCCCGCCGATGACCACCAGGAAGACGAGAATGATCCGTTCGAGCCGCTCGTTTGAGAGTCGCCCGACCAGACCGGTGCCGACAAACGCGGTGATGAGCGCACCGGCAATTATGGCCAGCATTGGTGGTAGCAACGGAATAATCGGGGTCAACGCGAGTGTGCTGCTACGGATGGCAAGTGAGGCCATTACCGTTACAAGGCTGACCGCTAGATTGAGTGCAACGGCCTGGCGAGCGATATAGCCGAGCGGCCCGGCCAGCACCGGCAGGCGAAACTCCGCCCCACCCAGGCCAATCAGTCCCCCCAGGGTACCAATCGGTATGGCAATTCCAAAAGCAAACAGGGGACGATTTTGCGGATCAGTGTGTGCAGATGATTGAACAGCAGTCGGTGGTCTGGTCATCAAGTATTCTCCTTATTGACACGAGTTATACCAATTTGACGTAAACATTCCGTATACGCTGAAATCCCCTGTCTGGTGCGGCGCGGCGAAGCCGCGCCGCACCAGACAGGAACATGGGCGGGGGCCGCAGGCCCCCGCCCCCCCACCACGACACAGTCTCGTTGGAGGACGTATGGCAAAAACATGCGGAATGTTCACATCGAAACGGTATTACATGGTCGCTCGAACACAACGTTCCTTCGACTACGCTCAGGACAAGCTTTTTTCGCCTGCGGCAGAGCGAAGGCGGGCACAAGACACGGCCCCTACATCTGTTCTTCACCCCAAATTTTCGCCTAAGACAATCGTTCCCAATGCCAGATTTCGATGTGACACATCGAGTATGGAGTGACGACTTCAGTCGTTATACACCTTCACAAACGACAAAAGCTATTACGACGTGCGACACAACCGTAAAGCAGCGACGAACCTTGTCTCAGACGAAAACGTGGGGTGAAAAACGAGTTTCTTCCACACTGCCGCAGGCGAAAAAAGTGTATGCGGTTGTGAAAGACCGTCCGATTATGTCAACGTGAATGTCCTGTTTGTGAAAGGACAGACGCGGTTGTCAGGCATTGTGTTCGTGATGAACATGGTGATGCGTAGGATTGCTGTGTGGTTTGGGATCGTAATGTTGATGAGATGTATGACCCTGTCGATCGTGGCGCGAGGGAATGACGATAATGCTCTCTTTCCGTAGCGCCAGCTTTACTGCCGCGCCTGGTGGTAGCGGAAGGTTCGTATAGGTTCTCGTCGGATGGTCGATTTCGACTACATGACGGTCGGACAATGCGACCCGCAACCGATGCATATGCCGTCCGGGGCGGCGCTCCACGATAGTACCATCCAGGTAATTTTGTTGAACGACGTGGCTGACCGGACGATCAGGATAGAGTACCCGAATGTCTTCAGGACGAATGCAGGCTGTTACCTCGCTGCCTGGGGGACAATCAAGCGGCATTGACTCCAGCATTAACCCATCCCAGTCGAGCAATAGCCGGGCAGTGCTGGACTCGATCACCCGTGTGTGAATGATATTGGGAATGCCGAGAATGTCAAGCACGCGACGATTGGCGGGATGTACGAAGACATCATCGAGTGTGGCAACCTGTTCCACGTGCCCGTTGTGGATGATAGCCAGCCGATGACCGATGGCGAAGGCATCATCAAGGTTGTGGGTGACATATAGTACGATCAGTTGCTCCTCTGCCTGGAGCGTGCGAATATCTGCGTGCAGTTGATCGCGAATGACCCGATCCAGCGCCGAGAACGACTCATCAAATAAAAGGACACGCGGATTGGTTGCCAGGGCGCGTGCAATGGCCACGCGCTGTTGTTGTCCCCCGGAAAGCTGGTGTGGCATACGGTGTGCCAGGTGCGGTAGGCGTATGCGTTCGAGGAGCGTGAGCGCACGCTGGTGAGCATCCCGTTGACCGGCCATGGGATAGGCGATATTTTCGAGAACCGTTAGATGCGGGAATAGGGCATACTGCTGAAAGACGTAGCCAATACACCGCTTGCGCGCCGGTACATTGATCAACGGTAAGGCTGGTCTACGCTGAAAAAACAGCGTATCATTCAAGGCAATCGTTCCACTATCCGGGGTCATTAAACCCGCAATCGCCTGCAGGGTCTGCGTTTTGCCAGACCCGGAAGGGCCAAAGAGTACCAGGATCTCCGGTCTGACTGACAGCTCTATCTGGAGCGAAAAGGTGCCGAGCCGTTTTTCAATATCAATGTGAAGCTGCGAGTTCGTCATGAACCTCCTCCGTTCTTGTTGTAGCAGCCCGATACTGTTCGGGTGGTGGCTCAAGCCGACGTACCCAGAACAGGCCCACAAAGGCTAGACCGGTCATCACCAGCACCATCAGATGGGCATCTGCATAGCGCTGAGACTGAACCGCATCATAGATCGCCACGGGCAGCGTCTGGGTGCGACCAGGAATATTTCCCGTAACCATTAGGGTCGCGCCAAACTCACCCAGGGCGCGAGCGCCCCCCAGAATAAGGCCCGCCAGAATACCCCGGCGTGCAAGCGGGATGGTGATCCGCCATAGAATTTCTATTTCACTGGAACCGAGCGTACGCGCTGCGTTTTCCAGTACTGGATCAACGGTAGATAGTGCAGCGCGGGTACTCTGTACCATCAATGGCAATCCGGTAATTGTTGCCGCAATGACCGCCGCAGGTAAGGTGAACAGCAACCGAATATTGAACCACTCCACCAGCGGGCTGCCCCGCCCAAGCAGGAGTAACAGGTAATACCCCAGGACACTTGGTGGGAGTACCAGTGGGAGCAAAATGATGGTTTCGATCAGGATCAACCCCGGCAGACGCACACGTGTGAGGAACAGCGCGGCAGCCAGACCAACAATCAGGATGGCAATCGTGGCAATGGCAGTCACCTGCAACGAGAGCCAGAATGCCGGCCAGTTCATGGTGTAACAATCTCCCCCGGTAAAATGAAGCCATACTTCTTCATAATCTCATGTCCAGTCGGGCCATTGACAAAGTCGATAAACGCACGTGCCTCGGCTTCGCGTGGAGTTCCGGTGATGGCGGCTGCCATCTGAATCAGCGGATTTTCCGGATGCAGTTCCGCCGGAATGAGTTCCCAATTTCCTGTTCCCTGCACACTCAGCGAGAGAGCAACAATGGCAACATCAACATTGCCTGTATCGGCTATGGTCAACGTCTGGGCAATATTTTCGCCAAAGACGAGTCGCGGTTTTACCGTCTCCCAGATTCCAGCCTTTTCCAGCGCCTCTTTTGCTGCCTGACCATATGGTGCATGTTCGGGATTGGCGATGGCAATGCGGGCATATTCTGGTTGTACCAGATCTTCGATCTGCTGTGGGCGTAACGGACTGTCGGCACGTGTCCAGAGGGTGATGCGTCCCTGGGCATATACCTCCATCGTGTCGGCAATAACCAGTCCCTGCGCATCAAGATCTTCAATAAAGGACTGGTTAGCAGCGTAGAAGAGATCAAAAGGTGCGCCACGTTCGATCTGTTGGGCGAGTTGGCCCGTTGATCCCATGTTAAAATCGACCTTGATACCGGTTTGTTCCTCAAACAGTTGGCCGATCTCAAGAAAGGCTGGTGTAAGATCAGCGGCAGCAGCGATCGTCAATGCGGTAGTTTCACCAGTCGCGTCAACAGCGGTCGGTTCCGAATTCGTTGCAGGTAGGACTTCAGCGGTAGACTGCATGCCACAGGCGGTAGACAAGACGACCAGGAGCATAGCATAGATCCAGCGAATACATACTTTCATCGGAATATCCTCCTTAATAAACTATTCCACAGGACTTATGCGGTGGTATGGTCAGATCGCCTTTTCGCCTTCGGCAGAGCGGTATGTTGTTTCTGTGTGGATGCAGGCGCAAAAGACGTGGTGTTCACGCGCCCGCGTACGCTCTGTTCTATTCACCAGAACCAGATCAACGAACTTGTTGAGCGCATAGATGTTCAACGGTGAACAGTTGCGGCAGTGCAGAGGTAACCCGATTGCAGAGGCTTAATTATAACGTGACTAGGATTTTTTTGAGTATAAATGGTGATGAGTAGTTTGTCAAATCATTTTCGTCATAGTGTACGCCATAGTTTTCTCAGGAGGCCACACCCTGGCTGAACAATCGAAGGCATTCGTCAAAGGGGTTGAGGCCCCGTGTCTGCCAGATTTCGAACAGGCTGGCCAGGGCAATATGCAACTCGTCCACCGGAAAAAAAACCAGGCGTTCGTCCTCTTTTCGGTTGACGAGCAAGCTCACCATTACCTTACGCCCGCCCGCGCCCCGGAGGGACGCGCACCCAGGGGGCCTGCCCGCCCGCGCCCCGGAGGGACGCGCACCCAGGGGGCCTGCCCGCCCGCGCCCCAGAGGGACGCGCACCCAGGGGGGCGTTGCCCGTGCCCCGGAGGGGCGCGCTCCCAGGTTCACCGCCTGCCCGCTGTAGGGCACGGCTCCGACGTGCCCATGTCCGTGCCCGCCCGCGCCCCGGAGGGACGCGCACCCAGGGGGCCTGCCCGCCCGCGCCCCAGAGGGACGCGCACCCAGGGGGGCGTTGCCCGCGCCCCGGAGGGGCGCGCTCCCAGGTTCACCGCCTGCCCGCTGTAGTCCGAGCCC